>Ga0335083_10012569_pt1 | contig 10117 bp, 5 predicted proteins | sample Lox_Sample_42_FD_206716 | JGI IMG/M metagenome (GOLD analysis project Ga0335083, IMG submission 206716) | Soil microbial communities from Loxahatchee National Wildlife Refuge, Florida, United States - Lox_Sample_4.2 | ecosystem: Environmental > Terrestrial > Soil > Wetlands | place: USA: Florida...
ATCGCCGGTGTCGAGCAAAGTTGCCGAACTGCCGGATCCATACTGCTCAGCAGCCTGCACATAGCGCAGCGTCTGCTCACGATCGTGGAGCTGCGCGTAGGCGTGGGCGAGCTCGCCGTAAATCACCGGATCGTCCGGCGAGAGCCGCAGCGCCTGGTTCAACGCGTTGATCGAATCCTGGTAGCGCCGCATGAGATACAGCGTGTCGGCGCGAGCAAGTTGAAGGCTCAGGTCGTCTGGCGCATACTTAAGCGCGGCGTCGTATTCCTTCTCGGCACTGCCCAACAGCCGCTGCTGGCGATATGCCGTCGCCTTCACCAGATGTGTCGCGCCGGACTCGCCCATGAGCTTCTGGGCTTCATCCACCTGGGCTAACGCGTCTTTGGGCTTGCGCATTTGCAAATCGCTGAATGCCAGGCCCAAGTGCGCGATGCCGTTGTTCGGGCTCAGCTTCAGCGCGGTGTTAAAGTCCTTCGACGCCTGTTCCGCGTCCTGCATGTCGTTTCGCACGTAGCCGCGGTTGACGTAGGCTTCCATCATCTTTGGATCGCGCTGGATTGCGTCCGTGTAGTCGTTCACCGACTCAAACAGAAGCTGCGACTGCTTGTGAACGTGCCCGGCCAACAACGGGAAGTTGGGTTCATTGGGCAGCACGCTCTGGTACTTGTTCACTATGCGCAAGGTCTCGTCGTAGCGGCCGAGGTTGTAGAGGTCGTAGGCGAGGTAAACCGAGGCATTGCGATCTTTCGGCAGCTCTTTCAGCACCTTGTAACCGAGGTCAGCCGACTCCTGGTACTTGCCTTCGTGGAAGAGCCAGCGTTCGCGCTCACGCATCACACGGGGATCGTCAGCCGTCTTGCCCGTCGCACGATTGACCCATAGCCCCGCCAGCTTGATTTGCTGGTTCTCGATGGCAGCGTTCGCCGCGTTCGAGATCACCACCGCATTCTGCGGCGCCAGCTTGTACGCCTGCTCATAGGCCGTGTTCGCTTTGTCGAACTGCTTGACCTGCACAAACAAGTCGCCCAGGGCGAGATAGGGCACGTAGTCGGTGGGATATGCAGCCGCCAGCTTATTGAAGTACTGCTCGGCCATCTGGGGATTGTTCTGTTCGCGGTATAGGTATCCCATCGCCTCCAGCGCGAAGCGATTGTTAGGATCACCGCTCAGTATCCGTTCGTAGATCTTGCGTGCCTCATCCCCGCGCTTCTCTTTCCACAAGAGGTTCGCGTACTGCAGCGTGATGTTCATGTTGTCGGGATCGAGTTGCTTGGCTTCGAGCAGGTCAGCCTCGGCTCCCTTCAGGTCGTTGTCGGTCGTCTCCAATGCCGCGCGAATGCGCAGGAACTCAGCCTTTGCCGGGCCTTCCAGGTGAACTTGGTTGACCATGTTTTCCGCCTCGGCAATGGTCTGGTGTGCGGCCTGTTCGTTGCCGCTCTCGCGATAAAGGTCGGCCAGGTTCAGCCGAAGCTGAATCGGATACAGGTCTCCTTCGGGAACGGGACCCTGTGGCAGCGCACTGATGGCAGCCTTGTATTCCGCAATCGCAAGCTCGTTGTTGCTTTCCGTTTTCGCCAGCAGCGCCTTTATCGCATGCAGGCGATAGCTGTTGGGATTGATGACCGCCGCCCGGCTTATGTAACTCTTGGTCTTCTCCAGGTCGCCGACGCGCAATTGCGACTGCGCCGCGCTGAGCTGATACCCAATGTTCTTCGGGTCGGCATTTGCTGCCTTGGCATACGAATCCGCCGCAGCTTGCTTATCGCCCGCCAACTCATAGCTGTAGCCCAGATCGCCGAGCACCGACGGTGTCATCCTCGGCGCGCGCTTCAACATGTCGATGGCGGCTTTGTAGTCGTGCTGCTCGCGATAGAAAGTTGCTGCCGCCTGGTAGATCTCTACGTTGCCCGGCGCATGTTTGCGCGCGAGATCGAGCATCTGCCTGGCTTTCTCCGGCTGCTTGAGCTTGAGATACCCCATGCCCAGCATGAGCTCGATATGCGGATTCGGTTCCTGCGCCTCAGCGCGCTGCAGGAGATCAATCGCCTGCTGCGTGTTGCCGGTCTTCATGTACAACTGCCCGGCCACCAATAGGTCGTTCGTACGATGAGGATTGGCCCTGATGACCTGTTGCAGAAGTTGCAGCGCCTGGTCGGTGCGCCCCATGGCCGCGTAGGTCTGTGCCAACCCGCTCATGCCGTCAGGATTGCCGGGCGCATTCTGCAGTCCGTGCTGGTAAGCGTCGAGTGCCTGCTGGTATCGGCCGGCCATGCGCGAGGTGTAGCCCAGCAGGAACCAGAGCTTGTTGTCTCCGGGAGCTGCTTTCACCGCGCGCTCTGCATAATCCGCCGCCTGTCCGGGATTGCCATGACGCAGCGAATCTTCGGCGGCCCGGGCAAGTCGTCCTACTTCGATGCTGCTGCCCCACCCGATTCCGTTGTCACCGCTGGCTCCGGAGGAAGGCGGGTTCTTCTTCGCCCGCGGCTGCGTACCGTTCGGTGAAGTGGCGGACGGCTGGTTCTGCTGGCCGTTGATCTCAAACGTCTGCCCCAGCGCCATAGGCGCGCACAGCACAACGGAACAGAAAATGACAAGAGCAGGGTTCTTCTTCACTGGAAAATGACTCGCGACCGAAGTGTGCAGGAACTTACATCCCAAGCTGCATACCTTCTGCTCCGATGCGAATACCCGCTGAATGTTTGTTCGCAGCTCTGCTTTAGCGAGAAGTTTGCCGCGAGTGAGAACCCTTGTGCTCAATCTGCGATGTGCGATGCACAGGTCTTTCGGGAAGCAGCAGCCGCTCAGACAAACCCCGCGGCAGTTTTGGAATCAAAACAGCTCTGAACACCCGTCCGGAGGCAACCCCGTGATTCTGAAGTCCTCGACCCTGAATTCGAAAGCGCTGCCCCTGTCGCTGATCCTGCTGATCGCGCTTGCGGTGCATGGGCCGCTGCTGCTGATGCAGTTGCCTCTTGGGTCGTATGACGCCAACGTTCACATCTTTTTTGCCAGCCATTACGCACACCACTGGTTCAATCCGTGGAATGCGAAATGGTTCGGCGGCTTCTCGGAAACTACGTATCCACCGCTGGTACACCAGTGGATCGCGCTGTTCTCGCACATCATGGGCCTGTCGATGGCATACATGTTCGTGCAACTCATTGCCATCCTGCTGCTGCCGGTCGGCATGTACCGTTATGCGCGAATCTGGGTGGATGAAGTCTCCGCAAGCTACGCTGCACTGGGCTCGGTGTTCCTCGGTTCGCTGGGGATGCTGGTTTATCAGTCGGGTCAGATCAACACTATTGCCGCAGCAGCTCTGCTGCTGAATGCGCTTCCTTACTTCTACCGCTGGCTGCGCTTTGCGCGATTCAGCGCGCTTCTGAAGGGGATCGTCATCGCGTGGGCTGCGGCCGCAGCGCACCACGTCACCATGATCTTCGGCGCGGCGCTGTTTGCGACTCCGATCCTCTGGATCGCGCTCGTCGACCGTAATGACACGGTTGAGGAGGATGAACGCTCGTCTGCAGGCGGCGTCGTGGGCCGAGCGATAGTCGCGGCCCTGCTCACGGTTGGAGGGATACTTCTCGTCCTGGCGCCGTACTGGCTGTCACTGCTGCGCAACCCGATCAACCAGATGCCCATCCCGCACGGCTCCCGCGACAACTTCCTGCTGAAGCCGCTGAGCGGCATGAACTTCTTCATCATCCCCATGGGAGCGATGATTATGGCGTTGCCGTTCATCATCTTTCGAGGTTCCGCGGAGCGTCGCCTGCGCCCACTGCTGTACTTCTGGTATCTGACAGCGATTCTCGGCCTGGGCGGCACCACGCCCGTCGGCAAGCTGCTGCTGGGGCGCGCCTTTCAAGTATTGACCTTTGAGCGCTTCACCTTCTGGGCCACGCTGATGGCAATGCCCTTTGTCGGGCTGCTGGCCTTTGAAATGATTGGGCGCTGGAGTCGCAAGGCAGTCGTCGCGCTCGCCATTCTTGCTGTGTTCACCTTCTCGATGTCGGTGGCATGGATCACCATCCACCCCATCTATAGCTCGCCATTCTCCGTCGATCAGGTGATCGCGTTCCTCAACAATGGTGATCACGCAAAATTTCGCTATATCACATTGGGATTCGGAAACCAGTTCTCCAGGGTTTCGACCTACGCCGACGCCGACAGCGTGGATGGTGACTATAACTCCGCGCGTCTGTTGCCCGAGATGACGGCCTATGGCGCCGGTCAGCTCTACAACTCGAAGTATTACGGTACCGCCGGCATGGAGGCCCTGCGCGCAGTATTGAAGCACGCGAACCGCTATGGGCTGAAATATATCTTCGTTCGAGACCGTTATTATGAGCCGCTACTCGCGTTCGCGGGATGGCGACAGGCCGAAAGCTACGACAACGGCAATGTCACGCTGTGGACGAAGGAGGATGTGCCGCCGGCGCGGAAGATTGACTGGGGGCCGACCGTGATGCCAGCTCCGTGGGAGGGCATCGCATGGGGCACGCTTCCCATGGCCAGCAGCCTGCTGGCGATTCTGCTGATTGTTCTTATGCCCGAGCGGCGACGGATGGCTCATCCGGTTGCATTCCCTGCCCCGGCTGAAACGGAGCCGGTCATTCTGCGGGAGGCGAAGTAATGAAACGCACACTTCCCATCGTCCTGATTGTTCTCACCGTAGTTTTGATCGCTGCGGCCACCATTCGACCGAACGAAGGCCCATCATCAAGCTCGCCCGAAGGTGCGGTGCATGCGATGTTGAACCGCGTCCGGTCGCATGACTACGCCGGCGCTTATAACTATGTTGCGAAATCGAGCAACGCGGACGAAAAGGACTTTGCCAGCGATCTCGCAGGCCGTGACGGCAGCTTGCGCACCTACTCGGCGCTGCAGCAGGTCGATACCAAGGTCCTGCACGAAACCGACAACCAGGCGCTGGTGCGGGCGACGATGCAGTACGCGACGGCGGTCGGTGCCATCTACGACACTCGCGACCTGAAGGTGGTGAAGGAAGGCAGCGACTGGAAGGTGGAGTGGCCGGTGCAGAAAGAACCGAATGTTCCGCCCCAGGTGATTCCGGTTAACTTCCTGCGCTGGGACATCATCACTCGCGGCAGCAATGACGATTGGGGAGCGCAGAACGTGGAGGCTCCGCGCGTGCGCATCGTCTCGATGAACGCAGTGGATCACGACAATACGACGACCATCATCGGCGAAATTGCCAATGAAGACACGGTTCCGGGCTTCGTTTCTGTCGGCGCAATCCTGATCGGCAAGAATGGCCAGGTGATAGGGGAAGAGACGAGCTTCGACAAGATCTCGCACACCCTGCTGCCGAAGGAAATTTCGCCGTTCCGCATCGACTTCCCCAAGGTCAAGCTGGCGGACGTGAAGAGCGTGCGGATGCAGCCGAACTCGATGCTGGTGCCGGCGTCGGCCGACCCGGTTATCGGCGTCATGCAGCAACAGATCGTGACCGATGCGCGCGGGCAGCACGTGCTCAAGGGAGAACTGCTGAACGAGAGCGGCCAGACGGTGAACATCCCTCATGTGTTGGCGACTTACTACGACAACTCGGGTAAGGTCATCTGGGTTTCGGATGGATACGTCGACCAGGCCCTGCCGCCGCAGACGCCGGTGCCGTTCACCGTGGCACTGCGTGACGACATCGCCGGCAATGTTCACAACACTCGCGTCACCGTGAACCAGTATTCACGGGACCGGCAGGAATAAAGGGCCATGACGACAATGGGTTTTCGATTGGCTGCGAGCCTTTTATTTTTATTTTGTTGCGCGACCGCCGCGTTAGCCGCCGACCTCAACCTCCGTACGACGATTACCGCCGGCAACCCCGTGACTTTCACCGCTCCGGGCAGCGGCGAGGCAACGCTCTACGTCTCCGGCCCGGGAACGGCGATCAAGCGTAAGGTTCAACTCGGCCAAGTCACCATCTCGGCTGACGAACTGAAAAACGCCGGACGCTACATAGTCGCCATCGAAGGGGTCGGCGACGGCTCGTTCTTCGTCACCGCCGACCAGGTCGGCTCGATCGCATTTCTGGCTCGCCCCTCGCGAGTGCCCGCTGATACGCACGACGTCATCAGCGGCACAGCATTCCTTTTCGACGAATATCAAAATCTTGTGATGGCGCCGCAGCCGGTCAAATTCGACTTGAGCCTCAATGGCCAGAACATCACTCGCGACGAGATGTCGAAAGACGGTGTGGCTTACGTCAAGCTGGACTCTTCCAAGAAGGAAGGACCTGCGCAGTTTGTGGCCTCGAGCGGCCCGGCCTCAGTTCGCCGCGTGGTGCAGGAGGTCGCCTCCGACCCGTGCAACATTCACATGAACGCCCGGCCGACGAAAGAAGGCATTTTGGTCAGCACCGATCCCATCCACGACTGCTCGGGAAATCCCGTGCCCGACGGAACCATCGTAACCTTTACCTCGACCGATGCTAACGGGCGAAGTACCGTCGATGCTCGCATCAAACGTGGCACCGCGCAGGCCATCCTGCCGGCGAGCAACGAGGCGACCATTTCCGTCGCATCCGGGGTGGTCATTGGAAACGAAATTCACTGGCGAGGTGGCATGTGAAACGGGCCCTCATTCTTACCTCCATCGCGGTGCTTGCGCTGAGTGTCTTGTCCTCCCTTTCCGGCGCAGGCGTCGGGACGGCCCTAGCGGCTGGTGCCCCGGCGGTGACTCTTGACGTCCAGAACGTGACCCCGCGCCAGGTCGAAGACGCCACCGAAAAGGCAGTAGCGCGCGACTACGCCGCAGCCTGGCAGGCAATGGCAGACGCCCTGAACCAGAACCGGCCCGACCTTCTGGGCGCCAATTTTATTGGAACCGCCGACGATAAATTTACCGAAACCATCCAGCAGCAGAGAAAGGCTGGACTCCATCGCCGCTATGTCGACCGTGGCCACAGGGTGCAGGCGACGTTTTATTCCAGCGAAGGCTCGGCCATGGAATTACACGATACCGCCCAGTTGCAGGTTCAGTTGCTGGAGGGCGATAAAGTGGTGGCCTCTCAGGATGTTACCGCCCATTATGTCGTCCTGATGACGGCTGCGGAAAATTCATGGAAAGTCCGGGTGTTGCAGGAAGTCCCGGCACTTTAACCTTTGTTTTCCCGCTACGTCCAACCACTTCCTGTGTTTCAATAGGAGTGGGTAAGAGGGTGCTTTCCCCGCAGTTTCCGTCTTGACCACAAAACACTAAAATAGAAAGACCTTGGCGGTGAAGCGCCGCATCCAATCGACTGAGAGTCGCTGGTCCACTTGATGAATTCAAATCTGTTCTGCAAAATGTCGATCGCTTTACTACTGGCTGCAGCTGCCAGTGGCTTCGCGCAACAGCCTTCTCAATCTGAACCGGCGTCGGGCGTAGAGACTCCCGCACCCGCTCCCGTCGATAAGGCTACGCCTGAAGACAAGAATGCCACTCCTGACACGCCCTCGGCTGGCGACAACGAATCAAAGCCGCCAGTTAAACCCGATAAGGCAGCAGCGTACTACCACTTCATGATGGCCCACATGTACGAGGAGATGGTCTCCACGTACGGCCGCGCCGACTATGCGACCAAGGCCATCGAAGAGTACCGCGCGGCAATCGAAAACGACCCTGACTCCGACTACCTGAACGCGGGACTGGCTGAGCTGTATGCCAAGACGGGGCGCATCCGCGACGCCGTGCTGGAAGCGCAAGACATCCTCAAGCGCGACGGCAACAACCTGGAAGCCCGTCGGCTGCTGGGCCGAATTTATCTGCGGTCGCTCGGCGATATGCAGGCCAACAATCAGTCGCAGGAAGTGCTGAAGCTGGCCATCGAGCAGTACGAAGCCATCGTCAAGCTCGACCCGAAGAGCGTCGAAGACCACCTACTACTGGGCCGCCTGTACCGCATCAACAACGAGCTGTTGAAGGCGGAGAACGAATTTAAGACGGCCGTCAGCTTGCAGCCGCAGTCAGAAGACGCCGTCACCACGTTGGCGATCCTCTACAACGAAGAAGGCGACACCTCGCGTGCACTGCAGGTACTGAATGCGATTCCTGAGCAGGCGCGCACGGCGAAGGTCTACTCCACGCTGGGCTACACCTACGAGCAGAGCAAAGACTACAGCAAGGCTGTCGACGCCTACAGGCACGCGGTCGATCAGGACAAAGATAATCTCGACTACGTTCGCGGCCTGGCGCAAAACCTGTTGAACGATGGCCAGACCGACGCCGCACTGGAGCAGTACAAGTTCATTGCCGATTCCGATCCTTCCGACGCGCAAACCTACATGCGCATTGCCGAGATCTATCGTCGCAACGGCAAGTACGACCAGGCCTCGGATGCCCTGAAAAAGGCCACGGCGATTGTGCCCGACTCGCTGGAACTGCAGTACAACATCGCGGTCATCGACGATTCGCAGGGCAAGTACGACGACGCCATCCAGATTCTGAACACGTTGCTGACAAAGACCGAGCGTCCGGATGGTCAGTATGAGACCTCCGATCGCAACAACCGTGCAGTGTTCCTGGAGCGGCTGGGCACGGTCTATCGTGAAGCCAACAAGCCGCAACTTGCCATCGACACTTTCAACAAGATGCTCACCCTGGGCGACGACAACGCCAGCCGTGGCTACCAGGAAATTATCGAGACCTACCGCGACAACAAAAACTGGCAAATGGCGACTACCACGGCGGATGAAGCTGCGAAGAAGTTTCCCAATGATCGTGGACTTCAGCTCATCGCTGCGTCGCAGCAGGCCGACATGGGCAATCCTCAGCAGGCGATCCAACGCGTCCAGGCCATGCTGAAGAACAACAACGACGACCGTGAGGTCTATATCGCGCTCGCCCAGATGTACAGCCGCACCAAGCAGTGGCCCGAGGCGGAACAGAACATCGACAAGGCGAAGGAGCTCTCCACCAAGCAGGAAGACAAGGATTACACCAACTTCGTCGCCGGGTCGATTTACGAGCGGCAGAAGAAGTACGAGCAGGCCGAAGAAGAGTTTCGCAAAGTCATCGCCAGCGATCCAAAAAACGCGATGGCGCTCAACTATCTCGGCTACATGCTGGCGGACCGTGGTACGCGGCTTGACGAGTCACTCGGATATATTCGCCGTGCCGTCGCGCTCGATCCTAATAATGGCGCTTATCTCGACTCGCTGGGGTGGGCCTACTACAAGATGGGCAATTACGATCTGGCGGAAGAGAACCTGCGCCGCGCCTCAGAGCGCATGGGAAGTGATCCCACGGTTCAGGATCATCTCGGAGAGCTGTACCAGAAGACCGGCCGGCTGAAGCTCGCCGCCATGCACTGGGAGCGCGCTCTGGAAGAGTGGAACAAGACGATTCCCGCCGAGGTCGACAGCGATGACGTCGCCAAGGTGCAGAAGGAACTGGAGACGGCAAGGGTGAAGCTCGCGCAGCAGAAGGCGTCGACAACCGAACACTAACATCAGAGCTGCACAAGCCATGGGCTGCTACGGCAGCCCACTTTTTGTTTGCCGGCAGCATCTGTTCTTGTTGCGATTATGGGTGCCGGGCCTCTTCCGCCTACAAAATCCGTGCTATCTTGCTTGAACTGTTTTATGCGGTGGCACCTATGAGGATGGAGCTTGCCACGCTGCGGAACGCTGAATCCCGCTTGCATCCGTTCGATGTCTTTTCCGCGTGGCTATCGGCGCGTTCCAAATTGTTCAGCGGCGGCTGGGGCGACGAGGCGCTGCTGGCGCGCGTTACCGATCTGCGCGCGTACATCGATGCGGCCCCGCAACCAGCAATCAACTGGTATTCTTCAGGCCTGCGGCGCGAACTTCATGTGCTCGATGGCAGCTTCGTTTCGCCGCTTGACTTACTTCCCGAGCAGACAGCCGTAGCCCATGTGCGCGCATGGAAGCGCGAGGGCAATGACACCGCTTGCATCCTTCTCGCCGCGTCACGGGATGAAGGCTACAAAGTCCGCGAGCGGATCTTCGGCTCGCTGGTTCAGCGCGGGCTCGATCTCTATCTGCTGGAAAACGCATACTACGGCTTGCGCCGGACCGACGGCGGTCAATCGCTACGCACGGTCAGTGACCACATCCTTATGATCGCCGCCACCCTCTGCGAGTCACGGGCG
>Ga0335083_10012571_pt1 | contig 10116 bp, 7 predicted proteins | sample Lox_Sample_42_FD_206716 | JGI IMG/M metagenome (GOLD analysis project Ga0335083, IMG submission 206716) | Soil microbial communities from Loxahatchee National Wildlife Refuge, Florida, United States - Lox_Sample_4.2 | ecosystem: Environmental > Terrestrial > Soil > Wetlands | place: USA: Florida...
AGCGGACCGGGGAGTAACAAGGTTGTCGGGAATCCCGGCACCGGCGGGGTCATCCAGCGGCGCGCCGGCCCGCGACCGAATGACTGCACCTTGCCTGTTGCCGCAAGCATCTCGAGCGCACGCTGCACGGTTCGCGGGCTCGCTCCAAGCGCAATCGCCAGGGCCGAACTTGACCACGATTCGCCATCGGCGAGGAAGGCGAGCACTGCCGCATGCTGTTCTTCAACGGGCGGCGCCAGCACGACGACCTCGCGTGCGCGGCGTGGCGCCAACGCAAAGCCTCGCTTGGTCGCGGTCACGTCCGCCACCGTCCGCAGCTCAACGCGAAGCCGGCCGACTTCGACCCGCAACCGGGCGCGATGTGATTCATCAGCGTGCTTGGCCCGGAACGCACGGGCAAGGAGTGCGCTCCTTGGCACGTCTCCGGGCCAGGCTTCACCCAGCGCGCGCGCAAGCGCGAACAATACCGGGCGTGTCGCGAGCGAGACGACCGTGCGGGTGTCACGCACGACATGGCGGCACGCATCCACGACGAGCGCCTTCGACGCCACCAGCGCTTCAACATCCTCGAGCAGGAGGAGTCGCTCGGCGCCGCCCGCGATCAGGCGCGCCGCCGGCGTGTTGATCATCAGCAATGTGCTTTCGATTTCTGCTGTCAGCGCGGGAATGTCCGCCGCGCGTGCGGAGCGCTGTGCCTGCGTAAGCGCATCACGCGCTGCTTTCATCTGCAGACGCCGAATCGCAATTCCCGCAACCACCAGTTCGTGGGCGGCCCGCGAGGCAGGCGGGAGCGGCGTGGGGTCGAACCCGGCGAGCGCGCGCTCGGCCTGGTCGAGGCGGCCGATTAGGAGCAGGCGCCTGACCTCAAGATTCCACGCGTGCGCCGCATTGACGCGGTCGCCCTGCGCGTCGAGCGTCGCCCGCGCCTCGTCCAGCGCTTTCGCAGGCCAGCCCAGGTCGCGCGAGACAAGTGCAATCTCGGCTTCGGCGACAACGCACCGCGCGCGGGCTACCGCCTCTTTCGGACCGAAGGCGCGTGCCGCACTTCGCAACAGAGCCTTCGCCCGAACCAGATCGCCGAGCTGCGCCATCGCGATGCCGCGAAGCGCCAGCGCCGGCGCGTCGTCGCGCAGCGCGACCCGCTTCAGCGCGCCGAGGGGATCACCCGTTGCGAGTGCGCGCGCCGCAGCCGTGATCAGCGAGTCCATCGGAATCCCGACACACTTGTCACTCTCGCCATCCGATAACCATCACCAATCTACCGCACGACGCGGGACGAAAGGAGTGAAAGGCCATGACGACACAGACGATCGGGACAGGCGGAGATAGGCCCACGGCAGCCGCCTTCAGCGCGGCCGACTGGGTATGCCTGGCGGCCTCGCCGACCTTCGCAATCATGGCGTTCCTTACCGGGTTGGTTGGCGGCGGGCACCAGGACATGTTCTGCGCTATCGCGCATGAGGCGTCATCGCTCAATGGGATGGTCTGGATGTACATGCTGATGAGTGCGTTCCATTCCGCGTCATGGCTGAAACTGATTTCCAGCCGGCAAAACGCCGCTCACCGATCCTGATCGTGTGTCGGCCAGCGGTGCAGAGCTCGTCGACGGTGTTCATCGGAATCCCGCCACACTTGTCACTCCCACCCCGCAATGCCCGGCGCCTATCTTTCTCGAAAGTTGAACGAGCGACGAAGAGGAGAGATGAACAATGACAAAGCAGATCACCACACCTAAGACCGCGACGCGCGAAGAGTGGCTGGCAGCGCGGTTCGAACTGCTCGCGGCGGAGAAGGAGCTTACCCGCCGCAGTGACGAACTGGCGCGACGGCGGCAAGAACTGCCGTGGGTCCGGGTCGACAAGGACTATCGCTTCGAGACCGATGAAGGCAGCGTCTCGCTGACGGACCTCTTCAGAGGGCGCTCGCAGCTCCTCGTCTACCACTTTATGTTCGGGCCCGATTACAAGGCGGGCTGCCCCTCTTGCTCGATGATCGCGGACGGATTCAACGGATCCGTGGTTCACCTGGCCAACCACGACGTGATGCTCTGGGCGATCTCGCGGGCGCCGCTAGCGAAGCTGCAGGCGTATAAACAGCGGATGGGATGGACGTTTCCCTGGGCGTCGTCACTCGGCGGCGACTTCAACTTTGACTTCAACGTTTCGATCACCGAGGACCAGCAGCGCAAGGGCGGCGTCGAATACAACTACCGGCGCGGCGGCCCCGCGCTTAACGCCGGACAAGTCCCGGCGCCCGTCGCCCGGTTCGCCGCTACGTGCGGAACCGATGCACCCACCTTCATGCGCGATCGGCCGGGCATGAGCGCGTTCGTGCATCGGGACGGCGTCATCTACCACACCTATTCGACGTATGCGCGCGGACTGGACAGCCTCTGGGGGATGTATCAGTGGCTCGACCGCTCCCCCATGGGACGCAACGAGGCCAGCGCCTGGTGGCGCCGCCACGACGAATACGGCACGCAATGAATCACGTCGTGAGACTAAGGAGAAACCGATGCAAGAGGCCCTCATTGCTCGCCGCGAAACGCACATCGCGGCGCCGCCCGCCGCGGTGTTCGCGCTTCTAACCGATCCGGAGCTAATCCTGCGCTGGATGGGAACAGAGGCGGAGCTCGAACCGCAGCCCGGCGGGCTCTATCTCCTCAATGTCACTGGGGCCCGAATCGCCCGCGGCTCCTTCCGCGAAGTCGTGCCGGTGCACCGCCTGGCTTACAGCTTCGGCTGGGACGGCAGCGAGCAAGTACCGCCGGGATCGAGCCTCATCGAGATCGATCTGGTCGAGCAGCCGGAGGGAACGCTGCTCCGTCTCACGCACACCGGCCTGCCCAATTCCGAACAGTGCGCCCGCCACGCGGAGGGCTGGGCCCATTATCTGGGCCGGCTGGCCGAGGTTGCAGCCGGGCGTGATCCTGGGCCCGACCCCTGGCGCGGTCGCGTGTCTCCGGCGTGACTTGTTGGCTTCCCGCTTTCCTCACAGCAAAGCCAGTCCCGCGGCTGCGAGATTATGTGTTGGCGCTCTGCCAAACGCCGGCATGAAGTGCGGCGGCTTCATCTTCCAGCAGCGGGCCGATGACTTCGACGGCGCGCTGCCCGGCGGCGAACACCGTCCGGCACGGCAAATCCAGCGTCGGGTTCTCGGCGTGATCGCCGGTCATGGATTTGAGGCGGCGCTCCGATAATCCGTACACGACTCGCCCGATGCCGACCCAGTAGATCGCACCCGCGCACATCGCGCACGGTTCGGCCGACGTGTACAGCGTGCAACCGGCAAGAAATTTTTGATCGAATTGCTTCGACGCCTTGGTGGCCAGAAGCCGTTCGGCGTGGCCGGTCATGTCTCGGTCGGGCAGGTAGCCGTTTTCGACTTCGAGCAGCACATCACCATTTGCGCCGACCAGGATGCAGCCGAATGGGTGATTGCCGTTGCTGTGCGCACGCCGGGCCACATCGAAACTTCGGCGCAAAAATTTCTCGTCGGGCGTCGGCAACGGTGTCCCCGCTTTCAGTTCAATCCGCGGTGCCGAACTTTTCCGCGATGGCGTGGAAAATGCGATCCGGTTTGAACGGGGTCTGGCAGAATCGGATCCCGGTCGCGTCGGCCAGCGCGTTGCCGATCGCGGCGTTGATCGGGTTGTAGGGACTTTCGCTCATCGACTTGGCGCCGAACGGACCAATGGCATCGCAGGTGTCGGCAAACAATACCTCGGTGCGCGGCACATCGGCAAACTGCGGAAGATGATAGTTGCGGAACGTCGGATTGACCACCCGCCCGGCATCGTCGATCACCATGTCCTCGTACAGTGCCGCACCGAGCGACTGCGCGACGCCGCCTTCGATCTGGCCGCGGCATTGCATCGGGTTGATGACGCGCCCGGCGTCCGCCGCATGCACACTACGCAGAATCTTGATTGCGGCGGTGCGCTTATTGACGGCGATGCGGAAGGCCTGGACGTTGAAGGCGACGGAGCGCGGCGTTCCGTTCGATCGTCCGGTGGCGGCAAGTTTGCGGCCTTTTGCTTGCGCCGCCGCCGCGAGTTCGGAGAGCGCGACCCGGCGGCCGGCGCACACCGCCGCCACGGCTTCGAGCGACCACGCCTGGGGCGCGCCGCCTGCGTGCTCTGCCGCGAACACGCGTATTTTCTCGCGCAACGCCTCGCAAGCGAGCTGTGTAGCGCGCCCGGCGACGACGGTCCCGGTACTCCCATAAGCGCCGGTGTCATGACCGCCGTGGTCGGTGTCGGAGCTCAGCACCCTGATGTGATCGATCGTGGTGCCAAGCACCGTGGCGGCGATTTGCTGATGCACGGTCGTGGTGCCATTGCCGAATTCCGCCGTTCCGACGATGACCGCATAGCTGCCATCCTCGTGCAATTCGGCGCGTGCGTCGGCGAAGTGTCCGAACGGCGGCACGGTATCGATCATGCCGAGTGCAACGCCCTGTCCGACCAGCCAAACGTCGGACGGCGGCGGTGGTAGGCCGCCGCCGCGGTCGATCGCGTTCTTGACCAAAGCGAGGCATTGATCGAGCCCGTAGCTGCCGTATTCCACGTCGTGCCCTACGTTATCGCCGGTCGAGATCATCGGATCGCCCGGCCGCACCGCGTTGCGGGTGCGAAATTCGATCGGGTCGATGTCGAGCTTACGGGCCAGTTCATCCATCGCCGATTCGACGGCAAAATTGGTTTGCGGCAGGCCGTAACCGCGAAACGCGCCCGCGGGCACGGTGTTGGTGTAGACCGCAAAGCCGTCGATTTTCTTGTTGTCGCATTTATAGACGCCGAAGCATTCGCCGCAGGCGTGAAACAGAACCGCGGGGCCGTGATTGCCGTAAGCCCCAGTGTTGGAGACGACATGCATCTGCAACGCGGTAAGGCGGCCGTCGCGCCGGGCCCCCGCCTTGATCCGCACCTGCATCGGGTGCCGGGTGGTGGCGCCGGTGAATTGTTCCTCGCGCGTGAACTCGAGCTTGACCGGCTGCCCGGTTTTCAGCACCGCGAGCGCGACGATGTCTTCGACCAGCATTTCCTGCTTAGCGCCGAAGCCGCCGCCCATCCGTTCGCAGAACACCCGCACCTTCGTCGGATCGAGATCGAACAAAGCAGCGATCGCGCGCCGCGCCAGAAACGGCGTCTGCGAGCTTGACCGGATTGTGAGCCTCTGCGCCTCGTCGAGCCAGCCGATGGCGCAATGCGTTTCCAGATGGGCGTGTTGGACGCGCTGGGTGATGTAGGTGCCTTCATACACGACGTCGGCCTGTGCAAATCCTTCGTCGACGTCACCGACATGGCCGTGGACTTCGCCGGCGATGTTGCGCTTCGGGTCAACAATGCGGGAATCCGGGCCCTTGTCATGGATGACTGGCGCGCCCGGCTGCATCGCTTGTTCCGGATCGAACACTGCGGGAAGCAATTCGTATCCAACGTCGAGCCTGCGGCACGCGGCTTCCGCCGCTGCTTCGGTGTCGGCAACCACCGCCGCAACGCGCTGGCCGACAAAGCGCACGATTTGGTCAAGCAACGCGGTATCATCCGGATCGCTGCTTTCGATCTCATGCCGGGCGGTCGAATAGAGTTTCGCCGGCGCGTCTTCCCAGGTCAGCACCGTGCGCACGCCGGGCACTGCCAACGCGTCGTCCTTACGGATCGATTTGATGCGTGCATGCGCGTGCGGCGAGCGGAGCAGCTTCAGATGCAAGAGTCCGGGTGGCGAAAAATCGAGCGTGTAGCGCGCGGCGCCGCTGATGACCGCACGCGCCGCCGGCGCCGGCACGCTGCGGCCGCAAGCGTCGCCGGCTTCGGCTTGCTCGATCGCGTGCACGCCGCGGATGGCATTTTCGATCGCGCCATAGCCGGTGCAGCGACAGATGTTGCCCTTGAGCGCCCAGGGCAGATCCTGCCGCTGCGCCTGATTGAGGCTCGCGGCCGTGATGATCATGCCCGGCGTGCAGAAGCCGCACTGAAAACCCTGCGCCTGCAGAAACGCCTGCTGCATCGGATGCAGCTCGCCGTTTTTCGCCAGGCCTTCGATCGTGGTGATCGGACGATTCTCGGCGCGATAGGCCGGAAACAGGCAAGAGTGCACCGGGTCGCCGTCGACCATCACGGTGCAGGCGCCGCAATCGCCGGCGTCGCAGCCTTTCTTCACGCCAAAGCATTCAAGCTCGCGCAGAAACGTGCGCAGACACTGGCCGGGACGAGGCGCTACGGCGTGGCTCTTGCCGTTGACCAGGAAAGTCATGCTGGGGCCGCGCCATTGCCGCCGAGTTCGATGCGAATTTCTTCGGCTAATTGCAGTGTCACATGCCGCCGCCACGACGGCGCGCCGTGCAGGTCGTTGTAATAGGCGCCGCGCGGAATTGTCTTTTCAAGCGTGTCGCGCAACGCGGCGCGCGATGGCAGATTCGAAAACGACAAACGCACCGGACGCGGGGTGGCCGCCGTCACGATCAAACAAAATCTCCCATCGTCCGGTGACCGCGTTCCGATCAGGAGCGCGCCCGAACGGCCGAGCGGACTCAGAGCGATCTGACGGAACGCGGTGCGGCGGCGCAGCGCCGCAAGCGGCAGGTCGATGGCGCGAAGGAGCTCGCCCGGCTGCAGCGCGTTACGCTGTGGCGCCCGGACAAAATCTGTAACGGGTATGCGCCGCTGGTTCCCTTGCGGAGTCCAGATTACGCAGACGCCGTCGAGGGCGGCGGTCAGCGAGATCATCGGGCCTGCCGGCAGCGCCATACAGAGATTGCCGCCGACCGTCGCCGCGTTCCAGATCTTGAATGAAGCGAGAAACGAACGGCAGCATTGGTTGACCAGATGTGCTGCGATCCAGTTGGCGGGAAACGCCATGCCGTCCAGTTCGGCGATCTTGCAAGTGGCGGCGATGCGCAAGCCTTGTTCGCTCGGTTCCAGTGGGATCCAGCCGAGGTCGGCGATGTCGATGAGCCGCGAGACTTTCAGCTGCGGTTCTGAGAACAGCCAGGTTCCACCGGCGAGCCAGGCGTCGCCCACGCTCCAAGCCGGCAGTTCGGCGCGTTGGCGCGGTCTTGCGATTTCGGTGATGGTGTTGAGATCCATTCATTGGGCGTTGCACGATTCATGCCGCGCCAAATGTCGGGGATCGCAGTCGAAGCCGTATCGAAGACAGGAGCTAAGTGCATTAAACCACTGGCAAATTGCTTGCCTTGGTTTATTTGTTGTGCGCAAATGCCGCTTCGCTAGGCAAAGTGTGCGGCACCGGCATCATGGCAAGAAACGTCCTGCAATTTCGGCGCAACGGCCGCGATGTTCGCATCGGCGAATTTTCGCCGCGCGCGACCGTGCTCGACTGGTTGCGTTTGCAGGAACGCGCGACCGGCACCAAGGAAGGTTGCGCGGAGGGCGATTGCGGCGCCTGTGCGGTCGTGGTGGTGCGGGAACGTGACGGTCGCATGATCTACGAGCCGGTCAATTCCTGCATCACGCTGCTCGGTCAACTCGATGGCGCCGAACTGATTACGGTCGAAGACCTTTCAGACGACGGCACACTGCATCCGGTTCAGCAAGCGATGGCCCGGCAACACGGTTCACAGTGTGGCTTTTGCACCCCCGGCATCGTCATGAGCCTGTTCGCGCACTATCACGAGTGCGACGGCATCACCAGCCGGGAAAAAATCAACGACGTGCTGGCGGGGAATTTGTGCCGCTGCACCGGCTACCGGCCGATCGTGGATGCCGCGATTGAAGTGTGCAACGGCGCTGATGACCGCTTCAGCAGAAACGTCGCGGCGCGTTTACAGGCGCTGCGCAAGCTCGACGACAATGGCGATTTGTTTGTCGGCGATAATGATTCATTCTTTGCCGCGCCCGCGAGCGAGCAATCGTTGGCGCAACTTTATGCGAAATATCCCGACGCCACGATCGTCGCCGGCTCGACCGACGTCGGGCTGTGGATCACCAAAAAACTCACCCCGTTGCAAAAAATCATTCACGTCGGCCGCGTCGCCGAGTTATCCGAAATCAAGGAGACCGCCGCCGGTTACGAACTCGGCGCCGTCATTTCGCTGGCGCGGGCTACGCCCGTTCTGGGCGCGATTGACCCCGACATCGCAGAAGTGCTGCGGCGTTTCGGCTCGATTCAGGTGCGCGCCTGCGGCACCGTCGGCGGCAACATCGCCAACGGCTCACCGATCGGCGATTTGGCGCCGATGCTGATCGCGCTCGGCGCCAGTGTGGAGTTGCGCCACGGCGACAAAATCCGGCAGCTTCCGCTGGAAAATTTCTTTCTCGCCTATGGCAAACAGGATCGGGCGCCAGGCGAATTCGTCCGTCGCTTGCTGGTGCCGAAACTGGCAGCGGCCACGTACTTTCGCGCTTACAAGATCACCAAACGCACCGACGAAGATATTTCCGCAGTGCTTGCGGCGTTTTGCCTGAAAGTCGAGGGCGGTCGTATCAGCGACGCCAAGGTCGCATTCGGCGGCATGGCCGGGATTCCGAAACGCGCAAAGGCCGTCGAAGAGACTTTGCGCGGGCTATCGCTCACCGAGACCCAGCGCTGGCACTTGGCGGCTGAGGCTATCGGCAAGGACTTCACGCCGCTGAACGATCTACGCGCCAGCGCGGCCTATCGCAGCCGCGTCGCCGCCAATCTGGTCATTAAAGCGCTCGCCGAAATCGCCGGCGCCGGCGCAAACGTCACGCGCATCGCGGATCGCCGGATGGTTGCCGATGCCGCTGAATGAGGACGACGTATTAGAGGCGCCGCTGCGCCACGTCTACAAGCCGCTGCCGCATGACAGCGGCGCCAAGCACGTCCAGGGTGCGGCCGAATATATCGATGACATTCCCGAACCGGCAGGAATACTGCATGTTGCCGTCGGCGGCTCGCCCGCAGCGCGTGGGAAAATCCGCAGCATTGATCTGACTGAGGTGCGAAATTCTCCGGGCGTCGTCGCCGTCATTTCGGCGACGGATATACCGGGAAAAAATGATATCTCGCCGGCGAGCGCGGATGAGCCCGCGTTTGCACAGACCGAAGTTCTGTTCCATAGCCAGCCGGTGTTTGCCGTCGCCGCGACCTCGCGCGACGCCGCGCTCCGCGCGGTGCTCCGCGGCAAAATCGACATCGACATAGAGACGCCAAACGTTTCGGTCGAGCAGGGCAGGGCGGCCGGCGAGACCGTGCTGCCGGATTACGCCTTCATCAATGGCGACGTCGCCAGTGCGCTGGCCGCAGCGCCGTTACGGCGTGCCGGAAAAATCCGCATCGGCGGTCAGGAACATTTTTATCTGGAAGGCCAGGTTGCGCTCGCCGTGCCCGGCGAGGACGGCGCGGTGCTGGTGTATTCGTCGACACAACACCCGAGCGAAGTCCAGCACATTGTAGCGCGGGTTCTCGCGCTGCCGGATTCGTTTGTGACTTGCCGGGTCCGCCGCATGGGCGGCGGTTTTGGCGGCAAGGAAACGCAGGCGACCCAATGGGCGGTGATTGCGGCGCTGGCGGCGCGCGTCACCGGTCGGGCCTGTAAGCTCCGGCTCGACCGCGATGCCGACATGGCGATGACCGGCAAGCGGCACGATTTCGCAGTCGACTATAAAGTCGGCTACGAGCCAAACGGCCGTATCCGCGTGGTCGATATCGATTTCGATGCACGCTGCGGCTGCTCCGCGGATGTCAGCATCGGTGTAGTCGACCGCGCCATGTTCCATGCCGACAACACTTATTTCCTTCCCGAATTCCGGATCAATTCGCGACGCGTCAAGACCAACACCGTGTCGAATACCGCGTTCCGCGGCTTCGGCGGCCCGCAAGGAATGATGGCCATTGAGCGCGTGATCGACGCGATCGCCTGGCAACTCGGCCTCGACCCGCTTGATGTGCGCAAGGCCAATTTCTACAGCCCCGGGCGAGACGTCACGCCTTACGGACAGACCGTCGAAGATGCCGATGTCGGCTTACGCCTGATCGAGCGACTGGAGCGCACGTCGGGCTATCGCGCGCGGCGTAACGAAATCAAGGAATGGAACGCCCGCTCACCGATTTTGAAGCGCGGTATTGCGCTGACGCCGGTGAAATTCGGCATTTCTTTTACGCTGACGCATCTCAATCAGGCCGGCGCGCT
>Ga0335083_10012572_pt1 | contig 10116 bp, 10 predicted proteins | sample Lox_Sample_42_FD_206716 | JGI IMG/M metagenome (GOLD analysis project Ga0335083, IMG submission 206716) | Soil microbial communities from Loxahatchee National Wildlife Refuge, Florida, United States - Lox_Sample_4.2 | ecosystem: Environmental > Terrestrial > Soil > Wetlands | place: USA...
GTCGCCGAGCAGGAGCGCGGTGTCGTCGTCGGGCGGCGCGAACAGGCGCGGGCGGCCGTAGTGCACGAGGTACCCCTCGTAGATCGTCTCGAGCCCGAGCGCGTAGCGTGCCTCACCGAGCGCCGAAAAGACGGGGCTGCGGTCGGGCTCGGACAGCAGGCAGTCGGCCCAGAGCGTGCTCTCGGCGGCCGCGTCGTCGGCCATCGTCTCCCAGACGTCAGCGAGCAAAGGTCTCCACGGCCGCGACCGTTCTCTCAATCTCCTCCTCGCCGTGCGCCGTCGAGGGGAAGAGCGCCTCGAACTGCGACGGCGCGACGTAGACCCCTTGCTCGAGCAGGTGCCGGAAGAGCGCGGCGTAGCGCTCGGTGTCGCAGCGCTGCGCGTCCTCGAAGTTGCGCACGGGGCCGTCCGTCGTGAAGAGAGTGAGGAGCGCGCCGACGCGCTGCACGCGGCCGAAGGACGCGAGGCCCTCCTCGAGGCGGGCGGCTCGCCGTTCGAGTTCCTCGTAGACCGCTCCGTCGCGGAGCCGCGTGAGCACGGACAGGCCCGCGGCGGTCGCGAGCGGGTTCCCGGCGAGCGTTCCTGCCTGGTAGACGGGACCGGCCGGCGCGAGCAGATCCATGATCTCCTCCCGCCCGCCGAACGCGGCGAGCGGCAGCCCCCCGCCGACGATCTTGCCGAGCACCGTCAGGTCGGGCAGGACGCCGAAGCGCTCCTGCGCGCCGCCCCGCGCGACCCGGAAACCGGTGATCACCTCGTCGAAGACGAGCAGCGCGCCGGAGACGTCGCACAACCTGCGCAGCGTCTCGAGGTAGCCCGGCTCCGGAGGGACGACGCCCATGTTCGCTGCGACGGGCTCGACGATGATCGCAGCGAGCCCTTCGCCGTGGCGCATGACGGCCGCGGCTGCGGCGTCGCCGTCGTTGTACGGGACGACGATCGTGTCGGCGGCGGCGCCGGAGGGCACGCCCGGCGACGCGGGGATTCCGAGTGTGGCGAGACCGGACCCCGCGCTCGCGAGGAGCGCGTCGGCGTGACCGTGGTAGCCGCCGGCCGTCTTCAGAATCCGGTCGCGCTTCGTGAAGGCGCGGGCGAGCCGCAGCGCACTCATCGCGGCCTCGGTGCCCGACGAGACGAAGCGCACCTTCTCCAGCGAGGGCACCGCGTCGACGATCTCGGCGGCGAGCTCGACCTCCGCCTCGGTTGCGGCGCCGAAGGTCGTGCCGCGGAGAGCCGCATCGCGTACCGCCTCGACCGTCTGCGGATCGGCGTGACCGAAGAGGAGCGGCCCCCAGGACATGACCCAGTCGAGGAGCCTGCGGCCGTCTTCCGTCTCGACGTACGCCCCCTCGCCGCTGCGGACGAAGAGCGGCTCGTCGAGCCCTACCGCCCGCATCGCGCGCACGGGCGAGTTCACGCCGCCGGGGATCAGCTCGAGCGCGCGCCGGTAGAGCTGCGAGCGCTCGGTCAGAGCCACGCCGAGAGGTCGCGCGTCCAGTAGCTGACGATCAGGTCGGCGCCGGCCCGCTTGATCGCGGTCAGCGACTCGAGCGCGGCTGCGCGCTCGTCGAGCCAGCCCGCGCGCGCGGCAGCCTTGACCATCGCGTACTCGCCGGAGACGTTGTAGGCCGCGAGCGGCGCGTCGAACGTCTCGCGCGCTGCCCGGATCACGTCGAGGTAGGGCAGCGCCGGCTTGATCATGATCGCGTCCGCTCCTTCCTCGAGGTCGATCCTGCACTCGCGTAACGCCTCACGGACGTTGGCCGGATCCATCTGGTAGCCGCGGCGGTCACCGAACGCGGGCGCGCTGTCGGCGGCCTCGCGGAACGGGCCGTAGAAGGCGGAGGCGTACTTTGCGGAGTAGGCAAGGATCGGCGTCGTCTCGTAGCCGTGGTCGTCGAGCGCCTCGCGGATCGCGCCGACGCGTCCGTCCATCATGTCGCTCGGCGCGACGACGTCGGCCCCCGCCTCGGCATGGCTGACCGCTGTGCGGGCGAGCAGGTCGAGGCTCCGGTCGTTGTCCACGTCCCCGTCGACGACGAAGCCGCAGTGGCCGTGCGACGTGTACTCACAGAGGCAGACGTCCGTGAGCAGAACGAGCTCGGGGAAGCGCGGCCGCAGCGCGCGAAGGGCGAGCTGGACGATCCCGTCCTCCTCCCAGGCGCCGGTCGCCTCCTCGTCCTTCACCTCGGGAACGCCGAACAGCATCACGGCGCGGACGCCCGACGAGGCGAGAGTCTCCGCTTCCCGGAGCAGGCCCTCGAGGTCGAAGCGCGCCATGCCCGGCAGCGCCTCGTTCGCGAGCGGCTCGGGCGCGACGAAGAGCGGCATCACGAACTGGTCGAGCGAGAGGCGCGTCTCGCGGACGAGATCGCGGAGCGGAGCCGTGCGCCGGAAGCGCCGGAGCCGGGTGACCGGGAACGCGCTCACGACTGAAGAGTACGCCGCAGCCTGCAGCGCGAGCGTCTCTTGCTCAGGCAGCCGGTGCCGGCGGCCTGTCGGGCAAGGCCTCGTCCTCGCCCGCGTCGGGCTCGAGGCCGATCTCGGCGAGCGGTGCGTCGTCCTTCCATTTCTCGAACACGACCCGCTCGGAGAAGAACTCCCACATGGCGCGCAGAGCCGCAAGCAGCGGCAACGCGACGAGGATCCCCGGGAAGCCGTAGATCTCGCCGCCCGCCAGCAGGCCGAAGATCACGAGCAGCGGATGGAGACGCAGCGTGCGTCCCATCACCTTGGGCACGACGACGTGGCCCTCGAGCTGCTGGATGCCGAGAAACAGCAGGGCCACCCAGAGCGCCGAGAGCGGATCTTGGACGAGCGCGTACACGACTGCGGGCACTGCCCCGAGCCACGGGCCGATGTACGGGATCAGCTCCGTGAAGGCTGCCCACGCACCGAAGGCCGCCGCGTACTTCCCGACATTCGGGACGAGGCCCACCACGTCGAGAATCCAGAGCCCCAGCCCGACGCTCACGCCGATGATCAGCGAGAGGAGGAACTGGCCTTTGACGTAGCTCGCGACTGCCTGCTCCATCCGCACGATCAACCCGCCGCCGCTGCCGCGCGGCGGGAACCGTCGGTCGACGACGTCCGTCAAGCGCTGCATGTCGAGGAGCATGTAGATCGAGACGACGATCACCAGGAAGACGTCGAAGAGCAGCGTGACGACGGCGACGCCGGCTCCTTCCGCCCAGGCGAGCGCCCTCGTCGTGTACTTCTGTACGTCCTTCGTTCCGACCTGGTTGAGGAACTTCTGGCCCTGCCGCTGGACGTGCACGCTCGACAGGTGATGGCGGTCGAGCCAGGACTGGAAGCGGGTCAGATCCTGCTCGGCACCCGTCCTCGGTGGGTGTCCGGAGTCGGTCGTAAAGTAGTGATCCACGCGGTGGGAGGCGTTGCGCGTCTGCTGCACCACCACCGTCGCGAGAGCGAGGATCGCGAGTGCGACAACCGCTGCGAACGCGAGATAGACGAACGCAACCGCCGGCCCGCGCGGGATCCGCGCCCGTCCGATCCCCCGGACGAGCGGGTTGAGCAGCAGGGCGATGAGGAGCGCGACGAGGAAGAGGAAGAGCACGTGACGCAGCGTTCCCGCCACCGTCCAGATGAGCAGGAGCACGATCGGCAGCAGCACGAGCTGCGCCCAGCGCGGGACCTCGATGCGCACGGACGCCGGGGGCGGCATGCGAGCGATGGTAGCCCTCGCATCGCACGGATAAAGGGAAATCTGGCGCTCGAGTGGTTGGAGGAGCCGCGGCGGTTCGATAAGGTGCCGCGCGACATGCCGTCCTCGCGCCTCAACGGGAGGCGGCGGGTCGAACGCCAACGGGCGCGCTCCGCGCGCCGGGCGCGCCGGGTCGCCCTCCTCGTCCTGCTTTCTGCGGTCTTCCTCGTCGCGCTCGGCCTCACCGCATTCAGCCGCAACTCCTCGGTGCGCGTGTCGGAAGTCGTCCCGCGGCAGAGCCAGGCCACGGCGGCGCAGACGCGGCCGACCCCCGAGATCGTCGCGCTGCGTGGCCCAGTGCGCATCCAACTCCCGATCTCGCAGAGCCGGCTGACAGCGATCGGCTACCACTCCGCGCAGGACGGTGCGCTCACCCTCGACCCGGTCGGGCACCAGGCGAATGAAGGGCTCGTGCAGCGGATCGTGCACGGCATCTTCGGCGGCGGAGGCGGCTCGCCCAGGTGGTACCAGCTCGGCGGCGGCGGCACCTCGGCCCTCGACGTCGGCGCGCCGATCGGCAGCGACGTCTACTCGCCGGTCGACGGGACGGTGGTCGGGATCCGGCCGTTCGTCGTCGAGGGCAAGACGTACGGCTCCGAGATCGACATCCAGCCCCAGAACGGCCCTTCACTCGTCGTCGCGGTGACGCAGCTCGTCGCCGACCCGGCCCTCACCGTCGGCGCCCCGGTCGTCAGCGGCGCCACGAAGCTCGGGCGTGTGGCCGACCTGGCCAGGGTGGAGCGGCAGGCGCTCGCGCGCTACACGAACGACGCCGGGAACCACGTGACGGTCGAGGTCCGCACGGCTCCGGTGCTGACGACGGGCTAGGAAGGCAACCGGCCCTGAAGATCCTCTTCCTCGCGGACGTCTTCGGCGTCCCCGGTCGGCGTGCCGTGGAGGAGCACCTGCGGCCGCTGCGCGAGCGCTACGACGCCGATCTCGCGATCGTGAACGGCGAGAACGCGGCCGACGGCGCCGGGATCACGGGGAAGCTGGCCGACAAGCTCCTCGCAGCCGGCGCGGACGTGGTCACCCTCGGCAACCACACCTTCCGGCGCGGTGGGATCGCCGGCTACCTCGCAGACAGCGAGCGGGTGATCCGGCCCGCGAACTCCGGCGCCGAGGCCCCCGGCCGCGGACTGGCCGTCGTCGAGGCGCGGAACGGCGTCTCCGTCGCCGTGGTCAATCTCCTCGGGCAGCTGTTCCTCCCCACGCCGGTCTCACCGTGGGAGATCGTCGACGCACTCGTCGAGGAGGCCCGCGCGCAGGCGCCGGTCGTCGTCGTCGACTTCCATGCCGAGGCGACGAGCGAGAAGGTCGCACTCGCGTCGTGGCTCGACGGCCGCGTCACCGCCGTGATCGGCACGCACACGCACGTCCAGACGAACGACGCACGGATCCTGCCCGGAGGGACTGCGGCCGTCACCGACGCGGGAATGACGGGACCGCACGACTCGGTGATCGGTGTCCGGTCGGAGCTCGCGATCGCCCGGATGCGCACGCCGCTACAGGTCCGGTTCGAGCCCGCGGAAGGCGACGTGCGGCTGGAGGGCGTCCTCCTCACGTGCGCCGACGCGGGGCGCGCCGAGGCGATCGAGCTCGTCCGCGTCGCCGCCTGAGACCGTCACGAGCTGACGAAGGGGCAGCGCGGGTGCGAGCAGCGCGATCGCAGCGAAGGGATAGAACCACGAGATGTAGGTGTAGAGCCAGTAGGTCATGACGAGCTCGAAGCCGGCGAGCAGCACGGCCGTCAGCGCCGCAAGCTGCAGCGGAGACTTGCGGCGCGGGAAGAAGGCGGCCGCGATCGCGCCGATGACGAGCAGGATCTGCAGGACGTGCTGCTCGATGTGGAGATCCGGCAGCCCTCGCGCGTGGTACTGAGCCCAGTCCCAGAGCGACCACGGCGCCGCGCGTCCGATCTGGAAGACGAAGGTGCGCTGCCAGAAGACGTCCGCCTCGTGGAACGGGTTCGGCGCGAGCAGAAGGATCGAGAAGGCCGCGAGCGTGGCGGCGACGAATCCCCACGCAAAGCCCTTGCTCGGCTTCCGGCCCGGATACGTGAGCCACAACGGCACCACGAGCAGCGACGCGAACTTCGTCCACCCGGAGAGCCCCGCCAGGAAGCCGCGGGCCGCCGGCCTCGAGATGAGCCAGAATCCCCAGACGAGGAAGCACGGCATGATCGCGTCGTTCGTGTTCGAGTTCGACACGTACTGGGTGAACGGATACGCAGCCCAGGCGAACGCGAGCACGGCTCCGAGCCGCTGGCCGCCGAAGCGCAGCCCCACGAGGAAGAGCCCGAGCAGCGTGAGCAGGTCGAACGCGATCGAGGTGAAGTGCGACGCCGGCAGGGTGTCCCACTTCCCGCTCCAGCCGAGTATGAGATAGCCGGGGATGTACGACTCGTAGGCGACCGGCCCGTACGTGTCCCCCTCCGGATTCGCGCTCTCGCAGCGTCCGTTCGTCTGGATCCAGTTCCGGATCTCACCGGAGGCATCCGCCGGACCGCATGCCTTGAGCGGCTTGCCCTCGCGGGACGTCCGCTCGACCGGGAAGCTTCCCCACGGTGCCTGTCCGGTCACGATCCGCTCCGCACCGATCACGCCCGAGTAGCCGACGTCGATGACATTCGAGCGCTCGACGTTGAGCCCGATGCGGAACCCGGCGAGAAAGATCGTCGCGCCGAGCAGCACCCAGACGGGCCAACGCGGCATGCCCGGCGTGCCGCGGTTCCGGAAGCCGATCCAAGTCCCGCGTAGCACCACCCAGACGAGCAGCGGATAGAAGAGCGGCACCGCCGTGAAGACGTCCCCGTGATTGAAGAACCACAGCGACGCCGTCGGCGAGAGCAGGAAGAGCAGATCGAGGTTGCGGAGCGAGAAGAGCCGCCGCCAATCGGCGAGCCCGACGAAGAAGACGAGGCAGAAGGCTCCCCAGATCCATGGGCTGTTGATCGCCGTGCCGCCGAACGCGCCCGGCGAGCCGCGCGCCATCCCCCACGCGACCTGCGGGCCGGTCCACGCCTCGCTCACCTTGCCGGTCGAGTCGAGGACGGTGCCCTGGGCGATCTCGCCCGCGGCCCCCCACCAGATCTTCACGGTCCAAGCGCCCGCCTTCGGATCGTTCGTGGCCTCCTCGCTGAGCCCCGCGGACGGGTAGCGCGAGAGCCAGCTCGCGACCTTGGGATCGTGCTCGAATGTCTGGATCACGTTCGCCTGCGTGAGGTAGCGAGTCGGCGGCGGCGGCACGACCGGCGTGCCGACGAGATGCCCGTTTCCGTCGAAGATGGGACTCGTCGACGTGGTCTGCGTGGAGGCGAGCGCCGTGGGGGCGAGCACCGCGACGGCAAGCGCGGCGAGGGCGGCGGCGAGGAGACCCCTCACCATGTGAACGGTACTCAGGCCGTCGCCCGGCGGAACGACCAGAGCTTGTTCCCGACGAAGTTGAGCGGGGTCACGACGACGATCGCGACGGCCTGCGCGGGCAGCTTGTCGAGGCCTGCGTAGACGATCAGCAGATGGAGCACGACGAGGTTCGCGCCCAGTGCGGCGAGTGAGACGAGGAAGAACCGCATTCCCTGAACGCCGACGGGACCGCGGTGCTCGCGGAAGGTCCAGAGACGGTTCCACGTGTAGTTGCTCGTGACGGCGACGAGGAACGAGCACGTCGCAGCGATGAGGTAGTGCAGCCCGGCGTGCAGCAGCGCGTCGTAGACGGCGAGGTTGATCAGGTAGCCGACTGCGCCGACCGCGCAGAACTTGCCGAGCTGCTGCCAGTTGCGGACGGAGCGGAGCGACGCGAGTATGCGCGGCCGCCCGGGCTCGAGAGTGGCGGCGGGGCGTTCCACGATCGTCCGCGAGGGTAGCGCCTCTCTCGGCTCGGACCGCGGAAACACGCTATCGGCCCGCCACCAGCGGGACGAAACGGCATGGGACGGTGCGAAGCACGGCAGGCCCCTCGGGCGTTCGCACGATGACCTCGAGCCACTGGCCGCGCGACCCGCCCACCGGCACGACGAGGCGGCCACGCGGCTCGAGCTGCTCGTAGAGCGCCGGCGGCGGCTCGAGCGCGGCCGCTGCGACGGCGATCGCGGCGAAGGGTGCGAACTCGGGGACGCCGCCCGTGCCGTCACCGACGTGGAGATGCACGCGTCCGTCGTATCCGGCCGCAGCGAGATTCGCCCGCGCCTGCTCTGCGAGCCGCGGGATCCGCTCGATCGTGTGCACCTCGGCTGCGAGCTCGGCAAGGACGGCGGCCTGGTAGCCGGAGCCGGTGCCGACGTCGAGCACCCGCTCGCCGCCTCGCAGCCCGAGCTGCTCGCAGATGAGCGCGACCATGTACGGCTGCGAGATCGTCTGTCCGCCGCCGATCGGCAGGGCGGCATCGGCGTATGCGTCGTCTCTCAGCTCCGGGGGGACGAAGAGCTCTCGCGGCACACGTCCCATCGCCGCGAGCACGCGCTCGTCGTCGATGCCGCGCCGGCGAAGCTGCCACTCGACCATTCGAGCCTGCGCGTCAGCCGACACCGGCGAGTGCCTCCATCGACTCCGGCGGGGCCACTCCGAAGTGTTCGAGCACGGCGGGCGCGACCTCCGTGATCCGCTGCGGCTCTGCCCGGAGGCCGAGGGTCACGAGCGGGACGAGCGAGTCGCCTGCGGCGAGCGAGCCATGGCTGCCGCCCCCGGCGTGATGGCGCCCGCCCAGGTCGGCGAGCTCCCAGCCCTCGGCTGCCGACACGAGCAACTCGCCCGCATTCGGGTTCGCGAGAGCCGAACGGACCCGCCGGGCTGCGTCGGGAAGGTCGAGCTTCTCGACCGGTACGTCGGCCGCGTCACGGCGGGCAACCACCTCGTCGCCCTCCCGGCGCAGCGTGACGTCGACGGCAGGGAAACCGTCCAGGCGTCGCGCAAGCTGCGCGGCGTCGACGCGCGCGCCGGGAAGGAGGTAGACCTGGCCCGCGCGATTCGACGCCGTGACGACGACCTCGTCCGCAAGGTCGGCGAAGGGCTCCTGCAGCCGGGAGACCTGCTCGACCGCCGTCTGGCCGTGGTCGGAGAGGAGCACGACCGCGTAGCGCTCGAGGAACTCGTCGGGGCCTCCGGCCGCCTCGAGGAGAGCGCCGACGGCCGCGTCTGCCTGCTCGAGAGCGCGCTCGGCCTCCTCGCCGTCGGGGCCGGCGGCATGCGAAGCGAAGTCGTAGCCGGAGAGGTAGTAGGCGAGGAAGTCGAAACCGTCGCGTGTGACGAGCCAGCGGCCGACCGCGGCGGCGTACGTGTCGACGGAGCCGGTGCGGCGGCTGCGGACCGCGCGGGGCGCTCCCGTCCGGTCCGACTCGAAGAGCCCGTAGAAGAAGAAGCGGCGAGGCCCGTACGCGGCGCGGCTCACGCCGGGGAGCGTCGACCGATGGCGGTGCCTGCCCCGATAGCAGGTGATGTTCACCGCTGCCGCCACGAGGCCGGCGTCCTCGAGAGCCTCGTAGATCGTGACAGCGTCGCGTGCGAGGTGACGTGCGTTCATGTTGAAGATCGGATCGAGTAGCGACTGCGAGAGCCCGGCCGCGCGCAGGGCCGCGAAGGACGAGCCGTATTCCACGACCCGGCGCTCCTGCCGGTTCCACCAGACGAGCGAGGGGATGTGATGCACGCCCGGCCCTGCGCCGGTCGCAATCGACGAGAGACAGACGGGCGTGAGCGACGGAAAGACCGATGTCGCCAGCCGATACTCGCCGTGCTCCGCGAGAAAGGCCAGGGCCGGCGCGCGGCCGCCGTCGACCGCGCGCTCGAACGCCGCGGGCGTCAACCCGTCGATCACGATCAAGACCAGCTTGCGGGACACGCCGCGGAGTTACTCGTCCCGAGCGAGCGTCCGCAGGCCGGCGTAGCGGTCCGGCTGTGCGCGCCTCAACCGAGCGGCGACGGCGGGCAGGGCCAGCGCTTCGACATACCCGACGACCGGGATCCAGGCCAGGGCTGCGACGACGAGGGCGGCGCCGACGACGATCGTCGCCGTGCCTCCGCGCGTCCCCCCGCGCCGCAGCGCACCGCGCACGACCTGCGCGGCGCCGAGCGCGCCGGCCAGCGCGCCGGCGATTCCGGCGGCGCGGTCGCCCCAGCCGCCCGGCTGCCAGCTGCCGATCGCGTAGCCGATGCCGGCACCCGCGGCTCCGGCCAGCAGGATGGCCGCGATCCGTCCGAGCCGGCCCGAGCCTGCGAGCGCTGCGAAGAGAACACCGACCGCGGCGCCGAGCCCCGCGCTCACGCCGATCCAATACCACGAACCCATTCTCCGAGTGTAGGCCTAGCTCTCGAGCCGGGCGATCACCGCGAGCCCGAACTCGGCGGCGCGCTTGCCGTCGACGACGCGATGGTCGAACGTCACCGAGATGTTTCCCA
>Ga0335083_10012573_pt1 | contig 10115 bp, 9 predicted proteins | sample Lox_Sample_42_FD_206716 | JGI IMG/M metagenome (GOLD analysis project Ga0335083, IMG submission 206716) | Soil microbial communities from Loxahatchee National Wildlife Refuge, Florida, United States - Lox_Sample_4.2 | ecosystem: Environmental > Terrestrial > Soil > Wetlands | place: USA: Florida...
GAGCGCGGCGACGATCGACTGCTTGCCGGCCATGCGGGTCCTCCGCGATGTTGTGTCATGCTGCGCCGGCACGGGAGGCGTCGCATCGCGGCAGACCACAGGGGGCGGCGGCGGCCTCGTCATCAAATCGACACGCAAAGACGCTATGCGCCGGCCGGTCCGCGACTTCGACGAAGGTTTTTTCGAGCGCTATTACGGCAATCCGCAGACGCGCGTCGCGGATGCCGGCGACGCCGCGCGGCTCGCGGCGCTGATCGGCGGCATCGTCAACTACGTCGGGCTCCCGGTGCGCAGGATCCTCGACGCCGGCTGCGGCATCGGGATGCTGCGCGCGCCGCTCGCGCGGGCGTTTCCGCGGGCGCGCTACGAGGGACTCGAGATCAGCCGCTTCCTGTGCGCGAAGCACGGCTGGCACCAGGGCTCGCTCGCGACGTTCACGGCCGATGCGCCCTACGACCTCGTGATCTGCCACGACGTGCTGCAGTACCTCAACGACCGGGACGCTGCTCGCTCGCTCGCCAACCTCGCGCGCCTGACGCGCGGCGCGCTCTACTTCAGCGTGCTTACGCGGCGCGACTGGCGAGTCGCCGCCGACCAGTCGCGCACCGACCGGGACGTGTGGCTGCGCAGCGCCGACTGGTACCGGCGGCGCCTGCGGCGGCGCTTTCGGCACGTCGCCGCGGGCGTCCACTTCGCGCGCGGCCTGACGCCGATCCTGTGGGAGCTCGAGCGGCCCTGGTCGTAGGCCTCAGTGGCCGGGCTCGGCGAGCGTGCGTGGCACCTGCAGCGTGTGCAGGTACTCGACGAGGCGCGCGACCGCGTCGCGGGTCTTGGCGCCCGCGGTGACGTCGGCCCCCTGCTCGCGCCAGAGCTCGACGCCCCACACCGGCATGTCGCGCGGCCCGTGGCTGACGAGCGCCGCGCGCCCGTCGATCACGCGGTAGACCCAGTTGTCCGGGTACTGTCCGCCGTGGCGCAGGCTGATGCGCGTGAGGTCGGGCACCGCGACCGCGAAGCTGCGGCTCACCGGGCCATTGCCCTCGCCCGTCGCGCCGTGGCAGCTCGCGCAGAAGCGGTGGTAGAGGTCGGCGCCGCTGTAGTCGGAATAGTCGGCGCCCGTGGTTGGTGCGGCAAGCGCCGCGAAGAGTGCGGCGGCGGTCAGGACCCTCGTTGCGTCGCGCATGGCATCTCCCCTGGTCGGTCGCGACTGTAGCGCGCCGCCCGTACCCTGCAGGCGTGGATTTCCGGGGTAGGATTGCGCAGGCTACAATGATTCGGACGCCTGGCGCGCCCGATCAGCCAACGACCATCAGGGGGACTCAGATGTACGTTTCGTCGAAGCTCAGCGCACGCGGCCGCACGGCCGGCCTGATTCTGATGACGGCCTCGGCCGTCGCCCTCGGCACCCTCGCCGGGTGCGGCGGAGGCGACGAGTCGGCCTCGCTGATCCGCTCCACGGTCAAGGTGCAGTCGATCACGCAGCAGGGCCAGTGCGAGGACGTCAACGTCAAGGTGACGCCGGTGCAGATCCTGCCCGGCGCGCCCAAGCTCTCGAACGACCGCGAGTTCGTGACGCCCGTGAAGCTCACGAAGGGCGCCGACAACGTCTCGTGCACGGGCTCGGCGCAGACCATCCCGATGGCGCCCGGCAAGTGGAAGTTCACGGCGAACCTGCCGTCCGAGATCGCAACCTGCGAGCGCGACATCGCCGCGGGCGGCAACCTCAACATCGGCTTCAAGGACGGCGAGACGACCTGCTCCTGATCGCGGCTTGATGCCCGGGGGCGCGACGGTTCGACCGTCGCGCCCGCCGATCGCCGGCCTCGATCCAATAACCGCTTGTTCCGCTTCGGATCGGTCGTGGGTGACTTTCCGACCGGTCGTGCTAATATCCGGCGATGGGCAAGGGAGCGCGCACGCGCGCGACGATCCTGCAGGCGGCGGTCGAAACCGCCTGCCTCGCGGGCTTCGAGGGCCTGAACCTGCAGCCGCTCGCCGACAAGGTCGGCATGACGAAAAGCGGCCTTTACGCGCACTTCGGCTCGAAGGAGGCGCTGCAGGTCGCAACGCTCGAGTACGCCGCGGAGCTCTTCCAGACCCGGATCGTCGCGCCGGCGAAGACCGAGCCCGCGGGACTGCCGCGACTTGAGCGGGTGTTCGAGCGCTGGCTCGACTGGCCGCAGAACGCGGGCCTGCCGGGCAACTGCCCGTTCTTCGCCGGCGTCGTCGAGTTCGACGACGGGCAGGGCCCGGTCCGCGAGCGCCTGGTGCGGCTGTTCCGCGACTTTCGCGCGGTGATCGAGCAGCTCGTCGCCTCGGCGACCCGCCACGGGCACCTCGCGGCCGGCACCGACCCCGCGCAGTTCGCACACGAGCTCCTGGCGCTGCGCTACGCGCACCACTGGGCGCATCACTTCATGCGCGACCCGCTCGCGCTCGCGCGCACCCGGACGGCCTTCGCGAAGCTCGTCGGCGCCACGGCGCCGCGCGCCGCTCAGCGCGCGTAGTAGACCGTGAGGGTCGCCTCGGCAAGCGCGTTGGCGCGGATGCGCGCCGCGAGCCAGGCGGGCTGCGCCGAGGCGTCGGTGCCGAGGCGCTCGACCTTCAGCGCGTAGAGCGTGAACACGTAGCGATGCGGACGGTCGCCGTTCGGCGGGCACGGCCCGCCGTAGCCCTTGTCGCCGAAATCGCTCGTGCCCTGCAGCGCGCCCTTCGGCGCCTGCTTGGGTTCCCCGGCGCCGGCCGGCAGTCCCGCGAGCGTCGCCGGAACGTCGAAGATCACCCAGTGCCAGAAGCCGTGCGGCGCGTCCGGATCAAAGAGCGTGAGCGCATAGCTGCGCGTGCCGGCCGGTGCGCCGCTCCACGTGAGCGCCGGCGAGACGTTGCCGCCGTTGCATCCGTAGCTGTCGTAGGCGTGGCGCAGCGTGAGGCGACCGCCCGCCTGCAACTCCGGGCTCGCGAGCACGAAGTCCTCGGCGAGCGCCGGCGCCGCGAGCAAAAGCAAGCTCAACACGCACGACAGTGAAGTGCGTCTCGGCATGGCCGTGCTCGATCTTAGCAGCGCCCGCCGCGAGCGGGTCGCGGCCGATTGAGCGATAATTCGCTTTCTGCCGAGACCCGGTCGCCGTGCATCCCAAGGCCATGTTTCCCGTCGCCCTCTTCACAGTCCTCGCGCTCGGCGCGTGCGCCGATCCACACGCGCCGGCCACGCACCAGCCCTCGATCGCCTGGAACCCGACCGCGGCGCCACGCCTGCCGCTGCGCATCGGGCCGGACCTCGTCATCAAGCGCGTCGAGTTCGGCATCCTCGAGAGCACCGCCGACGGCGACGACCACTTCGTGCCGGCGACCGAGGTGCCGGCCGAGGACGGCCAGGTGTTCGGCTGGGTGGTCGAGGTCGACACGACGCGCGATTCGCTGCACTGGCAGGAGTACCTGAGGCTGCCGCGCCCGCCGGCCGACTGGGGCGAGGCGGCGAACGACGCCGACGTGCTGATCTCGAAGGACGGCAAGAGCGCGGTCGCGCAGGGCGAGGACCTCGTCGAGGACGGGCAGCTCACGCGCTTTTACTGGTCGCTCGCGGCCGGCGATCCGGCCGGCGACTACCAGCTCGACCTCGCGATCGAGGGGCGCCCGGTCGCGCACTTCACGTTCCGCGTGCCCGCGCCGGTGCAGGAGAAGGCGATCCTGGTCCACGACGGCGCGCACCGCGGGCGGCGGTGGCAGCCGGTTTCGGTGTACGCGTCCACGGGAGCGCAGGCATGGAGATGAAATCGGTGAACGCGGGCAACCTGCGCGCGATCGGCTACGACGAGTCGAACCGCGCGCTGCGCGTCGAGCTCGCCGGCGGCGCGCTCGTCGAGTACTCCGGCGTCTCGGCCGAGACCTGGCGCCGGCTGTCGACGTCCTCCTCGATGTGGAGCTACTTCCGCGACAACATCGAAGAGAACTACTCCGAGCGTCGCATCCGCTGAGCCCACGGGTGCCAGTCCTCGCCTCCCTGCGACGGCTGCTGCCGATCGCGGTCTCGGCCGCGATCTTCGCGCTCGCGGCCCGCGTGGTGTGGGGCATTCTGCGGCACGTTCGCCTCAACGACGTGCTGGCCGCGACGCACGCGATCCCGACCGCGGCGATCCTGGTCGCGGCGCTGCTGGTCGCGACGCTCTACACGACGCTCGCGCTCTACGAGGCGATCATCGTGCGCTTCGTCGAGGGCGCCGCGAGCTCGCGGCGCGCGATGCTCGCGGCGCTGCTCGCGGCCCCGATCGGGCACGCGATCGGCTGGGGGGCGGTGTCGGGCGGGGCGATCCGCTACCGGGTCTACTCGGCCGTCGAGCTGCCGCCGCTCGACATCGGCAAGATCGCGCTCCTGGCCGCGATCCCGTACCCGCTGGGGCTCGGCCTGCTGCTCGCCCTCTCGCTCGTGCTCAGCAGCGAGGCCGGCGGCAACGTGCTGCACGTGGGTCCTGCGCTCGCGCGCGGCGTCGGGCTCGCGCTGCTGGCGCTGCACGCGGCCTACGTGACGCTGATCGCGACCCGCGACCGGCCGATCGCCTTCGGCCGCTTCGCGATGCGCCTGCCGCCGCCCGGGCTCACCGCCGTGCAGTACTGCGTCGGCGTCATCGAGGTCAGCTGCGGCGCGGGCGTCCTGTACCTGATGCTGCCGCACCTGCCGGACCTGCCGTTCCTCGCGTTCCTCGGCGTCTACGTGCTCTCGATCCTCGCGGCGCTCGCCTCGAGCGTGCCGGCGGGGCTGATCGTGCTCGAGGCGATGCTGACGAGCCTGCTGCCGCACGTGCCGCAGCCGACGCTGATCGCGGCGGTCGCCGTCTACCGCTTCGTGCTCGAGGTCGTGCCGCTCGTGATCGCGCTCAGCCTGTTTGCGCTTTACGAGCTGTGGTGGAAGCTGCCGAAGCAGCGGCGGCGCGCCGCGGCGCTCAAGGCCGCGCGGCGCGACCGGAGCCGCTGATCAGTGTTCCTCGGCGGGCGGCAGCTCGCCGTGGTGCACGCTGATGCTGAGCCGGCCGTGCGGCGCGGCGCCGAGGAACGCGAAGCGCGCGGCCTCGGCGGCGCTCTCGGGCGTCGAGATCGGTGGCAGCTGGCGCTGGGTCGCGAGCTTGGCCGGCGTGAACACGACGAGGTACTGCTCGCGCGTGCGCTTCGGGTCGATCGCGACCGTCACGCGGTAGGCGGGCGCCGACGTTCCCTCGAGCACCGGCAGGTCGAAGCGCAGCAGCTCGAGCTCCGTCGTCCGCGACACGAGAAAGTCGTCGGTCAGCACCGCGACCACCGGGTAGAACACCCGGGCGCGCGCCGGGTCCGGGGGCCCGGACAGGAAGCTGCGGACCTCGACGAGGTAGGGGCCGGCGGCGCTCGGCAGCCGAAACGCGCGGTAGGCGCTGACGCCGCTCTGGAACTCGAAGGTCGGGCTCGAGGCGTCGATCGAGAAGTCGACGACCCCGTCCGCCGGCAGCGCCTCGTAGCGAAACTGCGCGGGATCCAAGGCCCCGGCCGCCGCGGCGGGGCCGGCGAGCCCGGCGCAAGCGGCGCCGAGGAGGGCGAGGAGGGAATGGCGCAGGCCCTTCATGCCGCGAAGGCTAGCACGAGGGGCCGGCCCGTCCGGCGTCGAGTACCATAACGGCCCCGCCACCCCCGGCCCCGAACCGATGCCCCCGCCGCGCGCTCCCGAGCGGCCGGCCGACGTGCCCTCGCCGTTCGGCACGCGCCGCGATCCGTACTACTGGCTGCGCGACGACACGCGCGGCGATCCCGCGGTGCGCGCCTACCTCGCCGCCGAGAACGACTACTGCGACGCCGTCCTCGCGCCGCTCGCGCCGCTCAAGGAGCGCCTGTACGCGGAGATGATCGGCCGCCTGAAGCAGGACGATGCGAGCGTGCCCGCGCGCCGCAACGGCTACTGGTACTACACGCGCTACACGACGGGCGGCGAGTACCCGATCTACGCGCGCCGCGGACCCGAGCGGGACGGGCCCGAGCAGGTCCTCGTCGACGCGCGGCGCGAGGCCGAGGGCGAGGATTTCTACGAGATCGGCAACCTCGAGGTCAGCCCCGACAACCGCCGGCTCGCCTTCGCCGAGGACCGCGTCGGGCGCCGCCAGTACACGCTGCGCGTCCGCGACCTCGAAAGCGGCGCGGACCTTCCCGACCGGATCGAGAACGCCGAGCCCGACGTCGCCTGGCACGACGACTCGCGGCGCTTCCTGTACGTCGCGAAGGACCCCGAGACGCTGCTCGGCAACCGGGTCCTCGTCCACGTGCTCGGAACGCCGGCGGCGTCGGACACCGAGGTCTACGCAGAGCCCGATCCCAGCTTCTACCTCGGCGTCTACCGCAGCCGCAGCAGCCGCTTCCTCTACATCGTCTCGCAGAGCACCGTCTCGAGCGAGGTCCGCTACGCGCCCGCCGCGGACACGGCGCTCGCGTTCCGCATCGCGGTGCCGCGCGCGCGCGACCACGAGTACCAGCTCGAGGACTGGGGCGAGCGCTTCGTGCTGCGTACCAACGAGCAGGCGCCGAACTTCCGCATCGTGTCGGCGCCGATCGCGACGGTCGCCGAGCGCGCGAGCTGGCGCGACGAGGTCGCGGCGCGCGCCGACGCGTTCATCGCGGGCTTCGAGGTGTTTCGCGACTTCCTCGCGGTTGCCGAGCGCTCCGGGGGGCTGCGGCGCATCCGGGTGCGCGGCTGGAGCGACGGCGAGGAGCGCCTGATCGACGCCGCGGAGAGCGCCTTCGCGATGAGCTTCGGCGCCAACGACGAGGTCGAGAGCCCGACGCTGCGCTACGTCTACTCGTCGCTGACGACGCCGAACAGCACCTACGACTACGACTTCAAGAGCGGCACGCGCGTGCTCCTCAAGCGCGACCCGGTGCTCGGCGGCTTCGACGGCGCGCGCTACGCGACCGAGTACCTCTACGCCCCGGCGCGCGACGGCGCCCGGATCCCGGTGTCGCTCCTGTACCGGCGCGACGTCGCGCGCGACGGCCGCGCGCCGCTCTACCAGTACGCTTACGGCGCCTACGGCCTGTCGCAGGACCCGACGTTCCGCTCGACGGTGTTCTCGCTCGTCGACCGCGGCTTCGTGTTCGCGATCGCGCACGTGCGCGGCGGCCAGGAGCTCGGCCGCGCGTGGTACGACCAGGGGCGCCTGCAGCACAAGCAGAACACCTTCACCGACTTCATCGACGTCACGCGCCACCTGGTCAAGGAGCGCTACGCCGACGGCGCGCGCGTCTGCGCGATGGGCGGCAGCGCCGGCGGGCTCCTGATCGGCGCGGTCGCGAACCTCGCGCCCGCGGAGTACCGCGCGCTCGTCGCGCACGTGCCGTTCGTCGACATCGTGACGACGATGCTCGACGCGAGCATCCCGCTGACGACCAACGAGTACGACGAGTGGGGGAACCCGGCGGCGGACCGCGCGACCTACGAGTACCTGCTCGCGTACTCCCCGTACGACAACGTCGGGCCGCACGACTACCCGGCGATGCTGGTCACGACCGGCGTGCACGACAGCCAGGTGCAGTACTGGGAGCCGGCGAAGTGGGTCGCGCGCCTGCGGGCGCTCAAGACCGACGCGCACGCGCTGCTCCTGCGCACCAACCTCGAGGCCGGCCACGGCGGCCGCTCGGGGCGCTTCGAGCGCTACCGCGAGATCGCCGAGGAATACGCGTTTGTGCTCGGCGAGGTGGGACTCGCCGACGCCTTGCCCCAGGAACGGAGGACGACGATGAAGCTTTACTATTCGCCGGGCGCCTGCTCGCTCGCCTCGCACATCGTGCTCAGGGAGCTCGGCCTGACCTTCGAGGCCGTCGCGGTCGACCTGCGCAAGAAGACGACGCGCGCGGGCGCCGACTTCAACACCATCAACCCCAAGGGCTACGTGCCGGTGCTCGAGCTCGACTCGGGGGCGATCCTGACCGAGGGCCCGGCGATCCTGCAGTACCTCGCCGACCAGCGGCCGGCGGCGGGGCTCGCGCCGGCGAACGGCACGCTCGAGCGCTACCGGCTGCAGGAGTGGCTCGCCTTCATCAACTCCGAGATCCACAAGCCCTTCGGGCCGCTCTTTGACGCCGGCGCGCCCGAGGCGGTCAAGGAGAGCTCGCGCGAGCGCATCGCGCGGCGGCTCGGCTACACCGAGCGCGCGCTCGCCGGCCGCGACTACCTGCTCGGCAGCCAGTTCACGGTCGCCGACGCCTACCTCTACACGGTGCTCAACTGGACCGCCTACACCGGCATCGACCTCGGCCAGTGGCCGGCACTTAAGGCCTACCACGCGCGGATCGCCGCGCGACCCGCGGTCGCCGCCGCGCAGGCCGCCGAGAAGGCGCGCTGAGGGCGCCCCGGCGGCCTACGCGAACGTCGTGTGCGCGAGCGGCAGCCGCCGCGCGCGCACCTTCGTCAGCGCGTACAGCGCGTTCGCGACCGCGGGCGCGATCGGCGGCGTGCCGGGCTCGCCGACGCCGGTCGGCGCCGCCGTCGAGGGCACGATGTGCACCTCGACCGCGGGCATCTCGGCGATCCGCACGGGCGGGTAGTCGTTGAAGTTCGACTGCTCGACGCGCCCGTCGGCGAGCGTGATCTCGCCGTAGAGCGTCGCCGAGAGCCCGTAGCAGACCGCGCTCTCGACCTGGTAGGCCACCTGGCCGGGATTCACCGCGAGCCCGCAGTCGATCGCCGCGACCACGCGATGCACGCGCGGCCGGCCGCCGACCAGCGAGACCTCGGCGACCTCGGCAACGACGCTGCCGAAGGAGGCGTGCACGGCGACGCCGCGCGCGCGGCCCTTCGGCAGCGGCGTGCCCCAGCCGGCCTTGTCGGCGGCGAGCTTCAGCGCCGCGAGGTGCCGCGGCTGGCCCTCGAGGAGCGCGACCCGGTACGCGACCGGGTCCTGATGCGCCGCGTGGGCGCACTCGTCGATGAAGCTCTCGACGGCGAACGCGGTGTTCGTGTGCCCGACCGAGCGCCACCACAGCACCGGGACCGGCAGCACGCTGTCGTGGACCGCGACGCGCAGGTTCGCGACCTTGTACGGGAGCTCCGAGGCGCCCTCGTGCTGGATGACGTCGATGCCGGTCTTGGGGTCGCGCATCATCGCCTCGAACGGCGTGTTGCGGATGATCGACTGGATCACCTGCGTGTGGGTCCAGGCGAGCGGCCTGCCGTCGGCGCCGAGCGTCGCCGTCAGGCGGTTGTGGGCCTGCGGCCGGTAGTAGCCGCCCTTGACGTCGTCCTCGCGCGTCCAGACGGTCAGCACGGGCTTGCCGAAGCCCTTGCCGACCGCGACCGCCTCGCGGACGAAGTCGGAGAACGGGTTCGCGCGCCGGCCGAAGCCGCCGCCGAGGAACCGCGTGTGGATCCGCACCTTCTCGGGCGGGAGCCCGGCGAGTTCCGCGGCCGCGTTGCGATCGACGGTCTGGAACTGCGTGCCCACGTAGACGTCGAGGCCCGCGTCCGAGAACGCGACCGCGGCGTTCAGCGGCTCCATCGGCGCGTGCGCGAGGAACGGCGTCGCGAAGTCGGCCTCGAGGCGGTGGCCGTCGCCGGCGCCCTCGACGTTGCCGCGCTCGTGCACGACGACGCCCGGCTGCTTCGCGCGCTCGGCGTAGTCGGCGGCGATCGTCTTCGACGAGAGCCCTGCGGCCGCCGCGCCCCGCCACTCGACCTTGAGCGCCGCGCGCCCGCGGATCGCGGCCCAGGTGTTGGTCGCGATCACCGCGACGCCGCTCGGCACCTCCTTGACGGCGACGACCCCCGGGACGGCCTTGGCGGCCGCGGCGTCGAAGGAGGCGACCTTGCCGCCGAAGGACGGCGCGCGCGCGATCACCGCGTAGTGCAGTCCCGGCAGGCGCACGTCGATGCCGAACCCGGCGCTGCCGTCGGTCTTGCCCTGCGTGTCGACGCGCGGCAACGGGCGCCCGATCAGCTTCCAGTCGGCGGGCGCCTTGGGCGTGACGTTCGCGGGCACCGGCAGCGTCGCCGCGCGCGCGGCGAGCGCGCCGTAGCCGACGTGCCGGCCGCTCGCGCGGTGGGTCACGACGCCGTGCGCGGTCGAGAGCTCGCCTTCCGGCACGCCGAGCTCGGCTGCGGCCGCGCTGAC
>Ga0335083_10012577_pt1 | contig 10112 bp, 8 predicted proteins | sample Lox_Sample_42_FD_206716 | JGI IMG/M metagenome (GOLD analysis project Ga0335083, IMG submission 206716) | Soil microbial communities from Loxahatchee National Wildlife Refuge, Florida, United States - Lox_Sample_4.2 | ecosystem: Environmental > Terrestrial > Soil > Wetlands | place: USA: Florida...
TTTCCTGATTCTATTGAAGACCCGTGGTACAAGGGCTTCTTCAAAAACGTCAAGGAGCTGTTTAACCCGCCCAAGCTGCCGCCGCTGCAAGTGACGTCAAAACCAGTTGCTGTGAAGGACATCTGGGGTCTTTACGGCCGCAAGAAGTCGTCTTTCATGATGTCCACCGGTTTCCAGGCGTTGGTGGTCGCGGTTGTTTTCCTTCTGTCGATGACGCGGCAAGGTCAGCAAGCGGTGAAAGCGGCTGTGCATTTGGTTATCCCCGTAGACAACAGTCCCGAAGTTCCCGTCAAGGCGGGCCAGGTGAAGCCGCAGGGCGGTGGAGGCGGTGGCGACCGTTCGCTGCTCGCGGCCAGCAAAGGCAAACTCCCCAAGCAGGCAGTCCGTCAATTCACTCCGCCTTCCGCGGTGGTGAACAACGCCAACCCCATCCTGTCGATGGAGCCCTCGATTCTCGCCGATCCCAACGTGAAACTGCCCGATTGCCCCACTTGCACCAATTATGGCGATCCTCTGGGCAAGATCGGTCCTCCCTCGAATGGAACTGGTTCCGGCGGCGGTATCGGATCCGGTAAGGGTGGCGGAGTCGGCTCGGGAGAAGGTGGTGGTCTGGGACCCGGAAAGGGCGGCGGATTCGGCGGCGATGTGTATCGCGTCGGAAACGGCATTTCGGCTCCGGTGCCGATCTACAAGCCGGAACCCGAGTACTCCGAAGAAGCCCGCAAGGCCAAGTATCAGGGTGAAGTGGTGCTTTCCGTCGTGATCGACGCCAGCGGCCACGTGGCTCCCGGCAGCATCCAGGTGGTTCACAGCCTCGGTTTGGGGTTGGACGAGCAGGCCATCAAGGCCGTCTCGCAGTGGCGCTTTAAGCCCGGCACCAAGGACGGCAAACCGGTCGCCGTGCAGGCTGCCATTTCGGTGAATTTCCGGTTGTTGTAGCTTTCAGCCGTCAGCATTCAGCTATCAGCTTTTTTCGCGCGCAGGACGAGGCCCGGCCTCGTCCTCGCTGTTTCAGGCCGGCTATTTGGCTGAAAGCCAGCGCTAGCTGAGAGCTGACGGCTGATGGCTGACAGCTTTCCCGCATTCCTCACACGGACAGATGCTCCGGAAGTGCTCGAACGAGTAGATTCCGGCATTGTGGCCGTCATTCCAGTTGATGCGGATTGCGTAATTTCCGACCGCTTCGACCTCCAGCATTTTCAGAGCAGGCTTATACATGTGGAACGGATTCGCTGACGGTGCCTCGCCGCCAGGCGGACGCGGAGGCGTTCCGTGCGCGCCGGTGCATCCCGCGCAGGGACACTTGTCGCGCAGATAGGTGACGCTGTACTCGCTGTGATGGCCATCCTTCCAATCGATCTTGATGCCTTTCGACTTGGAGATGGCAATATGTTCGGGGTCGATCGAGGTTGTCATTTTCAGTTCAGAAGCCGTTCGACGTCGCGCACGCCGGAGATGCGCCGCATGGCTCCCACCAGCCGTTCCAACTGCTTTTTATCGCGGACATCCACGGTCATTTCCACCACTCCGCCATCCTGGTCGGTATCGCCCTTGGCTTCCAGGCTGCGGATATTGGTGTTTTCGTCGGCGAGGACGCTGGTGAGGGAATTCAGCATGCCAGGCCGGTCGTCGGTATGGAGGACGATGCGCACGGGGAAGGAATCCTCCGCCGCGCGCGCCCACTCCACTTCGATTTTGCGCTCGACGTCGTACATCAGGTTTTGCACATTGGGGCACATGCGCGAGTGAACCGCGACGCCCTTGCCGCGGGTCACATATCCCACGATGGCCTCGCCGCGGATCGGGTTGCAGCACTTGGCGCGGTAAACCAGAAGATCGTCGACGCCATGCACCTTGATGACAGCGTCCCCGTCGTGCGGCTTACCGGGCGTCGGATGCACGCCCGCGGGCTGTTCGGGAGCGGCGGCGCCCTTGCCATCCACCGGCTCGTCCTTCACCATCCCCGGCGCGATCTTACTCAGCACCTGTCGCGCTGAAAATCTCCCGTAACCCAGCGCCGCATACAGATCCTCGGTCTTGGCGTAGCCGTAGTCCGACACCACCTTGTCGATATCGGCCCGCGCGACCTTGCTCAGTGAGACACCGAAGCGCCGCGCTTCCTTCTCCAGGTACTTCTGCCCGATGTCGATCGCCTTGGCGCGTTCGCTGGCGTTGATGACGTGCTTGATCTTGTTGCGCGCGCGCGAGGTTTTGACGAACGCCAGCCAGTCCTTGCTCGGCTCGTGGCCCGGCTGGGTCATGATCTCGACGATGTCGCCGTTGCGCAGGCTCGAACGCAGCGGCACGATGCGTCCGTTGACCTTTGCCCCGGTGCAGGAATGACCCACGTCGGAGTGAATGGCGTAGGCGAAATCGATGGGCGTCGCGTCGCGTGGCAGCACGATCACTTTGCCGCGCGGGGTGAAGGCGTAGACCTCTTCGGGATACAGGTCCACCTTGAGCGTGGACATGAATTCTCCGGGATCCTGCATGTCGCGCTGCCACTCCACCAGGTGGCGCAGCCAGGCGATTCGCTGATCGTCCGCGGCCGGCCCTTTGCGGCCTTCCTTGTACTTCCAGTGCGCCGCGATGCCTTCTTCCGCGATGCGGTGCATCTCCTCGGTTCGGATCTGCACTTCGAACGTCTGCCCATGCGGCCCGACCACCGAGGTATGCAGCGACTGGTAGAGGTTCGGGCGGGGGATGGCAATGAAGTCCTTGATGCGTCCGGGAATGGGCCTCCACTCGTTGTGGATCACGCCCAGCGCGGCGTAGCAGTTCTTCACCGAATCGGTGATGATGCGCAGCGCCATCAGATCGTAGACCTGGTCGACGGTGATCTTCTGCCGTTTGAGCTTTTGAAAGACGGAATATGGCCGCTTCACGCGGCCCTCCAGCCGGGCCGGGATGCCTTCGCGCCGGAGTTCCGCTTCCACCGTGCGGCGTATTTCGTCCAGCAGTTCCTCGTTGGAATGGCGCCTGGATTCAATGGCAGCCAGGATATCGCGGTAAGCGTCCGGCTCCATGTGCTGGAATGCGAGGTCCTCGAGTTCGCCGCGGACTTTCCCCATTCCCAGGCGGTGCGCGATAGGGGCGTAGATTTCCAGGGTCTCGCGGGCGATGCGCTCCCGCCGCTCGGGACTCAGATAGCCGAGCGTGCGCATGTTGTGCATGCGGTCGGCCAGCTTCACCATGATGACGCGGATGTCCTCGACCATGGCAAGCAGCATCTTGCGGAAGCTCTCGGCCTGGCGCTCTTCGGCCGAGAAAAAGTCCAGTTTCGTCAGCTTGGTGACACCATCGACGCAGTGCGCGACATCGTCGCCGAACTCCTTGCGCACCTGGTCCACGGTGACGCTGGTGTCCTCCACGACGTCGTGCAGCAGGCCGGTCTGAATGGCCACTGAGTCCATGCGCATGTCGGCCAGGATATGGCCGACCATAACCGGATGCGCCATGTAGGGCTCGCCGGAATCGCGCGTTTGGCCCTGATGGTAGCGGAGGGCAAACTGGAATGCGTTTCCGAGCGCGGTGAGATCGTCTTTGGGACGGTACTCGCGAACCTTGGCCTCCAGTTCGCGGTACAAGGTAGCCACAGGATCAGCGGGCGGAGGATCGGACGGCTGCGGTGGAGGGATTGTCTCTGCTGCCACTAATTCGATTATAGCTGTCAGCGGTCAGCCATCAGCTCTCAGCCTATGCGTGCGTCATGGAGGTTTGAACGGCGCTCCGCGGCGAAGCACCACTCGAGTCGATCAACGCACGAAAAGCTGATGGCTGACGGCTGAAAGCTGACGGCTGAACTACTTTCCGCTCGTGTCGAGCGTAATGCCGCCGCCACCCTGCTTCTCTTTGGCTTCTGCCTTCTTCTTCTTGGTGGCCATCGCCTTGTCCACCCAGCCGTCGGCGATCCTGCACTGGGCTTCGTATTCGGCCTTGGTGTCGGCGAGATCGGCGCGCTCGCGGATCAGCAGGTTTTCGTACGCCATGGCGTCATCATAGTCGGGATCGATCTGCAGCGACTTATCGAGGTTCTTCAGACCCTCATCGATCATGGCGCCGTACTGGTCTTTCAGTTGCAACCGGATCTTCTTATCCTTGATGGGACCCGGATCTTCCTGCTTCATCCCGGAATCGGCGCGGCCCTTTTGATACGGCACATACCACTTGGACCACACGATGAATCCGATGCTGTAGTAGCCGTCCTTATCATCCGGATAAGCGGCGATGTACTTCTTGTACGCCGCTTCCGCGTCGTCCCACTTCTTCTCGTTGAGGAACAACGAGGCGATGGAAGCAAGGGCGGTTTTGTCGTTGGCCTTCTGCTCCAGCACCTTGTTGAACTGGTTCATGGCCTCCTGCGCCATCTTTTCGTTCTCGGGCATCGAGGACCCTGGAACGTATTGCTGCATGTACGCCGTTGCCAGGTACAATCGGGCGGTGACAAAGCCTGGATCCAGCTCGACCGCTGTCTTGAAGTGCTCCACCGCTTCCGGATATTGAGCGCTCTTAAAGGCCGCCACTCCCTGGTTAATCTGGTTGCGCGCCTTCAATTGCGTGCAACTTGTGGCCAGAACCGCAAGACTAGCGGCCGCCAGGATCAATGCGAGTTTTCGCATGGGCTGTTGGCTCCTATTCTCCAAGATCCTTAAAGGGCATCAGACCGACCTTGTCGATGCCGGCGCCATGGGCAATATCGATCGCCTTGGCCACCCACAGGTAATCCAGGTCGGGATTCCCCTTCACGAATACCACGCGCTCGGCGCGCGTCTTGAAAATGTCTTCCAACCGGCCCTGTAACGTATCCCACTCGGCGTCCTGTTGGTTGATCTGAATTTTCGTATCCGCATTGATAGTGATGACTACCGTGCGGGTATCCGATTGGTTGGCCTGCTGCCCCGGAGGTGGGGGCTGCGGCACCAAAGCTTCCAGACCTTTAGGCGTGAGGGGAGTGATGACCATGAAGATGATGATCAGCACCAGCAATACGTCGATCATCGGCGTCATGTTGATGTCGGACTTAACACCCTTGGCGCCGCCGACTGCCATTCCCATAAAATTGCTCCTTTAAAAAAATTCCCGTTACTGTGGTTTCTTTTCCGCGCTGGAGGCCTTCGCCTGTGCTTGTTCGGTCAGCAGGCCCAACTGGTCGACTCCCGCGGCCTGCAGGTTCTGCACGACCTCGAGCACGACGGAGTATTTGGCGCGTTCATCGGACTTCACGAATACCATATGGTCCGTCCGGTTGGCGAGGAGGTCCTTCACCTTCGGCGCGAGGTCCTCGGGCTTCAATTGCGTGGTATTTAGAAAGGTCTTGCCGTCCCGTGTAACCGCGATAACAACCGCGTCGCTCTTATCGGCGGCCTGCATGGCGATCGGGTTGTTCGTCTTCGCCAGGCTCACGCTGACGCCCTTCGACAACATAGGCGTGATGACCATAAAGATGATCAGCAGCACCAGCATCACGTCGACCATCGGCGTGACGTTGATGTCGGCCACGGGCGGCGGAGCTTTGAATTTTGTTTCGTTCGCTTTTTTCTCGGCCATGGTTATCTCCAGGAAATCGCAAGCAGGAGCGGGGAACTCCTTGCGTGGAGTTCCCCGATTTCAACTCGCAGAACTTCCGTGCCGCTTCCCGCACGATCCGGTGGAGCCGGGGGGCGGGAACACGAATTCTACTTCCGCGCGCCGCGCTGCGACCGCTTCAGGAAGTAGTCGATCAACTCGGAACTGGAGTTCCCCATTTCCACGTCGAAGGCTTCAATCTTGTTCGTGAAGTAGTTGAACATCCAGACCGCGGGAATAGCCACGAACAATCCGATAGCAGTGGTCACAAGGGCTTCGGAAATACCGCCGGCCACCGCGCCCAGACCGGTCGACTTCTCGGTCGAGATACCTTTGAACGCGTTGATGATGCCCGCGACCGTTCCGAACAGACCCACAAACGGGGCTGTCGATCCGATGGTCGCCAGGCCGCTGACGCCGCGCTTCAGTTCGGCGTGAACGATGGCTTCGGCGCGTTCCAATGCACGGCGGGACGCTTCGATTTCTTCGCCAGGAATCTCGGCGCTGAGCTGGTGCGCCTGGAATTCCTGCAGACCGGCCACCACAACCTTGGCGAGGTGGCTCTTCTTGTACCGGTCGGCGATCTTTACGGCCTCATCCAGCTTGCCTTCGCGCAACGCGCCGGCCACGGCTGGCGCGAACTGACGCGACTGCTTGCGGGCCGCGTTGTACGCCATAATGCGATCGATCATGACGCCGATCGAATACGCGGACATGATGAACAGCAGAATCACGACCGCCCGGGCGAGGTTGCCCATTTGCTGCCAGAGGTGGATGGGATCCCATCCGACATTGTCATTCTGGAGCAACATCAAGGACCATACATGTAGTTGCAAAAGCATTCTTATCTCTCTCCTGCGAGTTGAGTATTTGGGGTTTTGTACTTCTATCCGGCGTTCCCGTGGGAGCGCTGGGTTACTACTGTGACAACATAAAGCTGACGTCGATGGTGGTTTCCACTTCCACCGGTTCTCCGTTCAGCAGAGTGGGTTTATACCTCCAGCGCTTCACCGCTTCCACCGCCGCCGGGGCCAGCAGCGGGTGAGCCGGCGGGATCACCTGCAGGCTCTCGATGGTGCCTTCCTTGGAAATGAAGGCGTGCAGGTGCACGACACCGGAAACGCGCGCCTGCTTGGCGAGCGGAGGATACTGCGGCTTCGGTCCGTCGATCAACATCGCGGCCTGTACGTTGCCGCCGATCACCACGCGCTTCGGCGGGGGCGGAGCCTCGGCCTTCTTGGCGGGCGGAGGCGGAGGCGGGGGCGGAGCCATGGCGTTGGTTTGCGTCAGGATGCTTCCCAGCACGCCACCCACGGCGCCACCAACGGTGCCGCCGGGAACGCCGCCAACTACGCCGCCCATACCAGTGGCGGCGGGCGGAAGTTCGTCTTCCTTAATCACCGCGATCTCTTTTGGGATGGCCTTCGGCGTCGTCAATCGGCCGGCGTCGAACTGGCGGGGAATGATCTTCACTTGCTTGATGACCGGCGCGGCTGCCGGCGGCGGAGGAGGCGGTGGCGGTGGCGGCGGCGCCACCAGCAGACTCTGCAGAGTTGCCGACGGCAAAACTTCAAAGTAAATCATCGGCAGGATGATCGCGACAATCACCAAGCCCACCTGGATCAGCGCCGAAATAACCACCGTCCAGGTTTTGTTGGTCTTTCCAGTCTGTACAAATGTCTGCTCGAACATAGCAGCTTCCTTTCCTGATCTCCTTCGGTGCGGCCTCCCCCGGACTTCCCCGTCTTGGCCGCGTTCCCGTTACTTTACCACTTTGCTGCGCTCACTCTTCGCCGGCGGCTTTCCGCCGGTTTTTGCCGGTTCGGACCGCACGGGAGCGGCCGCGACTGCCGGCCTACGTTTCCGTTGATCCACGTAATTGTGCCAGAACAGGACAATCGGACTGGCGACAAACACCGACGAATACGTACCCACGATAATTCCGCATACCAGGGCGAAGGAGAATCCGTGCAACACCGGCCCGCCGAAGGCGAACAGCGCGATCACCGTCAGGAACGTCAATCCCGAGGTCATCACCGTCCGGCTCAAGGTCTGGTTCACGGCCTTGTTCATCACGTTCTCCAGCGGCTCGCGCCGCGAGATCTTCAGATTCTCGCGGATACGATCGAAGATCACGATCGTATCGTTCATCGAGTAGCCGACCAGCGTCAACAGCGCCGCGATCACCGTCATCGAGATCTCTTCGTTGAAGATCGAAAACAACCCGATGGTGATGATCGTGTCGTGGAAGCACGCGATCACCGCGCCCAATCCATAAATCCATTCGAAGCGGAACGCAATGTACACCAGCATTCCCGCCAGTGCGTAAAGCGTTGCCAACACCGCTTTCCTCTGCAGCTCCGCACCCACCTTCGGACCTACCATCTGCACTTCGCCGATGTGGTAGGCGCCCAGATAGGTCTCCTGCTGAAGAGCGTTCATAATACCAGAGTTCATTCCCGGTGCGGTTGCCAACTGGTGAAAATCCGTCAGCAGTCCCGAATACTGGTTATCGCGGACACTGAGGATCCCTTTTGCCAGATCCTGAATCTGCGTCTCGCTCATCGGAATGCCGGCCTTCGCCAAGGCGTCTCGCAGCCGCCCCTGCAACGAATCCGTGGTGGCATTGTTCAGATCCAGCTTCGGATTCCCGGGCTCGCCGAACGTGTTCGCCAGCACTTGCACCATCGCCTGGCGGTTGATATTCAGCTGCTTCTCTTCCTGAATCTCGGTCTCCACCAAAACCGTGTTCGACGCCACGCCGCCAGTGAAATTCTGGACGCTCACGCCGCCGTGGATCTGAGGCGAGTTCTGCATTGCCGTGCGAATCTTTTCCATCGGCGGCGTGGACTTGAATCTCACCGCCACCTGCGCGCCGCCCTTGAAATCGATACTGTAATTCAGCCCGCCATGCACGATGATGCTTCCGATCCCGGCTGCCGACAAAATCAGCGACGCAATAATGAAGGGCCATTTTTTGCCCAGAAAGTCGTAGTTCGTGCTCTTGAATAATTCCATCGAACCTTGCCTGGCTGGGTGCCCTACAAACGCTTGGACACCAGCCTGTTAGATTTTGTTCCCAAACCCTCCGCCCGCTAGTCCTTATAGGACTTTTCCGGTCGGATTCAGCCACCTATATGCTTAACGCTTCCATCTGCCGGCGGCCCGACAACTCGTAATCAAAAATCGTCCGCGAAACGAACACGGCCGTAAAGATGTTTGCAATCAACCCGATCACGAGAGTCACCGCGAACCCCTTCACGGGACCCTCGCCGAACAAAAAGAGAAATGCGCAGGACACCACCGTGGTTACGTGGGTGTCTACAATCGTCCACCACGCCTTGTTGAATCCGGTATCCACGGCGGCCACCACCGACTTGCCCGTCCGCAATTCCTCGCGAATGCGCTCGAAGATCAGGACGTTGGAATCCACCGCCATACCGATAGTCAGAATCACGCCGGCAATACCCGGCAACGTCAATACCGCGTGGAAATAGGAGATCGCCGCCAACAGAATGACCGTATTCAAAATCAACGCCAGCACGGCGTTGATACCGCTGCGGCGATAATACACAAGCATCACGATCACCACCGCGGCCAAACCCGCCACGCCCGCGCGCAGCCCTTCCGTAATGGAATCGGCGCCCAGGGACGGTCCGACCGAGTCTTCCTGCAAGTATTCCACTCCCGCCGCCAGCGATCCGCTGCGCAGGAATCGCGCGAGTTGCAGAGCTTCGTCTTCCGAACTGAGGCCTTCAATCTCTCCAGAGTCGTCGATCCGCGAGTTGATGGTCGCCACGTTGACGATTTTGTCGTCCAGCAGCACACACAGTTTGTTGCCGATATTGGCCTCGGTGTATGCGCCAAACCGCTTGCCCGCCTCCGGCGACAGCGTAAACGTCGTCACGAACTTGCGCATGTCGCCCTGTCCCGGGCGCGCATTGCGGAGCTCGCTTCCCGAAACTACTCCGTGCTTGTCCACCAGATACCACTGGCCTGCTCCCGGAACGCCGGGTTTCACTTGTGCCAGCCGGGTATTCAGCGGCAGGACGCCCTGATGCTGCGCCAGCGCCTGGTCCTGGCTGGCGAACGGGCCGTCCTTCACGGCGCAGATTTCCAGCTTCGCCGCCGTGCCGATCAGTTCTTTCACCTGCGCCGGATCGTCTACGCCGGGCAATTGGATCAGGATCTGGTAGTCCGCGCGGCCGTACTTTGTCACCGTCTTTTCCGCCAGTCCGAGCTGGTCGATACGGTTGCTGATGGTATCGATGGTGCGCTGCACCGTCTCGTTTTCCAGATCGATCAGATCCGACGGTTTGAGTTTCATCGAGTAGTCGCTGGAGTTCAGCACCGTCACGGTGTATCGCGGATACTTATCGGCCACCAGGCTCTTGAACGCGCTGGATTGTTGCGCGGGAATGCCCTTCCACGTGATGGAGACCTGGTCGGCATCCTCCACGCGGCTGACTTCATTGACGGTTGGATCGCCGGTCCAGGTGATGCCCGCAGTTTTCAGGTCGCCCTTCATGTGCTCGATCGTCTGGTCG
>Ga0335083_10012584_pt1 | contig 10110 bp, 8 predicted proteins | sample Lox_Sample_42_FD_206716 | JGI IMG/M metagenome (GOLD analysis project Ga0335083, IMG submission 206716) | Soil microbial communities from Loxahatchee National Wildlife Refuge, Florida, United States - Lox_Sample_4.2 | ecosystem: Environmental > Terrestrial > Soil > Wetlands | place: USA: Florida...
TTACGTGGCCGAAGGCTCGGGAGAGAATCTGTTCATCGTGAAGAACGGGAAACTGTACGAGCCGGAACTGACTTCTGCTCTGATCGGCGTCACGCGCGACGCTGTGATCACGATGGCGCGCGACCTAGGGCTGGAAGTCGAAGCGCGGCGCATCACGCGCGACGACGTCTACATCGCCGACGAGGCATTCTTCACCGGTACCGCGGCCGAGATTACACCCATCCGCGAGCTCGACAGTCGCGTCATCGGCACAGGAAGACGCGGTCCGATCACGGAAAAACTGCAATCCATGTTCTTCGATGTCGTCAGCGGTCGCGCCGAGAAGTATCGCCATTGGCTCACCCATATTTAGCTCGCCGACATGGAGCAGACCAAGCATGTCAATACGCAGCGCCGCATCGAGGTGACGGCGGTGGACCTGCCGTTGCATTGCCCCACGCCATCGCAGGTGCTGTGGAACGCTCATCCACGCGTGTTTTTGCCGATCGAAGAGACTGGCGAGGCGCTGTGCCCATACTGCGGCACGCTGTACGTTCTGAAAGGGGGCGCGCGATCGGGTCAGCACTAGAGATACTCTGATCAAGTCTCGCGTGCGCGCCCGCGACGAGCGAGGCTGCGGTCTGCTCCTGTGCCCCCGTCGGTGCGGCTAGATCCCGTGTACAAGGTCCTCGTGATCGGCCCGTCGTGGATCGGTGACACAGTGCTGGCGCAGCCCCTGCTGCGGCGCCTTCGCGAACGGCACGCGCAGCTCGAGCTCGATGTGCTGGCGCCATCCTGGACTTTGCCGCTGTTGCGGCGAATGCCCGAGTTGTCTCGCGCGATCCCGAGCCCATTCGGTCACGGTGAGCTTAAGCTCTTCGCTCGCTGGCGGATCGGACGCGAGTTGGCGCAGCGCGGTTACGACCAATGCATCGTTCTGCCGAACTCCTTCAAATCCGCGCTGGTTGCGCGCCTTGCGGGAATCAAGCTTCGGACCGGCTACGTGGGCGAGTTCCGGTACCCGCTTCTGAACGATGCGCGGCGGCTAGACGAGGACACGCTGCCGCTTATGGTCGAGCGTTACACGGCGTTGGCCGACCCGTCCGGAACGCAACTGGCGCGGCCCATTCCGGCGCCGCGCTTGACCGTCCGCCACGTAGAGCGCTCGACCCTACGCGGTCGGCTCGACTTGAACGATGATGCACCGGTCGCAGTGTTCTGTCCCGGCGCAGAGTACGGTCCCGCCAAGCGCTGGCCGCCCGGCCATTTCGCCGAAGTCGCGCGAAAGCTGGTGGACGGGGGATGGCAGGTCTGGTTGATCGGTTCATCCAAGGATCGTGCTATCAGCACGGAGATCGGGAGCCTCAGCGGCGGCGTCTGCGTCAATCTCTGCGGTCGCACTGAGTTGGACGAGGCCGTGGACCTGCTTTCGTGCGCCCGGCTCGTGGTATCCAACGACTCCGGACTGATGCACGTTGCAGCGGCGCTGGACGTGCCGCTCATTGCACTATACGGCTCGAGCAGCCCGGCTTTCACGCCGCCCCTGTCGGCGCGCGCCCGCGTTCTCAAGCTCGATTTGCCGTGCAGTCCGTGCTTCCAGCGCCAGTGCCCATTGCATCACTTCAACTGCATGATCCAACTGCTGCCTGACCGAGTATTGAGTGCGGCGACAGAGTTGGCAGCAGACGCGGCGAGCGCCGCCGAGCCGTGAAGCGGTACCGAGCGCCAGTTTGGCTCCCCGGCGGTCACGCGCAAACGATCTACGGGGCGCTCTTCGCTCCGCGTTCTCGAATCGAGTACCGCCGTACCGAATGGGACACACCCGACGGCGACTTCATCGAGCTGGATTGGGTCGACGGCCCGGCGCAAGCGCCCCTGGTGATGCTCTTTCACGGCTTGGAAGGAAGCTCGCAGAGCCACTACGCAACGAGTTTGATGCGCGAAGTGGGCGCACGCAGTTGGCGCGGGGTGGTCCTGCACTTCCGCGGCTGCGGCGGGCGCCCCAACCGGCTGCCGCGCGCCTATCACTCGGGCGATTTTCGCGAGATCCACTGGATTCTGGAGCGTCTCGCGGCGCAGATGGGGGTCGCGCCGCGGTTCGCGGTCGGCGTCTCGCTGGGCGGCAACGCTCTGTTGAAATGGCTGGCGTCGGAGGGCACGGCCGCGACGAGGCTCCTGCAAGCTGCCGGGGTAGTGTCCGCACCAGTGGATCTGCAGGTGGCAGGGCACGGGCTAGGGCGCGGGTTCAATCGCCTTTACACCTGGTATTTCCTGCGTTCGCTGAAGCCGAAGAGCCTGGAGAAGTTAGCGCGCTACCCGGGCTTGTACGACGGCCGCAAGGTCGTGCGTGCACGCAACCTGCATCAGTTCGACGATGTGGTCACGGCGCCTTTGCACGGGTTCGCTAGCGCCGACGACTACTGGAGCCGGGCGAGCAGCAAATCGGACCTGCACCGCATCGCGGTGCCCACCCTGCTGATACATGCACGCAACGACCCATTCCTACCGGGTCCTTTCTTGCCCGGGAGCGATGAGGTATCGCCGCATGTAAGTCTCGAATACCCGGACACCGGCGGTCATGCCGCCTTCGTGAGCGGCCCCTTTCCGGGCCGCTTGGATTGGCTGCCGAAGAGATTGCTCGGGTTTTTCGCATCATGGGTACGACGGGAGGGCGGCGCCACGCCGCCCAAGTGCGCGCCGTAAACATGGGATAATCGCTGTCGCAATCCCCGCGAACATCCCATGCCCAGTGTTGCGCCCGAGATCTTCAAGGCCTACGACATCCGCGGCGTCGTGGGCAAAACCCTCACCGCACAGGCGTGCGAGCTTATCGGCCGAGCCATCGGCACTGAAGCTCGCGCGCAGCAGTGCACACGACTGGCGATGGGCCGCGATGGCCGCCTGTCCGGCCCCGAGCTGGCGCAGGCATTAGCGAACGGGCTGCAGGCGAGCGGCGTCGACGTGATCGATATCGGGCAGGTGGCGACGCCCATGCTGTACTTTGCAACCTATCACCTGGGCACCGGTTCCGGGATCATGCTTACCGGAAGCCATAACCCGCCCGACTACAATGGCTTGAAGATGATGCTGGCCGGCGAAACGCTGGCTGGCGATGCGATCCAGGAACTCAAGCGCCGCATCGAATCGGACGATTTCTCGTCCGGTGCGGGCGGATACAGCCAAGCTGATGTGGCGAACGCGTACTTGAGCCGCATTACTTCCGACATCAAGCTCAAGCGCCCGCTGGATATCGTTGTCGATTGCGGCAACGGCGTCGCTGGAGCCTATGCGCCCGAGCTCTATCGCAGGCTGGGATGTCGAGTTCGGGAGTTGTTCTGCGAGGTGGATGGGCATTTCCCGAATCACCATCCCGACCCGTCGCAACCGGAAAACCTGGCGGATCTGATCGCGGCCGTGAGAAACGGTGGCGAAGAGCTGGGACTGGCATTCGACGGCGACGGCGATCGCCTGGGCGTCGTCACCAAAACCGGCAAGATCATATATCCCGATCGTCAGCTCATGTTGTTTGCCGCGGACGTGCTGAGCCGCAACCCGGGCGCGTGCGTCATCTTCGACGTGAAATCGACGCGCAATCTTTTTCCATGGGTGCGCGACCATGGTGGTGAACCGCTGTTATGGAAGACCGGGCACTCTCTCATCAAAGCCAAGATGAAGGCGACCGGCGCACTGTTGGCGGGGGAAATGAGCGGTCACGTTTTCTTCAAAGAGCGCTGGTATGGATTCGACGACGGCATGTACGCGGGCGCCCGCCTGCTCGAATACCTGAGCGGCGTGCGTGACTGCGACGCCGAGTTCGCCAAGCTGCCTGATTCGGTGAACACGCCGGAACTGCAGATCAAGTTGCGGGAGGGCGAGAACTACGCGCTGATCGACAAGCTCAAACAGACCGCTCGCTTCGACCGGGCGCGCGAAATCATCACCATCGATGGCTTGCGCGTCGAGTATGCGGATGGATTCGGCCTCGCACGCTCGTCCAATACGACGCCAGTAGTGGTACTGCGCTTTGAAGCCGACGATGCAAAGGCGCTCGCGCGCATCCAAGACGACTTCCGGCGCGTGTTGCAGGCGGAACTACCTGGCATCGCGCTCCCCTTCTAGTCGAGGAAGGCATCTGGGGCTGTCCCAATGACCGACGTCGCCACCCAGGAGCTTTTCCTCTGGAGACAGCCGATCCTTGATCGCGGGCAGAATCTCGCGGGCTACGAGCTGCTGTTTCGTTCCGGCCGTTTCGACCGCGCCAAGATCGGCGGCGACGACGACGTGGTCGCCAGCCACACGGTCATTCACCATGCTTTTACCGAACTTGGCGTCGAAGCGGTGCTGGGCAAGCACCCAGGTTACATCAACCTCAACGCCGCACTCCTGATGAGCGATGTCATCGAATTGCTCCCGCGCGCGAAAGTCGTGCTCGAGATACTCGAGACCGTCAAAGTGGACAGCGCACTCATCAATCGCTGCATCGACCTGAAGCAGATGGGCTTTACACTCGCGCTGGACGATTTCGTTGGTCACGAGCGCGAATTCACGGACCTGCTGGACGTGGTAGACATCGTGAAGGTGGACGTTCAGCGGCTGACCCCGGAGGCGCTGGCGACAGTCACCGGGCGCCTGAAACCGCTGGGCCGCAAGCTCTTGGCCGAGAAAGTCGAGAGTCGGGAGCTGGCGCAGCGTTGCCGCGCTTTCGGCTACGAGTTGTTCCAAGGGTACTACTTCGCGCGACCCGATCCCGTCACTGGACGACGACTATCCCGTTCCGAGGCAGCGCTGATGCGTCTGCTGCGCCTTCTGCTGGGCGACGGACAAGAGGGGATCGACGCGGTGCTTTCGGAGCATCCAGAGTTGTCGGAGACCCTGTCACGCTTGGCGCGACTGGTGACCGCGGGGGACCCGATTGCGGCACCGAGCGCACGCCGGCCGCAGCGTTGGCTGCCGTTGCTCGTGTACATGGTGAGCAGCGCCCCCGGCGCCGAGATTCCCAGCCCGCTTCTGATCCTTGCAGCAACGCGGGGCAAGCTGATGGAACTGCTAACGCGCGCCTTGCGCCCGGGCGACCGCGAGGCGCAAGAACGGGCCTTTCTCACCGGTACGCTGTCCTTGGTCAGCGCACTGTTGGCTTCGCCGCTGCAAAAAATCCTCGGTACGCTTCCGGTCGCGACAGACGTGCGCTGCGCGCTGTTGGCGCGTGAAGGCGAGTCAGGCGCTCTGTTGGCTTTGGTCGAAGCGCTGGAAGCGGCTGACGTGGGTACCGTCGAGCGAGCATTGGATCGGGTACCGGGCCTGGACCATGGCCGCGTCATCGGCCTTCAGGTGGAGGCGATGCGCTGGGCTAATTTCATCGGCGAGCCGGGTTAAGCCGCGCTCAAATCCGCTCCTGGACCCAGTTCGTGACGGAGTCGAGGGCGGCAGGGAGCTTGGCCGGCTCGGTTCCGCCCGCCTGGGCCAGGTCTGGGCGCCCGCCTCCCTTTCCTCCCACCTGTTGTGCCACGAAATTTACCAGCTCGCCCGCCTTGAGCTTGCCGGTGAGATCGCTTGTGACACCAGCGATAAGAGTGACTTTGCCCGAATCGACTGAGCCGAGCACGATTGCGGCGCTGCCCAGTTTGTCCTTGAGTTTATCCATGGTCTCGCGCAGGCTCTTCGCATCGGCCCCGTCCAGCGCCGCGGCCAGAACCTTTGCGCTGCCCACCGCCACGGCTTGATCCGCCAGATCATCCCCCTGGCTGACAGCGAGTTTCGATTTCAGTCGACCCAGTTCCTTCTCGAGGGCGCGCACGTTGTCCATGATCTGATGCAAGCGCGCACCCACCTCGGCGGGCTGCACCTTCAGCGTCTCTGCTACGCCTTCGACTTGTGCGTTCTGATGCTGCACCCACTGCAGCGCGCCGTCGGCCGTCACCGCTTCAATGCGCCGAATTCCAGCCGCGACCGGCGCCTGCGAAACAATCTTGAAGAAGCCGATGTCGCCGGTCCTGCGCACATGCGTACCGCCGCACAGCTCGGTCGAGAATTCCCCCATGCCGATGACGCGGACATCATCGCCATATTTCTCACCGAACAGCGCCATCGCGCCAGCCTTGATCGCCTGATCGTATTTCATCAGTCGCGCCTCGACTGCGACGTTGCGCCGGATCTCGTCGTTGACCAGCTTCTCGATCTCGCGAATCTCTTCGGGCGACAGCGCTTTGTCGTGAGAGAAGTCGAAGCGTGTCTTGAACTCGTCGACTAGCGACCCCTTCTGCTGCACATGCCGGCCGAGCACCTGCCGCAGGGCCGAGTGCATGAGGTGAGTCGCGGAATGATTGAACATGGTTGCCTCGCGCAACTTTATGTCTACCTGCGCGCTCACCGCATCGCCAAGGCGGAACTCGCCGTTCGTCACGCTGCCCTGATGTCCGAACACCTCCGCCTGGATCTTCTGTGTATCGTCGACGACGAATGTGGCGTGCGGTGTGATGTTCCGCACCAGGACGCCCCGGTCTCCGACTTGTCCACCGGACTCGGCATAGAACGGGGTCTTGTCCAGCACCACGACGCCGCGCTGACCATGCGACAGGCGGTCGACCGCAACTCCGTCCAGGTAGAGCGCAACGATGGTTGCATCGAGCTTGACCGATTCGTAGCCGTGAAACTCCGTAGCCTGCCCGCTGTACTCCATGCCGGCTTGCGCGTGGAATTTAGAAGCAGCCCGCGCTCGCTCCCGCTGCTGCTGCATCTCGGCCTCGAACCCGGCGAAGTCGACCTGGATGCCGCGCTCACGCGCGATGTCCGCCGTGAGGTCGACGGGAAAACCATAGGTGTCGTACAGCTTGAATACCGTCTCGCCATCCAGCATGCGATCCTCGCGGTGCAGCGCGCCTTCCAGCACCTGCATGCCGTGTTCGAGCGTGTCTGCGAAGCGCTCTTCTTCCTGCTTGAGCACCGCCGCCACGCGCCCCTTGGCGGCGGAAAGCTCCGGATAGGCTTCGCCCATCACCCGCGACAGGTCTTCCACGAGGAGATGAAAGAACGGCTGCGTCTGGCCGAGCTTGTAGCCGTGACGAATGGCGCGTCGAACGATCCGGCGCAGCACGTAGCCCCGCCCTTCGTTGCCGGGAATCACGCCGTCGGCGACGAGGAAACTGCAGGCCCGGATGTGGTCCGCAATCACCTTCAGGGAATTGCTGGCCAGATCCCTGGCGCCGGTCACCCGCGCTGCTGCTTTGATCAGATCCCGGAACAGGTCGATCTCGTAGTTACTGTGTACGCCCTGCAGCACCGCAGCAATGCGCTCCAACCCCATACCGGTGTCTACTGAAGGTTTAGGGAGCGGGTGCAGCACGCCGGACTCGTCGCGGTTGAACTGCATGAAGACCAGATTCCAGATTTCCACATAACGGTCGCCGTCGGCATCCGCGGATCCAGGAGGTCCACCGGGAATGCTGGGGCCGTGGTCCCAGAAGATCTCGGTGCACGGTCCGCACGGGCCGGTATCACCCATCTGCCAGAAGTTGTCGCTCTGGAATTTCGGACCGCCCGGCTTGTCTCCGATGCGCACCACCCGTTCACGCGGAACCTTGACGTCCCGAGTCCACACATCGTAGGCCTCGTTGTCCGTCTCGTACACCGACACCCACATGCGGCTGGGATCCAGTCCGTACTCATTGGTAAGGAGATCCCAAGCGAAGAAGATCGCGTCGCGCTTGAAATAATCGCCGAAACTGAAATTGCCCAGCATCTCGAAGAAGGTGTGATGGCGCGCCGTGTAGCCTACGTTCTCCAGGTCGTTGTGTTTACCACCCGCGCGCAGGCAACGCTGTGCCGTCGTCGCTCGAACATAGGGACGCTTGTCGAGGCCGAGGAACACATCCTTGAACTGAACCATACCGGCGTTGGTGAAGAGAAGCGTCGGATCGTTCGCCGGAACGAGCGGACTCGAGGGCACGATGGTGTGGCCATTGCGCTCGAAGTACTTCAGAAACCTGGTACGTATTTCACTGCTCTTCATCGCTGAACCCCAAATACACTTCCGCTCACTCGTCGGCCTCGCCGCCAACCACTTTTTGGATCACCTCGGGCTCGAACCCACGCTGCTCGAGGAAGCGCGCCTGACGCGCCCGCTCGCGCAGGTTGGCCGGCGGCTTGCCGAAGCGCTTCAACCAGACCGCGTGCGCACTGTCCAATTCCCTCTTGCGGGCGTAGTCTCGTGCTTGCGCGACCACTTCCGCGCTCACGCCCTTCTGGGCGAGCTGCTGCATTACCTTGCGAACGCCGAAACGTCCGTTGGCCGCTCGCAGCAACTGATCGGCCACGCGTTGCTCGGACAGCCATCCGCGCGCCTGCAGATCGTCGAGGAGGCGCGCTACCGCGTCCGGATCAGCCGGCCCGAGCTTGCGCAGGAGTTCCTGGCGCGAATGCTCGCGGCGTGCAAGCAGCCGGAGAGCACGAGAGCGCAACGCGGATTCGTATGAGCCGACCGGCTGTTCTGGCTCGAGCGGCCCGGCACCCCTTTCCCTGGCTTTACGGCGAGAGCCTGCGAGTGGCGTCCTAGTGCTCCTCGGCGAGCACCGGCGCCTCTTCGGTGACCCCGGCGGCGGCGCGAATCTTGCCCTCAATCTCGGTCGCGAGCTCGGGGTGCTCCTTGAGAAACTCGCGGGCATTGTCCTTCCCCTGGCCGATGCGATCGGCGCCATAGCTGTACCAGGCACCCGATTTCTCGACCACCTTGTGCAGGACGCCAAGGTCGACCATCTCGCCTTCGCGCGAGATGCCGTCGCCATAGAGAATGTCGAAGTCGGCTTGCTTGAACGGCGGGGCCACTTTGTTCTTCACCACCTTGACCCGTGTCTCGCTGCCGATCACCTCGTCTCCCTTCTTGATCGATCCGACCCGTCGGATATCCAGGCGCACCGAAGCGTAGAACTTGAGCGCATTTCCCCCCGTCGTGGTCTCAGGATTGCCGAACATCACGCCGATCTTCATGCGGATTTGATTGATGAACACGACGAGCGTGTTGGAACGCTTGATGTTGGCGGTGAGCTTGCGCAGCGCCTGAGACATCAGCCGCGCCTGCAGCCCCATCTGCGGCTCGCCCATTTCGCCCTCGATCTCCGCCTTCGGCGTGAGCGCCGCGACCGAGTCGATCACGACCACGTCGACCGAACCCGAGCGCACGAGCATGTCAGCGATCTCCAGGGCTTGCTCGCCGTTGTCGGGTTGCGAGATCAGCAGGTCCTCGACTTTCAGGCCCAGCTTGCGCGCGTACTGCGGATCCAGCGCATGCTCTGCGTCGATGAACGCAGCAGTGCCACCCTGCTTCTGCATCTGCGCAATGACAGACAGCGTGAGGGTGGTCTTCCCGGAGGACTCCGGTCCGTAGATCTCGACGATCCGGCCGCGCGGGAGACCGCCGACGCCGAGGGCGATGTCCAAGCCGAGCGAGCCGGTCGATACCACCTGGATGTCTTGCGACACTTCGTGCTCGCCCAGGCGCATGATGGAGCCCTTGCCGAACTGCTTCTCGATCTGGGACAGGGCCGCCTGCAAGGCCTTGCGCTTGTTGTCATCCATGATGTCCGCGATTTCCTTTTCGATGAGCATCGTATTCTCCCATAAAGAAGGTGGATGGGCGGACGGAACCACGGCTCTCACCCGGCGGCTTTGGGACGGCCCGTTCGAGTGGCCCGGGACCGGCACCCTCCATAGAGTTTCGTATGTCGACTAGCTCGCCCGATGAGCCTGCAGGATTTTGATCAAGCCCTCGAGCGCTGCAATCACCGTCTGTCGGCGCACAGCTTCCCGATCCCCCGGGAAATAATGCGTCGCAGAGATGGACATCCCGCCGCGCGCGCCCCAGGCCAGACAGACCATACCAACGGGCTTCGCCGCGGTGCCCCCACTCGGCCCCGCCACACCCGAGACCGCCAGCGCGACGTCACCAGGACTGTGCGCCAGCGCACCCGCCACCATCTCGCCCACCGTCTCCTCGGAGACGGCGCCGTATCGTTCCAGGGTGGCGCCCTGGACGCCGAGCATTTCCTGCTTTGCCCGGTTGGTATAAGTGATGAACCCGCGCTCGAACCATCCCGAACTGCCGGGTACCATCGTCACCACTTCTGCGACCCAGCCTCCGGT
>Ga0335083_10012585_pt1 | contig 10110 bp, 12 predicted proteins | sample Lox_Sample_42_FD_206716 | JGI IMG/M metagenome (GOLD analysis project Ga0335083, IMG submission 206716) | Soil microbial communities from Loxahatchee National Wildlife Refuge, Florida, United States - Lox_Sample_4.2 | ecosystem: Environmental > Terrestrial > Soil > Wetlands | place: USA...
AGCCGGAAGCGCTCGATGGAGCCTTCGAGCAGGCAGAACGAGAGGCTCAAGCCGTTCTGCTGATGGCTGATCCACTGACCATCGAGCACCGACGGAAGATCACACTGCTGGCGGCGCGATATCGAGTCCCAACGATCTATACGCTGCTAGACTTCACGGATGCGGGCGGGTTGATGGCATATGCGCCGGATCTGACTGTCATGTTCCGGCGCGCCGCGGAATACGTCGACAAGATACTGAGAGGTGCCAAGCCAGCCGACTTGCCTATCGAACAGCCGATTCAGTACGTGTTCGTGGTCAATCTCAAAACTGCGAAAGACTTAGGGCTGACCATCCCGCAGTCGATTCTTCTGCAGGCGAATGAGGTGATTCGTTGAAGTGGTGGCGGATAGCGCCCTGGTTCTTTGCGAGCGAAATACGCGATTCGCTCGCCCGGCAATCGAGAGGTGGTGGGGAATAGTGAAACAACGTATGTCTGTTCTGCTTGCGTTCACGTTCGTTGCCTTATTTTGTGCAGGCACAAGCTGGGCACAAACGAAGATTGCGCGCGTTGGCATCCTAAACCCCAACGACGAGCCCGACGAGGAGATGCGCGATTGGCTGTCTGGCATGCACTTCTACCAAACGCTAGCCGAACACGGCTGGGTCGAGGGTAAGAACGTTGTATTTGAATACCGCCATGCGAGAGGCGGTCTTACTCCTCTGGCCGAACCGGCTGCCGAACTCGTGGGGCTGAAGGTCGATGTCCTGTTCCTCACTGGCGGATCTTCTGTCCGGGCCGCCCTCGCGACGACACAACAGATTCCAATCGTCGCTCATGATCTAGAAATCGATCCTGTAGCCGCAGGCTTTGCGCAGAGCTACAGTCATCCTGGGGGAGTCGTCACCGGACTCTTCCTTGACGCCCCGGAACTTGCGGGCAAGTGGCTGCAACTGCTCAAGGCCGTGGTTCCCCGGCTGTCCCGCGTCGTTGTACTCTGGGACGTGAGCTCGGGTCGCACTCTGCTGGATGCACTCCGGAATGCGGCGCCCGCGCTGGGCATAAAGCTGCAAGTGCTTGAGATCCGCAGGCCCGCGGACATCGAGAAGGCTCCGTCCGCTTTCGGCGGGCCGGTACAGGCCATGATCGCTGTGCCGTCGCCAATGATGTACAACGAGAGCGCACAGCTTGCCAAGCTCGCGGCAAAACACCGATTGCCAGGAACGTCGATGTTCGTCGAGTTTGCGGACGCCGGAGGATTGCTGGCCTACGGCCCCAACCTGGCTGCTACCGTTCAGCAGTGCGCTGTGCTGGTAGCAAAGGTTCTCGGCGGCGCGACGCCAAGCGATCTCCCGTTGGAGCGGCCGATCAAGTTCGACTTCGTGGTCAATATGAAGACTGCCAAGGCCCTACATCTAAACGTTCCGAATACTGTCCTGCTCAGAGCCGACAGACTGATCAAATAGAACGCCTTGAACTCAGTGGAAGTACGCCGTCGAACTGATTCAGTTGTCCATCGTCTGCTCGTTAGAACGCAACCATGGGACGCCGTCACCACTATCACGTCTATGTGATCGAACTATCCAAGGATGTTCTATACGAACCCCGCTTCAAGAAAGCCAATCCGGATTACGTCGCGGGGAAACCGTGCGTCTACGTGGGCATGACCGGATTGAACCCGGACGTGCGCTTCGACAAACACAAGGCCGGCATCCAGTCCAACAGGTTCGTTCAGCAATACGGACTACGGTTGTTGCCGAAGCTCTACGAGGTTTACAACCCCATGCCTTATGACGGTGCGCGCGACATGGAAGTAGAACTGGCTATCGGGCTGCGTGAAGCGGGATACGGGGTCTGGCAGGCGTAAGCGAAGGGACAGCCAGCGATCTCTCGAAAAAGTACGAAGCCGGCAGCAGCACCGTTGTTGGCTGCTGGCCGGCCTCATTCTTCAGGGGCCGATGCGAATAAGATTCGCCCGACGTCTGCGCGGCAATTCGCTCTAGTTGAGCTCCTTGTCCTTCCAGAACTTCGTGCCGGCGACAGTCGCCTGCGCCATCAGGCCGTTCTTCCCGAGCTGATAGATCTCCGTGGAATTGCTGAAACTCGTTGACGCAGACGTGGTGCCGCCCTTGTCGTCTGCCTGCGCCTGCAGCTGGCCTTGCGCGCCGAATTCCCATCCCTTGTTGATGAATTCGTTGAGGGCCTGGGGATCGTTGAATATGAAGACGGTGCGTACTTCCGTGCCGCCGAGGCCGAGGCCTACCGATGCGGAGCCTTCTTCCATGAACGTCTCTTTCTTCGTCTGGTTGTCGACGGCCACGCCTTTGCCACCGGCACCTCCGACGAAGACTACGGTCAAGCCATAGGTACTGAAGACCGCGTAACCAGGCGCTCTGGCAATCTTGTCTTTCGTCTCGGGCTTCGTCTTGTACAGCTCTGCCAGGGTTTCGTTGCGCATCTTCAGGATCGATTCGCGCTGGTCGGAGACTGAAACATTCTTCGAGGCGCATCCGGGGAGGGTGAGCGCGGCGGCGAGGGCCAGAACAAAAGCTGCTTTCATAGGCATTGCTCCTAATCAGTGGTTATGGGACAGGTCGATCGAAACGTTCGACACAGAGGTCCAGCCGAAAATCCGGGGCACAGAAAAGATATGCTCGAATCGACAGATGTGGATGGTCCTGCGAGATCGACCGCGTCTTGATACAGATACCGCAGGAAAAGTGCGTGTCTCGCTGTGGCGACGATCGCTTCGCGATGCGTCCCCCAAGAGGCGAGCGCATGTTAACAGATTGCAGAGCAGTACTGAAGATCCGCCATCATCGGCGCGCTGCACTTGCCATGCAGCCCACGTAGGGCTTTTAGCGAGGCACCGAAGCATCGTCGCACCTCGGCGTTGCTTGTCATGTGAAGCCGCGGTGTCCAGACCGACGGAGTGCGTCCGAAACGTTATCTGCTCAATCCATCGTGTTCGTTATCCGATGCAGAAGAAGCCGACCTTGATCTGCTGGCTCAACGTGGCAGCGTGCGCGAGCCCGTAGACACCGAAGCCAAGCACGACTGCGCCGGAAAGCGTTCGTGCTGGGCGGCTGGCGAGCCATCCGCGCGGCCCATGAAGCAGGGCCGCGGCAACCAACAGGTTAGGCAAAGTGCCGAGGCCGAATGCAAGCATGATCGTCGCTCCGCTCAAAGCGCTGCCGCTCAGGAGCGCCGTGAACAGCATGGTGTACACCAAACCGCAGGGAAGCCATCCCCACAGCATCCCCAGGGCAAGCGCTTTGCCTGGAGAATCGGCGGGGAGGAACCGGCGCGTGAACGGCTTCAGCAATGACCAGAAGCGCGAGCCCAGGCGCTCGAGATGCGCGATCGGTCCGCGTATGCCCGCAAGGTAGAGCCCGAGCCCGATGAGCAGCAGGTTCGCTGCAGCATACAATGCGATCTGCACCGGCAGAAGTCCATCCAGCATCAAACCCAGACTACCCACACTGCCGGCGATCGCGCCGGCCAGTGCGTAGCTCGCGATGCGCCCGAGGTTGTAGCAGAGGTGGATCAGCCAGGCTGTCCCGTTCGTCCTCGGACCGCTTGCGAGCGCCGAGACGATCCCTCCGCACATACCGGCGCAATGCACTCCGCCCAGCAGGCCAGTGATGATCGCGACCCCGAGTATCGCCCAGGTGATCGTCATGTCCCGATGGCGTCTGCTATTACCGTATTGGGATCAGCAGCACGAGGCCCCGTCGTCTGCGCGCTTGGGACAACCCAGCGGACGCTCGTTCGCCGGCAGCGGGCAGCGGTTGATCTCGTTTGCCGTGCGCTGGAAAAAGCACGTCAGCGCGCTCGAGCACGCGGCGAACGCCCAGAACAGAAAGAAGCCCATCGAGTAGGTCGCGACGCGGCTCCAGGTGAGCGTTTCCCCGAAGAAGGTCAGATCGCTGGGGTCGAAGATGGTGAAGAAAACCGCCTCGGCTGCAGCCGCGACTAGGAACGACGGCCACAGGATCCAGATGAGTTTTCGGTTTGTCATTCTCGCCTCCGCGTTCTGTGCGGCGCAGGTTTCGCGCTATTTGGGTCGGGCTTCCAGCACGAATCGGTCCTCGGACGGATACCAGTCGCCGGTCAATCGCCACTGCAGTTGCGCGTCTCCAAGCTCCACATCCCAGCGCATTGCAGCGGGTAGCCGCACGCTCGCCTCGTAAAGACCCGGCTGAATCTGTTTCGCACCGATCTGTCGATCGAGGCCTGCCTTGGTCGGATGGATGAAGTGCAAGCGCAACTCGTCCGGGAGTTCCGCGCCCGTCAGCTGTATGCGCACCAGCGTCCGCTCTTGGTTCAACATCACGACCGCCCGATAGTCTCGCAGCGACGCCAGGTGGTCGCGGGCCAGTACCCGATTGATCGCCAGTCCCTCTTTGTAGTAGTTATCCACGACGAGTGGATCGGTCCACACCAACGCGAGATACAAGGTGTACACGCCGGCTGCGACCGCCGCCGCGGGCCCTGCCATCAATATCCAGGGCCAGGGCTCCCGATACCAAGGGGTAGTCGGATGGATAAGCGCACGGTCGGTCATTGGCTCTTCGCTCTCACGGGATGACAAAAGGTGCCCCCTCGATCACTTTGATCGGGGCGACATCGGGATGCGTCGCATCGATGGCTTCGATGGTGAACTGAATGCGATTCGATCCGCGTCTGCCGGAAGCCCGTGCGGCTTCGACCCGAACTGGAACCACTCGCGACGACGCGGGGGCCAGATGGATCGGTTGTGCACCGGTCTCCAGCTCGATGCCGTCCAGACCGGAGACCGTAATGCGCACGTCGCGCGCGATCTCCTGGGTATTCATGATCGCCAGCCGGTACACGTTCTGCACCTCAGGGTCGTCCGCGTCGTGCATGACGTTGCCGCGATCGCGGATCACGTCGACCTTCAGAGGCACTCGCTTGTAGAGCGTGATCGCCGCGCTGATGATGATGAGCCAGAGAATGCCGGTATAGACCAGCACCCGAGGTCGCAGTACCCGTTTCAGGATGCGATCGGTCTTGTAGTGGCCTTTGAGCGCGCTCTCGGTCGAATAGCGGATCAGGCCCTTCGGATACCCGACCTTCTCCATGACCTGGTTGCAGCCGTCGATGCAGGCGGCGCAGCCGATGCACTCGTACTGCAGACCGTTGCGAATGTCGATTCCGGTCGGGCAGACTTGCACGCAGATGCCACAGTCCACGCAATCACCGAGACCTTTGGCCTTGTAGTCGACGTTGCGGCCGCGCGAGCCGCGCTGCTCGCCCCGTTCGCTGTCATAGGTGATGATCAGCGTATCCGAATCGAACATCACGCTCTGGAAGCGGGCGTACGGGCACATGTACTTGCACACCTGCTCGCGCATCCAGCCAGCGTTGCCGTAGGTCGCGAAGCCGTAGAACAGAATCCAGAACGTTTCCCATGGCCCGGTATGCAGGCTCAACACCTCGTGCCCGAGCGTCTGGATCGGCGTGAAGTAGCCGACGAAAGTGAACCCGGTCCACAGGGCGAGCGCGATCCAGAGCCCGTGCTTCGCGGCTTTGAGCCCGAGCTTCCGCGCGGAGAGCCGTCCCTTGTCCAGCTTCATGCGCGCCAGCCGTTCGCCTTCGATCACGCGCTCGATCCACATGAAGATCTCGGTGTAGACCGTTTGGGGACAGGCGAAGCCGCACCACAGCCGGCCGGCCACTGCCGTGAACAGGAACAGAGAGTACGCCGAGATGATCAGCAGAACAGTGAGGTAAACGATGTCCTGCGGCCAGAATACCAAGCCGAAGATGTAGAACTTGCGTGAGGCGAGATCGAACAGGACCGCCTGGCGCCCGTTCCAGGTGAGCCACGGCACACCGTAGAACACCAGTTGTGTGAGCAGCACGACGGCCCAGCGAGCAACCGCGAATTTGCCGTGCACGGCTCGCGGGTAGATTTTCTTGCGGACCTCGTAGAGGTCTTGCTCGGCACTTTCCGCGATAGCGGTGCCGTTCATTGTTCTGATTGGCGCGTCCATTGCCGAGGGTATTTACGTACGAGCTTCAACGATGGACCGGCAAGTTTCAATGATGAGTTGGGCTACGCTAGCGGCCGCAACCACCCCGTCGCTTCGCGCCACCCCTCCCTGAAAAGGAGGGGAAGGAAAAATCCCTCCCCGCCTGCGAGAGGAGGGGTGCCCACGCAGTGGGCGGGGTGGCGGAAGGGTGCTCCTCCGCATGAATGGAGTCCGTCCGTGGGCGGCCCCCATTCACTTCCCATCCGGATGCGACAGGCTGTACACATAGCCGGCCACAATGTGCACTCTCTCCGGCCCCAGGAACTCGCCCCACGCCGGCATTACGCCATTGCGGCCCTTGTCGATGGTTTCGACCAGCGTCGTCTCGCCGCCGCCGTATAGCCAGATGTCGTCCGTGAGGTTGGGTGCTCCGAGCGCCGGATTACCCTTGCCGTCGGCTCCGTGACAGGCGACGCAGTTGGCCTGAAACAGCTCCTTCCCGTGAGACGCGCGCAGTGCGTCGTGCGTCTTGCCCGACAGAGACTTCACGTAATGCGCCAAGTCCTTCACACCTTGATCGCCGACGATCTTTCCCCACGCCGGCATCACGCCGCTGCGGCCGTTCGTTATCGTGGCTACGATCGTTTCCGGATCCCCGCCGTACAGCCAGTCGTTATCGGTCAGATTTGGAAAGCCTTTGCCGCCGCGCGCATCGGATGCGTGGCACTGCGCGCAATAGTTCAGAAACAACCGCTGTCCTGTTTCCCGAGCCTGAGGATCCGCGGCGACTTCGGGGATCGACATCGCCGCGTACTTGGCATAGAGCGGCTCGTATTTCTGCTTGGAGGCGGCTTCCTCGGCGTTGTATTGCCCCTTCGAACTCCACTTCAACAGACCCGGAAAGCTGCCGAGACCGGGATACAGGATCAGGTAGCACAACCCGAAGACGATCGTGATATAGAACAGCCACATCCACCACCGTGGGAGGGGATTGTTGTATTCCTCGAGATTCTCGTCCCATACGTGGCCCATGACGCCGGCCTTCTGCCCGGCAGCCATTCGCTTGGTAGACAAACCCCAAAGCAGCACCGCGCAAGCGAGAATACTGGCGACAGTCATGATCGCGATGTAGACGCTCCAGAACTCGTTGCCGAAATCGCTCACGCTTGCCTCCCGCTACGGCCCGCTGCGCGAGGCGAATCCTCATCGTCGAGCACGCTCGACGCGACATCCTCGAATCGCGATTTGCGCTTCGCCCCGTACGCCCACCAAACGACGCCCGCGAAGATCAGGAACGTCAGAACCGTCGAGCCGGCCCGGAATATCGTGACGAGATCCATGGCTACTTCACTCCTTTCAGCGCGGTGCCCAGGCTCTGGAGGTACGCGATCAAAGCATCGGCTTCGGTCTTGTCCTGCAGCGCTTCGGGCGACTTGGCGATCTCTTCGTCGGTGTAGGGGACCCCGATCATGCGCATGACTTTCATTTTGGCGGTGATGGAAGCGGCGTCCGCGGAGGTGCGCGCCAGCCACGGATAGCCTGGCATGTTCGATTCCGGAACCACATCGCGCGGCTGCTCCAGGTGCTGGCGGTGCCAGTCGTCGCTGTAGCGCCCGCCGACGCGCGCCAGGTCAGGGCCGGTGCGCTTGCTTCCCCATAGAAAGGGGTGGTCGTAGATGAACTCTCCGGCTACCGAGTAGTGCCCGTAGCGCTCCGTCTCTGCGCGGAACGGACGAATCATCTGGCTGTGACAGTTATTGCAGCCCTCCCGGATATAGATGTCGCGGCCCGTCAGCTGCAGCGGGCTGTAGGGCTTCAGCCCGGCAACCGCTTCGGTGGTCGAGCGCTGAAAAAACAGCGGCACGATCTCCACCAGTCCGCCGACGCTGACCACCAGAATGACCAGAATCACCAGCCAGGTCATGTTCTTCTCGATGAACTCGTGTCCCGATGGGATTTGCGTAGCCATGGTTTTGCTCTTGCAGGATTTAGCGAGGGGGAATCAGGCGTGCGCGCTCATCGGAGCGAGCACCGGAGCGTCCACGGGTTTCGCTCCACGCACTGTCCTCCAGACGTTGTATGCCATGATCAGCATGCCGGAGAGGAACATCAGCCCGCCTAGTAGCCGGATGGCATAGAACGGATAAGTTGCCTTCACACTTTCCACGAACGTGTAGGTCAGGGTTCCGTCGGGATTCACCGCCCGCCACATCAGGCCCTGCATCACACCCGCGATCCACATCGCCGCGATATAGAGCACCACGCCGATAGTGGCGATCCAGAAATGCGCCGTGATGAGCCGGACGCTATGCATTTCGGTCCGCCCGAACAGCCGCGGGATCATGTAGTAAAGGCTGCCGATCGAGATCATCGCCACCCACCCAAGCGCGCCCGAGTGCACGTGACCGATCGTCCAGTCGGTGTAGTGCGATAGCGAGTTCACGGTCTTGATCGACATCATCGGCCCCTCGAAGGTCGACATGCCGTAGAAAGACAGCGAGGTGATCAGGAACTTGAGAATCGGGTCGGTGCGCAGCTTGTACCACGCACCCGACAGCGTCATGATGCCGTTGATCATTCCGCCCCAGGAGGGAGCCAGCAGGATCAGCGAAAACACCATCCCCAAGGACTGGGTCCAGTCGGGCAGGGCGGTGTAGTGCAGGTGATGCGGGCCCGCCCACATGTAAGTGAAAATGAGGGCCCAGAAGTGCACGACCGACAGGCGATAGCTGTATATCGGTCGTCCGGCCTGCTTCGGCACGAAGTAATACATGATGCCGAGGAACCCCGCCGTCAGGAAGAAGCCCACTGCGTTATGGCCGTACCACCACTGGACCATCGCGTCCTGCGCGCCGGAATACACATAGTAGGATTTCCAGAAACTGACCGGCACCTCCGCACTGTTCACGAGATGCAGCAGTGCCACCGTTAGAATGAAAGCACCGAAGAACCAGTTGGCGACATAGATGTGCGGCACTTTGCGCTTGGCCAAGGTGCCGAAGAACACGATCGCATACGACACCCATACCAGCGTGATCAGGATATCGATCGGCCATTCGAGCTCGGCGTACTCGTGCGAGGTGGTGATGCCTGCCGGCAGCGTAAGCGCCGCCGCGACGATCACCGCCTGCCAACCCCAGAACGTGAAGGCTGCGAGCTTGTCCGAAAACAGCCGCGCATGACAGGTGCGCTGGACAACGTAGTAGCTGGTCGCGAACAGCGCGCAGCCGCCGAAGGCAAAGACGACCGCGTTGGTATGCAGCGGCCGCAGGCGTCCGTACGAGAGCCAGGGAATGCCGTACGTCAGGTCGGGGAACATGAGCTGCGCCGCGATCACGACGCCGACCAGCATGCCGACGATGCCCCACACCACCGTCATGATCGCGAACTGCCGGACGACCTTGTAGTTGTAGGTTTGCTCCTCGGCAATCTCGTTCGCCTGGGCGACAGCACCCGTACGCAGTGCAGACATGGTTTCTCCGTTGTTAGTCGAGGTCAGGCGAGCAACTCTTGCCTCGGACGCCGCATATTACGAACGGAGAGCGACGGATTGTTTGACCTGGATCAAACAAAAGCCTCCGCAGCCGTCAGGGCTTGGTGGACGGGCTGTCGTCGTCCTGCAGGATGCGGTGGGCGGGACCTTCGAGATCGTCGAATTGCCCGTTCTGCAGCGACCAGCGGAACACGGCCCCGATGAGAAGGGCGAGGACCACCGACAGCGGGATCAGGAGATATACGATGTCCATCCGATCACGCTTGCGATGCGTACGGAACGACATCGGCGCTCGATGTCGCTGTCGTGTGGATCGCGTCTACGATGCGGGTCCGCTGAAGGAAGCCGACGCGAAGCGAATTCAGGACGACGACGAGCGAGCTGATCCCCATGCCGACTCCGGCCATCCAGGGCGTGACCACGCCCGCTGCAGCCAGCGGCAGCGCAGCGAAGTTATATAGGGCAGCCCAGAGCAGGCTTTGCCGTACGATTCGCCTGGTTCCGGCGGCGACCGCGAAAGCGTCGATCAAACTCTGCAGGCGTCCCGACAGCAATACCACGTCCGCTTGCGCCTGCGCCAGCAGTGCGCCGCTGCCCATTGCGACCGAGAGCTGCGCCTGCGCCAGGACCGGCGCGTC
>Ga0335083_10012587_pt1 | contig 10109 bp, 7 predicted proteins | sample Lox_Sample_42_FD_206716 | JGI IMG/M metagenome (GOLD analysis project Ga0335083, IMG submission 206716) | Soil microbial communities from Loxahatchee National Wildlife Refuge, Florida, United States - Lox_Sample_4.2 | ecosystem: Environmental > Terrestrial > Soil > Wetlands | place: USA: Florida...
GTCGAGATAGGGCTGGCCCTTATGATAGTAGTCGGCATTGCGCACGCCCTTGATCGACTGCCCCGCTTCGTAGGCTTCGAACTTGAACGGCCCCGAGCCCAGGATGTTCTTCTCGTACCAGTGCGGGTCCTTGTCGAGCTGCTCCTTCTTGTAGATGAAGGCATAGGGGTCGGCGAGCGCCGGCAGGAACGCAGGCGTCGAGAACTTCAGGCGGAAGATCACGGTCTCGTCGTCCGGCGCCTCGATCTTGTCGACCATCACGAAATAGCTCTGCCGGGCCGAGGAGACGCCCTGCGGCGGGAAAACGATCTCGTTCCAGCTCGCGGCGACGTCGGCCGCGGTGAGCGGCGCACCGTCGTGGAACTTCACGCCTTTGCGGATCTTGAAAGTGAAGACGAGCCCGTCATTGGTGGGCTTCGGCATCGCCGTGCAGAGATCGCAGACGAAATCCGTCGTCGAGGACGGGTTCTCCGGATTGACGCGGATGAGCACGCTGTAGAAGGGCGCAACCGCGTGAACGGTCGCGTAGGTGGTTTCGCGATGCCCGTCGAAGCTCGGCGGCGCGTCGGCGGGGATCATGTAGGTGAGGGTGCCACCGTGCTTCGGCGTCTCCGCCGCGCCCGCGGGCACGGCCGCAAGCGACGTCGCAGCGAGAATGCCCAGGCCGGCAGCAAACCAACTATTTCTTGCTCTCATTTCGATATTCCTCCCATCACGGATAAAGGTTGCAGGTGCCCCCTTCTCAATGAACTTCGTGACAGGCCACCCAGTGGCCTGGCCGTATCTCCCGCACATCGGGGCGCGCCTCCTTGCAGCGCGCGACCGCGATCGGACAGCGCGGGTGAAAGACGCAGCCCGAGGGCGGATCGATGGGGCTCGGCACCTCTCCCGGCGGCGGGTGGAACTCGCGGCCCTCCTCGACGCTGGGATCGGGCACGGGGACCGCGGCGAGAAGCGCCTTGGTATAGGGGTGAAGCGGATGGTCGAAGAGCTCGTCGCTCTCCGCAAGCTCGACGATGCGGCCCAGGTACATGACCGCGACGCGCTGGCAGAGATGTCGCACCACCGAGAGGTCGTGCGCAATGAAGAGATATGTCAGGCCGAAGCGGTCGCGCAGATCCTCGAGCAGGTTGATCACCTGCGCCTGGATCGAGACGTCGAGCGCGGAGACCGCCTCGTCGCAGACGATGAATTCGGGTTCGAGCGCGAGCGCGCGCGCGATCCCGACGCGCTGGCGCTGCCCGCCGGACATCTCGTGCGGATAGCGGTCCGCGAATTTCGGATTAAGGCCGCAGACCTGAAGCAACTCGCGCACCCGCGCCGCGCGCTTCTCGCGATCGGCCTCGATCCCATGCACCTTCATTGGCTCCGCAATGATCTCGCCGACCTTCATGCGGGGGTTGAGCGAGCTATAGGGATCCTGGAAGACGACCTGGATCCGCCGCCGCATCGCCATCAGCTCCTTGCGCGGGATGGTCGCGAGATCGACACCGTCGTAGAGGATCTGGCCGCTCGTGGGCTGCTCCAGGCGCAGAATGCAGCGCCCGGTCGTGGTCTTCCCGCAGCCGCTCTCGCCGACGAGGCCCATGGTCTCGCCGTGGCGGATGTCGAAGTCGATGCCGTCGACCGCCTTCACCTCGCCGACGAGGCGCCGGCGCAGGACGCCCTCGATCACCGGGAAATGCATGCGCAATCCCTTGACCTCCAGCAGTGGCCGGGCATCCGTGCTCATGCCGCCTCGCCCACGAGGCCGGCGAGCTCGCGGCTGCGGAAACAGGCCGCGAGATGCTCCTCCTCTTCCACCGGCTGGAGCGGCGGGCGCGACTTCGCGCAGGCCTCGATCGCGAAGCGGCAGCGCGGGCGGAAGGCGCAACCGTCGTCGAGCCGCGTCAGATCCGGCGGCTGGCCCTCGATCGGATCGAGGCGCGCTTGGCGCGGACGATCGAGGCGGGGCACCGAGCGCAGCAGCGCGATCGTGTAGGGGTGGCGGGGGCGATGATAGACCGCATCGGCCTTGCCGCTCTCGACCATGCGCCCCGCATACATGACGTTGACGCGGCTGGCGTAGCGCGCGACCACGCCGAGATTGTGCGTGATGATGATGAGCGCGACGTTGAAGCGCTTGGTCAGCGCCCGCATCAGCTCGAGAATCTGCGCCTGGATCGTGACGTCGAGCGCGGTCGTCGGTTCGTCCGCGATGATGAGCTTGGGATCGCAGGCGAGCGCGATCGCGATCATCACACGCTGGCGCATGCCGCCGGAGAGCTGATGTGGATATTGCTTCAGCCGGCGCTTGGGATCGGCAATGCCCACGAGGTGCAGCAGCTCGGCGGCACGCGCCTCGGCGGCCGCGTGGTCGACTTTGCGGTGTTGCTCGATCGCCTCGGTGATCTGCCGGCCGATGGTCAGCACCGGATTGAGCGAGGTCATGGGCTCCTGGAAGACCATGCCGATGTCGCCGCCGCGGATGTGGCGCATCTCCTCGTCCGTGCAGCGCATGAGATCGCGCCCCGCGAAGATGACTTCGCCAGCCGTGACCCTTCCCGGCGGATCGGGGATAAGTCGTAGGATCGACATGGCGCCCACGGACTTTCCGGATCCGCTCTCGCCGACGACCGCGATTGTTTCGCCTTCATCCACCGTATAGGAGACGCCATCGACTGCACGCACGATGCCCGCCCCGGTGCGGAATTCCGTGTGCAGGCCGCGCACTTCCAGAAGCGCTGCCAATCTTCCTCCCAACGCTCTCCCGTGAGCCCGTTTTTTTCTAATATAGACTGCTACCGACCCTGGAGATAGGTGTCAATTCGCGAGTGTGTGCGCGACGCAATCATCTGTAAAATCCCGCTAAAATGGCGCGTTGCGAGCGCGGCACCACGGAGGAGGAGATGGCGACGCCAAGCGGAAATCGGACGGCACTCGCACCGCAGCGGGACGAGCTTGAGCCCATCGAGATCGCCTCGCGCGACGAAATCGAGGCACTGCAGCTCCGGCGCCTGAAATGGTCGCTGCGGCACGCCCATGACAACGTCCCGCACTATCGCCGTGCCTTTGCCGAAGCGGGGATCGCGCCAGGTGAGCTGAAGGACCTATCCGACCTCCGGCGCTTTCCCTTCACGTCCAAGGCCGACCTCCGCGCGAATTACCCCTTCGGCATGTTCGCGGTGCCGCGGGAGAAGATCGTGCGCGTGCATGCTTCCTCCGGGACGACGGGGAAGCCGACGGTCGTAGGCTACACTGTTGCCGATATCGAGACCTGGTCCACGGTGATGGCGCGCAGCATCCGCGCGAGCGGCGGGCGGCCCGGCATGAAGGTGCATGTCGCCTACGGCTACGGTCTCTTCACCGGCGGCCTCGGCGCGCATTACGGTGCCGAGCGTCTGGGCTGCACGGTGATCCCCGTCTCCGGCGGCATGACCGAGCGCCAGGTGCGCCTCATCCTCGACTTCGAGCCCGAGATCATCATGGTAACGCCGAGCTATATGCTCGCGATCCTCGACGAGTTCCGCGCCCAGGGCCTCGATCCTCGTGGCACCTCCCTCGAAGTCGGCATCTTCGGCGCCGAGCCCTGGACGGAGGCGATGCGGTCGGAGATCGAAGCAGCCTTCGACATGGAGGCCGTCGATATCTACGGCCTCTCCGAGGTGATCGGCCCCGGCGTCGCCAACGAGTGCGTCGAGACGAAGGACGGGCTCCATCTCTGGGAGGATCACTTCTATCCGGAGATCGTCGACCCCGAGACGGGCGCGGTACTGCCCGATGGCGAGCGCGGCGAGCTCGTTCTCACCTCCCTTACCAAGGAGGCGATGCCCGTGATCCGCTACCGCACCCGCGACCTGACGAGGCTTCTGCCGGGAACGGCGCGGACGATGCGGCGGATGGAGAAGGTGACGGGACGCTCCGACGACATGATGATCATCCGCGGCGTCAACGTCTTCCCGACGCAGATCGAGGAGCTGATCCTCAGCGACAAGCGCCTGGCCCCGCATTTCCTGATCGAGCTCCGGCGCGAGGGCCGCCTCGACGCGATGACCGTCCGCGTCGAGGCGCGTCCTGACGCCTCGGGCGAGAGCCCGCGCGCCGGCGCCGCACGGGACCTCGCGCATCGCATCAAATCGACGATCGGCGTCACCGCCGCAATCGACATCACCGCCCCCGGCGCAATCGAGCGCTCGCTCGGCAAGGCGAAGCGGATCGTCGATTTGCGACGGAAAGATTAGTCCGTCGACCCTCACCCATTTGCCGCTTTTCCAGGCGATGCATGACCTCACGCTGGCGATAGCAAAGTCCGGCCGCGCTATCGCGCGCGAAGTTTCTCCGCGCGCGGCTTAGTCCGCACCGTCACGCCTGCCGCTGCTGCGCGTTCCAGTTGCGCTCGAGGTTGGAGATGAGGGCGGGGCTGAAGTGGCAGTGGGCTTGCTCGCGGGCGTAGACCGCCATGTAGCGGCGGAAGAGATCGAGGGGCTCCATGCCGACGCGGAAGGCCCGGCGGTTGCCGGCGGCGCTCACGACGCCGGCGCTGGTGAAGCCGTCGACGGCGCGCGCGACCGCGGCGTCCATCTCGGCCGGCGGCACCACCTCGTCGCAGATCATGCGGCCTTCGGGGCTGTCGCATTCGAGGCGCCGCCCATACATGATGAGCTGGCGCGCGATGCGATCGCCGGTAAAGCGCGGGAGGCGGAGATTGGCGGCGCCGGGGATGATGCCTTCCTTCCGCGCGGGCAATGTCATGTAAGCGTCGCTCGCGGCGATGACGTAGTCCGTGGCGAGCAGATACTGGCAGCCACCGCCGATCGCAAAGGCGTCGACCGCGGCGATCCAGGGTTTTTCCAGGAGGTCGCCGCAGATCTCGTCGGGATTGGCCTCGCGCCGCGCGACGCCGCGGAACATCTTGTTGACGAAGCCCATCTCGCGCCGGATGTACCAGAGATAGGAAATCTTGCCGCGATAGAGATGGGTGAGGTTGATCCCCGTCGAGAAGATGCGGCGCCCCCGGTATTTCGGATGCTCGACCGTGTCACCGCGGAGGACCGCAATCTCGGTATCGGGATCTAGGATCGCGAGATCGACCGCGGTCTCGACTGCATCGACCGTGCCCTCGTCCTCGGCGTTGAGGAAGCGCGGATTGCGCATGGTGACGAAGGAGGCCCTGCCGATCCTCCCGACCGTCGCGGCGCCCAGATCGACGGAACCGCGCTCGCTGAGCTCTGCCAGACGATCGAGCGCTTCCTGTCGCGGCAGCAGCATCGCGTGGCAGAGATGGGCGCCCGCCGCCTGATGCTCGAGGACGCGCGAGAGGAAGATGCCCTGGTCGATCTCGAGACCTTCCTTGTCTCTCTGCGCCTGCTCGCTCTCGGCGGCGACTTCCTCGGAGGTCGGGACGAGGCCGGGTACGAGCGAGGCCGCGGCAAAAGCGAGATCGTCGGCGCGGACGTGAATGGCGAAATCCTGCGTCAGCGCGCGATAGACGCTCTCGACATGCGCCGCGAGAAAAGCATCTCGACTTTCGCTGCCGAGCCGCGCCAGCAGCGCCGCCGCGGCCGTCTCCGTGGCATCGCGGCGTGGTTTCGGCGGCAGCATTCCCCTGAGCTCCGCGATGAGGAGCCAGAAGCGCGAGAAGCGCTCGCTGTCCCCGGCATAATCATCGCTGGTCTGCGGCCAACTCTCGGCCCAGGCGGAGATGGCCTCCGCAGGGAGGCCCGCTTGGCTCAGCAAGTCCGCTTCCGGCGACGGCTCCATGCTCATCCCCTCACCCGCGGCATCATGATCATGTCCCAGGGGCTCGCGGTGTCCCCATGCGGCACGTGAATGAGCGCCGGCGCTCCGAGCGCGAAGGCTTCTCGGAGCGCTCGCTCGAGCTCGGCGGGCGTCGTCGCGCGGAAGGTCGCTACGCCGAAGCTCTCCGCGAGCTGTGCGAAATCGGGATTGACGAGATCGGCGGCGATCACGCGGTTGCCGTATTGCTCCTGCTGTATCCGCTTGACGTTACCGAAAGCGTTGTTGTCGAAGAGCACGACCACCAGCGCGATCTTGTGCTGGACCGCCGTCGCGAGCTCGCCCACTTGATAAAGAAAGCCACCGTCGCCCGAGATCGCGAGGACGGGCGTGTCGGGCTTCGCGGCCTTGGCGCCGAGCGCCGTGCCGAGGCCCCAGCCGAGATTGTCCTGATAGCCCGGCGAGAGAAAGGTCCGCGGCGTCTCGACGGGAAGAACGAGGCGGCTCGCGAAACCCACCTGCGTCACCTCATCGACGAAGATACCGTCGGCCGGCAGAGCCTTGCGGATCGCCTCGAGGAAACTCACCTGCGGTTGCAGCGCCGCAAGCTTCGGCGCGATGGCGGCGCGATGCTCCGCAAGCTCCGCCGCGCGCGAGGCGCGGGTACGACTGTGCTTGGGAAGCCGATCGATGAGCGCGCGGAGGCCGAGCGCGGCATCGCCGACGAGCGCCACCGCGGGCTTGCGGAACCGTCCGGGCTCTTCGGGATCGATGTCGATACGGACGATCTTGAGGCGATCGTCCACGCCCCATTGGCTTTGCTGCTGGTAGAGCCGCGTTCCGACCGCGAGCACGGCATCCGCCTGAGCCCAGAGGCGATGGCCGACGGGGAGATTGACGGCGAGACGGTGGCTCGTCGGCAGCACGCCTCGTCCGCGGCGATAGGAGAGGACCGGCGCCTCCAGCAGCTCCGCAACCGCACGCACCTCGGCGCTAGCGTCGAGCGCGCCACCGCCCACGACGATCATCGGCCGCTCCGCCGCGCCGAGGAGCCGAGCCGCGGCCTCGGCCGCATCCTCGTCCACCGGCGGCGGCGGCGACGGCACGATCTCCGGGAAAGAGACCATGCCTCGACGCGCGAGCACGTCCATCGCGCATTCCAGCACGACCGGTCCCTGTCGCCCCGAGACGGCGCTCGCTAGGGCCTCGTAGACGAGCATCGGCGCTTCCGCGGGAGAGCCGATGCGCGCCGCGAACTTTGCGATGTGCCGCGCGAGGCCGAGCTGGTCGCGGATCTCGTGCAGGTGCCCGTGCCCACGGTCGATGTTCGCGTGTGGGATTTGCCCCACCAAAGCCAGCACCGGCGCATTCATTCCGTAGGCCGTGAGCAATGCCGCACCTGCATTGAGAAATCCCGGCCCCGGCACCACCGCGAAGGCCTGCGGCTTTCCCGTCGCAAGCGCCGCGCCCAAAGCCATATAGGCCGCACTTTGCTCATGACGCGTGTGGATCACGCGCAGGCGATTGCGCACGCCGTGGAACGCGTCGAAGAGCGGATCGAGATGCAGGCCCGGCAAGCCGTAGACCGTGTCGATGCCGTGGCGCAGCAGCGCCTCCACGATCGCTTCCGCCGATGTCATCGACTCCATGCAAGAGGGCTCCGTCCCACTGCGGCCGAGCGGTCACTTAGGTCATATCGGCGGTCACCGCAACTGACTCCTCGCCGCAGGAGCGCCGCGCTATTCTCCCGCAAAATTCCAACTCGTCACAGGGAGCGATCGCATGAGCCAGCTCAGTCCGCCCTTCCGCGCCGATCACGTCGGGAGCCTCTTGCGCCCGAAGGAGCTGCTGCGAGCGCGCGAGGACCTGAAGGAGGGCCGCATTTCCGCGGGCGAGCTCCGCAGCATCGAAGACGCCGCCATCCGCAAGGTCGTGGCGCTGCAGGAGGAGATCGGCCTGCAGGGTGTCACCGACGGCGAATTCCGCCGGGGCTCCTGGCACATGGATTTTCTCTACCGCGTCGGCGGCGTGACCAAGGTGCAGGACAATCTCACGGTGCAATTCCGCAACGAGAAGGGCGTGATCGAGTTCACACCCGCGGCGCTCCGCGTGACCTCCAAGCTGAAGCTCGACAAATGCATCTTCGGCGAGGATTTCGCGTTCTTGAAATCGGTCGCTAAGGGGACACCCAAGCTCACCATACCCTCTCCGAGCATGATGCATTATCGCGGCGGCCGCGCGGCGATCGACAGCGCGGTCTACCCGAGCCTCGAGCCCTTCTGGGACGATCTCGCGCGCGCCTACGCCGACGAGATCGAGGCGCTCGGAAAGCTCGGCTGCACCTATCTCCAGCTCGACGACACGAGCCTCGCCTATCTCAACGACCCCACGCAGCGGGAGTACATCGCGAAGCTCGGCGGCGACGGTGCGCATCAGCACCTGATCTACATCCGCCTCATCAACGCCGCTCTCGCGAAGAAGCCCGCGGGCATGCGGGTCTGCACGCATATGTGCCGCGGCAATTTCCGCTCCTCCTGGGTTGCTTCTGGTGGCTACGACCACGTCGCCGAGGCGCTTTTCGGCGGGCTCGAGGTCGACGGCTTCTTCCTCGAATACGACGACGCCCGCTCCGGTGGCTTCGAGCCGCTCCGTTTCGTGCCAAAGGGAAAGATGGTGGTTCTGGGCCTCGTTACCACGAAAAAGGGTGCGCTCGAGCAAAAGGACGAGCTCAAGCGCCGGATCGACGAGGCCGCGAAATATGTGCCCCTCGACCAGCTATGCCTCAGTCCGCAATGCGGATTTTCCTCGACGGTCGAAGGCAATGCGCTGACGCTGGACGAGGAAATCGCAAAGCTCAGGCTTATCGTGGAGACCGCACGCGAGGTCTGGGGCCGAGCGTGACTATGAAATAGACCCTTTAGAGCTAGCGAAACCCCCCCCGTTTCGTATCATAACAGCCCCGGATCGAGCCATCCCGCCGCAACGGTGGGGCGGAGGACGGGATTTCATGAACGAGGGAGGACGGCCCGACGTGGCGCCGCCCCGTACCCGCGCCGCGCCGCGGCCCCGGCGCAAGCGGCGGCGCTGGCCGTGGGTCTTTCTGGCGGTGCTGCTCGTCGCTGCTGGCGGCCTCGCCTTTCGCTGGAGCGAGCAGCGGGAGCTTCGCGTTCGCTACGTCACCGCGCCCGTCGCGCGCGGCACCGTCGCGCGCACGGTCTCCGCGAGCGGCTCCGTCAATCCCGTCGTGATCGTACAGGTCGGAAGCTACGTCTCCGGTGTGATCCAGGAACTCCTCTGCGACTTCAACACCAACGTCAAGAAGGGCCAACTCTGCGCCAAGATAGACCAGCGCCCATATCTGACGGCGGTCGCGCAGTCGCTCGCCAACCTCAACAGCGCCAAGGCACAGCTCGGCAAGGACAAGGCCAATCTCGCCTACGCCCAATCCGTCTATGAGCGCAACGCGGCGCTCCTCAAGCGCGGCATCGTCTCACAGGAGGCGTTGGAGGCCTCGCGCAGCGCCTTCGAGCAGGCGCGCGCGCAGATTGCGCTCGACGAGGCCACGATCGAGCAGCAGACCGCGGCGCTCGACGCGGCCTACGTCAATCTCGACTACACCAACATCGCCTCGCCCGTGGACGGCACCGTGGTCTCGCGCAGCATCAACGTCGGGCAGACCGTCGCCGCGAGCTTCCAGACGCCGACATTGTTCCTGATCGCGACCGACCTCACGAAGATGCAGGTCGATCTCAGCGTCAGCGAGAGCGACATCGGACAGGTGAAGGTCGGCGACACAGTGAGCTTCCGTGTCGAGGCCTTTCCCGACCGCTCCTTTGACGGCGAGGTCATCCAAGTTCGTCAGGCGCCGCAGACGGTGCAGAACGTCGTCACCTACGACGTGGTCGTCAGTGCCGGAAACCCGGAGCTGCTGTTGAAGCCAGGCATGACCGCGACGGCGCGGATCGTGACCGCGGAGCGCGCGGGCGTGCTGAGGATCCCCGACGCCGCGTTGCGTTACTCGCCCGGTGGCCGCCCGGCGCCGCGCCCGGCTGCGCAGACCCGGGTTTGGGTCCTGCGCCAGGGCCTCCCTGCCGCCGCGATCGTCCAGATCGGGCTCGACGACGACACCAACGCCGAAGTCGTCGGCGGCGAGATTGCAGAGGGTGACGCGGTTGTCGTCGCGGAGCAGCGCGAGGAAGCGCTTGCCGCCCGCGGTCCGCGGAACTGAGCCTGTGGGAGCGAGGCGCGTGACCGAGATGGTGGTGGAGACGCGGAGCCTCGGCCGCACCTATCATCTCGGTGACGAGGAAGTTCACGCGCTGCGCGCCGCCGAGCTCACCATCCAGCGTGGCGAGTTCGTGGCGATCATGGGCCCTTCGGGCTCTGGCAAATCG
>Ga0335083_10012591_pt1 | contig 10108 bp, 9 predicted proteins | sample Lox_Sample_42_FD_206716 | JGI IMG/M metagenome (GOLD analysis project Ga0335083, IMG submission 206716) | Soil microbial communities from Loxahatchee National Wildlife Refuge, Florida, United States - Lox_Sample_4.2 | ecosystem: Environmental > Terrestrial > Soil > Wetlands | place: USA: Florida...
GCGATCGGCTTCGCGTGGTTCTGATACGCTCGCGACATGTTGCTGCCGACGTTCGACGACGTCGCCGCGGCGGCCGCGCGCATCGCGGGCCACGCGCATCGCACACCCGTCCTGCGCTCGACGGCGGTCGACGAGCTGCTCGGCGCGCGCGTGGTCATCAAGTGCGAGAGCTTCCAGCGGGTCGGCGCGTTCAAGTTTCGTGGGGCGTACAACGCGCTCGCACGCCTCGGCGGTGGCGCGGTCGTCGCGTATTCGTCGGGCAATCACGCGCAGGCGGTCGCGCTCGCGGCGCGCCTGCTCGGCATGCGCGCGACGATCGTGATGCCGAGCGACGCGCCCGAGGCCAAGCTGCGCGCGACGCGCGGCTACGGCGCGGAAGTCGTGATCTACGATCGGATGACCGAGGATCGCGAAGCGATCGCGCGGCGGATCGCGAGCGAGCGCGGCGCGCCGATCGTGCCGCCGTACGATCACGCCGACATCATCGCGGGGCAGGGCACGGCCGCGCTCGAGCTGTTCGACGAGGTCGGCGAGCTCGACTTCTTGTTCGCGCCGCTCGGCGGCGGCGGCTTGCTCGCGGGCACCGCGCTCGCCGCGCGCGCGCGTTCGCCGCGCTGCCAGGTGTGGGGCGTCGAGCCCGAGGCCGGCAACGATGGCCAGGAGTCGTTGCGCACCGGCGCGATCGTGCACATCGCGACGCCGCAGACGATCGCCGACGGCGCGCAGACGCAGCACCTCGGCCAGCTCACGTTTCCGATCATCCAGCGCGACGCCACTGGCATCGTGACCGCGAACGACGCGCAGCTCGTCGAGGCGATGCGGCTGTTCGCCGAGCGCATGAAGCTCGTCGTCGAGCCGACCGGTTGCCTCGGCCTGGCCGGCGCACGTCACGGCGGCGTGGCGAGCCGCGGCGCGCGCGTCGGCGTGATCGCGAGCGGCGGCAACGTCGATCTCGCGCGCTACGCCGCGCTGCTCGCCTCCGGTTAGCACGCGGGCAGATCCGGCAGGAGGCTAGGTGGACGTATGCGTTTCCGCCTGCGCGGCCGACGGGATCGTGAAGAACACGGTCGTGCCGCGGCCGAGCTTGCTCTCGAGCCAGATGCGGCCGCCGTGCGCCTCGACCAGGCCCTTCGCGATCGGAAGCCCGAGCCCGGCGCCGCGCTTGCGCATCCAGCCCGCTTGCCAGAACCGATCGAACACGTGTGGCTGATCGGCTTGCGCGATGCCCGAGCCGCAGTCGGCGACCCAGAACAGCACGTCGTGGCCGCGCGCGGCCGCGCCGATCGCGACATAGCCGCCGCGCGCGGTGAACTTGAGCGCGTTGCCGATCAGGTTCTCGAGGATCTGCAGCAGACGATCGCGGTCGGCCCACACGGCCGGCACGTCGGGCGCGACGTCGACGCGCAAGTCGAGTGCGGCCGCCGTCGCGAGCGGACGCTGCGCCTCGACAGAATCGGCGAGCAGCTGCGGCGTCGCGACGCGCGTGCGGTCGAGCGAGAGCTTGCCGCCCTCGAGCCGCGTGACATCGAGCAGGTCTTCGATCAACCGGTTCATGCGCTTCGCCGCGCGGACGATCGTCTCGGCCGACTTGTGGCGAGCCGGCACCGCCTGGTGGTCGATGAGCTCGGCGCTCAGCGTGATCGCGTTGAGCGGGTTGCGCAGGTCGTGCGCGACGACGCCGAGCACCTCGTCGCGCGAGCGGATCGCGCCCTGCGCCGCGAGGTAGAGTCGCGCGTTCTCGATCGCGAGCGCGGCGCGATGCGCGAGCTGCTCGGCAAACCGCAGATCGTTCGATCCGTAGCCGGGCGACGCCCGCGACGCGACGAGCACGATCGCTCCGAGCAGCGCGCCCGCCGCGATCAGCGGAACCGCGATGATCGAACGCGCGTCGAGGCCGCGCAGTGCGCGCGCGTGCTCGGGATCAGCGGCATCGGCGACGATGGCAGACTGCGAGATCTCCCGCACGAACACCGGTCGCTTCGTCGCGAACGCGTCCGAGGCGAAATACGGCTGGCCGCGCTCGCGTGCGGCGCGCGCGAGGACCTCGCAGATCCACGTGTCCGCGGGGTTGCGACACGCTGCGCGGATCCGCACGCCCTGGTCCGTGCCATCGATGATGTCGACGATGCAAAAGTCGGCGAGCTCGCGCACGACCACGTCCGCGAGGTTCGCGAGCGTCTGCTCGTAGTCGAGCGATCCCGCGAGCGCCGTGCCGACGTCGGCGAGCAGCCGTTGCCCGGCCTCGTTGCGCTTGATCTCGGTGATGTCCTGGATCGTGCCGATCGCCGACTGCAGCGCACCGTTCGCGTCGACCTCGGTGTCGGCCTTCGCGTGTACCCAGCGGGTTTCGCCGGCGACCACGATCCGGTGCTCGATATCGTAGGGTTGCTTGCCGACCAGGGCCGCGGCCCAGCGCGATTCGACGTACGCGCGATCGTCGGGATGGACGAGCGAGAAGAACGTCTCGGCATTCAGTTGCGTGCCCGGCCGTACGCCCAGGATGCGTAGCGTCTCGTCCGACCACACGCGCGACTGGCTGGGGGCGTCGTAGCGCCAGCTACCCACCCCGGCGACCGCTTGAGCGCGGTTGAGATCGCGCGACAGCTCGCGCAGCTCGCGCTCGAGCTGTTTCATGGCGGAGATGTCGCGCGCGATCGTCGCCATACCCAGGTACTGGCCCGTATCCGGGTCGTGGATCGTGAAGCCGATCTGCGAGACCGCGATTCGTGCGCCGGTCGCGAAGCTCTGCATCTCGATCTCGCCCTGCCAGCGCGCACGCGTCGCCGCGGTCTCGAGGTTGGCCTCTACCGATTCGCGCGCCTCGGGAGGGAAGTAGTCGAGGATCGACATCTCGTCGATCGGCTCGTCGAGACCGAGCCCGACCAACCGTCGCCCGGCGGGATTCAGGTAACGCGGGCGACGCTGCACGTCGACCATGCCGATGAAATCGGGCGAGCCATCGACGAGCGCCGCGAACATCCGTCGATCCTCGACCGCGCGCTGGAGCTTGGAGTGCGACGCCGATACGAGCCGCCACGTCGCGATGATGGTCGCCGGGTAGAACAGCAAGCAACCGTACGAACCGAGCACGCGCCATAGCGCGAGTTGCAGCGCGAGAGCCACCACCGCCGGTAGAAGCGCGACCTTCACCTTGCTCATCGTCGCGCGCACGAGGAAGCAAGAACGGGACCGATCGCTCGGCCGGATCGGTTACACCACGGCTGCATGTCCGCCAGGCTCAAGGTCGTCGCGTTGCGGTTCGGAGTCATCTTCGGCGCGCTCCAGGTCGCCCCGTTTCCGCTCGACTGGCTGCCGAAGCTCGGGACGTGGGTCTCCGAGCAAGTCACCGCCGCATGGAGCTGGATCGACGCGACCGTCGGCGCGTGGTTCGGGCTCGACGTCGTTCGCCACCCGACCGGCAGCGGCGACACGCTCGCCGACTACGTGCAGCTGGCGATCTGCTTCGTCGTCGCGCTGGTCGCCGCGCTCGCGTGGACCGTCGCGCGGCCGCGCTCGCTCGCGCATCCGCGGATCGCCGCGTGCGCGCGCGTCGGGCTGCGCTACTACCTCGGCGCGACGATGCTGTCGTACGGCTTCGCGAAGATCTTTCCGTCGCAGTTCGGCTACGCCGCCGACACGAACCTGTACGCGCAGATCGGCCACAAGTCGCCGATGGGCATGTTGTGGACGTTCATGGCGGTCTCGCGCCCGTATCAAGTGTTCGGCGGCGCGATGGAGACGATCGGCGGCCTGTTGCTGTTCTGGCGGCGCACGACGTTGCTCGGCGCACTCGTGGTGTTGGCGGTGATGACGAACGTCGTCGCGCTCAACTTCTGCTACGACGTCGCGGTCAAGCTGTATTCGAGCGAGCTCCTGGTCGGCGCGATCATCCTGGTCGCGCCCGACGCGCGCCGGCTCGTCACCGCGATCTTCGCGCGCACCGACGAGCCGGTGCTCAACAGGCGCGTCGCGCGGTGGCTGGTGAAGTACGGCGCCGCCGCGATGTTCCTCGTGATGTCTACGTACGAGTTCGCGACGCAGCCGAGTGGCCCCGAGCGCCGCGATGTCTACGGCGTGTGGGACGTCGTGCGGTTCGAGCGCGACGGCATCGAGGTGCCCGCGCGTGCGTTCGATCCGGCGCGCTGGCGCGTGGTCGCGTTCCGCAGCACCGCGATGGTGCGCACCGCCGACGGCGAGGACCACTTTCATCGCGTGTCGCGCGACGACGACGAGCGCCTCGAGCTCGGCGACGATGGTCGCGACGGCTCGTTCGCGATCGCGTTTCGCGACGAAGGCCCGACGCTGACCGGGCGCTACGACGGTCACGCGCTCGTGGTCGAGCTGCGCCGCACCGATCCCACGCAGATGCCGCTGCTCACGCGCGGCTTCAACTGGATCCAGGAATATCCGTTCAATCGCTGAACCCCAATGGTGCTAGGTGCCGGCGAACCACTCGTAGCCGCGGTCTTCCCAGTAGCCGCCGGTCTCGCGGTCGAGGAACCTCACCGACGCGAGGTACTTCACCTGCTTGTAGCCGAGCTTGACGGCGCTGTAGACGCGCGCGGGTGCGCCGTGCGCCGGGCCGAGCGGCTGGTCGTTCATGCCGTAGGCGATCACCGTCTGCGGGTGGATCGCGCTGTCGCGATCCCAGCTCGACCAGTAGCCTTCGAACGATCGAAACTCGACGTAGTCGACGTCGCGGGCGCCGCACAGCGCCGCGAGCTCGCTGACACGCACGCCCGTCCACTTCGCGACCGCCGACCAGCCCTCGACGCAATGGTGCTCGATGCGGTAGTCGACGCGTGGCAGCTGCATCAGGTCGTCGAGCGACAGCGCGCGCGGGCGAGCGACGGAGCCGCCGACCTCCAGCGTCCAGCCCGCGGGCGCGATCGGCGCCGTCGCGTGGCCGACGTGATACGCGGGGAACGCGTCCTCGGGGGTGAGCGCGTGATCGCCGGCTTCGAGCGTCGGCGAGAACAGCGCCGACTGCACGACGCGATTCCAGCGCTCCATCGCGCCGAGCAAGCCCGCGCGCGGATGATCGGTATCGCAACCGGTCAGCGCGAGCGCGCCCGCGGCACGCAACCAGTCGCGGCGCGACCACCTACGCATGAGGCTTGCCCCCGGTGACGATCTCGGGGAACTGCCGCCAGTGCACGCATACCATCACGACGTGCACGATCGCGAACGCGACCAGCGCGAGGAGCGCGACGAAGTGCACGACGCGCGCGGCGTCATAGCCACCCATCGCCCACGCGAGGCGATGCAGCTGCACCGGCTTCCAGATCGCGAGCCCCGACAGCACCTCGAGCACGCCGAGCGAGAACGCCGCGCTGTAGGCCGCGCGTTGCAGGCCGTTGTAGAGGCCGGATGGCGGCGGCAAGCGCTTGCGCGCGGGCGGCGGCTTCTTGCGCACGCGCGCGATCGCGCTCGCGATCCGGAACCAGAACGCGTCGACGTAGTACAGCTGCTGGCGCACCGCGGGCACGGTGTCGCGCGGCGGCCAGAACCAGCGCCGACGAAACTCGCCCGACGCGACGAGATAGACCAGGTAGACGCACGCGTTGGCGACGAGCAGCCACGCGAGCGCGAAGTGGAGGTGGCGCGCGCCCGCGAGCCAGCCGCCGGCCGTCATCCACGATGGAAACGGCTGGAGCGATCCGCCGAGCGGCACCCAGCGCCAGGGTTCGCCGCGCGGACCGAACATCGGGTAGGCGTTCAGGATCTGGAGCCCGCTCATCGCCATCACGGTCAGCACGGGGACGTTGACCCAGTGCGTGATGCGGATCGGGAGCGGCTGCGCGCGCCTCGGCTTCGTCATGGGCAAGCGTAGTCAACACGGACGGGAGGACCAGTCGCGCGGCGGTACGGCGGTGGTACGCACGTCGGCTGTCCACCGGTTGCGAGGGTCGTGGCTCTATGGTGGAGGAGGATCCATGCGCCCATCCGTCACGATCGCCGCGCTCGCGGGGCTGTGCCTCGCCGCCCACCCGATGCGCGTCCACGCGTGCCCCCACCACGACCACGACGCCGACCGCGACGGCGATGACGATCGCGATGATGACGCGGACGACGACAGCGCGCCCGAGGCCGACGTCGGCGCGCTCGAGGCTCGGCTCGACGCCCAGCTCGATCGCCTCGAGCGCATGATCGATCGGCTCGATCGCGGACACGCGCGCCGCAGCGCGCGCGTCGTCGTGGTGCCGCCGATGCCGCCGATGCCGCCGATGCCACCCGCGCCGCCGCTGCCGCCGCTGCCGCCGCTGCCGCCTGCCGCACCGCATGCGATCGATCACGGCGGTGCGAACGACAACGCCAACTTCAGCGTCGATCTCGACTTCGATCTCGATCTCGACTTAGACGACAATTAACGTGTCCACCGTGCGTGGTCGGGGAGGATCAACCGACCATGGACGTGTTTGGGCCGCGCCGCGTGGCGCTGTTCGAGACCGAGCCGGTCCCGGAGCTGCGCGGGCTCGCGGCGCTCACCGATCCCGATGACGAAGTTGCCGCGGTCATCGATCTCGCGCTGATGGGCGCGCGCGGCGACGGCAAGACGCAGTTCCTCGTCCACGCGATCCGCGCGCTGCACGCGCGCGCGCCGGCGCTGACCGGCGGCGAGGCCGAGCACAACCGCGGGGTGATGCGGCTCGTGCTCGATCCGCGCGCGCCGCGCCCCGATGCGACACCACCCGGCGTCGTGCCTCACTTCACGTTTCGCGCGCGCGCGTCGGTGCTGTTCGAGCAGCTCGGCTGGCGTGGCTCGTTCGCGCTGGCGCGCCGGCTCGCGCGCGTCGGCGGCTGGATCGGGCTCGCGTGCCTGCTCGGCGCGCTCGCGATCGGCTGCGCGCTCGTCCATCGCGTGCCGCCCGCGGTGATCGCCGGCTCGACCGCGGCGATGTTCGCGGCGATCGCGGTGCTCGTCGCGCGCGCGCGGATCGCCCGCGCCGGCGAGATCGAGATCGCGTTCTGGGATGTCGCCGGCGAGCACGTCTATGGCGGCGGCGCGGCCGACTACCACGCGCTGCTCGGCCGCCTGGTCGACGCGCGGCGGCGCCGCGCCGAGAGCGTCGGCCGCGCGTACGCGTTCGCGCCGGTGCTGATCTGCAACCCGCTCGGGCTCGGCACGTTCGACGAGGGCAGCCCGTACGCGCGCATGCGCGCCGTGCTGCCGCTGTTCGCCGCGCTCGATCGCTTCGCCGCGCACGCGTTGATCGCGATCAATCGCTGGGCGGTCGTCGATCCGATCTGCGCGCGCGGCGCGCTGCGCGACGAGATCGTGACCGTCACCCCGCGCGCGCGCGGCGAGGCGGCGACGCCCGCCTGTCGCGTCGCGCGCGAGCGCGTGCGCGTGTGTTGCCTCGACGCCGAAGACGGGCGTGACGGCCACATCGCGATCCGCCACGTGCGCTACGACACCGCGATCGCGAGCCGCGTCGAGCCCGGTGACGACGACGCGACCCTCGTGTACGAATACGACGACGGTCCGGGCGCGTTCGGCGGCGACGCACGGCGCGGGTTTCTCGACTGGCTGATCCGGCTGCCGAAGTGGACCGCGCCGGGCGCGACCGCGCCGCGCGTCGAGCTCGCGCCGGCCCCGGATGGCGAGGCGGTCACGCGCGAAGTGTGGGCGAGGCCGCGATGATCCGGCGCGCGTGGCTGCAGAAGCACGCGACGCCGGCGGCCCGCGCCGGCGAGTTTCACTGGTTTCCGGCGGCCGGCGATCGCGAGCTCCGCGCGCGGCTCGTCGAGCAGCTCGCGAGCGTGCAGCGCGATGCCGTGCTGTGGCGGCTCGAGCCGCGGATCGCGGTGTGGGCGCGCACGTTCGTCGCGACGGCGCCCGATGACGGCCGGCGCTACACCGGGCTCGCGGTCGCGGTCGCCGAAGGCGACGGCGGGCCGACGCGCCTGCTCGACGCGCTCCTGCCGTCGCGCGCCGAGCCGTGGACCGACGCGTTCGTCGAGCCCGCGGCGGGCTTCGAGCCGTGCGTGCTGCCCGGTCGAGCCGCGATCGCACGCGCGCTGCTCGGAGGTGGGGCGGCCGCGATCGGCGAGCTGTCGCGGCCCGGCCTGCCGCGCGCGATCGCCGCGATCGAGCGCCGCATGCCCGCGCACGTCGCGGCGCGTGCGCGCTGCGGCGCCTGGCTGGTGGACGCGCCGCCGCGTGCGCCGGATCGCGTGGCCGAGCTCGCGGTCGCGCCGCCTGGCTCGCACGCGGCGCGCGCGTGGCAGCTCGCCTGCGAGCTCGCGAGCGACGCGCGCGATGTCGATGCCGTGATCGCGGCCGCCGCCGCCGACGACGCCGCGTGGGTGCGCACGCTCAACGCGTGGGGTCGCGGCCGCCTCGCGTGCGAGCTCGACGCGCTCGCCGACGGCGTCGCGCTGCGCGCGCTCGGCAAGCTGCTCGCGGATCGCGATCCCGCGCTCGCGATCGCCGAGGTGCGGTGGCACGCGCTACTGCCGCGCGCGCGCCGCGGCGAGCTGCTCGCGGCGGTCGCGGAGCGCACCGCCGCGCTGCGAGGTCTCGTCGAGAGCCCCGGCTCTGCCGGGGCGCGCAGCGATGTGACACGTCGCGGAGAGTGATCGATGCCGCCTGATCCAGCTGCAAAGCGCCTCGACGATCTCAGCGCGAACCTCGCGGAGGTGTTGCGCCACGCCGACGCGCTGCTCGACGAGTGGGCGCGCTTCGGCGCGAGCGTGCGCGCGCAGGTCGAGCGCGAGGCGGGGCAGGTCGCGTCGGCGGTCGGTGATGCGACCGGTGTGGCGATCGAGCGCGCGGCGTCGGCGCAGCTCGCGAACCTGCGCGCGGAGGTCGCGCAGCTCGAGCAGCGCGTGCGCGCGGCAGCGCGGATCGTCGCCGACCAGCGCGCACACGATCGCCGGCTGCTCGGCGGGATCGCGGCCGGCGTCGCGATCGCGATCGCGTTGCTCGTCGTGCTCGTCGTGCGCGGGCCGAACACGGCGGCGGGCGTGTCGATCGCCCCCGAGCCGATCCGCGTCGAGCCGGCGAGCGTCCCGCCACCCGACGCCAGACCTGTCGATGCCGCGATCGACGCGCCGGCGCCGCCACCGGATGCCGCACGCCCGCCGAGGCATCGGTGATCGCGGTCGCGCTGTGGCTCGCCGCGCTGTGCGGGTTGATCGTGGCCGCGGCGATCGCGACGGCGCGCGCGCGCGCGAAGCCCGACGCGATGATCGAGCGCGGCTGGTTCGTCGCGCTCGCGCTCGTTCACGTCGCGCTCGTCGCCGGCGCGGCCTGGACGTGGGGAGGCGAGCGCGCACTCGACGCGCGCGACGATCGCTTGCACGCCGGCGCGCAGGTCGCGCTCGAGCTGCGCGAGATCGACGTGCCGGTCGCGGCGCCGGTCGCGATCGGCCACGCGCGCGATGCGACCGTGCGGCTGCCCGGCGCCGGCGCCGACGTGATCGCGCGCATCGCGCCCGGTCCGGGTCACACCGCGTTCGTCACGCCCGCGTGCCCGGGCCCCGGCGGGAGCGATCAGACGTTCGCGCTGCCGCCCGGCGCGACGGTCCCGCTCGCCGACTGCGGCGCGACGGCGTCGGCGCTCGCGGTGCGCTACGACGGCGCGCGGCTCGCGATCGCGCCGGCGCGCGGCGCGCGAACGTTCGCCACGGCCGGCGACGTGCTGCGGATCGGTCGCACCGACGAGCCGATCCCCGGGCTCGCGTCGTGGGAGCTGCCCGCGGCCGGCAGCGAGCTCGTCGCGATTCCGAGCGATCCGAGCGCGTGCGCGGACTGGCCGGGCGGCGGCACGCGCGACGCCGCGGGCGCGTGCACGCTCGCGCTCGGCGCGTTTCGCGTCGACGCCGTGCCGCTCGTGCCCGATGCCGCCGCGATGCTCGATCGCGCGGCGCGCGCCGCGATCTTGCTGGCCGCGCCGCTCGCGTTCGCGTGTTGCGTGCTCGCCTGCTTGCCGCGCTCGCGGCGGCGCGCGCCGGTGCTCGCTCACTACGCGCGGCTCGCCGCGCTCGGCGCCGGGCTCGCCGCGCTCGCGTGCTGGCGCCTGGTCTGGGCGTATCGCATCGACGTCCTGCGCGACCTCTCGCATGTCGGGGCGCGGCTCGCCGACAACGAGCTCGCGATCGC
>Ga0335083_10012592_pt1 | contig 10108 bp, 10 predicted proteins | sample Lox_Sample_42_FD_206716 | JGI IMG/M metagenome (GOLD analysis project Ga0335083, IMG submission 206716) | Soil microbial communities from Loxahatchee National Wildlife Refuge, Florida, United States - Lox_Sample_4.2 | ecosystem: Environmental > Terrestrial > Soil > Wetlands | place: USA...
AAGTGCCGGACTCAGGTATTCACCAAGCGCGCTGAGCACGTGCGGCCAGTTCTGATCTCGCATCGTGCGACCTCCCCCTGACAGCGGACCGGCCCCGGCAACGTGCCTTCCGGGATGTGCCTGGCGGGTGATTTCCCGGCCGGCAGCACCCCGCTGCGGCACTTCGCCACCGGGGCCGACCCCCCATTTCCATTGACCGAGTGCTGCCGCATTCACCCTGGGCGGTTCCTGACGGGCGCCCGCCTGGCGAAGACGGCAGAAGGTCACTCGGAGCGTTGCTGCGGAATACCCGCGAGCAGTGCACGAACCTCAGTCTCCCGGTACCGCCGGTGTCCCCCCAGCGTGCGGATCGAGGTCAGTTTGCCGGCCTTCGCCCACCGTGTGACGGTCTTGGGGTCGACACGAAACATCGTGGCGACCTCCGCGGGCGTCAACAGCGGCTCGGCCTCTGGTGTACGTGCGGACATATGCGTGGCCTCTCCTCCTGGACCAGTGTTGCGATCCTGCATTTGTGTGTTGCCTGGTGCTCCACGGGGAGCGAGTCGGGGATGTCCAGATATGGCCCGACTTAGGGACCATCCTGCCATCACCAGCGGTGACGCGTCGACCACCAGGCGCAAAGTTTCTGTACCGGGGTGTCCGGGGTCTTTCCCGCCGATCGCTGTCACTCAGGGTGAGTCTAGTAATACTGATCGTCGCATCGCGCCGATTTCGGAAATAACTGTCCGGCCAGCATGGGCCACGCTCCGGACCCGCAGCCCCGCGTACGCAATACGCTTGGTTCCGATCCCGGTTCAACGATGAGCCGGAACGGGATGAGAAGAGTCGCCACCGTGACCAACGTGTTCGCGATACCCCCCCACGAGGACGGCGCCGCCCTGGGCACACAGCTAGCCGGGCGAGCCGAACATGAGCAGGTCGTCTTCTGCCAGGACCACCACACCGGGCTCAAGGCGATCATCGGCATCTACTCCACCGCGCTGGGCCCCGCGCTGGGCGGGACCCGCTTCTACCCTTACGGCAGCGAGGACGAAGCCCTCGCCGACGTGCTCCGGCTGTCCGCCGCCATGGCGTACAAGAACGCCTTGGCCGGCCTGGACCACGGTGGCGGCAAGGCGGTCATCATCGGCGACCCGGCCCAGGCCAAGACCGAACCGCTGCTGCGCGCCTACGGCCGCTTCGTCGCCTCCCTCGGCGGGCGCTACGTCACCGCGTGCGACGTCGGCACGCGCAGCGAGGACATGGACATCATCGCCAGGGAATGCCGCTGGACGACAGGCCGGACGACCGCTAACGGCGGGGCGGGCGACTCCTCCGTGCTGACCGCCATCGGCGTCATGCACGGCATGCGGGCGGCGGCCGAACACGCCTGGGGCAGCACCAGCCTGGAGGGCCGGACCGTGGGCGTCGAGGGGGTGGGCAAGGTCGGGCACCGCCTCGTCGGCCACCTCATCGAGGCCGGGGCCGAGGTGATCATCTGCGACGTCAGCGCGGCCGCGGTCGACGCCGTCCGCGCTCGCCATCCGCAGGTCCGCGCGGTCGCGGACGCCGGCGCGCTGGTCGGGGAGAACCTGGACATCCTGGCCCCGTGCGCGCTGGGCGGGACGCTGAACGAGCCCGTGGTGAACGCGCTCACCGCGCGCATCGTCTGCGGCGGTGCCAACAACCAGCTGGCCCATCACGGGATCGAGAAGCTGCTCGCCGACCGCGGCGTCCTCTACGCGCCCGACTACGTGGTCAACTCCGGCGGCGTCATCCAGGTGGCGGATGAGCTGGCGGGCTTCAACTTCGAGCGCGCCCGGGCCGCCACCGAACAGATTTTCGTTACCACCGGTAAGGTTCTCGCCATCGCGGACTCCGACGGCGTGCCGCCGTCGGTGGCCGCGGACCGCCTGGCGGAGCGGCGGATGTCCGAGGTCGGCCGGCTGCGCGGAATCTGGCTGGGCACGATGGGATGAGCGTAGGCATCAGGGGCGCAAAGCGGGTACGGTTGTACCTGTACGGATGCTGGTGAACGTCGCGCTCCCCGCAGCGGGGTGGCGGCGGTGTCTTACGACTCACGAAACCAGCGAGGCGGAGATCATGGGGCCGACCGGCTCCAAACGTTCGAGGGGGTCGAGCCAATGGGGCGCGGCCGAGCCAAGGCCAAGCAGGTAAAGGTTGCTCGCCAGCTCAAGTACAAGAGCGACGACACAGACCTTGACCGGCTGCGTGCGGAGCTGGGCGTCGGTGCTGACTCCGGCGACGGCGAATACGATTCCGCCGCCGGCGACGACGACGATGACGATGAAGACGACGAACCTTCCCCGAACGGCGCGGACGCCTGGAAGGACGCCGAGGACGCCTGGCCGCGCTGACCGCGATCAGGATCCGACGCCCAGGCCGTCCAGCACGTGCTTACCCCGGTCGTCTTCCCCGACCGGGACGGGGTACTGTCCGTCGAAGCAGGCGCGGCATAGCCGGCCTTCCGGCAATGTCGTCGCTTCGATGAGCCCTGCCAGCGACACGTAGCCCAGCGAGTCGGCACCGATCGAGGCGCAGATCTGCTCCGGCGACAGTTGCCCGGCGATGAGTTCGGCATGAGTGGCGAAGTCGATGCCGTAGAAGCACGGCCAGCGCACCGGCGGTGCGGCGACCCGCACGTGGACCTCGCTGGCGCCGGCCTCGCGAAGCATGGCGACCAGCGCGCGCTGAGTGGTGCCGCGGACGATGGTGTCGTCGACCACCACGAGCCGGCGGCCGGCGATGGCGTCCCTGAGCGGGTTCAGCTTCAGCTTGATGCCCCGCTCCCTGATGGTCTGGCTGGGCTGGATGAAGGTCCGGCCCACGTAGGAGTTCTTGACCAGCCCCTGGCCGAAGGGGATGCCGCTGGCCTCGGCGAAGCCGATCGCCGCGGGCGTCCCGGACTCGGGCACCGGGATGACCAGGTCGGCGTCCGCGGGATGCTCCGCGGCGAGCCGCTGGCCGACCGCGACCCGGGTGGCGTGCACCCCCCGGCCGGAGATCGTGGTGTCCGGCCGGGCCAGGTAGACGTACTCGAACAGGCACCCGCTCGGCTGCGCCGCCGCGAAGATCCTGGACCGCACCCCCCGCCCGTCGATGCAGACGAGCTCGCCGGGCGCGATCTCCCGCACGAACCTGGCTCCCACGATGTCCAGCGCGGCCGTCTCGCTCGCCACCACCCAGCCGGTGTCCAGCCGGCCGAGCACGAGCGGCCGGAAGCCGTGCGGGTCCCGTGCCGCGTACAGGGTCTGCTCGTCCATGAAGACCAGCGAGTACGCTCCCTTGGCCAGCGGCAGGACGGTGGCCGCCGCGGTCTCGACGGGGCTGCCAGGCCCGGCTGCCGGCTGATTGCCGAACGGGCCGTCGGTATCCGCCGCACCGCCGGGAAGAGCCACGCCCGCCGCGCCGAACGCGGCCGGGTCGCTGACGAACAGCGCGGTGAGCACGTCGGTGTCGGACGTCGCCGCAATGCCGGTGCTGCCCGCCTCCCGGCCCCCGAGCAAGCCACTGAGCAGGCCGGCCAGCTCGCGGGTATTGATCAGGTTCCCGTTGTGGCCGAGCGCCAGGCTGACCTGGCCGGTGGAGCGGAAGGTCGGCTGCGCGTTGGCCCAGACCGAGGCGCCGGTGGTCGAGTACCGGCAGTGTCCCACCGCGATGTGGCCGCGAAGCGCGGTCAGCGCGGGCTCGTCGAATACCTGGGCGACCAGGCCCATCTCCTTGTGCACGACGATGCGGCTGCCGTCGCTGACCGCGATGCCGGCCGACTCCTGGCCCCGGTGCTGCAGCGCGTAGAGGCCGTAGTAGGCGAGCTTGGCCACATCCTCGTTCGGGGCCCACACGCCGAATACGCCGCACGCGTCTCGTGGCGGCCGGTCCTCGGAGAAGGTCTCATCCGTCAGACGACCGTCGGGGGGTGTCACTGATTCAGTTTATTCATGTAAGTGGCAGGTACGAGGCAAGATCCGCGCGCGGGCCGCTGGCGTGGACGGCACCGGAGCGGACCGCGTCGGCCCAGTCCAGCCGACCCGCCGCCAGCCGGATCCAGGTCAGCGGGTCGGTCTCGACCACGTTGGGCGGCGTGCCCCGGGTGTGCACCGGCCCGGGCAGGCACTGCACCGCGGCCACCGGCGGGATCCGCACCTCCAGGACGCGGCCCGGATGGCGGGCGGCCAGCGCGTAGAGCAGGTACCTGGCCGCGATGCGCTGGTCTTCAGGCCCGGGAGCGGCGTCCGCGTCCAGCGCGCGCAGCACGGCCGTGACGCTGTCCGGTCCGCGCGGGTCCGGTCGCCGGGGAGGCATCTGGCCAGCCGGGCCGCTCAGCCGCAGAACACGGGGCCGAACAACGCGGGCAGCGCCCGGGCGTGCACGGCGGCGAGCTCAGCCAGCGGGATCGTGAAGCAGCCGTCCACCGTCAGGCTGGCGCCGCCGACGGTGCCGATGGCCGCGGCGGGCACGTCGTGTGCCGCGGCCAGCTGACCGAAAGCCGGCTCCGCGCCGGGCCGCACCACCACGATCGCGCGCCCGGCCGACTCGCTGAACAGGGCGGTGAACGGGTCGCCAGGCAGCCCCACCCGGCAGCCGATCCCGCCGCGCAGGCAGGATTCGGCCAGGGCAACGGCCAGCCCGCCGTCGGACAGGTCGTGCGCGGCGGACAGCAGCCCGTCCGCGGCCGCGGCGGCAAGCAGGGTCGCCAGCCGCCGCTCCGCCTCCAGGTCGGGCGCTGGCGGGCGGCCGCCCAGGTGACCGTGGCGCACGTGCGCCCAGGCCGAACCGCCGAACTCCGGCCCGGTCCGGCCGAGCAGCATCAGCGCGCCAGCGTCGTCGCCGAAGCCGGCGCCGACCCGGCGGCGCACGTCGTCGTGCACGCCGAGCACGCCGATGACCGGCGTGGGGTGGATAGGCGTCGTCCCCGTCTGGTTGTAGAAGCTGACGTTGCCGCCGGTGACCGGCACGCCGAGCGCGGCGCAGCCGTCGGCCAGCCCGCGCACGGCCTCGGCGAACTGCCACATCACCGCGGGATCCTCAGGTGAGCCGAAGTTCAGGCAGTTCGTGACGGCGAGCGGGCGCGCCCCGGTCGCGGCCACGTTCCGGTAGGCCTCGGACAGCGCCAGCTGGGTACCCAGGTACGGGTCGAGCCGGCAGAAGCGGCCGTTGCCGTCGGTGGCCAGGGCGATGCCGAGCCCGGTCGCCTCGTCCACCCGGAGCAGCCCGGCGTCCTCCGGCATGGCCAGCACGGTGTCGCCGCGGACGTACCGGTCGTACTGGCTGGTGACCCAGCTCTTGTCGGCCAGGCCGGGCGAGCCGAGCAGGGCCAGCAGGTCCGCGCGCAGGCCCGCGCCGTCCGCCGGGCGGGGCAGCGCGGCCGGGTCGTCGGCGGCCAGCGCATCCTGGCTGGCCGGCCGGGCCAGCGGCCGCTGGTAGACCGGTCCGTCGGCCGCCGAGGCGGGCGGGATGTCGGCCACCGTCTCGCCGTGCCAGGTCATGACCAGCCGGCCGGTGTCCGTCACCTCGCCGATCACGGCGGCCCGGACGTCCCACCTGGCGCAGACGGCGAGGAACTCCTCCACCCGGCCGGGCTCGACGACCGCCATCATGCGTTCCTGTGACTCGCTCATCAGGATCTCGGGCGGCCCGAGCGACGCATCCCGCAGCGGCACCTCGTCCAGCCGGACCAGCATGCCGCCGGTGCCCGCCGCGGCGAGCTCGGTGGTGGCGCAGGCGACCCCGGCCGCGCCGAGGTCCTGGATGCCGACGACCAGGCCGCCCGCGAAGAGCTCGAGGCAGCACTCGACCAGCAGCTTCTCGGTGAACGGGTCGCCCACCTGCACGCTGGGGCGTTTGGCCGACGCGGTGGCATCCCCGAACGTCGCGCTGGCCAGCACCGAGGCCCCGCCCACGCCGTCGGGCCCCGTCGCGGACCCGAATAGGATCACCTTGTTGCCGCTCCCGCTGGCCGCCGCGACCTGCAGGTCGCCGTGCCGCATGACCCCCACGCAGAGCGCGTTGACCAGCGGGTTGCCCGCGTAGCTCGGGTCGAAGTCGAGTTCGCCGCCGATGTTCGGCAAGCCCAGGCAGTTGCCGTAGAAGGAAATGCCGCTGACCACGCCGGGCAGCACCCGGCCCGTGTCGGGTGCGTCGGCCGGGCCGAACCGCAGCGCGTCCATCACCGCCACCGGCCGGGCGCCCATGGCGAGGATGTCGCGGACGATGCCGCCGACACCGGTCGCCGCGCCCTGGTGCGGCTCGACGTACGACGGGTGGTTATGCGATTCGATCTTGAAGGTGACCGCGTAGCCCTGGCCGATGTCGACCACCCCGGCGTTGTGGCCGATGCCGGCGAGCAGCGCGCTCGATGGCGGCGCCGTGGCCGCGAACTGGCGCAGGTGGACCTTGGAGGACTTGTAGGAGCAGTGCTCGCTCCACATGACCGAGTACAGTGCCAGCTCGGCGCTGGTCGGCCGCCGCCCCAGGGTGGCCACGATCTTCTCGTACTCGTCCCGGGTCAGCCCCAGCTCGGCGAACGGCTGGGGCCGATCAGCCTCGGCCGCCGCCCGCGCCACCGTGTCTACCGCGCTCACGCCGCCACCGCCGCGACCACGGAGGCGAAGAAGCCGAGGCCGTCGGACGACGGTCCGGTGAGCGGGTCGACCGCGTGTTCCGGGTGCGGCATCAGCCCCACCACGTTGCCCTCCGCGTTGCACACCCCCGCGATGGCGGCCGCCGAACCGTTCGGGTTGTCCCCCGCGTACCTGATGACGACCCGCCCGGATGCCTCGAGGTCCGCCAGCGTGCCGGGAGCGGCGGCGTACGCGCCCTCGCCGCTCTTCAGCGGCACCACGATCTGCTGGCCGCCGGAATAGCAGCGCGTCCACGCGGTCCGGGCGTTCTCCACCCGCAGCCGCTGGTCCCTGGTGATGAACTTCAAGCCCGCGTTGCGGGTCAGCGCGCCCGGCAGCAGGTGCGCCTCGCACAGGATCTGGAACCCGTTGCAGACGCCGAGCACCGGCAGCCCGGCCCGGGCGGCGGGCACTAGTTCGCCCATCACCGGGGCGAACCGGGCGATGGCGCCGCACCGCAGGTAGTCGCCGTAGGAAAAGCCGCCGGGCAGGATCACCGCGTCCACGCCGCGCAGGTCGCGGTCGCCGTGCCAGAGCGCCACCGGCTCGGCCCCGGCCGCCCGCACCGCCCGCGCCGCGTCCCGGTCATCCAGTGACCCAGGAAAGGTGATAACCCCTACACGCACCCAGGAATTTTATGTCCCCCGCGAGCCAAGGGGGCGCGGTCCCGTCTGGACTGAGGAGCGACGAAGGAGTGACGAGGGAAGACGGGGCCTCAAAAGGCGCCCCGGAGGCGAGCGGGAAGATAGAGTCAGCTGGCCGCGCGGAGCCTGCGCAGCGGGGCGTCTTCCGGCCAGCTGATGTGCTTGCGCATGGTCACGACGGTCCCGCGCCCCGGACGGCTGTCCAGCGTGACGTTGTCCACGCAGGCCCGCATGACGGCCAGGCCGCGGCCCGACTCGGGCAGCAGGGCCACCGGCGTCTGCTGCGGGTCCGGCTCCTCCGGCTCGCGCGGGCCCATGCCGACCCCGTCGTCCGCCACCTCGACCTGGCAGCCGACCGCGCCGAGGCTGGTGACCACCGCATAGTCGCGGACCCGCCGGCCGCCGTGGGTGAGGACGTTGGTGCAGGCTTCGGTGGCCGCGAGCAGGATGTCGAAGACGGATTCCTCGTCCACGCCGAGCCCGCGCAGGGTGTCGCCGAGGACGCGCCGCATCACCGGCACGCTGAGCGTCTCGCGCCGGAATACCAGGCAGAACTTCACGTCAGGCACCGGCTTCACTCGCGTCTTGCTGCCCGTACTCACTAGCCCCTCTGCCGCTCGCGGATCATCCTCTTGGTCGAGTGATTCCCCGTTAACGCCGCCGAAACCGTCTGCGCACATTACAAATGAACGTGCAGATTGTCGGTGCATGTACGGAATGTCACTTTTCACCCCGCATGCAGGGTGAAGTCCTCTATGACCGGGTTAGACAGCAGATCCCGCGCCAGGTTTGTGATTGCGGTCACAGCCGCCTCGTCGGCCGGGCCGTCGAGCTCCACCTCGAACCGCTTGCCCTGCCTGACGCCGAGTACCTGGCCGAACCCCAGGCGGTGGCACGCGCCGGCGATCGCCTCCCCTTGCGGATCGTGAATCTCCGGCTTGAGCATTACTTCCACGATCATCCGTGCCACGTTCCCTCCAAGGTCATCAGGGCATATATCGTCAGGTGAGGAGCGTCCCACGGGTATTCGCGGCGCGTGCCGTCCCACCGGGCACGCAGCGTACGCGACCGCCCCGAGACAGCGAAGTCCGGGAACCTCAAGCCGTAAGGCCGGCGCTGGTGATCCCAGGCCCGGCCCGGAAAGGAGTGGCACGTGACCGTCGAATCCGGCGCCGCGACCACCGCCGCATCAGTACTCGACCAGCCCGCGCCAGACACGCCAGACCAGGCGGGCGAGTTCATCCAGCTGCTCACCCCGGAGGGTGAGCGGATCGACCACCCCGGCTACCCGCTGGACCTGTCCGACGACGCGATCGCCGGGCTGTACCGCGACCTGGTGCTGGTCCGCACCATCGACACCGTGGCGATCTCCCTGCAGCGCCAGGGCGAGCTCGGCATCTGGGCCTCGCTGCTCGGCCAGGAAGCTGCCCAGATCGGGTCCGGGCGGGCGCTCGGCCCGGACGACATGGTGTTCCCCACCTACCGCGAGCACGGCGTGGCCTGGTGCCGCGGCATCGACCCGGTCAAGCTGCTCGAGCTGTACCGGGGGGTCAGCCACGGCGGCTGGGCGCCCGAGGAGCACAAGTTCCACCTGTACACGATCGTGATCGGCGCTCAGACGCTGCACGCCACCGGCTACGCGATGGGCATCCAGCGCGACGGGACGGACGAGGCCGTCATCGCGTACTTCGGCGACGGCGCCACCAGCCAGGGTGACGTCAACGAGGCCTTCGTCTGGGCCTCGGTGTTTAACGCGCCCGTCGTGTTCTACTGCCAGAACAATCAGTGGGCAATCTCCGAGCCGCTGGAGAAGCAGAGCCGCGTCCCGCTCTACCAGCGGGCCCGCGGATTCGGCTTCCCCGGGCTCCGGGTCGACGGCAACGACGTGCTGGCCTGCTACGCGGTGACCAAGAAGGCCATGCAGGCGGCCCGGGAGGGCCAGGGACCCACCCTGATCGAGGCGTTCACCTACCGGATGGGCGCGCACACCACCACCGACGACCCGACCAGGTACCGGCTGGCCAGCGAGCTCGAGGTGTGGAAGCTCAGGGACCCGATCGAGCGGGTCCGGGCCTACCTGGTCCGCGGCGGCCTGGCCGATCCCGAGTTCTTCGCCGAGGTGGACGCGGAGGCCAAGCAGGTCGGCGCCCGGGTCCGCGAGGCGTGCCGGAACATGCCCGATCCGCCGCCGCTGGCCCTGTTCGACCACGTGTACGCCGAACCCACCGCGATCCTGCGTGAGGAACGCGAGCAGTACGCGGCCTACCTGGACTCGTTCGAGGCCGGGGAAAAGGAGAGCGACCAATGAGCAAGCTCACCTTGTCCCGCGGGATCAACGAGGGACTGCGCAAGGCCCTCGAGCACGACCCCAAGGTCCTGATCATGGGCGAGGACGTCGGCAAGCTGGGCGGCGTCTTCCGTGTCACCGACGGCCTGCAGAAGGACTTCGGCGAGGCCCGGGTGATCGACACCCCGCTGGCCGAGTCCGGCATCGTCGGCACCGCGATCGGCCTGGCCCTGCGCGGTTACCGGCCGGTCTGCGAGATCCAGTTCGACGGCTTCGTCTTCCCCGCGGTCGATCAGATCGTCAGCCAGCTGGCCAAGATGCGCTACCGGTCCCGCGGGCAGCTCAGCCTGCCGGTGGTGATCCGCATCCCGTGCGGCGGCGGCATCGGCGCGGTCGAGCACCACAGCGAGTCGCCGGAGGTGCTGTTCACGCACACGGCCGGCCTGCGCGTGGTCGCCTGCTCGGACGCGGCCGACGCGTTCACCATGATCCAGCAGTCGATCAGCTCCGACGACCCGGTGATCTTCTTCGAGCCGAAGCGGCGCTACTGGGACAAG
>Ga0335083_10012593_pt1 | contig 10108 bp, 9 predicted proteins | sample Lox_Sample_42_FD_206716 | JGI IMG/M metagenome (GOLD analysis project Ga0335083, IMG submission 206716) | Soil microbial communities from Loxahatchee National Wildlife Refuge, Florida, United States - Lox_Sample_4.2 | ecosystem: Environmental > Terrestrial > Soil > Wetlands | place: USA: Florida...
ACTGCCGCAACCTGGCCGACGGCAAACTGGTGTGGCAATTCCGGGAGCAGCGGGAGATCCGGCCGAACCACGCGATCACCCGAACGGTCCCGGCGGTGGATGCCCGTTTCGTTTTCTCCCTGGACCCGAAGGCGGTGCTCCACTGCCTGGACGTCAAGACCGGCAAACAGGTCTGGCGCAAGAGCCTGGTCACCGACTTCAAGGCGACGATCCCGTCCTGGTACAACGGGCAGTGCCCGCTCATGGAGACGGACCGCATCATCGTGGCGACGGGCGGTGCGGCAATCCTGGTTGCGCTGGACAAGGCCACGGGTAACCCCATCTGGCAGACTCCCAATCCGGGCGGACTGATGATGTCTCACGCATCGGTGATGCCGGCGATGTTGGGCGGCGTCAAGCAGTATCTGTACGGGACGCTGAAAGGTCCGCTGGGCGTCAATGCGGCCGACGGCAAGCTGCTATGGGAGTACCCGCGAAAGTTCAACGTGGCGCTTGCCCCGTCTCCAATCGCGGTGGACGGCGAACGCGTCTTCATGACCGGATCCTATGACGCAGGCTGCGTGATGATCCGGGTGAAACAGGCCGGCGGCGCGTGGAAGCCGGAGCCGATTTTCGATTTCCAGAACAACGAATGGAATTCGGAGGTGCACACGCCGATCGTGCACAAAGGCATGCTGTTTGCCGTCGGCAAGAAGAAGCGCGGCCTGTTCACCTGCCTCGGCCCGGACGGCAAGGAGGTCTGGACCAGCGCGGGCAAGGCCAGCTTCGGTCTCGGCAGTTTCTTCGTGGCCGACGGCATGTTCTTCGTCATGGACGGGGACAGCGGAAAACTGCACCTAGTGGAAGCGTCCACCACGGGCTACAACGAACTGGCCTCCGCGCAAGTGCTGGCCGGACAGGAAGTGTGGGGCCCCATGGCGCTCTCCGGCGGCAGGGTGGTGCTGCGCGACCTGACCAAGATGATCTGCGTGGATGTCCGGGGGTGAGGCGAAGGCGATGAAGTACCAGCAGTCACTGGTAATCGGCGGCAAGGGCAGCGAGCCCCATCAGTTCGCGCAATCGCTCACCGGGCTGGCCCTGGACCGTCGCGGGCTGCTTCACGCCGCCGGGGATGCGGAGATCAAAGTCTACGATCCTTCCGGCAGACTCATGAGCAAGTGGCGGACCGAGCGACCGGCATTGTCGATCGCAGTGGCTTCCACGGGCCATGTCTACTGCGGGGAAGAAGAGCAGATCGAGATCTTCGACCCGGCAGCGAAAACGGCCCGCGTATGGAAGGATCCCAAGATGCTGGGCCGCGTTACGGCAATCGGGTTTGCCGGGAACTACGTGCTGGCGGGCGATGCCGCGGGGCGCGCCATCCGCCGGCTCGACTCGGCCGGCAGGACCGTGAACACCATCGGCACGGACAACAACGTCGGCGGTCTGTTGATTCCCAACGGCACGGTGAGTTTCGGGGTGGATGGCGAGGGCGTGATCCACGCCGCCAACCCCGGCAAGCATCGCGTGGAGCGCTACTCGGGAGAAGGCGAACTGCTCGGCCACTTCGGCAGGTTCCACTTCCAGGATCCAGCCGGATTCACCGGCTGCTGCAACCCGACGAGCGTGGCTATCGGCGACGGTATCTACGTCACGGAGAAGGCCCCACCCCGCCTCAAGGTTTACGGGAAGGACGGGCAGTTCGGGGGCGTGATCGCGGCCGAGTGTTTCGACCCGAACTCGAAGAACATCCCGGTGCTGGCCGGTGCGCGGGGAAGGGTCTACGCGGCCGATCCCGTCAAACTCCACATCCTCGTCTTCGAACCGGAGGCCGTATGAACCAGAACGTGACCCGAAGGGCGGCGGTAGCGGCGCTTGCAGGCGGCGCCGGGTTCCTGGCCCACAAGGCCCACGGACAGGTAGTGTGGCAGGTGAACGCCTCCAAGTGCATCAACAGCCGCCTGGGCGAAACCACTGTTGAAGCCTGCAACCTATGCACCTCGAGTTGCGTGGTGGGCCTGTCGGCCGTCCGCGCGGTGAACGAGCACTCCAAGTGCGGCCGGTGCAACATCTGCCCGGCGTACTTCAACATCACCAGCGCGGTGGACGAGAAGGGCATGCCGAGCGAGAAGTTGTGCCCGCGCGACGCCATCACGCGCAAGCCCATCGGCAAGCAGGATCCCGAGGACCCTTCCAACAACTTCTACGAGTACACGATCGACGAGGAGAAGTGCGACGGCTGCGGGCGCTGCGTGATGAAGTGCAAGGAACCGCTCGGGCTGGGCTCCATCACCCTGCGGGTGCGCTACGACAAGTGCGTGTTGTGCAACCGCTGCGCCATCTCCACCGCCTGCCCCAAGGACGCGCTCGAACAGATTCCACTGCCGGCAGCGCTGGAACCCGGGCTGGCGCGCCGGACCGAATGACATGGGTGTCCGGTTCCATCTGGCGGCGGTCGCGCTTCTTCTGTTGCTGCCCGGGGAGGTGCTCGCACAGGCGATCCAGTACACACGCCCCGTCGAAACGGCTCCGCAGGAGCGGACCATCGGCGGCGGATACAAGACTCCGGCGGCACAGAAACCCCTGCCGCGCCAATACTGGCTGCAGGTTCTCGATGTCGTGCTGCTGGCAGGGGCGATGGCCGTTTCTGCGTGGATCGTTCTGAAGAAGCGCAACCGGAGATGGCTGATGGGGCTTGCCATCTTCTCGCTGGTCTACTTCGGCTTCTATCGGGAGGGCTGCGTGTGCCCCATTGGCTCGATCCAGAACGTCGCGGTCGCGCTGACGGACCCGAAGTACTCGATCCCGCTGGTGGTGATCGCGACCTTCTTCCTGCCGCTGTTCGCAGCCTTGTTCTTCGGGCGCGCTTTTTGCGGCGGTGTCTGCGCGCTGGGCGCGATGCAGGAAGTGGTGGTGCTCAAACCGGTGCAGGTGCCGCGCAGGCTGGACCGCGTCCTGGGACTGGTGAAGTACGCCTACCTGGCGCTGGCGATTGTGCTGGCCATCCGGCCGGCGATCGCGAGGGATTTCGTGATCTGCCGCTTCGACCCCTTCGTCGGGTTCTTCCGCAAGACCGGCGAACCCCACATGCTCCTGATCGGCGGCGTGTTCCTTGTGGCCGGCATGTTCATTGGGCGGCCTTACTGCCGCTGGTTCTGCCCTTACGGCGCGCTGCTCAACTGGTGTTCGCGGATCGCCAGACGCGGCGTCAGCATTACGCCGCATCGCGAACTGGATTGCGGGCTGTGCAACGAGGCCTGCCCCTACGGGGCCATCGAGAAGATGCGCGCCATCCGCAAGGACTGCCTCTATTGCGCCCGCTGCTACGCCTCTTGTCCCAATGAAGGCGAGCGGGCCAAGGCCAAGCAGGAACTGGTGACGATCGGGGGAAGCGCGCGGTGAGAACTGGTATCGTGCGCATCTCGGGAGCCGTGATCGCGGCCTTGACTCTGCTGCTGCTGGCGGACTGGGCGGTCGCCAGCGCACGCAAGCCGAAGGACGACAAGCTCATCAAAGACATTCAGGAGAAGGTGAAGACCGACGCCTCGCTCGCTGCGAAACTCGCGGCCGAGCAGAAGCGTGTGACCACTTACCGCAAGGCCCGCAGGAAGCGCGACGATTGGGCGGCGAACGCGCTGATCGGCGCCGCGATCGTGTTCCTGGTGTACGCGCGGCGCGGCCAGAAACTGCGGGTTCCGCCGGCTCCGCGGCGGTTCACCCGCGACTCGAGCGGAGAGGGCATGGAAGCACGACGCTGCCGGTGCGCGGCCGGCGCCGCGTCCGAAGCGATCGACCTCGCGTTTGTGGATCAGGCCGTGGCGAGCCTCGGTAAGAGCCGCGAAATGGCGATTCCTCTGCTGCAGGCGATCCAGACCCACTATCGGTACCTCCCCGACGAGGCGCTGCGCCGGTTATGCGAGATCACGGAGATCTCGCCCGCGCAGATCGCCGGGACCTCGTCGTTTTACGGGCAGTTCCGCCGCTCGCCCGTAGGCGAGCACATCGTCAGGGTCTGCCACGGCACCGCCTGTCATGTGGCGGGGGCGCGGCAGATCACCGATGAACTACGGCGGTACCTGGAAATTCCCGAAGGACAGGATACGGATTCGGCACGTCAGTTCACGATCGAAGAGGTCGCTTGTCTCGGCTGCTGCAGCCTTGCTCCCGTCCTGATGGTGGACGAGCGCACCGCCGGGCGCCTGACGCCCAACACGGCGCCGCAGGCGCTGCAGGCGTGCGAGAAGGAGCCGGCATGAACGGCGCGGCAAAGGTCGAGATCCGCATCGGCCTTGGCTCGTGTGGGATCGCGAGCGGCGGCGAGGCGGTCAAGGGCGCGATTCTCGAAGCGGCACGCAACGCGGCTCCCGGGGCGGTGATCAAGACGGTCGGTTGCAACGGCCTGTGTCACCGCGAGCCGATGGTGGAGGTGGTCAACGGCGACGGTTCCCGCCTGTACGGCAACCTGACGCCGGAGTCGGCGCGCGCCGTGGCGGAGCACCATCTGCCACCGGGCAGCCTGGTCAGGCGGCTCCGAAGGATGGCCGGGAAGAAGCCGGAAGCCGCGGCCAGCGCGTTCGACGGCACGCCTTATCTCGGCAGGCAAAAGCGGATCGTGCTCGAGAACTGCGGCGTAATCGACCCACTGAACATCGACGACTATCTGGCATGCGGCGGCTACCGGGAGTTGCGCGCCTGCCGCGAAAGCAAGAGCCCGGCCGAAGTGATCGCGGCCGTTTCCGCCTCTGGCCTACGCGGCCGTGGCGGGGCGGGCTTTCTCACCGGCCGCAAATGGGAGATCGGACGCGGCCAGCCGGGCGAAGTCAAGTACGTCATCTGCAACGGCGACGAAGGCGACCCGGGCGCGTTCATGGACCGCGCGGTTCTGGAGAGCGACCCGCACCGCGTCCTGGAAGGGCTGGCCATCGCCGCCTATGCCATCGGCGCGAGAGAAGGCTTCCTCTATATCCGCGCCGAGTACCCGCTGGCGGTGAAGAACGTGCGCGCCGCCATCGCCGCGGCAGTGGAGCGCGGGTTGCTCGGCGATCTTCGGCTGGAAGTGCGCGAAGGCGCGGGCGCGTTCGTCTGCGGCGAAGAAACGGCACTGATCCAGTCGTTGGAGGGAGGGCGCGGCATGCCGAGACTGCGGCCGCCCTACCCGGTCGAGCGCGGGTTTCGCGGCCACCCCACCGTCATCAACAACGTCGAGACGCTGGCGTGCATTCCCTGGATCCTGCGGCATGGACCCGCGGCCTTCTGCGCCTTGGGGACGGCGACCAGCAAGGGCACGAAGGTGTTCGCACTCGCCGGCAAGATCAAGCGCGGCGGACTGATCGAGGTGCCGATGGGGATCACGATTCGCGAGGTGGTGGAGGAGATCGGCGGCGGGATCAAGAACGGGCGCAAGTTCAAGGCGGTCCAACTGGGCGGGCCGTCCGGCGGCTGCATTCCGGCCGCCCTCGCCGATACCCCGGTAGACTACGATGCCCTGGCGCGCACCGGGGTCATCATGGGGTCGGGCGGCATGGTCGTGCTCGACGACCGCGATTGCATGGTGGACATCGCGCGCTTCTTCCTGCGCTTCACGCAGGCAGAATCGTGCGGCAAGTGTACCTTCTGCCGGATCGGCACCAAGCGCATGCTGGAGATCCTGGAGCGCCTGTGCGAAGGCAAAGGGCAACCGGACGACCTGGAAAGGCTGGAAGAACTCGGCTCCTTCGTGAGCCGCGGCAGCCTGTGCGGTCTGGGTCAGACGGCGCCCAACCCGGTGCTGACCACACTGCGTCATTTCCGCGAGGAATACGAAGCACACCTCGACGAGCACCGCTGCCCGGCAGGACGATGCACGGCACTCATCCGCTACAGCATTAACGAGAACTGCATCGGCTGCACGCTGTGCGCGCAGGCCTGCCCCACCGGCGCCATCACATACAAGCCCCACGAGCAACATTCGATCGACGATAGCCTCTGCACCCGGTGCGACATGTGCCGCCAGGCGTGCCAGGACGACGCGGTGGAGGTGCTCTCGTGATCCGGCTCACCATCGATGGGTGCCCGATCGCGGTAGAAGCGGGCACGACTATTCTGGGCGCCGCGGAATGGTTGGGGATTCGCATCCCGACCATGTGCCACGTGAAGGGCATCGAGCCCGCCGCCTCGTGTTTCGTCTGTGCGGTGCAGATCGAGGGAAGCCGGACACTTTCGCCGGCCTGCGCGATGCCGGTAGCGGAAGGCATGGTGGTCCATACCCAGAGCGAGGACGTACGCAAGGCGCGGCGGATGGCGCTGGAGCTGCTGCTCTCCGATCACGCCGGCGAATGCGATGCGCCGTGCGCCGCCGGCTGTCCGGCGGGCCTGGACATCCCCGGATTCATGTACGGCATCGCCACCGGCGACACGGGCCGCGCCATGGAGGTAATCGCGAGGCGCCTGGCGCTGGCCGGATCGCTGGGGCGGGTCTGCCCGCGGCTGTGCGAGCAGAACTGCCGCCGCTCGGAACTGGATCAGGGGCTCACCATCGGCGCACTGCACCGCTACGTTGCCGACCTCGACCTCGACGGGCCGAAGCCGTTCCTGGCGCGTTCGAGCGCACCCAGCGGGAAGAAGGTCGCCATCATCGGCGCCGGTCCGGCGGGGCTCGCCGCCGCCTACTACCTGCAGCAGAGGGGCCATGCCTGCACGCTCTTCGATGCTCACGAGCAGCCGGGCGGCATGTTGCGCTACGGCATTCCCGAGTATCGCCTGCCCAGGGAGGCGCTGGACGCGGAGATCGCGGCCGTCCGGCAATTGGGCGCGGAGTTCCGCATGAACGCGCGCTGGGGCTCGGACTTCACTTTGGCGGAGTTGCGCGCTCGACACCAGGCCGTGTTCGTCGCCATCGGGGCACAGCAAGCGCAGGGTCTGCGGTGTCCGGGCGAGGAACTGGCGCTGCCCGGAATCGGGTTCCTGGAACAGGTGGAGACCGGGAATGCGCCTGCGATCGGCGACGACGCGATCGTCGTAGGCGGCGGCAACACCGCCATTGACTGCGCCCGGAGCGCGATCCGCCTCGGCGCCCGCGTTCGTGTCTTTTACCGGCGTACGCGACAGGAGATGCCGTGTCTGATGGAAGAAGTCGAGAGCGCGGAAGCCGAGGGCGTTCACATCGAGTACCTGGTGGCGCCAGTACGGCTGGAGCGGAGCGCGAGGGGTCTGACCCTGATCTGCCGGCGCATGGTTCTGGGGGAACCGGATGCGTCCGGACGGCGCAGCCCCATACCGATGGAGGGGTCCGATTTTGCCGTGCCGTGCTCCGCGGTGATGGCGGCCATCGGACAATCGGTGGAGCGGTCGCTGGCGGAGAGCGAAGGTCTCAGGGTCACCCGATGGGGCATCGCCGCCGATCTGCACACGATGGCGACCAGCCTCCCCGGAGTATTCGCCGGCGGCGACGCAGTGCTCGGCGCGGACCTGGCCGTACGCGCAGTCGCCGCGGGGAGAATGGCCGCAGCTTCCATTCATCAGTACCTCTCGGACGAACCGGTCACCGGCGAGCCGGTCAACGCCGCAGTCGCGATGCGCCCGATCGACGACAGCGAGCGAGCCGCCATCTTCCGCGGAATCGAAAAGGCTCCGCGCGCGCGGCTGCCGGAACTTCCGCTGGAACGGCGTCTCACCACCTTCGAGGAAGTGGAAGGCCGGCTGTCTGCCGCGGATGCCGTGCGCGAGGCGCGCCGCTGTATGACGTGCGGCTGCCGCAAGGCGAACTGCTGTACCATCCGTTCCCTCGCGACCGAGTACGGAGCGGACGCAGGCCGCTTCGCCGGCGCTCGCCGCCGTTTCTCGGAAGACGACTCGCACCCGGAGATTGTCTACGAGCCGGGCAAATGTATCAGCTGCGACGCCTGCGTGCGCATCGCCGCCGCCGCGGGGGAAGAATTCGGCATGACCATGATCGGCCGGGGATTCGACGTCAGGGTCGCTCCTCCTTTCGGTAAGCCGCTGTCCGAAGCTCTGATCGTGGCCGCCCGGCGCTGCGCCGAGTCGTGCCCGACCGGAGCGCTTTCCTTGCGCACGCAGAGAGCATGTCATCTCCAACCGGATCGAGTCGCCATATGAAATTACGCGCGTTACTGTGCACTCTGGTTTTTTTCCCTCCCGCCCCGGCCCAATCGCTGGAAGGCCTTGTCGCGGGCGTGGTGAAGGACGCCGGCGGGAAGCCGCTCAGCGGGGTCGCGGTGCTGCTGGTGCAGAGCGAGACGCACCGCCACAGGAACACGGTTACGGGTCGTGCGGGCGAGTCGTGTTTTGAAAGGGCGTGGTGGGTATGACGAAACTGATCCTGACCGGGGGATTTCTCGGCTCGGGCAAGACCACTCTCCTGAAGCAGGTCGCCCGGCGGATGTCGGAAAGGAGAAGGAGTGTCGGCACGATCGTCAACGACCAGGCGCCCGGTTTGGCGGACACAGCCATTCTCTCGGGCTGCAGTTGCGGGGTAAAGGAAGTCGCCGGAAGCTGTTTCTGCTGCGACTTCCACGCCTTTGAAGCGGCGGTTCAGTCCCTGATCGACCGCGGCGCCGACATCATCCTGGCGGAGCCCGTTGGCAGTTGCACGGATCTTGCGGCAACGATTCTTCAACCGCTGAAGGATCGCCGCCCCGATATCGATGTCGCGCCGTTTACTGTCCTGGTCAGTCCGGATCACGTGCGCGAGGCACTGGGCGAGAGCGAATCGGAACTACACCCCAACGCGCTCTACATCCTGAGGCTGCAAATGGCCGAATCCGACCGCCTGCTGTTGAACAAAATTGACCTGCTGGATGCGACGGAGCGAGCGGCGTTGACGGTGCTGTTGCGCGAGGCGTTCCCAAACCGCCCGATCGGTGAACTATCGGCGGCGACCGGAGAGGGAATCGACGCGTGGATGGCCGATGTGCTGGCCGGGGGCGAAGCGGGTTCGCATGTAGTGGATGTGGACTACGACCGCTACGCCGAGGGCGAAGCGGTACTGGGTTGGCTGAACGCCGTTATCCACCTAGAAGCGGTGGAAGCGGACGCCGATTTTCTGCGGCCCGCGATCGCGCTGATTACCGCCCTGCACGGCAGCCTGCGTGAGAGCAGGACCGAGGTGGGCCACGTGAAAATTGTCGTCACCGCCGGCGAAGAGCAAAGAACCGCGAACCTGACCAACGTCGATGGCGCAGTGATCGTTCCCGACCAGTCCGCGCTCCACGGCGGCAGAGGCACGCTGATTCTCAATGCGCGGGTGCAAGCCGCCGCGGAGTTCCTGGAAGCCATCGTGCGGGAAGCCATGTCGCGGCTCTCCGGACCGTCGGTTCGGGCGCTGACCACGGAATTCCGCTGCCTCACTCCCGGCCGGCCTCAGCCGACCTATCGGTATCCGACCGCGGGCACTCGGGGCGGTGCCGACAGGCCGCAATGAAGGTACGCTTCGCTGAACTCGCTCCGCCGACCGCCTGCTCCCCATGGCCAGCGACTTCCGATCATTGCGCAGGAGTACGATGGACTTCCGATGCGCCTCGCCGGCGCGTGCCGCGGAAGCGGGTGAATCGGCGCGCGAGTTCCCGTGCGATATCCGCATGCTGTCCCGGACTTTCGCTGAACGTGTAAAGCGCGCCCGGTTATCGCTTCCTGTATTGTGCGTCTGTGACTTGTTCCATCCAATCGACGACCTTGCCGTCAAGCCTTTCCTGAATCGCGATGTGCGTCATGCTGGTCGTAGGTGTAGCCCCATGCCAGTGCTTCTCGCCGGGGGAAAACCACACCACGTCGCCGGGGCGAATCTCCTCGACCGGTCCGCTTTCGCGCTGGGCCCAGCCACAGCCGGCTGTCACGATGAGAGTTTGTCCAAGCGGATGCGTATGCCATGCGGTGCGCGCACCCGGTTCGAACGTCACGCTTGCGCCTGAGACAAGCGCGGGATCGGGCGCCTGAAAAAGAGCGTCGATCCGCACCGTACCGGTAAACCAGTCCGACGGTCCCTTTGCCGACGCCTGCGAGCCAACTCGTTTGATCTCCATATCAACCTTATCCCTTCTCGTACCGGACCCAGATCATGTCGCCTTCGCGACGCTCCACCGATTTCAGCCTGAGGGGGAACGCCCTGCCCGTGGCGAGGCCGACCCCATCGAAC
>Ga0335083_10012594_pt1 | contig 10108 bp, 8 predicted proteins | sample Lox_Sample_42_FD_206716 | JGI IMG/M metagenome (GOLD analysis project Ga0335083, IMG submission 206716) | Soil microbial communities from Loxahatchee National Wildlife Refuge, Florida, United States - Lox_Sample_4.2 | ecosystem: Environmental > Terrestrial > Soil > Wetlands | place: USA: Florida...
CTACGGGATGCCGCGCGCCTGCGCTGAATTGGGAGTGCTGACTCGCGTCGTGCCCGCCTCGCAGATCGCCGCACAAATCATGTCGGCCATCCACTACCGCAAGCGTGCCTGACTGCGTTTGCTCTGCGGGGAGCGCACAAATGCGCTGTGAATTGACGGCTCAGGCTAGCGAAAAGATACGCGCCTCAGTCTGAAATTCAATCTCTCTATGCACAGCGAGCTTGCGCGATCTATGCAAACTGTTCCCGAATCGCCTGCAACAGCATCATTGAAGAGAACGGCTTGGGCAGAAGTGCCCCGACATCGCCAGATACCTTCATCTGCTCCGCATAACCGGTCACGAACAGAACTTTCAGCCCGGGCCTTTCACGCTTCAACCGCTCCGCCAGCGCCCCTCCACTCTGGCCCGGCAAGATAATGTCAGCCAGCAGCAGATCAACTGTCGCGCCACTTTCCGTAAAGAGTTCCAGTCCTTCGCCTGCATTTCGCGCGGCCAAGACTCGATACCCCGCCGATCGCAGAACTTCGCTCGTCACGTCGCGAACAAATTTCTCATCTTCCACCAGCAGGATCGTTGGCCCCGATCCCCCCAGGGCACCGATCGTAACTAGCTCGGCTAACGCTCCCGCTTTCGCGGATGTCTGTATTTCCGCCATAAGTCCGGCCCCGATGAATCGAAAGCATCTCTGTTGCCAAATCCAGAGGGTGGCTGAAAGCCTTTGAATGCAGCGGGCGACTAGACAGGAGTGTGCCGGGACGTGGGCTGCCACTCGCTGCATCTGTCTATTTCGGGAATCACATCCGAACTCGAATCCCAATTCGGACCGTAGAGCCTACTTCGGACTCGTCAGAATCGTGTCGTTCGGGTCCAGCAGTATTTTGCGCGTCCCAGCCGGTGCAGAAATATGAAACGTCGACTCTTCTCCGTCGGCAAAAACCCTACCCAGCAGAACCTGCTTTCCTCCAACCACGCCATAAAGTGGAACAGACGTGATCAGGTCTCGCGTGCCTTCCTTTTGCAGGATCGTTCCCGACACCGCGAGCCCCATTCCCTTTTGAGTCAGCTTCACGGACTTCAATTCCAGCTTCGGCAGAGCAGTCCCATTGATCCAGCTATCGAGAAACCAGTCCAAAGAATTCTTGCCTTCATATCGCAACGATGCCGGAATATCCTCGGCGAATACATCCATCATCTCCCGCGTGCTGATCGCCCTGCCTTCATATCGCTGGCGCAGCCGCCTGAGGGCGCGAACAAACGGCTCCTCCAACCCCGCGGCTTTCCCTCCCTGCTGCGCGGCGGCATCCTTCAGCATGGTGCGCAGCATGTGAAACAGCCACGTTCCCCGGCCATAGCTGATCGCTTCATATCCCTCCGGATAGCGCGACGACAGCAGCCGCACTCCCAGCGTCACCGGCCCGGCGTCTTTCGCCGACATTCCACTCTTGTTCTCGAGCAACAGGTCAGTCCGGTATTTCTCCATCAACTCGTGAAACCCGGCCGGATTTTTCTCCTGCATCATCATCAGCGCGCAGTAGTTCGCCAGCCCCTCCGAGATCCACTGGTCGCGATAACTTCTCCAGCTGATCAGATCTCCCCACCACTGGTGCGCGGTTTCGTGCGCCGGAATCATCTGCTGGATCAGGATGCGGTCCTTGCTGAAGTGAAGTTGCTGCCTGTCCTGGTTGTCGAGAAACGCGTAGGACGAAAGAAAAACCAGTCCCGGCCATCCCTGGCTGTCGCCGCCCGGCATCTGCGTCAACGCCAGCCTGCTGTAAGGAAACGGGCCAAACCGCTGCGCGTAATACTGGATCGCTTGCGCTGCCGCTTGTCCAACATTGACTTCGTTCTCAGCCGGCGACGGCCGGGTCGGAACTATGACTTCAGGGCCCCGTGCGGTCGGATCAAGCGGAGTCGGAGTTACAACCTGCACCCCCGGCGTGGGAAAATTCCGCTCCACGCCGCTGGACGCATAAGTCTCCACCGTCACATTCCCCGCCTGCGTCGTCGCCTCCTTATACCTCCCCAGATTGAAGCCCGCGAGCGGGATGGGCCGATCCGAAACAAAGCGCGCGGCCTGCTCTCCCTTCGCTCTTGCCTCAGCGCCCAAATTGACCGGCGACGATTTTCCAGTCGCGACCAGCGTCCATGACTGCGGATAGTTGAACGTCAGGTCAAAATCGGACATCGCCATGCCGCGATTCGGATACCAGGTTCCCCGCGCACCCACATAGAGAAGCCCGTTACCCGCCTCGGCCAGAACTTCGCCGCCGTACACGAACTCCAGCTCCATCTTCTGTTTCGCTCGCGAGGGTTCGGGCAGGATCACCGCCACGATGTCGTTGCCGCGCCGCGAAAGCTGCGTCCCCTCCACGGCCGGGTTGTGAATGAACTCCACCGGCTGCCCGTCCAGCTTGACGCTCTCAATCTGCAGGAATCGAGAAAGCTCGAACAGAAGAATCCGTCCGCCCGCGTCTTTCACCTCCAGACTGACTCGCGCTTCAGAATGAATTTCCTTCGGTGGACGCACTTCGGTCGAAATCGTGTACTTCAGGGCCGCGGCCCAATCCTCGCGCGGCTGGTCATTGCCCGGAAACGACGCCCCATCCGCATTGCTGCGCGCGGGATTGGCGGCCGCCGGCGAAAACGAGGTCCACACGTCGTAGTAGGTGATGCCGTTCCCGGCGGCTCTCGGTTGTCCCGCCTGCACCTGCTCTCCGACCATCGAATCGTAGAGCACATCGAAAACGCCAAGTTTCGTTCCCTGCAAGCGCGCCCGCAAAAACCGGTCATTGGCGGGTGGCGCGCTCTCTGCGCTCGCCCCCTTCACCGGCAACATCCGGCTGAAACTCACCAGCAGACGCATGGCATCGGCCGCCGCCAGATTCTTCGCCGTTTCATTCCAGTGGCCGACAAATTCCTTCGCATTCTCCGGTACCCGTAAATCCGGGCGCAGCTCCGCCGCCGCATCGTCATTGAATCGAAAATAGGCGGTGGCGAAGTGCTCTTCCAGGATCGCCATCCCCGTGAACATGCTCATCGAGCGGCGCTCGACCTCGTTCGGCGGAGAGATCAGCACTTCGCCGTCGCCCTCGAAGAACGCCCCCGTAATCCTGCCCATCACGTCCTGCGTGAACGCGATCGTGCCATCCTCAAGTGAGAGGTGCACCGACGACCGATCCAGCGCCGCACCGCGCACCTTATAAACACGTGCTGGATCCAGACCAACACTCCCGAGCTGCAAATACAGCGCCTCCGCGGGCTTCTCCGCAGCAGAATCAACTGCCGCGGCCATTCCGCACAGGGCAATCCCAGTCGCTACCCTGATCCCGAGCCGCTTCGCCCTTCGTAGTACCTTCGTCACGTGGAATGTCCCGAGCCCGTTGCTAGAATGCGCCTGAATGCGCCGGCCTGTCACTATCCTCTTTATATGGCAATTGATGCTCGTCTGGTTGCTTGCCGCCTCACCCGCCAGCGCAGATACCATCTATCTGAAAAACGGCCGCAAGATCGTCGCCGATAGCGTCCGCGAAAAAGGCAGCCATTACCAATACGACATCGGCGATGACTCTTACGCGATCCCGAAGTCTTCGGTCGATCGCGTCGAAGCCGGCGGCATGCCCGTTCAGTCCTCCGCCGCGGCGAAAGTCGGCGATCTCCCGGCATTCGTTCCCAACAATACGCTGGCGTACGAGGGAGATCTCACGGCGAAGATCATCAAAGAAGGCAAAGTCGATGCCGATGCGCTCTCCGCCATGGAACGCCGCGGCAACTCCGACCTCACCGCCACCGCGGACTTTATCGCCGGAAAATTCGAATTCGAGCACGGCAATATCGCCCAGGCGCGCCAATATTTCGAAGCTGCGCTTCGCGCCCAGCCCGACAATTCCACCATCCTGATCTACTACGCGGCATTGCTGGTGCGGACCGGCAGCGCCGCGCAGGCTTTGACTTACGCCCAGCGAGCGGCCCGTTCTGCCCCTGATTCTCCCGATGCCTATACCATGCTCGGCTACGCCCAGTTCGCTTCCGACCACACCAAAGAAGCCGTCGCCTCCTGGAAGCGTTCGCTCCAGCTTCGGCCCGACTCGGCCGTTCAACATCTTCTCGACAAAGCCCAGCGCGAGCAAACCGCCGAATCCGATTTCTCGCAGAACGAAAGCAGCCACTTCGTCCTGCACTATGAAGGCCACCAGACATCGGAGGCTCTCCGCGCCCAGATTCTCGGCGCTCTCGAGTCCGATTACGACGATCTGGCGCGCGATCTCGGCAACCCGCCGCATGACAGCATCCTGGTCACCCTCTATACCGAGCAGGCATTCTTCGACGTGACCAACGCTCCAACTTGGTCCGGTGCCATCAATGACGGCAAGCTGCGCATCCCGATCAGCGGCCTCAGCTCCATGACCCCCGATCTCGCGCGTGTCCTCAAGCACGAACTCGCGCACTCCTTCGTCAACCAGCTTTCCGGCGGGCGCTGCCCGCCCTGGCTGCACGAAGGCATCGCACAGTTTCTCGAGCCTAAAAGCCTCGGCGGCAGTGGACGCCAGCTCTCCATGCTCTTCAAGGCGCAACGCAATATTCCGTTGAATGCCCTGGAAGGCAGCTTCATGCGCTTCTCCGGCGTCGAAGCCTATGTCGCTTACGCGGAATCGCTCGCTGCAGTTTCCTATATCAACGATTCCTATGGCATGAGCGACGTCCAGCGCATCCTCCAACGGATCAGCGAGGGCAGTTCCACCGAAGCCGCCCTCAGGGCCACGATCCACTCCGACTACGGCCAACTCGAATCCGAAGTCGCAAAATATCTCTCCGATCGCTACGGCGACTGACCCTGCCGGTATTGCCCTCGGAAGTACCCGATCGCTTCCCCTTTGCCCGAACTGCCATCCTGTGCTAGTTTCGCCTCTTGTCATGCGTTCCCTGTTCCACCACCGTCCCCCGGAAATCTCAAGGGTAGAGCCTGTCCCCACGGTCTTTCCCGATATCGTCGGGGCCGACATGGCCGCTTTTTTCGCCGGAAAGCGCGTCGCCGGAGACTTCTACGACGCGGTCCGCGTCAGCCCGGACAGGGTTCTTTTCGGACTCCTCGACGTCGCCGGACGCCGGGAAGACAACCGCCAGATTCTTGTTACGGCTCAGGACATCTTCCGTAACTTCGGCGCGGAACTCTTTTCGCGTGAGGACATCAATGAATCCGACGCCATGACCGAACTCAGCTTGAAAATCAATCGGGCCCTCATCGATTCCTCCAAAGGTGTCCACCCCTGCCCGTCATTCATTGCCTGTTATCACGAGCGCTTCGGCACGCTCTGCTACACCAATGCCGGACACACGCCCGGCCTTTTACGCGACAGCAATGGCATCTCTGAACTCACCTCCACCGGGCTTCCTTTGGGGCTTTTCTCTCACGCTACTTGCGACGCGCCGACGGTTGGTCTTGAACCAGGTTCAGCTCTTCTTCTCGTTTCCCGCGGAGTGCTCGAGTGCGGACACCGCCGCAACAAGTCTGAGGAATTCGGCATGGACCGCCTCAAGCCCCTGCTTCAGGCCGCGCCCATGACCAGCGCCCGCGACCTGTGCGACAGCCTCATGAACTCGGTGAACCAATTCACCGATGAGCATCGCATGGCCGACGATCGCACCGCGCTGGCCCTCGTCCGTTCCGCTTGATAGACCAACCTCATTGACCAGAAAATGCGGCCATCAAAAGCCCGGTCATCGGAATCGATCCAGCCAACTCCGGCCCCGGTTTGACGCGTCCAACCCTACGAGCTAGCCTTTCGTGAGGTTGCGAAAGTAGTAAGATTAACCAATCGCCTGAAACCGCCGCATCCGGAAGCATGGCGGCCCTGTGAATCCTATGAAGAAGCTTTGTTTTGCACTCGCTGTTTCTGCGTTTCTTCCAGCCCTGGCGGGCGCGCAAGTCGTTGAAGAGATCGTCGCTCATGTCAACACCCAGATCGTGACTCGTTCCGAGTTCATGCGCAGCAAAGACCAGATCAAGGACGAGGTCAAGCAGCAGAATCCCGGCAACGCCGACGCCATTTTCGCCGAGCGTGAAAAAGATATCCTTCGCGACCTGATCGACCAGCAGCTTCTTCTCGACAAGGGCAAAGACCTCGGCATCAGCGTCGACACCGATGTTCTTAAGCGCCTCGACCAGATGCGCAAGGACATGAAGCTGAACAGCATGGAAGACCTGCAGAAAGAGGCCGAAAAGCAGGGCGTCTCCTGGGAAGACTTCCAGCAGAACATGAAAAATCAGGCAATCACCCAGAAGGTGATCGGCGAGGAAGTCGGCAGCCATCTCAGCCTGAGCAAGGAAGAAGAAGAGAAGTTCTACGAAGAACACAAGTCGGAAATGCAGCATCCGGAATATATCCGGTTGAGTGAAATCCTGGTCGCGCCCAAGACCACGGCTCCCACAGCGCCTGCCACTCCACCAGATCCCACTGCGCCTCCAGCCGCCCAGCCCGATCCCGCAGCCCAGCAAGCCGCCGATGCCGCGGCCCTGAGCATCGCTGAAGGCAAAGCCAACGATCTGCTCAAGCAGATTCGTGGAGGCACGGCGTTCGATGAGATTGCCAAGAAATATTCCGACGGCCCTTCGGCTGCGGATGGCGGCTCACTGGGGACCTTCGAGCGCGGAAAGTTGGCCAAGGAACTCGAAGACAAGACATTCGCCATGAAGTCGGGCGAAGTCACCGATGTGATTCGAGTCAAGCAAGGCTACGTGATCCTGAAAGTCGATGAGCACGAGCAGGCCGGCATCCCTGCATTCAAAGACGCGCTCCCAAAGATTCAGGACGCCCTCTACTACCAGAAGCTTCAGCCCGCGCTTCGGGCTTATCTGACCAAGCTGCGCGAAGACGCCTACATCAAGCTCGAACCCGGCTACGTCGACAGCGGCGCGAGCCCGAATCAAACGGTTCCGGTTGAGACCGCTACCGCCAAGGAATCCGACGCCAAGAAGCTCGCGAAGAAGAGACACAAGAAGCTCGGCATCCTCTAGGCCCGCATAGAATCGGCCCATCGGAGAGGATGAGCCCTTTAGCGTCCTGTGCCGTCTGGCCTATACTCGTTGATACATGAAGGATTTCTACATCGGCGACTGCGCCCGCCACGAAAACAAGGTCATCACCTCGACCTTCGTCGTCGTCGTCAAGCAGATCAAGCCCAAGAAAACCGGCGAGCCTTACATCGCGCTCACGCTCGGCGACCGAAGCGGCCAGATCGAAGCCAAGATGTGGGACAACGTGGAAGACGTTCTCGAAGCCTTCGAGCAGGACGACTACCTCAAGATCAAGGGCCTCATCAACAAATATAAGAACCGGTTCCAGCTCACCATCCACAAGTTGCGCAAGCTGGGCGATTCCGAAATCGACTTCGCCGATTACCTTCCGAAAACTGCCCGGGACATCGACGAACTCTGGCAGGCTCTCGCCGGATTTGTTTCAACTTTCCGCAATCCGCACCTGAAAACTCTGGTGGAAGCCTTCATGGCCGATCCGGAAATCTCCGCCGCGTATCGGAACGCTCCAGCTGCCAAGACGCTGCATCACGCCTACATCGGCGGCCTGCTCGATCACGTCGTCTCCTTGTTCCGTTCTTGCGACCTGATCTGCACCAATTACCCGCAGATCAACCGCGATCTGCTGCTCACCGGAGCTTTCCTGCACGACATCGGCAAGATCCACGAACTCACCTACAACCGTTCGTTCTCCTACACCACCAAGGGCCAGCTGCTCGGCCACATGATCATCGAACTTGAGATGCTGCAGGCCAAGCTTGCTCTCGTTCCCGGCTTCCCCTCGGAACTCAAAATCCTTCTCGAACACCTGATCATCAGCCACCACGGCCAGTACGACTTCGGATCGCCGAAGCTGCCGATGTTCCCCGAAGCGCTCATGCTGCACTATCTCGACGATCTTGATTCGAAGATGGAAGCCATGCGCGCCCAGTTCGAGCGCGAAGCCACATCCGACGGTCCCTGGACCAGCTACAACGCCTCGCTCGGACGCCCGCTGCTCAACACCGAAAAATTTCTCGCGCCGAAAAAACCCGCGCCGGTTGAAGAACCTGCGCAGTCGTCGTCCACCGACACAGAAGAAGCTCCAGCCCCGGTTGCCCCCATCCTCGAACCCGGCCGCTAGCCGGACGCTACAACGCCCAGCCGTTTGCCCGTCCACATGCGCCTAAATTAGATTCAGAAGATGCTCGACTTCTCCCGCTTCGAAGTTCTGACCTTCGATTGCTATGGCACGCTGATCGACTGGGAAACCGGCATCCTCGCCGCGCTGCGCCGCATCCTCTCAGTCCATGGCAACCGGACCGACGACGCCACGCTCGTCAAGCTTTATGGAGATTTCGAGCAGAAGTCCGAGGAAGGTGAGTTTCATCCGTACCGCAAGGTTCTGGAATCCGTTGTCCGCCGCTTCGGCGCCGAACTCGGCTTCACTCCCAGCGACGCCGAATGCCGCTCGCTCCCGGAATCGCTCGCCCGCTGGAAGCCCTGGCCCGACACCGTCGTTGCGCTCCGCCAGTTGAAGTCCCGCTTCCGCCTCGTGATTCTCTCCAACGTCGACGACGACCTTTTCGCCGCGACGCGCCCGCAACTGGAAGTCGCCTTCGACGACGTCATCACTGCCCAGCAGGCCAAAGCCTACAAGCCGTCGTTAAAGATGTTCGAGCTGGCCTTGAATCGCGTGAGCGCTCCCGCCCACCGCATCCTGCATGTGGGCCAAAGCATTTTTCATGACGTGGTTCCAGCCCAGGCGCTAGGGCTTGCGACAGTGTGGGTAGATCGCCCCTCGGTACGCCCCGGAGTCGGAGCGGTGAAGTCCGCCCAGGCCACGCCCGATCTGACAGTCACAAGCCTGGCCGAACTTGCAACCCTGGCCACACGGGAATAGCGGGGGCCGGAACTTACGACCCCACGGTCACTTTCACCACTTCTTTCTGGACCGCCCACATCACCAGCTCAGCCTTGTTATGAATCCCCAGCTTCCGCATCAGGTTGAACTTGTGCGCGTCCACAGTCTTGATGCTGACTCCCAGTAGTCCCGCCGCGGCGCGCACTGTCTTTCCTTCCGCCAGCAACTTCAGCACTTCGCGTTCCCGCGCGGTCAAGACCTGCCTGCGCGGATGCATCTCGTCCACCCTGCGTTTCAACGGCGCCGGCAGCAGCGTCAACGCCCGTCCCCGCACCAGTTGAACCAAATCCTTCGCCGAATTCACACGTCCCTCGTGATGCCCTGTCCCGACAAACAGCACTCGCGCTTCCGCCGACTCCCGCAGGATCATCCCTTCTGCCTGCTTCTCGGCGCATCCAAACAATTCCGCATCCGTAATCACGACATCCGGACGGTGCTCACACACCGCACGCAGCGCCGCCGCAGCCATCCCGGCTTCCGCCACCACTTCAAGGTCAGGTTCATCCTCCAGCAGTCGACGTAATCCCTGCCGGAAGAGCGCATGATCGTGCGCCACCACGCACCGTATTTTTTCATCGCCGCGGGCGCCCAAGTCCCGGTTCGGCAAGCCCTCGGGTGTAAGTTGCGAATAAGAAGACACCACTGCACCGTCCTTATTGATTGGCCAGAGAAATTTTGAGTGATGCGAGCCCGTTCCCGGGCCCAGACGGTAGGCGTGTTTCTATTGTACTCCGGCCCAGCCTCGATTCAATCCTGTACAATCGACCGTTTATGCTGCGCTATTTCACAGCCGGAGAATCCCACGGCGAAGCCCTCGTCGCTTTCATTTCTGGCCTCCCAGCCGGACTGAAAATCGACCAGGCCTTCCTCGACCGCGAACTCTGGCGCCGCCAGCAGGGCTACGGGCGCGGCGGCCGAATGAAGATCGAAACCGACACCGCCCATATCCTCTCCGGCGTCCGCCACGGCCTCACCATCGGCTCCCCCATCTCCGTCGAGATCGCCAATCGCGACTGGAAAAACTGGCAAGAGTCTCTTCCCGTCGGTGACGGCGATCCCGCCAGGCACAAGCGCGTCGCCTCCCCGCGCCCCGGCCACGCCGATCTCGCTGGAGCCCTGAAGTACAACTTCTCCGAAGCCCGCTACGTGCTCGAGCGCGCCTCCGCCCGCGAAT
>Ga0335083_10012596_pt1 | contig 10107 bp, 8 predicted proteins | sample Lox_Sample_42_FD_206716 | JGI IMG/M metagenome (GOLD analysis project Ga0335083, IMG submission 206716) | Soil microbial communities from Loxahatchee National Wildlife Refuge, Florida, United States - Lox_Sample_4.2 | ecosystem: Environmental > Terrestrial > Soil > Wetlands | place: USA: Florida...
CCACACCGTCGCGCAGAGGCAGGGTGCAACGAAGTGGGAGCTCGCGGTTGCCCGCCGCGACGTCCTCGTCGGAATGTTCTTCTCGAATGTCATTATGTACTTCATCATTCTGACCACCGCGGCAACCCTTCATACTCACGGAATCACACACATCGGTTCCGCGAAACAGGCCGCTGAGGCCCTCCGGCCCCTCGCCGGCCGGGGAGCCTATTGGTTGTTCACTTTGGGCCTGCTCGGAACCGGCATGCTTGGCGTGCCCGTCCTCGCCGGATCTACCGCGTATGCCGTCTCCGAAGCCATGGCATGGGGCGCCTCGCTCGACCGCGAGCCCTCCGTCCTGCCAAAGTTTTACACCGTGCTGGGGGTAGCGATGATCCTGGGCCTCTCGCTCAACCTGGCCCGGGTGAATGCGGTCAGGATGCTCTTCTTGTCCGCGGTAGCCAACGGCGTTCTCGCCCCGCCCCTGATCGTGCTGTTGGTCCTGTTAACCGGCAACCGCCGTGTCATGGGGAATCGGATCAACTCTCCGTTGCTCGGTGGTTTGGGCTGGCTGACGGCGGCGATCATGAGCGCCGCTGCCGTCGGAATGTTGTTGGCGGGTTAAGCGTTTTGGCCCTCCCGGCAGCTCTCGCTTCAGTTTTCGCTCGGCCGGTCGATCTTCTCGATCACGAACACCGGCACCGGTCCTTTCCGCGATTCCAGCCTGAGCCCGAGCTGCTCCGTGATGGCTGTAAAGATCGATGGCCGCACAGGATCGCCTGCTGTCGCTCCCTCATCCGGACCCGCGGGCCTGACCGGCATCGCCGAGTCCCGCGCCCAATCCATCTTGAAATCGTAAGCGCCGTCCAGCCCGGTTTCGTCCTGCACCGGTCGTCCCAAAATCATCGACAGCGCTTGCGCCAGCGACTTCGTCGTCGCCGTCGTCGCGATGATCTGCTGCCCGCTGTTGATGTTCATGCTCTGCGTGCGCTCCGGGTGCGCCGGTGTCGCCAGCTTTTGGCCGTTCTTCCCGACCGTCAGAACGTAGATCGGAAGCTCCCGGCTCTCCTCGCGCAGGACCAGGCTGAAGCGGTCTCGCAGCACGGCTTGCAGGCGCTGCCGTTGCCGTTCCAGCCAGCCTTCCATGGCCAGGCGCGGGGTCTCGCGCCCCGGTATGATCTCGGAGCGATCCGGCGTAAAGCTGATCTCGAAGCGCTCCCGATCTGCCCATCCGGGAGCGCCTACCAACTGGTAATCCTGGATGCTGTAGGCGAAGGTCAGCGCCTGTACCGCGGTCACGTTACGTGCTCGCATCCCGCCCTGCGCTCCCGGGCTGAACCCGGAATTCATCTGGCCGGGAGCCGCCGGATGGATCGACGCCACTTCGTAGGTATATGCCGGCTGGGAACGTGGTTCCTGGGCCGGTAGGATCGCCATTACGGCCGCGGCCAACGCAGCGGCCAGCCGGCACGAGGTGCGGGCTTCAATCGCCATGAGAGCTACTATACCGTTGTTGCGCTCTTCCAGTCCGATTCTGTGGAGCACCCTGGCAGCCTACACCAAACCCATATTGCTCCGGAAGCACGCGCGGAGTAGACTCGAATCGGATATAGAAGCCTCTTGATCTGAGGCCTGAATGGCGCCACAGACCATCGCGCATTACCAGATCCTCGAGAAGCTCGGTGAGGGCGGCATGGGCGTCGTCTATCGCGCGACCGACGTCAACCTCCACCGCGACGTCGCCCTCAAAGTCCTGCCCGAGGGCGCCCTCTCCAGCCAGACGGCCCGCGCCATGTTCCGCCGCGAAGCGTTGGCGCTCGGCCGCCTGAACCACCCGAACATCGAGACCGTCTACGAGTTCGATACCAGTGACGGCGTCGATTATCTCGTAACCGAATACGTCCCCGGCGCCACCCTGGCACAGGCCGCCCGCGACCACCCGCTCGCCGATTCCGAAGTCCGCCGCCTCGGCCTTCAGATCGCAGCCGCACTTCGAGCTGCTCACGAGAAGGGCGTCGTCCACTGCGACCTCAAGCCGGCCAATGTCATCCTGACGCCCGAAAACAACGTCAAACTGCTCGATTTCGGACTAGCCCGAATCCTTCATCCGGCCGCGTCTGCCTGCGACGCCACGACTCAGACCATGTACGTGGCGGGCACTGTCCCCTATATGGCCCCTGAACAGCTTCGGGGTGACCCTCCCGATGCCCGTTTCGACATCTACGCCGTCGGAGCCCTCCTCTACGAGCTTGCCACCGGCCGCCGCCCATTTCCCGACGCGCAGCAGGCCGCCCTCATCGATGCCATCCTCCACCAAAAGCCGGAATCGCCGCGATCCCTCCAGCCCGCCCTCTCTGCGGGCCTCGAAAAGGCCATCCTGAAGTGCCTGGAGAAAGAGCCGGACCGCCGTTATGCCTCCGCCGCCGACCTGGCGCGCGCGCTAGACTCCTCCGCTCCCGCGGCCGTCCCGGCGAAACACAGCGCCGGAACGCGCGCCCTGGCAACGATCGGTGTAATCCTCTTTGCCGCCGGCATCGCCGCCGTCTGGCTTATGGGCGCTCGCCCCGTGCTCTCTTTCGCCCCACGGGACTGGATTCTCATCGCCGATTTTGAAAACCAGACGGGTGACCCCCTCTTCGACAAATCGCTCTTTACCGCGCTCGAAGTGAGCCTCGAACAGTCCCGCGTCCTAAATGTCCTTCCGCGCTCCCGCGCGCGAGACACCCTGCGGCGCATGCGCAAGACCGGCAACGAACCCATCGACGAGGTCCTGGCAAAGGAGATCGCCGCTCGCGAGTCCATCAAGGTCGTGCTCCTCCCCAGCATCAGCGGCATCGGAGGAGCCTTCCGGCTCGCCGGCCGAATCCGCGAGGTCGCCACCGACCGCGATGTCAAAACCCGCATCGTCGGAGCGAAGAACCGGGAGGACGTACTCGCCGCGCTCGACAAGCTTGCCGCGGGCCTCCGCAAAGATCTCGGCGAATCGCTGCTCGCCATCTCCAGCAACAATCGCCCGCTCGAAGAGGTGACGACCCACAGCCTCGAGGCCCTCAGACAGTTCTCCATGGCCATCGAACGCCACAAGGCCACCGACTTCGCCGAAGCGCGTTTGTACTACGATCAGGCTCTCAAGACCGATCCCCAGTTCACGGCCGCGCGAAGCGCCCTCGGTATGCTCCTGTTCGAGCGCTTCGATCGCAAGGAGGGGGCCCGGCTCCTGGATCAGACCCTGGCGGACCTCGACCGCCTCACGGCGCGGGAACGATATGGAATTCAGGCGTTTCATGCCGCCGCCGTCGAGCAGAATTTCGAAAAGGCCGCCGGCATCGATAAAGCGCTTCTCGCCCTGTACCCGGACGATTCCGCCACTCACAACAATCTGGGAATCGTGTACGTGCGGTCGAAACGCTACCCTGAAGCCGTCGCCGAGTTTCGCGAAGCCCTCCGCATCGATCCGCATTTCCTTTTAGCCCTCACGAATCTCAGCTACTGGGCCCTCTTCGGCTTGGGCGACCTCGACGCCGTCATTGACGCTTGCAAAGATCCGCTCCAACTTTGCGATCAGGACCAGTGGCTGTTAGCGAATCTGGGTTGGGCTTACCTGGGCAAAGCGCGCCTCCCGGACGCGGAGGGCGTTTTTCGGCGCTCCGCCGGGCTCTTCCCCAAATTCTTCCTGAACCGCTACCGGCTGGGTATGGCCCTTCGTTTTCAACACCGCTGGGAAGAGGCCCTGAATACCTTCGGTGCCATCACGGATGTGGACAAGAGCCAGTGTTTTGCCTACTACGAGACCGCCATGACCCGCGACTTTATGGGGGCTGGCCAGTTGGCCCGTCGCGAATTCGCCCGTGCGCAAACCTGTCTCAAAGGCTTCGTCGGGGCCAAGTCCTCGGACGCCAGCACGCAGATGCTCTTGGCGCTCGTACTAACGCACCTCGGCCAGCACGCAGCGGCCGCCGAAGCCGAGCAGAAGGGCCTCGCTCTGAATCCCGACCTTCCAGTCGAGGAGGCTGCAATTCTAGCCGCCGGAGGCAGGACGGAAGCGGCTGTGGACCGCCTCGCGACTGCGGTGCAGAAGGGCTACAGCAATCTGGTCTGGATCCAGACCCATGCCGAATTTCAGCGCCTCAAGTCGATCCCACGGTTTGAGGCGCTGCTCCGCTCGCATCTCCAGGGCCTGGGCGACCTCCCATAAGCCCGTGGCCGTCCGGGGCTAGTCTTCGTCTTCCTCTTCGGGTTTCGGCGTCGTCGCCGGTGTGGAGACCACGTACTTTTCCGACGCCCAGTTCCCCAGGTCGATCAACCGGCACCGTTCGCTGCAGAACGGGAACTCGGGGTCGCCCTGCTTCACTTCCACCTTCTTGCAAACCGGGCAAATCATACAGCAATGTTGATCAGTGGGGCCGGCGAGAACCGCGGTGGTGCCTCGGTCCCCGGCAGCAGCGTGCCGACCAGGTCGTAATCGTGCGCCTCGGTGACGCGCAGACGCCGGATCTCGCCCTGCTTCGGTTCGGCGCCTTCAAAATCGTTGATCAGCGTGACGCCGTCGATCTCCGGAGCCTGTGTCGGGAGCCGCCCTTCCCACAGCAGGTCGGTCTCCTGCGACGGCCCTTCTACCAAAACCGGCAGTTCCTGGCCCACCAGTTCCCGGTTTTGCTTGCGCGCGATCTTGCGCTGGATCGCCATCAGCCGCCGCTTGCGGTTCTGAATGGTCCGCCCGTCCACCTTGCCGTCCAGATGGTAGCTGGCGCTGGTGTCCTCGTCGGAATACGTGAAGACTCCCAGATTGTCGAACCGTGCCGCCTCGATGAAGCTTGAAAGCTCCTCGAAGTCCTGCGCCGTCTCGCCCGGAAATCCGACGATCATGCTGGTCCGGATCGCCACCCCTGGAATCGTCCGCCGGATGCGCTCGATCAACTTCAGGAAGATGTCCCCCGACGCCCCGCGCTTCATCCGTTTCAGAACGTTGGCGCTCGCATGCTGCAGGGGCATATCGATGTACTTCACCAACGCCGGATGTTCTGCGATCGTATCCAGCAGCCTTTGCGTGACCTTGTTCGGGTAGGCGTACAGGAACCGGACCCACTTCTCCTGCGCCGTCTCGATCTGCGCCAACCGGCCCAGCAGGTCCGCCAGCCCGTCCTTCAGCCCCAGGTCCTCGCCGTAACAGGTCGTGTCCTGGCCGATCAGGTTGATCTCCCGCACGCCCTGCTGGAACAGCCGCGTCGCTTCGGAAATCACCGATTCGAACCGCCGGCTGCGGAACGCGCCCCGGTACTGGGGGATCACGCAGAAGGTGCAGGGATGGTCGCAGCCCTCGGCGATCTTGATGTAGGCGAAGTGCCGCGGCGTAGCCAGCACGCGCGGTGTCAGGTCGTGGTACAGGTACGGCTCGGTGGGGCAGGCGCTTTCGCCTGCCAAGCCCTCGCAAAGTCCAACGATCTTATCGAGCTCGTTGGTCCCTACAATCGCGTCCACCTCCGGCATTTCCTTCCGGATATCGCCGCGGTAACGCTCCACCAGGCAGCCGGCGACGATGAGCTTCTGCGCCCGCCCGACCTTCTTGTACTCTGCCATCTCCAGAATCGTGTCGACCGATTCTTTCTTGGCAGGGTCGATGAAGCTGCAGGTGTTGACCACCAGGACGTCCGCCTGGTCGGGATGCGGCGTGAGCTCGTGGCCTTTCGCCACAAGCTGGCCCATCATGACCTCGCTGTCGACTAGATTTTTGGGGCAGCCCAGACTGACAAAACCGACTTTCAAAGCGTGTACACCATTGATGACTCGGGGGATCTTTATACCAGGATAGCATTCTCCGGGAACGCGATCAGCCGCGGGTGCGTCCGTGAAAGGGACCGTAGGTGGTCTCTCGCTAGTGCGAAAATATATCTTTCGGCTGCAATACCTCATGGGGTTGGATTCGCTTGACGGGACCTCTTGTAACACGGTATTGTCGGACCAATCTCGCTTCGTCTGAAACACAATGAAACGCCTAATCATCGGCCTCCTCCTGGTGCTCAACCTGGCGCTGGCGCAGTCCCAAAAATGGTCTGAGGAAAAGGCCAACGACTGGTATTCGCACCAGCCGTGGCTGGTGGGCAGCAATTATATTCCGGCCTATGCTGTCAACCAGTTGGAGATGTGGCAGAACGATACCTTCGATATCGACCGCATCAACCTGGAGTTCATCTGGGCGGAAAACCTCGGCCTGAACACCATGCGGGTCTTCCTCCACGATCTGCTTTGGAAGCAGGATCCCTCGGGTTTCAAGTCGCGCATTAATAAATTTCTCAGTGTGGCCAAAAAGCATCACATCCGGCCCATCTTTGTCCTGCTCGATTCCTGCTGGGACCCCTTTCCCGAGATGTTCCACCAGCGTCCGCCACAGCCCGGCATCCACAATTCCCGGTGGGTGCAAAGCCCCGGCGCCAGTGCTCTGGCCGATCCCAAGCAGGAAACCCGGATCCTGGAATATGTGCAGAACCTGGTCCTGGCCTTCGCCGACGACGACCGCATTCTCGCCTGGGATGTCTGGAACGAGCCCGACAATCTGAACCAGTCTTCCTATGGCCGCGTGGAGAACCCCAAGAAGCTGCAGTACGTCACTGCGCTCCTTCCCAAGATCTTCCAGTACGTCCGTTCCGGCCGCCCGACCCAGCCCGTGACTTCCGGTCTGTGGCAGGGCAGTGATTGGTCCTCGCCCGATAAGCTGAGCGCCGTTGAGAAGATCCAGATCGAGCAGTCGGACTTTATCTCGTTTCACAACTACGACAAGCCGGAAGACTTTGAAAAACGGGTCGCGTCGCTGCAGGGCTACAAGCGGCCGATCTTCTGCACCGAATACATGGCCCGGCCACGCGGCAGCACCTTCGAGTCGATCCTGCCGATCGCCCAAAAGTACAAGGTTGCGGCTTACAACTGGGGCTTCGTGGCGGGCAAGACGCAGACCTGGCTGCCCTGGGATTCCTGGCAGCAGCCGTACATCGGCGAGCGCCAGCCCGCGGTGTGGTTCCACGACATCTTCCGCACCAACGGTGTGCCTTACAGCCAGCAGGAAGTCGACTTCATCAAGAAGATGATCGGAGACTCGGTGCAGCAGTCGCAGGGCAAGGCGAAGAAAAAGGGCTCCGGGGCGTAGCGCGCGCCCCTACATGAAGTAGTCTTTCACCTTCTCGAACAGGCCTTTTTCCGCGGGCGAATTGTCCACGGGCAGGGTGTCCCGAAGCTGCTCCAGCAATTTCCGCTGCTCGCGCGAGAGCCGCGTCGGCACCCGCACTTCGATGTGCACGTAGAGGTCTCCGCGACCGCCTCCATTCACGTGCGGCACGCCTTTGTGGCGCAGTTTGAACTGCGCGCCGCCCTGCGTTCCCTCGGGGACCTTGAGCTTGTACGGCTCTTCGAGCGTCGGCACCTCGATTTCCGCCCCGAGCGCCGCCTGCCCGATGTTGATCGGAATGGTGCAATGCAGGTCCTGCTCCTGGCGTTCGAAGAACGGGTGTGGCCTGACCTTCAGGAACACATACAGGTCGCCCGACGGCCCGCCATTCGCTCCCGGCTGCCCGTCGCCCACCGAGCGAAGCCGCATTCCGTCGTTCACGCCCGCTGGAATGTTGATCTTCAGTTTGCGAACCGCCTGCTTGCGGCCCTCGCCGCGGCACGAATCGCACGGGTTGCGAAGCACTTGCCCCGCACCGCTGCAGGTGGTGCAGGTCCGCCGGATGGAGAGGAAGCTCTGCTGGTACAGAATTTCGCCGCGGCCATGGCAGGTGGGACAGGTGGTCGGACCGCTGCCCGGCTCGGCGCCGGAGCCGTGGCAGCGCTCGCACGCTTCCATCCGCGGCACCTGGATCTCGGCGTTCATGCCGAACACTGCTTCGTCGAAAGTGATCTCCAGGTCGTAGCGGACGTCTTCGCCGCGCTGCGCCCGGCTGCGCCGGCGTCCGCCGCCGCCGAAGAGATCGCCGAAACCGAAGAAATCACCGAGGATGTCGCTGAAATCGGCGAACGCGTTGGGATCGAAGCCGGGCTGAGAGGCACCCTGCAGGCCGGCATGTCCGTAGCGGTCGTAGGCGGCCCGCTTCTGCGGATCGCTCAACACGCTATAGGCTTCCGACGCCTCTTTGAACTTGTCCTCGCAGGTCGGATCGTCGGGGTGATGATCGGGATGATACTGGCGGGCAAGCCGCCTGTAGGCGCCCTTGATATCCGATTCACCGGCCTCGCGGCCCACACCTAGAACTTCGTAATAATCTCGTTTTGACACGGGTATACTGCGCTTTTACGGCCGGACCGCTACTTTCACCCAGGCGGGCCGCAGCAGCTTGCCTTTGAAATTATAGCCTTTCTGCAATTCTTCGACGATCGCCTGGTCTTCGAACTCGTCGGTGTGGACGCGCTGCACGGCCTCATGCTGGTTGGGGTCGAACAGCTTGCCCGCCGTCTCGATCGGTTCCAGCCCCATCTTCTTCAGCGTGTCGTAAAAACGCTGATAAATCAGCTCGACGCCGCGGGCATATTCCTTGTCGGGGGTCTCGATCTTCAACGCGCGTTCGAAGTCGTCCAGGATCGGCAGCAGGTTCCGCACCAGGTCCATCGAGGCGAACTGGAGAAAGTCCGACCGCTCCCGCTCGGCCCGGCGCCGGGCATTCTCGAACTCCGCCCAAGCGCGGCGCAGGCGGTCGTCTACCTCGGCCTTCTCCACGGCGAGACGGTCCCGGTCCGCGGTGACTGCCGCCAGCTGGCCTTCCAGCGTTTCGACCGGCAAATCCTCCGGCGAGACAGCACTAGGTTTCGGTTCAGGATTCTGCGTGTCCACTATCTATTAGATTAGCAAACGGCCTGTTCGGTCGCCGCTCAGAACTCCGCGGCTTCGAGGGCGCGGCTGGTCTGCAGGACCGCGGCCATCACCCGTTCGTAGTTCATCCGCATCGGCCCGAGGACCGCCACCTTGGCTGGAAGGCCGGTGCGCAGCCGCACCGTCATACCGATCAGGGCCAGGTCCTTCATGGCCGGATGGGCCGCTTCCAGGCCTACATGAACCTGCAATTCGCCCGCCGGCTGCTCCAGGAAGCGGTCCAGCAGCTCGATCAGCCGCTCCTTTTCTTCCAGCGCCCGCAACAGCTCGCGCATTTTCTCGCGCGTGAGATGGAGGTCCAGACCTACGAGATTGGAAACGCCTTCCAGGTGAACTTCCGGCGAAATGTCCACGTCCAGCAGCCCCCGCTGGTAGAGCATCTGGATTTTCCGCAGCTCCGCCTGGTAGAGCTCGCGCTCCTCCAGCATGCGCCGCACCAGCTCGCGCCGCGCCGCGCCCAGCTGCCAGCCCGCGAAATTCCGGTTGATGTAGTTGCGGATGGAAAGCAGCTCTTCGCGCGTGACCGGCTCATCCAGCGTGATGGACTTATTGCGCACCATGTGGTCGCTGGTGACGAGGACCATCAGCACGCGTTGGTCCGACAGCGGCATGAGCTCGATCTGCTCCAACTCCTGCGAAAGCTCCGGGAGAGCCGCTGCGATTCCCACGTTGCGCGTCAGCTCCATGAGGATATGGCTGGACCGCTCGACGTGCGCTCCGACCGTATCCAGCCCGGTGAACTGGCTCCAGACCCGGCTGGCATCCACTGGCATCATGCGGGTGCCGGCGATCGACTTGACGAAGAAGCGGAACGCTTTTTCGGTGGGCACGCGGCCGGCCGAGGTATGGGGCTGGGAAAGGTAGCCCTCATCGGCTAAGTCCGCCATTACGTTACGGATAGAGGCAGGGCTCAGCGGCTCATTGCGGTGCTTGGAAAGCGTGCGCGAACCGACCGGCTCTCCGGTCTCGATAAACTCCCGGACAATCGAATTCAGAATCTCCTGGTGCCTGGTTCTTAGAGGCGCGTCCGTGCCCATAGGCCGTTTCCGTACACTTCCCTAAACATGATTGTAATGGACTGAAAGTAAAGGGTCAATGTTGAGGGGGATTAAGGGGTTTTAGGATTAGGGATTGGGGCCGGTTGACGGAACGAAGCCAATTAGGGTTGCCTCGACGGCGTCGCGCTGCTCACGCTGTGAATTTCGACGATTTGCGTCGATTCGCTTGATCGTTGCCATAGGGTGTATTGGCCTCCGGTCGTGTTTAGCATATAC
>Ga0335083_10012597_pt1 | contig 10106 bp, 7 predicted proteins | sample Lox_Sample_42_FD_206716 | JGI IMG/M metagenome (GOLD analysis project Ga0335083, IMG submission 206716) | Soil microbial communities from Loxahatchee National Wildlife Refuge, Florida, United States - Lox_Sample_4.2 | ecosystem: Environmental > Terrestrial > Soil > Wetlands | place: USA: Florida...
CTCCCCGCCGGACATGCGGCTGCCGATCTCGCTCGGCCTGGCCTGGCCCGACCGGGTGCCTGACGCCGCGCCCAGGCTCGACTGGACGACGGCGGCCACCTGGACGTTCGAGCCCCTCGACGACGCTGCCTTCCCCGCGGTCGCGCTGGCCCGCGAGGCGGCGGCGGCCGGCGGCACCGCACCCGCGGTGTACAACGCGGCGAACGAGGCGTGCGTGGCGGACTTCCAGGCGGGAAGGATCAGCTTTCCTCGCATTGTTGACACCGTGGCCCGGATAGTCTCGGAGCATGACGCCGCGCGCACGGCCGTCACCACCGTGGCAGACGTGCTGGCCGTGGACGACTGGGCCCGCAAACGGGCCAGGGAACTGAACGCCTGAAGGCGCCTGGGTTTCAGGCAGCTGAGAGAAGGGACGACCGGATGGACCTGATCGGCTGGGTCATTTTCCTTGTCGCCCTGCTGTTCTCCGTGATGCTGCACGAGACCGGTCACTTCGTGGTGGCCAAGCGGTTCGGCATGAAGTGCACCAGGTACTTCGTCGGCTTCGGCCCGACCATCTGGTCCACCCGGCGCGGCGAGACCGAGTACGGCATCAAGGCGCTGCCGGTCGGCGGCTTCGTCAAGATCATCGGGATGCACTCGCTCGACGACGTAGACGACCCGGCCGACGAGCCCCGCTCGTTCCGTCACCAGCCCGGCTGGCAGCGCATCTTGGTGCTCTGCGCGGGTTCGTTCATGCACTTCCTGCTGGCCTTCCTGCTGATCTTCGGCCTGGCCGTCACCATCGGCATCGAGAACGACAACACCACCCAGCTGGGCACGGTCAGCACCTGCGTGGCCGCGAACACGACCCAGCTGAACAACGGCACCTGCACCGCGTCGGACAAGCCCTCCCCGGCCCGGCTGGCCGGCCTGAAGACCGGCGACCAGGTGATCGCGTTCAACGGCAAGCCGGTGAGCAACTGGACCCAGCTCGGCGACGAGATCCGCCAGGCCCCGGCCGGGTCGGTCGCGGCCATCACGGTCAAGCGCACCGTCCCGTCCGGGCACGGCACCGAAACGGTGACCTTGCACGCCAAGCTGGCCACGGTCAACGGCCGCAGCGGCTCCTACCTGGGCATCGCGCCGACCGTGGTGTTCCAGTGGGCCAACCCGGTCCGCGCCGCGCAGTACGCCGGGACGTCCTTCGGGCAGGTCGTCGTGGGCTCGGTCAAGGCCGTCGGGGCGCTGCCGGCGGCGCTGCCCAAGCTGTTCAGCAAGGACCGCGGCAGCACGGCCGCCGGCCAGGTGAGCAGCGTGGTCGGCGCGGCCGAGGCCACCGGCACCGCGGTGGCGGCCGACGTCGGCTGGCAGTTCAAGGTCAGCTTCATCCTGCTGCTCATCGCCTCGCTGAACATCTTCGTGGGCGCCTTCAACATGCTCCCGCTGCTGCCGCTTGACGGCGGGCACGTGGCGGTGGTCGCCTGGGAGCGGATCCGGGCGTGGTTCGCGCGGCTGCGCAAGCGGCCCGACCCCGGCCTGGTGGACATGGCCAAGCTGCTGCCGGTCAGCTTCAGCATCTTCATGGTCCTCGTGGTCTTTGGCGTCATGCTGGTCCTGGCCGATATCGTGAACCCGGTGAATCTCGCCGGTTAACAACCGGGGAGTAACCCGACGCGCCTGTCAGCGTCGGGCGCCGGGCGGCCGCCCGCGGGTGGTTGAATGACGGGGTGGAAGATCCGGGGTCTTTTCAAAGAAACGGATGGGGGCTATGAGTATCGAGCTGGGTATGCCGCCGGTGCCGCCGGCACCGCTCGCCGAGCGCAGGCAGTCCCGCCAGATCATGGTGGGTTCGGTGCCCGTCGGCGGGGGAGCGCCGGTGTCGGTGCAGTCGATGACGACGACCCTCACCGCCAACGTCAACGCCACGCTCCAGCAGATCGCCGAGCTGACCGCCTCCGGCTGCCAGATCGTCCGGGTCGCGGTGCCGTCCCAGGACGACGCCGAAGCGCTGCCCGCGATCGCGAAGAAGTCGCAGATCCCGGTCATCGCCGACATCCACTTCCAGCCCAAGTACGTGTTCGCGGCGATCGACGCCGGCTGCGCCGCGGTCCGGGTGAACCCGGGCAACATCAAGCAGTTCGACGACAAGGTGGCCGAGATCGCGCGCGCGGCCGGCGACGCCGGGATCCCGATCAGGATCGGCGTCAACGCGGGCTCGCTGGACAAGCGGCTGCTGGCCAAGTACGGCAAGGCCACCCCCGAGGCGCTGGTCGAGTCGGCGCTGTGGGAGTGCTCCCTGTTCGAGGAGCACGGCTTCCGTGACATCAAGATCTCGGTCAAGCACCACGACCCGGTGGTGATGATCAACGCCTACCGGCAGCTGGCCCGGGCGTGCGACTACCCGCTGCACCTCGGCGTGACCGAGGCCGGGCCGGCCTTCCAGGGCACGGTCAAGTCGGCGGTCGCCTTCGGCGCCCTGCTGGCCGAGGGGATCGGCGACACGATCCGCGTCTCGCTGTCCGCGCCGCCGGTCGAGGAGGTCAAGGTCGGCATCCAGATCCTGGAGTCGCTCAACCTGCGCCAGCGCGGCCTGGAGATCGTGTCCTGCCCGTCCTGCGGCCGCGCCCAGGTCGACGTGTACAAGCTGGCCGAAGAGGTGACCGCCGGGCTCCAGGGCATGGAGGTGCCGCTGCGCGTCGCGGTCATGGGCTGCGTGGTCAACGGCCCGGGCGAGGCCCGCGAGGCCGACCTCGGCGTCGCCTCGGGCAACGGCAAGGGCCAGATCTTCGTCCGCGGCAAGGTGATCGCCACCGTGCCCGAGTCCCAGATCGTGGAGACCCTGATCGAGGAGGCCATGCGCCTAGCCGAGCAGGGCGATGTGGCCGCGGACGCCGAAGGTTCCGAGCCGGTCGTCACGGCCTACTGAAACGGCGGTCCTGGTCCCTCCCCGGTGCGGGTACCGGGGAGGGACCAGGCGTTTTCAGCCGTCTTCCCGCGCTTGCGGGATCAGGCCGACTTCTTGGAGACGTGCCCGGCGAGCATGCTCTCCGCGTAGACGACCTCGCCGACGTGCTCGGCCACCTGGCCGCGGGCATCGGACGGCAGCATGTCGTCGGTGATCAGCACGTCGGCCTCGCTGAGGCGGGCGAACGAGCTCAGGCTGACCAGGTTCCACTTGGTGTGGTCGGCCAGCACGACGACGCGCCGCGCGACCCTGATCAGGGTCCGGTTGGTCTCGGCCTCGGCCAGGTTGGGCGTGGTGAGCCCGGCTTCGGTGTCGAAGCCTGAACAGCCGAGGAAGAGCAGGTCGAAGTGCAGCGACCTGATGGTCAGATCGGCCACCGGCCCGACGAGGGCGTCCGAGGGGGTGCGGACACCTCCGGTCAGCACGACCGAGTCGGCCGTGCCGTCGAGGCCGCGAGTCCCGCTGAACAGGTTGGTGACCCGCAGCGAGTTCGTGACGATGGTGAGTCCCGGCACGTCGAGCAGGCACTGGGCCAGTTCGAACGTGGTCGTCCCGCCGGCGATGGCGATCGCCGTGCCCGGCGTCACCATGCTCGCGGCGGCCCGGGCGATAGCGGTCTTCTCCGGCCGCTCGAGCACCAGCTTCGCTTCGAAGCCCGGCTCGTGGCTAGCGGGGGAACCGGGCAGGACCGCGCCTCCGTGTACCTTCTCCACCAGGCCGTCCCTGGCGAGCACCTCGAGGTCCCGGCGGATTGTCATGTCCGAGACGCCGAGTCGCTGTGTGAGATCGCTGACACGGGCGCTGCCGTCGCTCCTGACGGCTTGCAATATGAGCGACTGGCGGTGTCTGGCAAGCATAACTGCTTCCCCTCCATTTCACCGGACGACGTCGGGGGCGGGCGGTCGCCCCCGGTTTTGCGTCATCCGTCCACAGTGAGACGTTTGCGAACCGTGTTCGGTTCCGGGCCTGCATGTCGGAAACCATGGGATTTTCTCCCCTATCACCCCACTGGTTTCCCCCATGCGCACCGTTCCCGCCACCCCACGGCTGTCGCCGTCTGTACCGTTCCTGCTCAGGCATCGTGCCCGCCGCCGCGGTCCGTGCCACCCTCAATTTGTTGTGCTACCAGCGCCGTTGCCGCTTCCTCGTGGTCCGCGTCAGCGACACCGTTCGGGCCGCCGCACGACTCCCGCCGTCATAAGTCCATGCTCCGGCACCGCTCTCACCCGCCTTATATCACGTTCTACCCCGTACCTCACCTTTCTCCAACATCAACATTTGCTCAGTGTTTTCCGTCCATAGCCGATCCCCGCCCTCCCGCGCCCTCGATCCGTGGCCGATCCCGCCCTCACGCCCCCCCCGATCCGTGTGCTCCGCACACTCCCCAGCCCCTCGAGCGAACCCGCCCACCACAACACAGTTCCCCGAGCGCGCCCCCACCCACCGACCCCCAAAAGCACCCCAGCACGCAGGGAATTCGTTTTCCCTCTAACCGAACCGCCCAGATCGCTACATTCAGTAGCCAATCGTGCACCATTAGCTGGGAGCGTGTCGAGGGTGTTTCGCGTTCGTTGCCGTTTAGTGACTTGTTAACGCTAACATCGTGCCACATGTTCGTGTCCGTAATGAATTGACTACCGCGACGCTGACAAACCGTGGTCGCATGGAGTTACCGGTGAGGCGAAATGTGGCATGGTCATAGCAGTGACCCGGGCCGCCCCAGTGAGCTGCGGCGCGAAGCGCGGTACCGAGTGCGGCACGAGGTCCGGAGCGAGGTGCGGCGCGAGGGGGGATGAGGCAGGCCGAGGCGCACGACCGCGATTGCTCGATTTGCCACGCGGGCATGTACGCGGTCGTGCTGAGGCTGATATCGAAACGGGCTCGTTCGTTTATCGAGCCTGCGTGGTGCCTTGACAGGTGATCATGAACAGACTTAGCGTCAGCGGCGGTTCGCCAGTTTGCGCTGAATCCTGGTCGCATTATGACCAGGCGCGATCACGCTGGGCGATCCGCCGGAGCGGATGTCGGAATAAGCAATATCTCTCTCGCGACGAAGTCGACGGGACTCGCCGCGCACGCTGCGGGCTTGGCTCGGGAGAGTATCCCGTCCCAGGGAAAATTCCATGGAGGTCCTTAGATGAGGAAAAAGATCGACCCGGTAGTCGACGAAGCGATTGAGACCCTGAACATGAAGGACGGGCCCTCGCGTCGCCGGCTGCTCGAGGGGGCCGGCCTGTTCAGCGCGACGGCCGCCGCCTCGGCGCTCATCGCCGCCTGCAGTTCGTCGAGTTCCAGCGGTGCCGCCCCGACGTCGACGGCGAAGGCGGCCGCGGGCAACTTCCCGACCACGCCCAAGTGGAAGTTCACGTTCATCTGCCACGTGACGGACAACTCGTTCTTCACGCCCACCCAGTACGGCTTCGCCGACGCCGCCGCGCTCCTCGGCCTGCCCACGCCGGCCTGGACCGGTGCCCTGTCGACGCAGTCGACCGTGCCGACCATGCTCCAGGCGTTCAACGCCGCGGTCACCGCCAGCTCGCCCGGCATCGCGACCACCGTCGTCTCGGCCACGTCGTTCGTCAGCCCCATCAACCAGGCGCTGTCCCAGGGCATCCCGGTCGTCACGTACAACGCGAACGGCTCCAGCGACAACCCGACCAACGGCATGGCCTACGTCGGCCAGGAACTGCTCATCTCCGGCCAGGAGGTGGGCAAGCGGCTCGCCTCGCTGATGACCAAGGGCGACACCGCGGTCGGCTTCATCGCCCAGCCCGGCTCGCTGAACATCCAGCCGCGCATGGACGGCGCCACGCAGGCCCTGCAGGCGGCGGGCATGAAGGTCATGTTCGGCAACAAGGGCGTCGACAGCGGCGCCAGCGCCACCCAGGAAGCCCAGGTCATTCCGCAGTTCCTCCAGTCGCACGGGAACTCCATCCAGGGCTGCTTCGCCGTCGACGGCGGCAGCACCGCCCTGCTCGGCACCTCGCTGCAGAAGAACGGCCTGGTCGGCAAGGTGCACGCCGGCGGCTTCGACCTGGAGCCGCAGAGCCTGACCGCGATCAAGGCGGGCCAGCTCGACTTCACCATCGACCAGTCGCCCTACCTCCAGGGCTTCCTGCCCACCCTGTACCTCTACCTCTTCCAGCTCTCCGGCGGCCTGGTCTCGCCGCCGACCACGGACACCGGCCTGAAGTTCGTGACCAAGGGCAACGTGGACCCGTACACCGCTACCCCCAGCCGGTTCGAGGGCTCCACGAAGGACCAGAAGTACATTCCGCACTCCGGCGCGATCTCCGTCTGACCGGCGGCCGCATCACGCTGAACGACCCGCGAGGTCCGCGGCGGCCCACCGGCTGGAAAGCCTGGTGGGCCGCCGCGTACCGTGGGTATGACCCCCTCAGAACTCCAGAACATCCATCCGGCGAGATCGCAGAATAGGGATGAGCGAAGTGAGCGACACTGCTGAGCGCAGCCCGGATACCGTGGGCGGCGCCAACGGGCCGGCGGCCCGGGGCCCCAGTCCTCTCAACCGGGCGGCCGCGGTCTTCCTGAAGCAGCGCGAGGCCAGCATCCTGCTCATCGCCGTGATCTTGTTCATCTACTTCGCGGTCACCACGGAAAAGTTCTTCAGCCACGGCAGCATCGTCCTCATCGCCCAGTACATGGCGCCCTACACGATCATCGGCATCGGCTTGGTGCTGCTCATGGTCTGCGGCGAGATCGACCTGTCGGTCGGGTTCGTCTGGCTGCTGGCGCCGTACGTGATGCACTTCTTCGTCGACTCCGGCCTGCCCACGTTCCTGGCCATCGTGATCACGGTGGCGCTGCTGTCCGTGATCGGGTTCGTCAACGGCTTCGTCACTACCGTGTTCGGCGTCCCGTCGCTCATCACCACGCTCGGCACCGGGTACATCGTCTACGGCTACGCGCTCACGATCTCGTCGGCCCAGCAGATCAACATCCCGGAGGAGTCGCTCGGCCTCGGCCGCTGGTTCGGCGCCGCGCCCTGGTCCGAGTTCATCTGGGCCACCGTCCTGGTCCTGCTCTTCCACATCCTGCTGACCAGGACCCGGTGGGGCCTGTACACGGTCTCGGTCGGCGGCAACCTGCTCGGCGCGCGGGAAGCCGGCATCAGGGTCAACCGGATCAAGATCGGCAACTTCATGATGACGAGCTCGCTCGCCGCGCTGGCCGGCATCCTGGAAGCCTTCAAGAACAACATCATCGATCCCAGCGCGGGCAACCTCCCGGTGCTGCTCGTCGCGCTGGCCGGGGTGGTCATCGGCGGCACAGCCATGCAGGGCGGCTCGGGCACCATGATCGGGCTCTGGCTCGGCATGCTGGTCCTCGGCGTCCTGCAGGACGGCTTCAACCTGCGCGGCATCAGCTCGAACAAGTACCAGATCATCCTGGGGGCGGCGATCCTCTTGGCGATGATCGCGAACACCTACCTCACCCGGCTGCGGAGCGCCGGCCGACTGGGCGGAGCCAGGAAATGAGCCTCGACGAACACAGTTCGGTCAGCCTTGACCCGGCCGGGCAGCATGATGACATCCTGCGGTGCGAGCACATCGCCAAGCGCTACGGCGCGGTGACGGCGCTGGTCGACGTGAACCTGCGGCTCGAGCGCGGCGAGGTGCTCGGCCTGATCGGTGACAACGGCGCGGGCAAGTCCACCCTGCTCAAGACCATCTGCGGCTTCCAGCCGCCGACCAGCGGGCGGATCGTACTCAACGGCGAGGAGGTGCACTTCAGCTCGGTGACCCAGGCCCGCGCGGCCGGCATCGACATCGTGTACCAGGACCTCGCGCTGGTCAACCAGCTCACCGTGTACCAGAACATGTTCCTCAACCGGGAGATGGTGCGCTGGCCGCTGCTGCGCAACCGGGCGATGCGGAAGCAGGCCAAGGAGCAGCTTGACTCCATCGGGATCAGCACCCTGAAGTCGGTGGACCTGGAGGTGGCCAGCTTGTCTGGCGGCCAGCGGCAGGCCATCGCGGTGGCCCGCTCGGTGTTCTCCGATGCCAAGGTCTTGCTGCTCGACGAGCCGCTGGCGGCCATGGGGGTCAAGGAAGGCGCGGCCATCCTCGACCTCGTGCGCGACCTGAAGCAGCAGGGCATCTCGATCATCATCATCGCCCACAACTACGGCCAGGTGTTCCCGGTCTGCGACCGGGTGAACCTGCTGCAAGGCGGCAAGATCACCTTCGACAAGTACAGCCGCGACACCTCGGTCGAGGAGCTGACCGAGATCGTCGTGTCCGAGTACCGCAAGGCGCTCGCGGAGCGCCACCGCAACGCCTCGGGGACCATTACCGGTAGCTGACGGCGCGTCGGTCAGCGGGCCGACGCACCAGGACAGCTCAGGCATGATGGGGTACATGTCGATCACACGCGTGGCCGGCCGCCGTGGTACCGGTGGCCAATCGGGCCGAACGGGGTGGGCCGCAGCCGTCCTGACCGCCGCTGCCCTCCTCGGGGTAGGCGCCTGCTCCGCGAGTGCCTCGTCCTCCAGCCAGGCCACGCCCGCCGGGAGCGCCGCGGCCGGCGGCTCCCAGGTTAGCGGCCAGCAGGCCGACGGCGGGTCGCAGGCGTCAGGCTCGGGATCGATCATCCCGGCGAGCAGCAGCACGCTGCACTGGCATTCCTGCGGCGGCCAGCTGGCCCAGGCGGGGGTGAGCCAGTGCGCCATGCTGAGCGTCCCGCTCGACTACGCCAAGCCCGGTGGCCGGCACATCAGCCTGGCCCTGGACATGGTCCCGGCCACCGCGCCGAAGAGCAGGCAGCAGGGCGTCATGCTGGTCAACCCGGGCGGCCCCGGCGGCTCCGGGCTGTCGATGGCGGCCGAGGTGGCGCAAGGCCTCGACCCGAGCGTGGCCGCCCAGTACGACATCGTCGGCTTCGACCCGCGGGGCGTGGGATCCTCGGTCCCCTCGCTCAGCTGCGACCCCGGCTTCTTCTCCGGCGTGCGGCCGAACTACATCCCGGCCAGCCCCGCGGCCGAGCAGGTGCTCATCAACCGGGCGAAGACGTACGCCGCCGACTGCGAGCAGAGATTCGGCTGGCTGCTGCCCCATATGACGAGCGCGGACACCGCCCGCGACATGGATTCGATCCGCGCGGCCTTCGGTGTGTCGAAAATCAACTATTACGCATTCTCTTATGGCACGTATATGGGCCAGGTTTACGCCACCCTTTTCCCGGACCGGGTGCGCCGGATGGTCCTGGATAGCGTCGTTGATCCCACTGGCGTCTGGTATGCCGATAATGTTCAGCAGGATTATGCCTTCCAGGGACGTATGGCGGCGTTTTTCGCCTGGGTGGCCAGGTATAACTCGACGTATCGGCTGGGCAGTACCGCCGCGCAGGTGCAGAGGGCCTGGTACCGGGCCCGCAACCAGTTGCTCGCCCACCCGGTCAACGGGACGATCGGGGCCGACGAATTCGACGACACCTTCCTCCAGGGCGGCTACCTGGACCAGCTCTGGCCCGGCCTGGCGCTGGCGCTGTCGTCCTACCTGAACGGCCGGGAGCCCGGGGCCCTGGTCGCCCAGTACCAGGCGAACGGCGTGCAGGGCGAGAACGAGTTCGCCGTCTACAACGCGGTGCAATGCGCGGACGTGAACTGGCCGCGCAGCTTCTCGTTCTGGACCTCAGACACGGAGAAGGTCTACGCCCAGGCGCCGTTCCAGGCCTGGGACAACGCCTGGTTCAATGCCGCGTGCGCGTTCTGGCCGGTCCAGGGGCCGGCCAAGCCGCTCCAGATCAAGGGAGCCGGGCTGCCCGGCATCCTCATGCTCCAGGGCACGCTGGACCCGGCCACCCCGTACGCGGGCGCCCAGAACGCACACCGGGCGCTCCCGTCCGCGCGGATGGTCGTGGTCGAAGGCGGCGGGAATCACGGGCAGTCGCTGGAGCAGCCCTCGAACTCCTGCGTGCAGGGCTACCTCAACGGCTACCTGAGCACCGGGGCGCTCCCGTCCGCGCCTGGCCTGGTTAACGCCAGGTGCTCGGCCGTGCCCGCGCCGAACCCTGGCGTCTGACCACCAGACGGCCACAATGAGAATTTCTTGTGCTATTGCCCCGTGTAAGCTGGGGCTATGTTGCGGGTGAAGCCGCCGTGGTCAGCCTCGGTCCGGCTGCTCGATGAGCGGGATCG
>Ga0335083_10012598_pt1 | contig 10106 bp, 8 predicted proteins | sample Lox_Sample_42_FD_206716 | JGI IMG/M metagenome (GOLD analysis project Ga0335083, IMG submission 206716) | Soil microbial communities from Loxahatchee National Wildlife Refuge, Florida, United States - Lox_Sample_4.2 | ecosystem: Environmental > Terrestrial > Soil > Wetlands | place: USA: Florida...
GCGTGGCCGCGAGGCGGAACCACAGCAAGGCCGCGCGGCGGTCCTGCGGCACGCCGCGGCCATGGGCCAGCAGCTGCGCGTAGTTGTAGATCGCCCAGTCGCAATCGAAGGTGGCGGCGCGGTGATACCAGCGTGCCGCCTTGACGTGGTCCACCGGCGTGCCCAGTCCATACTCGTGGCAGCGGCCGACCATGTTCATCGCCATCGGCACCCGGGCGCGCGCCGCGGCGCGAAACAGTCGCAGTGCCTCGCGGGGATCTCGCCGCGCGCCGACGCCGTTGATCAGCAGCTGGCCCAGCAGCAGCTGCAGCTGCGGTTCGTCCGCTTCGCGGCACTCGTGCAATAGCCTGATGGCCGCTGCCGGATCGGTCGCCAGCAACACGCGGATCTGGCCGGCGACCTCCACTTCAGCGTCGGCCGTTGAACCTGTATTCGGCCGTCAGCAGCCAGGTGCGTCCCGCCGCCGGCGTTGCATACCAGTAGAAGCTCTTGGCGTAATAAAGCTTGTTGGCGAGGTTCTGCACGTTCAGCTGTACGGCAAGATCGGGTACCGCCTGCCAGCGCGCCATGGCGTCGAGGCGCCAGTAGCTGTCGATCGACTCCGGTGTTCCCCCGTAACCGCCATAGCCGATCTGCCGGTCGCGGTAGTAGGCGCCGCCACCAACGACAAGTTGCGGCATGGCGCGGTACGTGGACCACAGGCTGAACGTGCTCGGCGGAGTGTTGGGCAGCTGTTCGCGCGGGTTGTCATCGTCGGCGCCGCGTGTGATGCGGGCATGGAGATAGGAATAGCCGGCGATGACGTTCCAGTTCTCGCTGATCGAACCATTGGCGGAGATCTCCGCACCTCGGACCCTGGACTTGCCGAACTGCTCCACCGCGTCATCGGAAACGTAGACCGCGGTGTTCCTGTGGCGCTCCTCGAATACGTCGCCGCTGAGCAGCAGGTGATTGCCCAGCAGGTTCCATTTGGAGCCCAGCTCCAGCGAGCGCGTTCTTTCCGGCTTCAGGCCGATGGTGCCGGCCCATGAGCCTGGCTGTGTGGGGTAGGGCTCATCCTGTCCGGCACCACTGGCGGCCTGGCTTTCGGGAATGGCAGCCGAACTGGTGGCCAGGTAGAGGGTGCCTTCGCCGGTGGGCTTGAACATGATTCCGAGCTGGTAGCTGAACAGGGAGTCGTGATCGCTGCCGCCCCAGTTCGTGGGATTCACCGGATCGCTCGCCTCGGTCCTGTAGCGATCCCACCGCAGGCCCGCATTGAGCTTCCAGTGCGGAGTCAGCGTGATCGTGTCGAACGCATAGGGTGCGTATACCCGCGTGGTGAAATTCGCGATCTCCGCGGTGTTGAGGGTGACCGTGCCCTGCCATGGGTCATGCGGGTCCGGGTTGGCGAGACTGGTGCAGTCGTAACTCGCCAGCAGCGCGGGATCGGAGCAATCACCGCCGTTGAATCCCTGCGGACCTGCCGGCGAGACCACGTTGTAGCCGAGATAGGAGCCGCCGCCCAGGAGCCGCTCCTTTTCCTGTGAAGCCTCGAAGCCGAGGTCCACGTCGTGGCGTAGCCCGCCGGTATCGAAATGTCCGGACAGATCGGTCTGGCTGATCAGGCCACGCGTGCGGTCGTTGTTGGTGATCGGCAGTCGGTAGACCAGGCCGGGCTCCGGGTTGTAGTCCGCATCGACTGCCTGGTAGGGCAGGGTCAATACGTAGTCATTGTGTGAGGCCGTGTAGCGGAGCTGGCTGCGTAGCGTGAACGCCGCGAAGTCGTGCTCTACGCGCGCGGTGCCGGAGTTCACCGGATTGCGGCGGAAATCGCGATCCTTCAGGCCGTAGAAATTCTTCGGGTCGATGCCCTGCGTCTCGGTCAGCGGTTTGCCCGTGCTGAAGTAATCCACCGGCACACCGTAATCGGGCGTGCTCCTGTCCTCGAAGTGGTAGTAATCCAGCACCAGGCGCGTCGGGGACTGCAGGCCGAAAGTCACAGTGGGAGCGATGCCCCACTTGTCTGTGCGCACGGCCGAGTCACGTCCCGGCACTCCGCCTCCCATGTGCATGAGATCGAGGCGCGCGGCGATGCCCTCCGCGAGCTGCAGGTTGCCGTCGAAAGTGGCGCGGAATTGTCCGGCAGTGCCGTAAGTGCCGGTGACCGCGGCGAACTGGCCCGCCTCGGCGGTCTTGGACACCATATTGATCGCGCCGCCACCGGCGCTGCGGCCGGCAATGGAAGAATCCGGTCCCTTGACGACCTCGACCTGCTGCAGGGCGAAAACATCGCGGTCCTGCAGGCCAATGTCGCGCATGCCGTCCACGTAGATGCTGCCTGCGGAGTTGAAACCGCGGATCGAGGGCAGGTCGCCGGTCGGGGTGCCACCTTCGCCGGCGGCGAAGGTGATGCCGGGCACGTTGCGCAGTGCATCCTGCAGCGATGTGGCGGCTGCCTCCTGCATGACCGACTGCGGCAGTACCGTGACTGAAAGCGGCGTGTCGAGCAGCGGTGCGGTGAATTTCGGTGAGGTCGGCTCCATTTCATCCGCGTCGTGCACCGAAATCTTCTCCAGCTGGGTCGCTTTTTCTGTCGACGGTGCCGCATCGGGAGAGTTGTCCGGGGAAGCAGGCGCGTTGGCCTGTTGTGCCCAGGCCTGGGTGCCGCCAAGGGCAATCGCCACTCCCAGCGCCCGGCTCAGCAGCGGCACTGCCGCGGGCCTGCTGAAGTCCCCTGCCTGAACGTCCGCGGTCACTTTCTTTGTATTCATGGAGTTACCTGCTCCTGTGCGGCGATGATCTTGTCGATCAGCGGAAACGATAACGAGAATGAATCTCAATCTCAAGTGTAGAATAAACTTTCCGGGGTTGATGGGGAGCGGCGAGCATGGCTGTGGCGACTGAGACCTCCGGGCTGGAAACTCGATCCACCCGGCTGATTCGCGCCGTGAGGAGATGGGCCTGCATCCATAAATGGACCAGCCTGGTCTGCACCGCCTTCCTGCTGGTGATCTGCGTGACCGGTTTGCCCCTGGTGTTCAGCGACGAGATCGACCGCTGGACCACTCCGCATGCGTATGAAATTCTGCCTGCCGATACCCCACCGGCAGGCCTCGACCGGCTGGTTGCTGCCAGCCGGCGGATGTATCCCGGCCAGATCATCTCGGCGATCTCCCTGGACGACGCGGAACCGCAGGTCTACGTCTGGATGGCGCCGTCCTGGGAAGCGCTCAAGGCTGATCCGAAGGCAGAACATTTCATCCGCTTCGACGCCCGCACTGCGAAGGTGCTGGAACAATCTCCGCCGTCCGGGCGCCGCGGCCCGCACTTCATGGACCTGATGGCCGGCCTGCACGAAGACCTGTTCATCGGCCTGCCGGGAGAACTGTTCCTGGGTCTGATGGCGCTGCTGTTCGTGGTGGCGATTGCCTCGGGCATCGCGCTGTACGGCCCGTTCATGAAGAAACTGGGGTTCGGCACCGTGCGCCGCGAACGCTCCGCGCGATTGAAATGGCTCGACCTGCACAACCTGCTGGGAGTGGCCGTCATGGCCTGGACCTGCGTCGTCGGCGCCACCGGGCTGATGAACGAATTATCCACGCCGCTGTTCGCGCTTTGGCAGCGGACCAATGTGCAGGCGTGGCTGGCGCCATGGCACGGACAGCCGGTGCCGGCAGCGTCGGAGCTGGCTTCGGCCCAGTCCGTGCTCGACACCGTCCGCCGCGCGCGACCGGCCGGTGTGGTCACCAGCATCGTGTTTCCCGGCGATGAGACCGGTAGCCCGCACCACTATCTGCTGTGGACCAAAGGCGCGACGCCACTCACCAGCCAGTTGTTCGATCCGGTGCTGGTGGATGCGCGCACCGGCCAGCTGGCTGGGACTGTCGGAATGCCGTGGTACCTGCGGACACTGGAGATATCCAGGCCACTGCACTTCGGCGATTACGGCGGACTGCCGCTGAAGATCCTCTGGGCAATGCTCGACGTGCTGACGATCATCGTGCTGGGCAGCGGACTGTATCTGTGGCTGTCGCGACGGCGCTCGCCCCTCGAGCGGCGGCTACGGCAGCTGGAAGAGGATCTCGCGGCGGCGCAACCGGCGTCGCCACTGCCAGGCGCATCAAACCCGCCATCATCGCTGGCGTATCCATGAACGCTGCTTCGCGTCACGCAGCGGCGTTTCTGCATGTCTGGGCCGTGCCGCTGGGCCTCGCCGCGATGACGGTCTTCGGCCTGCTCGCCGCATTGCTCGGCACTGGCTGGTGGCACGGGACGGCATGGCTGGCCCTGTCCATGCCGGTTGTGGTAGCGGTGCGCTGCAGTGTGAAACGGCACGCGGGTTGATCGCGACGCGACCACGCGAATCATGGCGGAACACGCTGAAGTGCATGTCCAGTACACACCCGGCAGGGGAGTCGTGGAAAAAGTCAATGCAGATATGCACCGGCCGCGGCTACGCCATCCAGGAACTGATCGTCGAGCAGGAGCCGGCTGAAGGCGAAACGCGCGCGATACAGCTCCAGCTGATCGGCCGGCGGGGGTCGAAGCGCTGGTGATCACCGCACGGCCTGGTCGTCAGAGCAGCGGCACCAGCAGCAGTGCCACGATGTTGATGATCTTGATCAGCGGGTTGATGGCCGGACCGGCCGTATCCTTGTACGGATCGCCCACCGTGTCGCCAGTGACCGCGGCCTTGTGGCTCTCCGAGCCCTTGCCGCCGAAGTGGCCTTCCTCGATGTACTTCTTGGCGTTGTCCCAGGCGCCGCCGCCGGTGCACATGGAGATGCCGACGAACAGGCCGGTGACGATGGTGCCGATCAAGAGGCCGCCGAGCGCGCGGATGCCGGCGCCCGGGCCCATCAGCGCGTTGATGCCGAAGGCCACGATCACCGGCACCAGGATGGGCAGCAGCGACGGAATCACCATCTCCTTGATGGCGGACTTCGTGAGCAGGTCGACGGCCCTGGAGTAATCCGGCTTGCCCGAACCATCCATGATGCCCTTGATCTCGCGGAACTGGCGGCGCACTTCGGTGACCACCGAGCCCGCCGCGCGGCCCACGGCTTCCATCGCCATGGCGCCGAACAGGTAGGGCACCAGCCCGCCGATGAACAGGCCGATGATGACGGCCGGGTCGTTCAGTGCGAACTCGGCTGCGGCGCGGCCGGTGGCCGCGAGGTGCGCGTCGATATTGTGATGATAGTCAGCGAACAGCACCAACGCGGCCAGGCCCGCCGAACCGATGGCATAGCCCTTGGTCACGGCCTTGGTGGTATTGCCCACGGCGTCCAGCGGGTCGGTGATGTCGCGCACCTTCTTGTCGAGCCCCGCCATCTCGGCGATGCCGCCGGCGTTGTCGGTGATCGGGCCATAGGCGTCGAGGGCGACGATCATGCCGGTCAGCGACAGCATGGCGGTGGCCGCGACGGCAATGCCGTACAGTCCCGCGCCGACCTGGTTGCCCAGGGTATAGGCGCCGTAGATGGCCGCGCACACCGCGATCACCGGCAGCGCGGTGGACTTCATCGACACGCCAAGGCCGGCGATCATGTTGGTGGCGTGGCCGGTCTGCGAGGCCGCGGCCACCTTGCGCACCGGCGAGTATTCGGTGGCGGTGTAGTACTCGGTGATCACGATCATCGCCGCGGTCAGGCCAAGGCCGATCAGCGTGCAGCCGAACATGGCGCCGAACTGCGCCGGGAACACCTGCTTGGTGATGAACCAGAACGCCACCGCCGAGATGATGGCCGACACGAGCACGCCCTTGTACAGCGCGTTCATGATCTTGCCGCCCTCGCGCGTGGACACGAAGAAGGTGCCGATGATGGAGGAGACGATGGAGGCGGCGCCGATGGCCAGCGGATAGATTATCGACGCGGCACCGGCATTGGTCAGCACCAGGCCGCCCAGCAGCATGGTGGCCACCAGCGTCACCGCGTAGGTCTCGAACAGGTCCGCGGCCATGCCGGCGCAATCGCCGACGTTGTCGCCGACGTTGTCCGCGATCACCGCCGGGTTGCGGGGGTCATCCTCGGGAATGCCGGCCTCGACCTTGCCCACCAGGTCCGCGCCCACGTCGGCGCCCTTGGTGAAAATGCCGCCACCCAGGCGCGCGAAGATGGAGATCAGCGAGCCGCCGAAGGCCAGGCCCACCAGCGCATGCAGCGCCTTCTCGCGCACCACCGCGTCATCGCTGGCGCCGCCGAGCAGCAGGAAGTAACCCGCGACGCCGAGCAGGCCCAGGCCCACCACCAGCATGCCGGTGATGGCGCCGCCCTTGAACGCCACGCCGAGCGCGGCGTTGAGGCCGGTGCTGGCCGCCTGTGCGGTGCGCACATTGGAGCGCACGGAGATGTTCATGCCGATGTAGCCGGCAAGGCCCGACAGCACCGCGCCCACCGCGAAGCCGCCGGCCGTGGGCCAGCCCAGCTTCCAGCCCAGCAGCAGCGCCAGCACCACGCCCACCACCATGATGGTGGTGTACTGGCGGTTCAGATACGCCTTCGCGCCGGCCTGGATGGCGGCGGCGATTTCCTGCATGCGCGCGTTGCCGGTGGGGAGCTTGAGGATCGAGAGCATCGATACCACGCCATAGAGCACCGCCAGGACGCCGGCGCCCACCGCCAGCCACAACCAGTTACCGAGTTGCATCTAAAAGATCTCCAGAAGAATTCTTGTACTTCGGCGCGGCATCCGCAGGGATGCCCGGCCGCGCGGCCCGGCAATATAGCAAACCCCGGCGCGGCAACGCTGGGGAGTTAGGGGGTGGGCGAATCCCAGCCGGATTGCAGGTGCTGCTGCTCCTCTGCCCGGGTCAGCGCCTCGCCGCCGCCCAGCGCGGTGATGGTGCCGAGCATGGCCGGTGACAGCGGCGATCCGGCCTGGCGGAAGCCGTCGGCGGCCTCCTCATGACCGCTGCCTGCCTCATCGAGCAGCTGCACGGCCCAGTGTCCCTGTTGGCGGCAGGCAAGGCCGGAAGGTCCGGAGCGCAGGTAGAACGCCCGGCAATATGTACCATCGGCCGCGCGGAAACTCGGCCCGATGCGCGTAGTGCCCGCCGCGGGACCGGAAGGCTGCGTCGACAGCGCGGCCTCGAGCTGGCCGCGGGCCACCAGCCGGCCCTGCCTCATTTCCACAGGCAGGCTGCCCGGCATGTGGAACGCCAGGGCGCCAAGCAGCACACCGAGCACCAGCGTTGCGGCGATGGCCGCCCATTCACGCGGCGACCAGGCGCGGCGCCGGCCGGCGCGGGCATGGCGCGCGGCATCCAGGGAGACGACTCCGGCACTCGCCGCGCCGCTGGCCGTCTCGTGCAGCCGCTGCGGCACCGGCTCGTCGAGCACCGGATCGAAGGCGCCCCGCAGCCGCCGCTGCAGCTCGCGCTGCCGGCCGATGCGCGCGGCCAGCGCGGCGTCGGCGCGACTGTCGGCTTCGAGCCGCGCCGCCGATCCGGCATCCAGTTCTCCATCCACGTAGGCGTGGATCTGCGCGTCGTCCCACACGGCCTGCCCGCTCATCGCGGAGCCTCCGGACCGCCCAGCAGATGCGCGAGCGTCTCGCGCCCGCGCGACAGCCGGCTGGTGAGCGTGCCGACCGGCACCTCCATGACATCGGCCGCTTCCTGGTAGGAAAGCCCTTCGACCAGCACCAGCGCGACGGCCAGGCGCTGCTCCTCGGGCAGGTGCTGCATGGCCGCGTCCACGGACAGGCCATCCTGCATCGCGCCGTGCGAGCCGTCGGCGATTGCGGCGATACGTTCGTCGCCCGCGAACACGGCGCGCTCGCGTGACCGCGCGCGGCAGCTGTCGATCCAGGCGTTCTTCACTATGCCGAACATCCAGCTCCTCACGGCCACTTCAATCTGCGCCGGGGTGGCGCCCGCCGGCGGTGCCCGCCACTGCGCGGCCCGCGACAGCGCCCGTTCCAGCGCGCCCTGCACCAGGTCGTCGGCATCCGTCACGTTGCGCGCCAACGTGCGCGCGAAGCGGCGCAGGCGCGGCAGCGTGCCGGGCAGGTTGGCGCGCAGCACGGTGACGCTATCGTCCATCGCCTGCCGGAAAATCTCCGCCCATGGGTACTACGTCCACCGGCTGCATTATCTTCCATCGCTCCACGCAAATATATCGATGGGCAGCGCCGTGGCCGCGCGCTAACGTGGTGCCGTGAGGCGGATATTCCACATCGCGGTGCTGGCGGTGCTGTCGTGCATGCAGGCACGTGCGCAACTGGTACGCCCCGCATTGCCCTTGCCGCAGCTGCCGCAAGTCGGGCCGGTGCTGCGCGATGCGGCGCCGGCGCTGCCGCAGCCGCGGGCGCTGGTGTCTTCCGTGGACGTGCGCGCACGCGAGCTGCTGCGGCGCTATCCGCGCGACGTCGAACGCGATCCGCGCGGCGCGCCGGTGGTGCGCGCGGTGATCCTGGCGTTGTCCCCGGATGGGCAGGCGCTGCAGCAGGCGCTGGCGCGGGGCTTCCTCATCCAGAGCGATGTGACGCCGCAGCCGCTGGGCGAGCGCGTGGTGACACTGCTGGTTCCGCAGGGGCTCGCGACGCAGCGCGCGCTGCAGCAGCTGCGCGCCGCCGATCCGCGCGGCAGCTATGACTTCGATCACCTGTTCGTGGAATCCGCCGCGTCCGCGGTTTCTGCCGCAAGCGCTGCTGCTTCGGCAGCGGCGCTGCCCGACATGGTGGAGGTGCGCGTGGGGCTCATCGATGGCGGCGTGGACGTGGCTCATCCGGTATTCGCCACGCGGCCACCCGAGGTTTCCGGCTGCGGCGGCAAGCCGGTTGCCAGCGCGCACGGCACCGCCGTGGCCTCGCTGTTCGTCGGCCGCGCCGCGCAATTCCACGGCGCCGCCCCTGGCGCGCGGCTACGCGCCGTGGATGTGTACTGCGGCGGCGATGCGCCCGGCGGCCGCGTGCGCGACATCGTGCTGGGCCTGTCGGACTTGATGGCCGCGCAGGTGCGCGTGATCAACATGAGCATCGTCGGCCCCGACAACGCGGTGCTGGCCGCGGTGGTGCGCAAGGTGCTGGCGCAATCCATCGTGATCGTGGCCGCGGCCGGCAACGACGGACCGGGCGCGCCGCCGCTGTATCCCGCGGCCTATCCAGGCGTGGTCGCGGTCACCGCGGTGGATGCGCATCGCAAGGTGCTGCTGGAGGCCGGTGCCGGCGCGCATATCAGCTTCGCGGCACCCGGCGCCGACATGCTGGCCGCGGCACCCGGCGCGGCTTACGCGCCAGTGCGCGGTACCTCGTATGCGGCACCGCTGGTGGCTGGTCTTCTGGCGCGATTGCTGGCGAACCAGGGCCGGTCTGCCGTGGACCGCATCGTGCCGCAGCTGGCGGCCAGTGCCGAGGACCTCGGCAGGAAGGGCCGCGACTCGCGTTATGGCTACGGGCTTGTAGGAATGGACCTGCGCACCGATCCGGCGCACTTCACCGGGCGTCTGGCGCCGCAATAAGTCCGGTCAGCAGAAAGTTTCCTGGCGCAGGGATGGATCGGCCGGTCCCGTGCGTAGAACCCGGTGAGAGGACTTCAACTCACGGGAGAACTGACATGAACATCAATCGCAATATGCTGAAGATCGTGGCCGGTGTATGCCTTGCCGTGTCGTTGCCGGCGGGCGCGCAGCTGCTGGGCGGCGGCGGCGGAGTGGGCGGCGCGCTGGGCGGTGGCATCGGCCAGGGCCTCCACGGAAGCGGCGGCCTTACGGGCGGCGGTGCGTTCGACACGCCGGATGTCGCCGGCGCGGCGGGCAAGGTGCGCGATCATGCGCAGCAGGCCGGCAAGCGCACGAAGGACGCGGCGAAGAATGCCGCCGATACCGCGAAGAGCGGCGCGGCGGCGACGCAGGACGCCGCGGACAAGGCCGGCGCGCAGGCCGATGGCGCCACATCGGCCGACGCCAGCAAGCATGTGGCGGGCCGCGACGTCGATGCGAACGGCGGTGCTTCTTCCGGCGCCAATGCTTCCCGCTCCGGGATCAGCGGCAATGCCGATGGCCAGGCCGGCGCCTCGATGAAGAAGAGCGCTCCGGCCCAGACTTCGGGGCAGTAACGCGCGCGTGCGCGGACGACCGGAAGGGCAACCTTCCGGTCGTTTCCCTTTCAGATCCTGTAAT
>Ga0335083_10012600_pt1 | contig 10104 bp, 4 predicted proteins | sample Lox_Sample_42_FD_206716 | JGI IMG/M metagenome (GOLD analysis project Ga0335083, IMG submission 206716) | Soil microbial communities from Loxahatchee National Wildlife Refuge, Florida, United States - Lox_Sample_4.2 | ecosystem: Environmental > Terrestrial > Soil > Wetlands | place: USA: Florida...
TCGTCGAGGGGATAGTGCTTGGGGGAGAACTTCTCGCGCAGCCGCTTGAGCGGCGGATCGACCATCGCTTTCCACGGGTCGTATTCCTGGCCGCGGATGAAATCCCAGGTGCGGAAGCGGCCGTGGTAGGTCGCGCCGCCGTCCTCGAAGTAGTGCATGTGATCGGTGACGAGATGCGTGTGGATGCCCGCGTCGCGCATCATCTCCGGGAACGAATTGTCGAACGGCTCCAGCGGCCCCCAGCTGCGATGCATGAAGTTGAGCCGACCAGTGTGCAGGTCGCGGCGGGCGGGCATGCACGGCAGGCTTCCGACGAAGTGCGTGTCGAATGTCACCGCGCGGCGCGCGAAGCGTTCGAAGTTGGGCGTCTTGATCGAGGTGCCTCCGTAGCAACCCAATCCGTTGCGGATCAATGAGTCGAACAGGACGAAGATCGTGCGCATGATGTTCCGCCGCAAAGTCGAGATCGTAACGTTATAAAGCCACGCTCATCCCGCCGTCAATGACGAGAATCTGCCCGGTGACGTAATCGGACGCGCCTGACGCGAGAAACACCGCCAGGCCTGCCATCTCCTCGGGCTGGCCCCAGCGTCCGGCCGGGGTGCGCTGGCACACCCAGGCGTTGAACTCCGCGTTGTCGATGAGCGCGCGGTTCATCTCGGTCGCGAAATACCCGGGTGCGATCGCGTTGACTTGGATATTGTGCGGAGCGAGCTCGACCGCCATGCCGCGGGTTAACTGCCGCACGCCGCCCTTGGCCGCGGCGTACGGCACCACGCTCGGGCGCGCCAGCTCGCTCATCAGCGAGGCGATGTGCACGATCTTGCCGCGCTTGCGCGCGATCATTCCCGGGACGATCGCCTGCGAGACGATGAACGGCGCGGTCAGATTGGTCGCGATGAGCGCGTCCCAATCCTCCTGCGGAAAGTCGGCGAACGCATGCCGGCGCTGGATGCCGGCGTTGTTGACCAGGATGTCGATTGCTCCGTGCTCGCGCTCGATGGCGGCCACGCTTGCGCGCACCGCGTCGCGATCGGTGACGTCGAACACCGCGGTCTCGACGGAGAGCCCCTGCGCGTCGAGCGTCTGCGCCGCCGCCGCAAGCGTGTCCTCGTGGCGCCCATTGAGGACGACCTCGGCGCCGGCGCGCGCGAGCCCCTGCGCGATGGCAAAGCCCAGCCCGCGATGCGCTCCCGTGACGAGCGCGAGCTTGCCGGAGAGATCGAAGACGGGAAGCGTCAAGTCAGGCCGCGACCTTCACCGGCGCGCTGATCGTGGGCGGCTTCGCCGCACGGAATTTCGCCACCAGCTCGCCTTCTTTAGCTTTCGCTGCCTTGAGGTGTTGCTGCTTGACGTGCCCGTAGCCGCGGATGTGCTCGGGGATGCTCGCCAATTCGACTGCGATGGCGTGATTGTGCGCGGCGAGCAACGGCAAGAGCTCCTCGATCAGCGCTTCGTAATCGGTGACGAGCTGACGCTCCTGCCTGCGCTCCGCCGTGCGACCGAATACGTCGAACACGGTGCCGCGCAGGCGCTTCATCCCGGCCAGCACGCGGAACGCGCTCATCATCCACGGACCGTAGGCCTTCTTTCCCGGTTCGCCGGTCCCGGCGTCGGGCTTGTTGGTGAGCGGCGGCGCGAGATGGAAGACGAGCTTGTAGTCGCCTTCGAACTGCTGCGCGACGCGCCTCGTAAAGTCGCCGTCGCTGTACAGGCGCGCCACCTCGTACTCGTCCTTGATCGCGAGGAGCTTGAAGTAATAGCGCGCGACCGCCTCGGTAAGCGCGGCGGAGCCGGGCTGCTTCTGTGCTTCGAGCGCGCGCACCTTGGCGACGAAATCGGTGTAGCGCTTCGCGTATGCCGCGTCCTGGTACGCGGTGAGGAATTCGGCGCGGCGGGAGATGATCTCCTCGAGCGAGGTGGAAATCCGCTGCGAGCCGGGCTTTTCTGCCGGAATCGCGAGCTTCACTACACGCTCGGGCTCGACCGCGGCGAGCCGGCCCCAGCGGAAGCTCTGCTTGTTCGCCTCGACCGCCGCGGCATTGAGCTCGATCGCGCGCAGGATCGCTTCCTCGCCGACCGGGATCAGTCCGCGCTGGTAGGCGTAGCCGACCATGAAGAGATTCGTTGCGATCGAGTCGCCCATGAGGCCGGTGGCGAGCCTCGTTGCATCGAGAAACTCGGCGTCGCCCGCCGCGACCGCATCCTTGATCTCCTGCTCCATCGAGCCGGTCGGGAAGACGAGGTCGGCGTTGCGCGTGAAATCGGCGGGCATCACGAGCGCGGTGTTCACGAGCGCCTTGGTGACGCCCTTCTGCATCTTGGCGAGGGCTTCGTAGCCGACGCCGGTCAGGATGTCGCAGGCGAGCACGAGCTTCGCTTCGCCCGCCGCGATGCGGGGTGCGTGCAGGGATTCCGGCGCTTCGGCGAAGCGCACGTGCGTCACCACCGCGCCGTTCTTCTGCGCGAGCCCGGTCATGTCGAGCACGGATACGCCCTTGCTCTCGAGATGCGCGGCCATGCCCAGCAGCGCGCCGATGGTGACCACACCCGTGCCGCCGATCCCAGTGACGAGAATGCCGTACGGCTCCGCCGTCGAAGGCAAGGTCGGCGCGGGCAGGTGCGAGAAATCGACCGCATCCGCCTTCTTCGTCTTCCTCAGGCTGCCGCCCTCGACCGTGACGAAGCTCGGGCAGAACCCGTTGACGCAGGAGTAATCCTTGTTGCACGACGACTGGTCGATCGTGCGCTTGCGCCCGAACTCGGTCTCGAGCGGCGCAACGGAGACGCAGTTCGACTTGACGCCGCAGTCGCCGCAGCCTTCGCACACCAGCTCGTTGATGACGACGCGCTTCGCCGGATCGGGGTACTTGCCGCGCTTGCGACGGCGGCGCTTCTCCGCGGCGCAGGTCTGGTCGTAGAGCAGGATCGTGCAGCCCGGCGTATCGCGCAGCTCGCGCTGCACGCGATCGAGCTCGGATCGATCGTGAATGGCGACATCGGAAGCGAAGTAGCCGGACGGATATTTCGCCGGCTCGTCGCTTACGACGACGATCTTCGCGACACCTTCGGCGGCGCACTGCTGCGCGATCGCCTGCGGCGAGATCGGGCCGTCGACCGGCTGCCCGCCGGTCATCGCCACCGCATCGTTGTAGAGAATCTTGTAGGTGATGTTGACTTTCGCCGCGACCGCGGCGCGGATCGCCAGGGTTCCGGAATGGTAATACGTGCCATCGCCCAGGTTGGCGAACATGTGCCTCGTGTTCGTGAACGGCGCCTGCCCGATCCACGGCACACCCTCCGCGCCCATGTGGGTATAGGTCGACGTCGAGCGGTCCATCCAGATCGCCATGACGTGGCAGCCGATGCCCGCGGTCGCCCGGCTGCCTTCCGGCACCTTGGTCGAAGTGTTGTGCGGGCAGCCCGAGCAGAAATACGGAATGCGGTTGAGCGTGATCTTCGGCCTTGCGAGCGCGGCCTCCTTGGCGTTGATCCAGGCGACGCGGCTCTGCAGCTTCTCCATCGTGCGCGGATGCAGGTCGAGCCGCTGAATGCGCTGCGCGATCACGCGCGCGATCATTGCCGGGGTCAGCTCCGCGTGCGGCGGTAGCAGCCAGTCGCCGTGCGGCCGCACCCATTCGCCCTTCTCGTCGAACTTGCCGACTACTCGCGGGCGCACGTCGTCGCGCCAGTTGTAGAGCTGCTCTTTCAACTGGTATTCGACGATCTGCCGTTTCTCCTCCACCACCAGGATCTCGGCGAGCCCTTCGGCGAAATGACGCACGCCCTCGGGCTCGAGCGGCCACGGCATCGCGACCTTGAACAGCCGGATGCCGACCTCGGCTGCCTGCGCTTCGTCGATCCCGAGGTCATCGAGCGCCTGGCGCACGTCGAGGTAGCTCTTGCCGCTGGTGATGATGCCTAGCCTTGGGTTGGGGCTGTCGATGACGATGCGGTTGAGCCGATTGACGCGGCAGTAGTGCAGCGCCGCGTAGGCCTTGTAGTCCTGCATCCGCGCCTCGGTGGCGAGGAACGGGTCCGGCCAGCGGATCGACACGCCGTCGGGAGGCAGCGGAAAGTCGTCGGGAACGATGATCTTGACGCGCTCGGGATCGGCGTACACCGAAGCAGAGCTCTCCACCGTGTCGGCGACGCACTTGAATCCGACCCAGCAACCGGAGTAGCGGCTCATCGCCCAGCCGTGGAGCCCGAGGTCGAGAATTTCCTGTACGCTGGACGGATAGAGCACCGGCATCATCGCCGCGGAGAACTGGTGATCGGACTGGTGCGGGAGCGTCGAGGACTTCGCCGCGTGATCGTCGCCCGCGAGCACCAGCACGCCGCCGTGCTTCGAGGTCCCCGCGAAGTTGGCATGCTTGAACACGTCGCCGCAGCGGTCCACGCCCGGTCCCTTGCCGTACCACATGCCGAACACGCCGTCGACCTTCGCGTCGGGGTAGATGTTCACCTGCTGCGAGCCCCAGATCGCGGTCGCGGCGAGATCCTCGTTCAAACCCGGCTGGAACTTGATGTTGGCGCGGTCGAGGAACTTCTGCGCCTTCCACAGCGAGAGGTCGAGCGCGCCGAGCGGCGAGCCGCGGTAGCCGGAGACGAAACCCGCGGTGTTCAAGCCCGCGAGCTTGTCGCGCTGGCGCTGGAGGATGAGCAGGCGAACGAAGGCCTGCGCGCCGGTCAGGAAGACCCGCCCCGATTCCAGCTCGTATTTGTCGTCGAGGGTGACGGTGCGCAGCGCGGCCGCGCCGGCGGAGGAAGATCCCATTCGAGGTACTCCAAAAATTGTATTTCTGGATGCCGCGGGTACCGCCTATATGGTACCCCCAACGCCGGAGAAGGCGATTGTGTCGCCGCTCGGCAGGGCGCGGATTCTACGCGGTTAGATAGGGGCGCGGCAAATATGTTGCAGTGGTTGCACCGCAGCGGCCGAGCCTTACAAACTCTGCACGCGAACGTCGACCACGAGCACCGGCGCCGCGTCGGCCGGACCAGTGAAGGTGCCGGTCACCGGTGGGAGGGTCTCGGGATGGCGCGCCACCGCGACGGCGATGTGGCGAGCGCCAGTGACCTCGCCAATCGTGGGGTCGAATCCCTTCCAGCCCGGACCCGGCAGATAGACCTCCGCCCAGGCGTGCGTCGCCGCATTGCCCGCTTCGGTCGCGGGGGCGTGCAGGTAACCGCTCACGAAGCGGCTGGCGAGACCCAGATAGCGGCACGCCTCGATGAACAGCGCAGCGTAGTCGCGGCACGAGCCGCTGCGCTCGGTGAGCGTCTTGCTCGGCGGCTGCACGCCCGGCTCCTCGCGCTTCACGTACTTGAAGTTGTCGACGACCGCGCGATTCATTTGATCGAGCAGCGCGTAGGTCTCGATCGCTCCCTGCATGAAGCCGAATCCCCCAACCCAGTCGCGCAGGGCATCCTGATCGTTGGGGTAGGCGAACTGCTCGTAGGGCAGGAGCTCGACGCGCTCCTCGGGACTGTAGATGAAAGGATAGGTGACGGCGTAATCGGCGACGACGAAATCGAGCGGCGCTTCCTCGTAGTGCTCGATCACGACCTCGCTCGCGATGGTCAGCCGATCCGCCGGCTCGGCGAAGCTCGCCACGGCCACCGAGTTGTCGAACACGTCGCGGTGCCATTTGATCAGCGCGGCGGGAAAGATGTCGAGCTTCGAGGACTCGATGCGCACGTCGTGCCCTTCGCGCGGACGCAGCAGGAGCTGGTGCGGACCGAGAGTCACGGGAACGGCGTAGCGATACTCGGTGAGATGGCTGATCGTCAGACGCCGCATCGTGCGAAGGTAACGAAAGGCCGACTTGCCGGCAAGGGCGCCATCGCCTAGTCTGTCGGAAGTAGATGCACGGTGGGGAGCCCGCGCGAATGGCTGGGAGGAAGTCAAGCAGGAAAGCAGCAAAGCCCGCCCGACCAAAAAGGCGGCGCGCCGCTCCGCGCCCCGCTGACCGGAAGCCGCGACCAAAGACCGAGTCGGACAGCCGGACGCTCAAGAAGAAACTGGCAGAGGCATTGGAACAGCAGGCTGCGACGAGCGAAATCCTGCGCGTGATCAGCCGGTCGCCGACAGACGTGCAGCCGGTATTCGACGCGATCGCGAAAGCCGCGCGGGAGCTTTGTCGCGCCACGTCGGCCAACGTATTCGCCTACGACGGCGAGCTGGTCCGCGTGGTGGCGATGGTGAACCTCAACCCGGCCTACGTGGAATCGATGCACCTCGTCTATCCGCGGCGGCCCGGCCGCGAGACGGCAGTCGCGCGGGCGATTATGACCCGGAGCATCGTCGCGATCCCCGACGTGCTCAAGGATCCCGACTACGTCACTACGCTGGGCGCGCATGCGACTGCCGGAGGCTTTCGGAGCGTGCTGGCGGTTCCGCTCTTGCGCGAGGGACAGGCGATTGGAGGAATCGCCGTTGGCCGTGCCGAGCCGGGGCCGTTTCCGGAGACGCAGGTCGCCCTCCTCAAGACCTTCGCCGATCAGGCGGTGATCGCGATCGAGAACGTGCGGTTGTTCACGGAGCTGGACGCTCGCAACCGCGACCTGACGGAAGCACTAGAGCAACAGACGGCGACAAGCGAAATCTTGCGCGTGATCAGCCGGTCACCAACCGATGTGCAGCCGGTGTTCGACACGATCGCGGCGGCAGCGCTGAAGCTGTGCAGCGCCAGCTCGGCCGTCGTTTCGAGATTCGACGGGGAGTTGCTCCAGCTAGCGGCCCTTGCGAATGTGACCCCGGAAGGCGCCGATGCAGTACGCCACCGCTACCCGAGACCGCCCGGCCGCAGCAATGCCGCATGTCGCGCCGTCCTGACGCGCAGCATCGTCGCGATTCCGGACGTGCTCGAAGATCCTGATTACGAGGTCATGGGCCCCCTGCTGACCGCTGGCTTCCGGAGCGTAACGGCGGTTCCGCTGATGCGCGAGGACGACCCGATCGGTGCCATCGCCGTCGTCCGGCCTGAGCCCGGGCCTTTCCCGGAAAAGCAGATCGCCCTGCTAAGGACCTTCGCCGATCAGGCGGTGATCGCGATCGAGAATGTGCGTCTGTTCACGGAGCTGGAGATCCGCAACCGCGACCTCGCGGAAGCGCTAGAGCACCAGACGGCGACCAGTGAAATCCTGCGTGTCATTTCGCGCTCGCCCACCGACGTCCAACCCGTGTTCGAAATTATCGGCGAGCTGGCCGAAAGGTTGTGCGATGCACAGGTCAGCGTTGTGTCGCGGGTCGAGGGTGGGCAGATCCATTTGGCCGCGCTTCATGGAGTCGCTCCTGCAGGCAGGGAGGCAATCAAGCGTCTGTTCCCCATGGATCTGAGCGCCGAGACCGTTACCGCGCGAGCTGTCCGGACGCGTGCAGTGGCGCACGTTACCGATGTCTTGGCAGACCCAAGCTACCAGACGAAGGATGCGGCTTTCGCAGGAGACTACCGAGCTTGTCTCGCGGTGCCTATGACACGCGAGGGGCACATCATCGGTGCGATCTTCGTCGCGCGGACGAACCCCGGGCTTTTCGCAGACTCGAAGATCGCGCTGCTCAACACCTTCGCCGACCAGGCCGTGATCGCGATCGAGAATGTGCGCCTGTTCAACGAGACGAAGGAAGCGCTCGAACGGCAGACGGCGACATCTGAGGTCCTTGGAGCTATTTCCGGCGCGCAGACCGACGTGTCGCCTGTGTTCGAAACCATCGCGCGCAACGCGCACCGCCTCAGCGGCGCCGTGCAGTGTAATGTCCTGCGCTACGACGGGAGGCTGCTGGATATCGCCGCCTCGTATGGTTTCTCGCCCGAGGATGAGCAACAGCTGCGCAAGAAATATCCCGTAGTGCCAGGGGATGCCTCCGTCGTGTCGGGAAGGGTCATTCTCAGCGGTAAGGTCGAGGAGATCGACGACGTCCTGAGCGATCCGTTGTATGACCAGCAGCATGCAGCGACCCTTGGCTTGCGACGGGCGCTCGGCGTGCCGATGCTTCGCGACGGCACTGTGCTAGGAGTCATTGTCCTTGCGTGGAGCGAGCCGGGGCAGACGCCGGCGGCTTTGACGGATCTGCTCAGGACCTTTGCCGACCAGGCGGTCATCGCGATCGAGAACGTGCGACTGTTCAAGGAGCTGGATGCAAGAACGCAGGAGCTAACCCGGTCGGTCGGAGAGCTGAGGGCGCTCGGCGAGGTCGGCCAGGCCGTTAGTTCAACGCTCGACCTGGAGACCGTTCTGCGCACCATCGTCTCGCGAGCTGCGCAGCTTTCAGAGATGGACGGCGGATCGATTTGGGAATACGACGAGGCACGCGAAGAATTTCATCTGCATGCGACCGACCGCCTGCCTCAGGAGCTGATCGATACGCTGCGGGCTACGCCGATCCGGAAAGGAGAGGGCGCGTTGGGACGGATGGCGATCACTGGCGAGCCGGTCGAGATCCGCGACATCGCCGACGAGCGCAGCTACCAGAGCCGCGTGCGCGAGGTGATCCTTCGCTGCGGCTATCGCTCGGTGCTGACGATGCCGCTGCTCCGCGAGAACAAGATTCTCGGCGCACTGGCGGTGAACCGGAAGAGCGCCGGCGGGTTCCCTTCGCAGGTGATCGATCTGTTGAAGACTTTCGCGACGCAGTCCGCCTTGGCGATCCAGAACGCCCGGCTCTTCCGCGAGATCGAGGAGAAGGGCCGCGAGCTGGAGAAGGCCAGTCGCCATAAGAGCGAGTTTCTTGCCAACATGTCGCACGAGTTGCGTACGCCGCTCAATGCGATTCTCGGCTTCTCGGAGGTCTTGCAGGAGCGCATGTTCGGGGAGATCAACGCGAAGCAGGCGGAGTATCTGGCCGACATCCTCGAGTCCGGACGCCACCTGCTCGGCCTCATCAATGACATCCTCGACCTCTCGAAGATCGAAGCGGGGCGCATGGAGCTGGAGCCGAGCGAGTTCGATCTTCCGGGGGCGATCGAGAACTCGCTTATCCTGGTCCGGGAGCGCGCTCAGCGCCGAGGAATCAGGCTCGAACGAACGCTCGACCCGCGGCTCGGCCCGATCTGTGCCGACGAGCGCAAGGTGAAGCAGGTGCTGCTCAATCTCCTCTCGAACGCGCTGAAGTTCACGCCGGAGGGCGGCCGGATCGAGGTTTTCGGTGCATTGCAGGACGGCGTGGCGGAGATTTCCGTGAGGGACACCGGCGTGGGCATTGCGCCCGAGGACCAGGACGCCGTCTTTCAGGAATTCCGGCAGGTCGGCTCAGCAGCCAAGAAAGTGGAAGGCACCGGCCTCGGGCTCGCCATCTCGCGCAAGTTCATCGAGCTGCACGGTGGAAAGATATGGGTGAAGAGCGAGGTCGGCAAAGGCTCGACCTTTGCCTTCACCTTGCCTCATTCCGCTACGCCGCGAGGCGCTTGAGCAGGAACGCGTGGACGGGCTGCGCGAAGCCCTTGAGCGACAGTGGTCCGATCGGCTCGACTTCGGCCGCGTCGCCGAGCGCGGCGCGGGTGCGCCTATCGACGAGGATCTGCCCGCTCTGCGCTTCGTCGGATAGACGCGATGCGAGGTTGACCACCCCGCCGATGGCCGAATAATCCCAACGTCCTTCGAACCCGAACGCGCCAAGCGTGGCATAGCCTTGCGCCACGCCGATGCCGAGGGCGAGATCGTAGCCGACCTTCTGCCAGCGCTCGCGCAGCGGCGCGAAGGCTGCCTGCATGGCGAGCGCCATGCATACGGCGCGCTTGCCGGGATCGGGAACCGGCAGCGGGTCGTTGAAGAAGATGAGGATGCCGTCGCCCGCGAAGCGGTCGAGCGTGCCTTCGTGCTCGGCGATCACCTTGCCCATCGTGGCGTGGTACTCGCGCAGCACCGCCTCCACCTCTTCGGGCTCGGCGGAGTCGGTGAAGGCCGTGAACCCGCGTAGGTCGACGAACACATAGGAGATCTCGCGCCGGTGCGGAGCGAGGATGGATTTCTCGCCCGCGGACACGATGGCGTCGGCCACCGCCGGCGAGAAGAATCGCTTCAGCTGCGCGAGACGGTCGAGCTGCGCGACCTGCTCGTCGATCTTCTGCTCGAGCTTGAGGTTCGCCACCTTCAGTGCCT
>Ga0335083_10012601_pt1 | contig 10103 bp, 9 predicted proteins | sample Lox_Sample_42_FD_206716 | JGI IMG/M metagenome (GOLD analysis project Ga0335083, IMG submission 206716) | Soil microbial communities from Loxahatchee National Wildlife Refuge, Florida, United States - Lox_Sample_4.2 | ecosystem: Environmental > Terrestrial > Soil > Wetlands | place: USA: Florida...
CCTGCAGGGAAGGAAGCCAACTGGATGGCAACTCCCGCCGGCAGAGGCTACTTCGTCATGCTGAGGCTCTACGGTCCGACAGAAGCCGCGATCGACAAGAGCTGGGTGCCTGGCGACATCGCAAAGACGCAGTGAAAGCTAAACAGGAGCACGCGAAATCCTAACGTGAGGAATCCATCGACCAAAGCCCAGTCATACCGAGCACAGCCACGAACACCGCAACAGTAATACTGAGCGGCCAACGAGCGGCCCTCGGTTCTTCGCCGCGTTCCATGCGACGCAGAGTCTTCCAGTGCGAAAATCCAGCCAGGAGCGTGGCAGCGATTCCCATCAGGACCAACAGCTCACCGAATCGAATGGCCGCGTGGTGAAGGCGAGCCGCCTCTGGTGTAGCGCTCTGCAGGTGCAACGCTCGAAAGAAACCGATCATGCCAAAGCCAAAACTTCCCATGGTGAGCGTCGTCCGCACCCATGCAAGAGTGGTGCGATCCAGTGCCTGCGCGGTGCGAAAGGTCGCCAGGCGAGTGCGCCGTTGCGCCAAGCGCCACTCGCGGATCCGCATTTGTTCTCTCTGTCACGCTGACCTCCTTGGGTCGAATTGTGCCTGAAAAGTGCGGGTGCCCCACGCGGGCGACTAGCGTTGATATCAATGGTCACTTTCATCAATGGAAAGCGCGCCTAAAGCGTATGAGCGTTGAATCATGCCGTAAATCACACCTTAAACCCTACCAGTTTGCGGAGGCCGCCTATCCGCACGGCGGTGTAGAATTTCGCAAACGAGCCAACCTGTAGTTTGTGCCCCCAACTACCGCACCGCGAACTAGTCTATTAGAGGAGCAGAGGACTCATGAGCGAGACCAACAACAATCTCACGACTTCACGCCGCATGTTCTTAGGCGTGCCGCGACCTGGGTTGTTAATTATTAAATTATCTAAATATCACTATAAAATTATCATGCCCGTAACTATCACAGCTTCTCCAGCACTGCCTTCAGGTACTTCCAGAAGCTCTGCACGGTGGAGATCTGGACCCGCTCGTGGGGGCTGTGCGGATCCACGATCGTCGGCCCGAACGAGATCATCTGCATCCCCGGATACTTCTCGCCGATGACGCCGCATTCCAGGCCGGCGTGCATGGCGATCAGCTTCGCCTCCTGGCCGAATAGCTCCTGGTGTACCGCCTGCGCTTTGCCGACGATATCGCTGTGCGGTTCTGGCTTCCATCCCGGATAACGTCCGCTGTGCTCCGCGTCATACCCTGCCAGCCGAAACACGGTCGCTACCATGCGCGCCGCCGCCAGCATGCTGCTATCGATGGCGCTGCGCTGGCTGGTGACGAACTCCACGGTATCGCCCTTGGTGTTGACGATGGCCAGGTTGGTCGAGTTCTGCGTCAGCCCCGGGACGTCGGGGCTCATGGCCAGCACGCCATGAGGTACGCTGAGGAGTAAGGCAACGGCGTTCCTGGCGTCGTTGGCGTCGAAGACCTTCTCCGGCTTCAGCACCTTCTCGACAGTAATCGCTACGCCGGGGTCGAAGCCGCCGAGGTCGCTTTTGGCTTCGCTTTCCGCTTTAGCGACGAGTGACCGCAGTTCCTTCTCCTTCGCCGCATCCATCACCACGATGGCGACGGCCTCGCGGGGTATGGCGTTCTGGGCGCTGCCGCCGTCAATACTGGCGATCGCTACGGGTAAGCTCTCGAGTGCGCTGTGGAGTACGCCTCCGAGTAAGCGCAAGGCGTTGCCTCTGCCCTGGTGTATGTCAACCCCGGAGTGCCCGCCTTTCAGGCCGCTGACTTTGATGCGATATCCTGCGCCGTTGCCGGCGGCTTTCAGCGTCAGCTTACGGCGCGCTGTGGTCTTGATGCCGCCCGAGCAGCCGATGCACAGCGTCCCTGTCTCCTCGTTGTCGAGGTTGAGGAAGTACTTCGCCTTCAGCAAACCTCCGGGGAACTCCACGGCGCCGGTGAGGCCACTCTCTTCGTCAATGGTGAAGGCAAACTCCAGGGGGCCGTGGGCGATGTCGGTGCTCTCCATCACTGCCAACGCTGATGCCACGCCAACACCGTTGTCGGCGCCAAGGGTAGTACCGTCGGCCTTCAGCCAGTCGTCGTCGCGGACAACCCTGATGGGATCGGTATCGAAGTTGTGGGCCGTGCCTTCGTTCTTCTCGCAGACCATGTCCAGATGTCCCTGCAGCAATACCATGGGGGCGGCTTCGCGTCCGGCGTGGGCTGGCTTACGGATAACCGTATTACCGGCGTTGTCGTGCACAGCATTGAGGCCGAGGCGTTTGGCTACGCCGACGACGTAGTCCCGCGCGGCCGCTTCGTTGCCGGAGCGGCGAGGGATCGCCGCCAGCGCGGCAAAGTGTTTCCATACGGCCTGGGGTTCCAGATCAGCTAACGGCGAGGTCATGGGTTCTCCGTGGTTCTGGGGATAAGGGCATCCTATCGCGACAGCATCGGGATGGGAAACCGGACCGAGAGCCTGTGGCCTATGCTGTTGGCGTAGCCTCGTATCCCTGCTATATCCGACTGCTGATTTTGATAGTTGTCCTGTCCCTTGCCCTGCTGTTACAAAATCTGAGGTGCAGCTTACCTGTTCAGGACAATGAAGTTCTGCTTCAAGCTTGTGCTGCGGGCGATGGCATTGCTGTGGCCGTGGCAAGTGCTCTGCGCTCAGGACCTGTCGCCGCGCGCCTACATCGTTACGCCGGTGAACTCCAACGCAGTCACCGTGACGTGGTCCTTCTACGATGGGGGGCTCAACTTCAATGGAACCGTCCCGATCACCGGGGCCACCGGGAGGTACACCGTACCAATTCTCACTTACTACCACGCCTTCAGCTTCTTTGGCCGCTCGGCCAATATCAACCTGGCATTGCCGTACGCGGTGGGAAATTTCTCGGGGAAGGTGCTGGGGACAGACCGCTCCATTTACCGTTCCGGTCTGCTGGATTTTGCCGCCCGCTTCTCGGTTAACCTCAAGGGCGGTCCGGCGATGCAGGCTAAACAGTTCGCCAAATGGAAGCAGAAGGTGATCCTGGGGGTGAGCCTGAAGGTGATCGCCCCAAGCGGACAGTACGACCCGACCAAGCTGGTCAACTGGGGCATCAACCGCTGGGCCTTCAAGCCGGAGTTCGGCTATTCGGAGCGCTGGGGCAAATGGATCCTCGACGGCTACGCCGGCGTCTGGTTCTATACCACTAATGACGCCTTCTTCAACATTCCGGTGCCCACGCCGCAAAGCCAGGCGCCCATCGGTTCCTTCGAAGGGCACCTGAGTTACGACTTTGGCAAGAGTGCTCGGCTGTGGACCTCGCTCGACGGAAACTTCTGGTTCGGCGGCGTCACCACCCTGAACGGGATCCGCAATCTGGCCACCCGGCAGACCGCCTCACGCATCGGAGGCACGTTCTCGTTTCCCATCAGCAAACACCAGTCGCTGAAGGCCAGCTATAGCGACGGCGCATACATCCGCTTCGGAGGTAATTATCAGAACGTCTCGGTGGCGTGGCAGTATTCCTGGATCGGCACACATTTTCGCTAATCGCTGACCATCGCGCCAACCGCGGCCATGCAGCTGATGACCAGTGATTAGGGGATCTGGAGGAGCACGGCAACGTCGAACTTGGAATAGTATTTCTTCACGTCACCAGCCCCATACTTGGCGCGGAATTTCTCGACCACGGACGAAACCCGTTGGGCATCCGTGACCGGCGCAGCCTGAAGGTCAGCCTTCGCGCCTCGCGCCTCGATGCGCATCATCGGGGTGTGCAGCACGTTCTTGTACCACTGCGTGTCCGACCCCTGCACCGGCAGCAGGTACAGTGTGTCGTCCTCGAACACGAACCACACCGGGGTGGAGATGGCACGTCCCGACTTTCTGCCGGTCACCGTGATGGTAATTTCGCGATATCGCGAAAGCCGGTCTTTCAAACTATCGTTCCGCGCTGGCATAGGCACCTCCTGCATCGAAAACTGCGGGCGTGTGGGCCGGGATAGATGAACTTATTGCCGGTATTGCTCCTCGCTGACCCGTTCCAACCAGTCCACCACTTTGCCGTCCTTCTTTTCCTGAATGGCGATGTGCGTCATGGCTGTCGTCGTGGTAGCGCCATGCCAGTGCTTCTCACCGGGCGAGAACCAGACCACGTCACCGGGATGGATTTCCTCGATGGGCCCTCCCCAGCGCTGAGCCCACCCGCAGCCCGCTGTGACGATGAGAGTCTGACCGAGCGGATGTGTGTGCCATACCGTCCGCGCTCCCGGCTCGAAGGTCACGCTGGCACCCTGAACCAGGGCGGGATCGGGGGCCTGGAAAAGCGGATCGATGCGTACGGTTCCGGTGAACCAGTCTGCCGGACCTTCGGCGGAAGGTTGCGAGCCGATTCGTTTGATCTCCATCTTGCGTCGCCCTTTCCTTGAGTACGCTTTATAAGCACCTAAGATCGGTGGCTCTTCCGCATCCACACGCCCCACGTGACCGGCCCGGCAACCTCGTTGGTGATCGGGCGGCCGGCCAGCTTAAGAGCCAGCTTGATCTGCCCGTGATGGTAGCCCTCGTGCCACAGCATGTGCTGCAAAAGCAAGATCGGGTGGTCGTAGTGAAGGTCCATTTCCCGGTGAGCCTCCACTCTGCCCTTTACCGCATCGCGAACCGCCTGGCCGCTGCCGTTCAGCATCTCCGCCATGCGGGCAGCATCGAGCTCGACTGCCCACTCCTGCTTTGGCAGTTCTCCGGCGACCTCGGGAGCGTCTTCGGAGACGAAAACCAGTCGCACGTAGTGAATGTGGGTGAACAGCTCGCCGACCGATGGGCTTCCCTCCATACCCCTGACCTCCAGCCCGCCCTCAGGAAGCACGCGGAGCAGGTTAGTCAGAATGGTGTTGTTTCGGTCCCAGGAATCGAGCAGAGCCTCGAGCAGGGCGTGTTCTTGTGCGTTGGACATAGTCGCAACCCTTCCCCAATCCAAAAAATTGTGCGAATTCTAGCTGGGCTCAGTACTCAACGGCCGACCATTTTCTGCAGGTGCTCGGGATAACGCTCGCCCTGCACCGGAATCTTGGAGGCTGCGTCGTTGATTTGGTGGAGGTCGTCGGCCGTGAGTTCGACAGAAGCCGCCCCGAGATTCTCCTCGAGGCGATGAAGCTTCGTTGTCCCGGGGATCGGAACAATCCACGGCTTCTGCGCCAGCAGCCAGGCAAGCGCGATCTGGGCAGGCGTCGCCTTTTTCTGCTGCGCGAACTTGCCAATCAGGTCAACCAGCGCCTGGTTTGCCTTCCTGTTCTCCGCCGTAAAGCGAGGAACGATGCTACGGAAGTCGGTCTTGTTGAACTCCGTGTCTTCGCTGATCTTGCCCGTGAGGAAGCCTTTGCCCAGCGGGCTGAATGGAACGAATCCGATCCCGAGTTCCTCCAGCGTTGGGAGTACCTCCGCCTCAGGCTCTCTCCACCAAAGCGAATATTCGCTTTGCAGCGCGGCGACAGGCTGAACCGAGTGCGCGCGACGAATGGTCTTGACTCCTGCTTCCGAGAGTCCGAAGTGCTTGACCTTGCCTTGCTGAATCAGGTCCTTCACCGCTCCTGCGACTTCTTCGATCGGGACTTCTGGATCGACACGATGCTGATAGAACAGATCGATGACGTCGGTCCTGAGGCGCTTCAATGACGCCTCGGCCACTTCCCGGATGTGCTCCGGACGACTGTCTAGGCCAGCTAAGCCTCGCTCCGCCTTGGGATCGATTTTCCACCCGAACTTCGTAGCGATTACTACCTTGTCGCGGACGGGAGCGAGAGCTTCGCCCACCAGTTCTTCGTTGGCGAACGGACCGTAGGCTTCGGCGGTGTCGAAGAATCTCACGCCGCGTTCCACGGCGGCCCGGATCAGCGAGATCCCCTCCTGCTTGTCCACCGCCGGACCGAAGCCGTAGCTCAGCCCCATGCAGCCGAGTCCGATGGCCGAGACTTCCAGATTGCTTTTTCCAAGTTTGCGAGTTTGCATTCTTTCTCCTTTCAGGTGGTTCAGTTCTTGTCACGGTCGGACAAACGCGGGCTGTGATCGGGTAGCGCGGGCCTTTCAGGCCCCGCGTCAAAGCCGTGATCTAAGACCGGACTCGGCTTCAGCGGGTGCCACGGTCCGTCGCCGCCTGAACAGTTTGCTGAAAAACTCGGAATAGCGGGTCCCTCGCGGGCTGAAGCCCGCTCGGGACGATAGAAATAAAGCCTGTCGGCACGACTGAAGTCGTGCCCTGACACAAAACGCTTCCCATCCGACTCTTTCAGCAAACTGTGAAGCCGGCTCAACAAATCGACGAGACAGCGTTGACGCCGCGCTAAAGCGCAGCTCTACCCGAGCCGACCGCAGTCCAGTCATGACGCTGCCCTTCCCCGCTGCTGTTCACGCCAGCGCGCTGGTGGAACTCCTTCCCAGGTGCGAAAGGCGCGCACAAACGAACTTCCATCCTCGTATCCGAGAAGGTAAGCAGCTTCGTTCAATTCGAGGACGGAGTTGTTGAGATAGTGGCGCGCAAGCTGGTGGCGGGCCTCTTCCAGAACGCGCTGGAAGCTGGACCCAGCGTCTTGCAGGCGCCGCTGCAGAGTACGCGAGCCGATATGCATCGCGTCGGCGATATCGTCGATGGTCGGACGCCTGCCGGTGAGTTTTTGCTGGATCGCTCTGCGGACACGCTCGACAAAGCTCTCGTCCGCGCTTTCCTGTTTCAGCTCTGCTTCGAATTGCGGCGCCAGCATTGCCAGAAGCTCGGCATTTCGCGTGACGAACGGCCGCTGAGCGTCAACAGCGCGAAAGACGATCGCGTTGCGCGGAGTGCCGCTGAGGACTGTACAGCCAAAGTGGCGCTCAATCGTTTTCCCGTGAGCCCGAGGCTGCGTGAACTCCACGCGCAGCGGCGAAAGCCGCGTGCCGGCGCCGACGCGAGCGACCGAGAGCAGCCAGGCGAAACAGCAATCGATCAGCACCGGAGGCTCGACCTCATCAGCCAGAAGCCAGCGGAACCGGATGCTCCACTCTTCGTCGTCTTTTTCTTGCCGGATCTCTTCCGGACAAGTGAGCTGCTTGAAGCGTGCCATCTGGTCAACGGCGGCCCCGAAGTTCTCCGTCGAAAGAGCCGCAAGACCGACCGGATGAAACCGCTCCGTCCTGGTTTCTGCGCCGAGCAGGAGACCAATCGCCGGGTTGGTGCTGACTTCTCCAATGGCCCGCCACAAGGCAAAGAGTTCCCCGGTCGTCAGCAGCACGCGCGGCTGATTCACATACCCCTGAGGAAGTCCGGCGCTGCGCAGCACAGCAGGGGCGCTCACCCCCAGTTCTTCCAACTTTGTAAACGTGCTGCCGGAGACGCGAAAGTGTTTATTCATCGCTTTACTCAGACTTGAGGGACGCCATGTCGATGGAGAAGCGGTACTTCACATCCGATTTGAGCAGCCGCTCGTAAGCCTCGTTGACCTTCTGGATGGGGATGACTTCGACATCGGCGGTGATGTTGTGCTTCCCGCAGAAGTCGAGCATCTCCTGGGTTTCAGCGATGCCGCCGATGGGCGAGCCGGAGAGGCTCTTGCGCCCCGAGATCAGGTGGAATGCCGCAACCGGCAGCGGCTTTTCGGGCGCGCCAACGAGCGTGAGGTTGCCATCGCGGCGCAGCAGCTTGATGTAGGCGCCGATGTCATGCAACGCGGAGACAGTGTTGAGGATGAAATCGAAGCTGTCTGCGTGCTTCTCCATCTCACCCGCATTCTTCGAAATGACGACCTCGTCTGCTCCCAGGCGAAGTGCGTCTTCGTTCTTGTGCGGTGAAGTGGTGAACACCACGACGTGGGCTCCCAGCGCATGGGCAAACTTAACACCCATGTGGCCCAGCCCGCCGAGTCCCACCACGCCAACCTTTTTGCCCTGGGTAACGCGCCAGTGGTGCATGGGCGAGTAGGTGGTGATTCCGGCGCACAGCAAAGGCGCGACTCCGGCGAGCGTGAGGTTCGAAGGAACGCGCAGGACGAACCTCTGGTCAACAACGATGCTGTCGGAGTAGCCACCGTAGGTAACGCTTCCCAAGTGCTTGTCCGGAGAGTTGTAGGTGAGGACCATGTTCGAGCAGAACTGCTCAAGGCCGGCCTGACATTCGGCGCAGGTGCCGTCCGAGTCCACCATGCAGCCCACGGCCGCGAGGTCGCCGGGTTTGAACTTCGCGACCGCCGAGCCGACCTTGGTGACGCGCCCGACAATCTCATGGCCCGGAACGATGGGGTACACCGTGGGCATGAATTCGTCCCACTCGCTGCGCACCGCGTGGAGATCGGAGTGGCAGATGCCGCAATACAGAATTTCAACCTGCACGTCGTTTTCACTTGGATCGCGCCGCGCGATACTGGTGGAAGCAAGCGGCGATGTCGCACTGGCAGCGGAATACGCTTTCGCCTTGTACATGCGCTTACTCTAGATGCTCGCCGGGCATTGCGGTATGCACAACGCGCCATAGTATATGCAGAACGCGCCAGCATCCGGCCGGGTGTGTCAGCGTCCGCCTGTCGCATTCGAACGAGTCTGTAGGAAATGGTATGGCACAGAAGAGCTAGTTACAAGCAACGGCCGCCCGCCTGGATGCACAAAGCTTTATGACCACAAAGTGATGGGTCAATCATCCCGTAAAGTGCCCATTAAATGCGTTAGGAAGCCCGCAGACGCGTTTCAGAGCCTCAGGACGACCCAAACATCGTCCCGCGACCGAAAGGCCGTAGAATCGCCTCTAAACGCAAAAGACGAGTATTTGCCAAATTGCACCACCAAAGTGTCGGTGCGCCGGGCGGTTGCTACGCCTGCCCCGCCGCTGCCCGGTCCGCCAGCAGCAATGCCTGATCCCGGGCGATACGACCGGCCGGGATGGAGGTATCGCCATCGCGCAGCCGGGGGAACATCGGCACCTTGTCGCTGCCGGTTACCAGCCAGAGAATCTTCCGCGAACGGTTCAGCACCGGATACGTCAACGTCATGCGCCGCCTTTCCTGATAGACGCCGGTCAGCGCAACGTCAGCATCGGTGACGCTAAGGACAGGGTCGCCCGGCACCAGCGAGGCGGTATGACCATCAGGCCCCAGCCCGAGATGAGCTAAATCCAACACCGGAGGCGTACCGGCGATCTGCTCCAGGGTGCGAGCATACTGCTTCGCTGCCGCTTCCAGGTCAGGCATCTCCACCGGCATAGCGTAGATATGATCCGGCGACAGCGGGGCGTGCTCCAGCAGGCTCGCCCGCAGGTGCGTCAAGTTACGGTCCGGATCGCCGGCTGGCGCAACCCGTTCGTCCACCTGGAAAACGTGCACGTCCTTCCAGGGGACATCCTGGCTGGCCAGCTCGCGCAGCATTGCCCACGGCGTATGGCCTCCGCTGACGGCCATGAGGAAGCGGCCACGCGCGGCGACAGCTTGGCGCGCGTCAGCGGCAATGGAAGCGGCAGCGGCGTGGGCAACAGCGTCGGCGTCGGCGAGAATTTCCAGTTTCACGCTTCACTTCCCTTCCGGCTTCTCCAGATGTCCGCCGAACTCATAGCGCATGGCTGACAGCAGCTTGTCGGCGAAGTCGGCCTCGCCGCGCGAGCTGAAGCGTTCGTACAGCGCATTCGTCAGTACTGACGCAGGAACAGCCTCGTCGATGGCGGCCTTGATGGTCCAGCGTCCTTCGCCGGAATCCGAGACCCGGCCGGCAAACTTCGCCAGTTGCGGATCGCCAGTCAGCGCCGCCGCCGTCAGGTCCAGCAGCCAGGAGGCGATGACACTGCCCCGCCGCCACACCTCGGCAACGTCTGTCAAGTTAAAGTCGTATTGGTAGTGTTCCGGATCGCGCAGCGGCGTGGTCTCGGCGTCGATCTCGTGCTTCCGCTTGCCGACGTTCGCCGAGCGCAGGATGTTCAGCCCTTCGGCGTAAGCCGCCATCACGCCGTACTCGATGCCGTTGTGCACCATCTTGACGAAGTGCCCGCCGCCATTAGGACCGCAATGCAGGTAGCCGTCCTCGGCGGTGCCGCCCAGCTTCTCGCGCCCCGGAGTGCGCGGGATGTCGCCCTTGCCCGGCGCCAGCGTCTTGAAGATC
>Ga0335083_10012602_pt1 | contig 10103 bp, 11 predicted proteins | sample Lox_Sample_42_FD_206716 | JGI IMG/M metagenome (GOLD analysis project Ga0335083, IMG submission 206716) | Soil microbial communities from Loxahatchee National Wildlife Refuge, Florida, United States - Lox_Sample_4.2 | ecosystem: Environmental > Terrestrial > Soil > Wetlands | place: USA...
CAACTACCAGTCGACCGCCGGTCAGGCCTCGCGGGCGAATCCCCGCGAGCAGAAGTCCCACACCTCGTCCGCGGTGATGGGATGGACAGTGGCGTCATCGGAGCCGCCACTGTATTGCGCGAGGAACATGACGGTCTGCATGGTCATCGCGGCCACCCGCCTCGGATTGATGTCGGCGCGCAACTCACCAGCCTCGCCGGCCGCTTCCATGAGTTCGGTCAGCAACGCCACCAGCGGTGCGTTGGCGATCTTGACCTCGGCCGGGTGCGTGACCAGTAACCGCGGCGCAAAGTCGGTAAACAGTGGACGTTTGGCCGTCGGGTCGGGACGGGAGGCCTCATACAAAAGCTCGACGGCGACCTTCAGTCGCTCCATCGGGTCGGAATGGTTTTCGGTCGCGGCGCGGATCTGGTCGGCGGACCGGCTCAACGCGTCTTCGAACAGCGCGAGCAGCAGCTCGTGCTTGCCGTCGAACTGCAGGTAGAAGCTGCGCAGCGACTGCCGGGAGCGGTCCACGACCTCCTGGACGGTGAAGTCCGTGCTGCCCTTTTCGATGATGATGGCCTGCGCCGCGTCCAGGAAACGCTGAACGCGCTGGGCCGCGCGCAGTTTCGCGGTCTTGATGGATCGCTCGACCGCGCGCTGTTTCCAGGCCGGCTCCTCGCCTGGATTGGTCACCGACGGCTCGGGGGATTGCCGCGTGGGGAGAACATGATTGGACTGTACCGGAGAACGCCGTGACATCGTTGCGCTCGACCTCCTCACGGACGACGTGTTGGAGATTGTAACTTTCTCACGACGAGAATAGTATTCTCTTACACGTGTGGATGGAAGCGTAATCGAAAAGAGTGCGACTAGTCGTTCTAGAAAACGCCAGTCATCGTCATCCGCCCGCGGTCGCCGACCAGTGAGCAGTTCCCGGGAGTGCTTGTGCAGCTGACCTTTGACGCAGACGTCGAGGCGTTTCGCGCCGAGTTCGTCGCGTTCCTCGACACGCATCTGCCTCACCTCACCGAGACCGGGTCCGAAACCGACTCGGCGTTCGAGCGGTCGCGGTCGAGTTCGCACATCCCGGAGTGGGCCCGCCAATGGCAGCGGCTGCTGTTCGACAACGGGTGGTTGCTGCCCGGCAACCCGCCGGAGTCCGGTGGCCGCAACGCCACGCTGTTGCAGCAATACGTGCACCTGGAGGAGTTGTCGCGGCGACGGATCTATCAGAGTTTCAACCCGCAAGGCGTCGGCATCATCGCGGCGTCCTTGTTGTCGTTTGGGACCCCGGAGCAGAAGCGCCGATGGGCGGTGCCGATTCTGCGTGCCGAGATGACCGCGTCGCTGGGCATGAGCGAACCCGGCGCGGGCTCGGATCTGGCGTCACTGAGAACCCGGGCGGTGCTGGACGGGGATCACTTCGTGGTCAACGGGCAGAAGGTGTGGACCTCGGGCGCCCATGACGCCGATGTGCTGTTGACGTTCGTGCGCACCGATCCGGACGCGCCAAAACACAAGGGCATCAGTGTGTTGATGATCCTGACCGATACCCCCGGCGTGGTGCGCCGTCCATTCGCGTCGGTGTGCGACAAGGACGACGTCGACTTCAACGAAGTGTTTTTCACCGACGCCCGCGTACCGGTGGAGAATCTGGTGGGTGAGCTCAACGGGGGCTGGCGGGTGGCAACCGGCTCGCTGGGCCACGAACGCGCCATGTTGTGGATGGACTACGTCGACATGTTGCACGCGCTGACGGCCGATTTCAGTCCGTCGGGAGTGTTGCAGCGGGATCACTACGCCACCCTGGTGATGGACGCGCAGGCGTTACAGCTGTTGGGGTCGGCGGCGATCGCGCGGGCGGCTCGCGGGGAAGAAGATGTCCCTGCCCAGTCAGTGCTCAAACTCCTTGGCTCGGAGGCCTTGCAGCGCGCCGCCGAGGACGCGTTGAACGCCTCGGGGACCGACGCGCTGGCGTTGCACGCGGTCAGCGCCCCCTTCGCCCCGCTAGATCTGGACAGCCACTACCGCAGCCGGTTCGACCGGTATGTGCGCAGTTTCGCCGCGACCATCGCCGGTGGTACTTCCGAAATCCAGCGCAACATCATCGCCGAGCGGATACTCGGCTTACCGCGCAATTAGCCAGCGCGAGTGCGCTTCTGACGATGCCGGGCGTCAGCACGGCTGGTAGGTGTCGTAGACCTTGCATCGGTGCACGGGCTGGTCCTGGTGGCCCCAGAACCAGAAGTAGCAAGCCATCGCGATGAGCCCGGCCAAGATCGACACCACACCCAACACGATGCCGGTCGTCGCCACCCTGGGACTGGTCGCGGCCAGCTTGGCTCGCGAATGGCCCATCGTGCCGGTCACGATCGCCGCGATGCCGAAGGCAATCCCGATCAGTACCCACGACGTGACGAGCGCGACCACACCCAGGATCACGGATACGACACCCAACTTTTCTTGAGGTGCGCCGGGCTGACTCATGCGCCAATCCTAAGCGACCGGGCCCGAGACGCTAAAGGTGCGCCAGCCGTGGGGCAGATCCGTTGGCCCGCAACCTCGCTCCAGCCTGTCGGGTCAATTCGCGCGAGCTGCCCAACAGCCCGTCCAGAATCAGCGACCGTTTGACGTGTCGGTGCAGCTGGTGTTCGGAGGTGAAACCGATGCCGCCGAGCACCTGCTGACAGTGGCGTGCGGCGGTGAGCGCGGCTTGGCCGGCCGCGGCTTTGGCCAGCAAGCAGGCCAAAGCGTGCGAGCCGTCCGAGTCCTCCGGTATATCGCCCGCGGCGAGCAGGGTCGCCTCAGCTCCGTCGATCGCGACGAGCGTCTCGGCCAGCCGGTGCCGGATCGCCTGGAAGGAGCTGATGTGCCGACCGAATTGAACGCGGTCCAGCGCGTGCTGGCGGGCCAGGGTCAGCATGGCCCGGCCGGTACCTACCAGCCACCAGCCAAGTGCTTGGCGTCCCGCGGCCAGCGCGGCGGGTGGCAGGGGTTCTCCCGCTGCCACACGGTGGATCGGTAGTTCGTCGTCCAGCGCTGAACTGGCGCCGTCGGTGCGCTGCCAGACCACCCAGGCGTCGCCCGCGAACGGCAGCGGCAGAGTGCCGCCGGGCGCACGACCGGCCGCGCGCAGCACCACATCGTTGAGCACCGGCGCGTGTGCACCGGTCTCACCGAGCAGCCGGAAGACCAAAGGAATTGCGAAATCGGGGATTTCGTCGAGCATGTCGAGCCAGCCAAGGTCAGCCAGCGCGGCGTCGAGCGCGGCGCCCGACACCGAGTTCATCGCGGTGCGCATCGAGTCGGCCAGCAGCTGCAGCTCAGCGTCCATTGCTCACTCCTTCCCCAGGTCCAGGAGCCGCCGGGCGATGATGTTGCGCTGAATCTCGGCGGTGCCGCCATAGATGGTCGCCGCCCGCGAGTACAGGTACTCCGGGCGCCATGGCGTGTCGTCGAGTTCCAGAACCCCGGGCATCAGGTCGCGGACGGTGTCGTAAAGGCGTTGCTCGGCGCCGGCCAGTAGCACCTTGTCGATGGAGGTATCCGGTCCGAGCCGGGCCCCGTCGCGCAACCGGTGCTGGGTGTTGCGGGATCGGCAGCGCAGTGTATGCAGTGCGAGATACGCTGCACCTAAAGCAGACTCGTCAGATCGATCGCCTGGAGAAGTCTCCGCGATCAGTTGATCGAATCGTGCATAGAGGTACGCGATGCGCTGCCAGAAGCAGGTCGAGCGCTCGTAGGGCAGCAGGTCCATCGCGAGTCGCCAACCCTCGCCCGGCCGGCCGAGCATCCGGCTGGACGGCACCACCACGTCGTCGTAGTACACCTCGCAGAACTCGTCGACCCCGTGCATGGTGCGCAGCGGCCGAATCGTGATGCCCGGCGTGTCCAGGTCGACGAAGAACGCGGTGATTCCGTCATGGCCGGGCGCGGTGCGGGTGAGCAGCACGCACCGCGTCGAGAACTGCGCGAAACTGGTCCATACCTTCTGGCCGTTGACAATCCAGTTATCGCCGTCGGGCGTGGCGCGGGTGGTCAGCGATGCCAGATCGCTGCCGGATCCCGGTTCGGAAAACCCCTGACACCATTGCTCGCGGCCGCTGAGCAGGCGGGGCACCATCTCGGCGGCGAGTTCCGCAGGCGCGTAATCGATCATGGTGGGTGCGAGCACCTCGAGCATCGAGTACGGGCCGGGTTCGGCCAGCCGGCGGCCAACGACTTCTTCGCCGACGATTGCGCGAAGCACTACGGGCCCACCCAATCCGCCGACTTCTTTCGCCCAGCCGTACCGCATCCAATCGGCGTCATACAGCGCCCGGCTGACCCGGGCGAATTGCTGCATATGGCCCTGCAGCGAGTGGTCGGGCCCAGGCGTCAGGTCGTGCTCGTCGAGCCACGCGCGCAGGCCGGTCCGGAACTCCTCGACATTCACGGCTCGGCTCTCACGGCTCGGCTCTCACGGCTGGGGGCGGCCCACGGCATGCGGGCGCCCCGAGTCGTGCACGCCGCTGCGGCGGATGAACGTCATGGCCCGGGTCTTCAGCCGCCAGCCGTCGGCGGTGCGGGAGTAGGTGTCTCGGTAATAGCCGATCCGCATGTCGTGAGCGGATTGCTCGATGAAGCACAACGGCTGTGTGCCGCTCGCCGAGTCGCCATCCAACTCCACCACCGCCGTCCCGGTGAGAAACAGGCCCTTCGGCGCGGCATCCACCAGGACCGGGAAGCGGTCGAGGGTGTAGGTGTCGCCGAAGGCGCTGTAGGTTCCGTCGGGCGTGAAGACGCCAATCAGCCCGTCGATGTCGCCTTGAGTGATGGTCACCGCATACCTGGCGAGCAGCTGCTGAATCTCGACCAGATCATCAGTTCTGGTTGGCTGTGTCGTCGACATAGACCTTGCCACCTTTCATAACGAAGCTGACGTTGCGGGTAACGGTGATGTCTTCCAAGGGATTTCCCGGCACTGCGATGATATCGGCGAGCTGGCCTGGCGCCAGCCGGCCCCGGTCGGGGGAGTTGATGAGCTCGGCAGCGGTCACGGTGGCCGCGCGCAGCACCGCCAGCGGCGGCAGGCCCCAATCGACAAGGGTGACAAGCTCGTCGGCGTTGCGGCCGTGCGGTATGGCGGGTGCGTCGGTGCCCACGGCAATCTTCACCCCGGCCGCGTAGGCGGCCAGTATCGAGGTGCGCGACTTCGGGAACATCTCGGCAGCCTTGGCCTGCAGCTCAGGCGGTGCGTGCGAGACGTCCATCCCTTCGGCCAACCGCCGAGTGCTGACCAGGAAGGTGCCGTGCTCGACCATCATCGCGATTGCGTCGTCATCGATCAAGAAGCCGTGCTCGATGCAGTCGATCCCGGCTTCCACCGCATGCATGACCGCCTCGGCGCCGTGAGTATGCGCAGCCACCCGCAGCCCGCGCCGATGCGCCTCATCGACGATCGCGCGCAGCTCCTCATCCGAATAATGCTGCGCGCCAGGTGGACCGGTCAGCGACATCACTCCGCCCGAGCAGCAGACCTTGATCAGTTCGGCGCCGTGTTTGATTTGATAACGCACCGCCTTACGAATCTCGTCGATTCCGTTGGCGATTCCCTCCTCGACCGTCAGGTCCAGCACGTGCGGCGCGAACGCCGCGAACATGGTCGGGTCGAGATGTCCGCCAGTGGGCGTAATCGCATGCCCGGCAGGCACAATGCGGGGTCCGTCGATCCACCCGGCGTCAATGGCCTTGCCCAGCGCCACGTCCAGCAGATAGCCGCCGGTCTTGACGAACAGGCCCAGGTTGCGCACGGTGGTGAACCCGGCGCGCAAGGTGCGGCGCGCATTACCGACCGCGCGCAGCATCCGTGTCGGCGGGTCGTCCTGCACCTGGGACAGCCCGGGCTTCTCGCCGCGCCCGCCCATCAGCAGGTTGACCTCCATGTCCATCAACCCGGGCAGCAGTATCCGCTCGCCCAGATCGAGCACCTCGTTTTCCGGCCCCTGCGGGCCCGCGCCGACGCCGACGATCCGATCGCCCTCGATCTGCAGGACGCCGGGCCGGACGATCTCGCCGGCATCGACGTCAAGGAGCCCCGCGGCTTTCAGCGTCAGCTGCGATGAGCCGCTTGCGCGAAGAGCGTCGGACTGCGATGAGCCGCTTGCGCGAAGAGCGTCGGGCAACGTTAGATCACCGGCTCCCGGATCAGCTCCACCCAGGCGGCGCCGCTGTCGGGAACGCGTGGTTGCTTCCACGCTTCGATTGGGAACGACACCATGACCAGCGACTGCATCAGGTGCATGAGAGTCTTTGCGTCCTCTGGCAAGTCGTCCAGCGGGAACTGGTCGCAGTACGCGATCACGTCGTTCAGGCGGGGGAACGCTACGTCGTAGAACGCCTGCATTTCGGTCATCGTCGAGGCCAGCCGCTTGGCGTAGCGCTCGGGCTCGGTGGCCAGGTCCCAATCCAAATAGGGCTCTAGGCCAGCGAATTCAGCGGGAAGCGCCATTGGTCTGATACTCCTTCACGTAGTCGCCGGTCACCTTGTGCAGATGGCGGAGCAGGATTTCCTGGTCGCACAGCGGAAAGTCTTTGACGACCTTGGTGCCGATCATGGTCTGGGTCGCTTCCAGCGTGTTCGAGTCCTGAAGCGCGTATTCCTTGAACGTCACCGCGGCCAATTCATGCGCCAAGCGCTCCCGGGCATTTCGCGGCGGGACGAAGTACAGCGTGCACTCGAAGATGTGCTTGTCGACGGCGGTCGGCCAGTAGTGATACGTCAAGAACCAGCCGGGCTCCCAGATCAGCAGCATGAAGTTCGGGTAGAAGTGCCACGAATCGATGCCCCACTGTTTGACTTTCTTGGGGTTGACGCCCGGCGGCAGCTGATCGAGCTTCTCGATGACCTCTGGCTTGTCCCAGGGACCGAACAGCCCGCTGCGCAGGACCTGGTCCATCGGCTTCACCATGGACATGTCCACCGGCGGCGCCTGACCGCCCCAGGTCGAGATCATTCCGTGCGGGCTGGCCAGCTCGTAGTACAGCGCCTCGAAGCCGGACTTCATGATCTTGGCGGCTTCTTCCTTGGTGTACTGGCCCTGGTGCAGCACCGGCGCGTGGTAGAACTCGGCGAATGCGTCGATGAACAGCTTCCAGTTGCTCCCGACCTCGGCTCGGTAGGAGTAGGACTCGGTCATCTCGTGGAAGGGGTAGCCCTCGATGCCCTTGGCCAGCGGGCCAAGATAGTCGACGAGCGGCTTTGCGTCATTGTCGAAGTTGATGAAGATGAATCCTTCCCACACCTCGCATCGCACCGGCACCAACCCGAACTGGCCCTTGTCGACGTCGAAGAACTCGTCCTCCTGCTGGATGAAGGTCAGGTCACCGTCGAGGCTGTAGCGCCAGGCGTGGTACTTGCAGGTGAACTGCCGGCAGGTGCCGGAGGTCTCCTCATGCGGAAAGTCGTTCCACACCAGCTTGTTGCCACGGTGGCGGCAGACATTGTGAAACGCCTTGACGGTCCCGTCCTTGGTCTTGACGATGATCACCGACACGCCCTTGCCCGCCGAGGGCAGCTCCTTGGTGAAGTAGCTGCCGGTGCGCGGCAGTCGCTCGACTCGACCGACGTTGAGCCAGGTGCGCTTGAAGATCGCATCGCGCTCGGCGTCGAAGAATGCCGGATCGATTGAATCGGTGTAATCGACTGGCGCGGTGCCCAGTTCGGGATAGTTTTCTGTCCAGCTGCCCGCAGCTGGCTTCGGGAAGTGGGCCAACGTTCTTACCTCTCTTGTTCCTGGTGTTCGAGCTGGACGCCAAAAGTATTGAGGGCCATGGCCAGCATGATGTAGGAGCCGACCGTGAAGACGTAGTCCATCCGCTGACGGTCGTCGAAGCGCTCACCGAGCGTGGCCCAGGTCTCGTCGGACAACTGGGATTTCTCGTCGAGCTCGTCGACCCCGGTGAGCACGGCGCGGTCAAACCTGTCGGCGGACTCGCCCCGCCGGACCGCGGCGATCTCGTCGTCGCTGATTCCCTCTCGTTTGGCCAAATTGACGTGGTGCGCCCACTCGTAGGCGCAGTCGCGACGATGGGCGACCCGCAGGATAACGAGTTCGCGGATGCGCGGTGGCAGCGTGGACGAGTACAAGAGGTGGACGTTGAACCGGAGGAACGCCTTGGTGAGGGCGGGGTGGTTGACGAGCGTTGACAGCACGTTGGAGGCGTCGCGCGGGTTGCGGCGTTCCGCGGGGAGCATGCCGGCCAGCGCCTGGTCGACAGTCTCGTCCCACTTGTCAGCGGGCAGCGGCGGCAAGCGCATCGCGCGGGTTTCCTCTCGGCCAAAGAGAATCATATTCTCATTTATAACCAATAGACTTGCACGATTCGTTCGTCTGGTCAATCCTGACGTGTCCGGATCCGGGCGTGCCTGCCCGTGCGCGGTGGGCTGCTGGTCTCGGCGCGCTGAGGCTGCCCGAGTTTGGGGTGGTCGGAAGGTGCGTTTCGGATCCCACTTTGTCGCTCGCACGTGGGCGATTTGCCGGGAAAACCGGGATGCGAAGCCGCTGGTTCGACATCCGCTCCAATACAAGGGAGCTACCCTGGATGTTGATTCTCACTTCGCGAGAAGATAGTTTTCAACACTAGAGCTTGGAGGCGGGTGGCGGCTCGCCGTGGGCCGCACGTAGCCCGCTCGGTGGCCGCGCGTCCGGTATTCAAGGGACGCTCGAAAGTTTCGAGAGAGGGGTACGCCCATGAACAAAGAAGACATGATCCTGATCAGCGTCGATGACCACATCGTCGAACCGCCGAACATGTTCAAGGATCACCTGTCGTCCAAGTACCTGGACGACGCGCCGCGGCTGGTGCACAACCCCGACGGTTCGGACATGTGGAAGTTCCGCGACACCGTCATTCCGAACGTGGCGCTCAACGCGGTCGCCGGCCGGCCCAAGGAAGAGTATGGGATCGAGCCCACGGGTCTGGATGAGATCCGGCCGGGCTGCTACGACGTCGACGAACGCGTCAAGGACATGAACGCCGGGGGCATCCTCGCGTCGATCTGCTTCCCGTCCTTCCCGGGCTTTGCCGGGCGCCTGTTCGCCACCGAAGACCCGGACTTCTCGTTGGCCCTGGTTCAGGCCTACAACGACTGGCACATCGAAGAGTGGTGCGGGGCCTACCCGGCGCGGTTCATCCCGATGGCTATCCCGGTGATCTGGGATGCCGAGTTGTGCGCTCAGGAGGTGCGGCGGGTTTCGAAGAAGGGCGTGCATGCGCTGACCTTCACCGAGAACCCGGCGGCGATGGGCTACCCCAGCTTCCACAACGAGTACTGGAACCCGCTGTTTGAAGCCTTGTGCGACACCGGCACCGTGATGAACATCCACATCGGGTCCTCGGGCCGGCTCGCGATCACCGCGCCGGACGCGCCGATGGACGTGATGATCACGCTGCAGCCGATGAACATCGTGCAGGCCGCCGCGGACCTGCTGTGGTCGCGCCCCATCAAGGAGTATCCGGACCTCAAGATCGCCCTCTCCGAGGGCGGCACCGGCTGGATCCCCTACTTCCTGGAGCGCGCGGACCGGACGTATGAGATGCACTCGACGTGGACGCACCAGAACTTCGGCGACAAGCTGCCGTCCGACGTGTTCCGCGACCACTTCCTGACCTGTTTCATCAGCGACAAGGTGGGCGTCCAACTGCGCAACATGATCGGCATCGACAACATCTGCTGGGAGGCCGACTACCCGCACAGCGACTCCATGTGGCCGGGCGCGCCGGAGGAGCTGTGGGACGTTCTGTCGATCAACAACGTGCCCGACGACGAGATCAAGAAGATGACGCATGAGAACGCAATGCGTTGGTACTCGTTCGATCCGTTCACCCACATCTCGCGCGAGCAGGCATCGGTCGGCGGGTTACGCAAGGCCGCCGAGGGGCATGACGTGTCCATTCGGGCGCTCAGCCACCACAAAGACACCAGGGCGGGTTCGTCGTTCGCGGACTTCGCCGCCAGTGCGAAAGAGCTCACCGGAAACCAGGACTGAGGCGCATCTGAGCCTCGCGAGCAGACACAGAATCGCACGATTCGGGTGGTATTGACGCGATTCTGTGTCTGCTCGCGTTGAAAGGAG
>Ga0335083_10012603_pt1 | contig 10102 bp, 11 predicted proteins | sample Lox_Sample_42_FD_206716 | JGI IMG/M metagenome (GOLD analysis project Ga0335083, IMG submission 206716) | Soil microbial communities from Loxahatchee National Wildlife Refuge, Florida, United States - Lox_Sample_4.2 | ecosystem: Environmental > Terrestrial > Soil > Wetlands | place: USA...
CTACCAGCGCGTCCGTCTCGGCCGCAATGCCGCCTCCGATGTCGATTGCTTCAACCGCGTTGTCGCGCGAAATCATCCCTGGCCGGGGGCACATCCCGCTTCAAGCTGTGTCACGCGCATTGGCCCGCCACGATGCAGAACGGTGAGAAGCCGCTCGTCCCGGCCATACACGTCCGGGCGGAACTCGACCGTACCATCGTCATCCACGAACGCGGTCCAATAAGCGAAGTAAACCGGGACGGGACCAGGGACGGGAATGGATTGGGTCGCGCCGGACGCGATCGCGTCCTTGAGCGTCGCCTCGCCGGACGATGCATCGCCCGCCAGAACGATCGATGCCAGCGGCAGGATCGCCTGAACGCGGACACAGCCGTGACTGAGATGCCTTTTGTCCAAAGCAAATGCGTTGCGCGACGGCGTGTCGTGCAGATAGACGGCGAAGGGGTTGGGCATGTCGAGTTTGAGCGTGCCGAGCGCGCTCTGGGGTCCGGCCAGTTGCTGAATCTGGCCATCGCTCTTCACGATCATGTCGTGCTTCTCCAGATATTGCGGATCGCGCCGCAGCTTGGGAAGAATCTCGCGGCGCGCGATCTTGCTTGGCACGTTCCACGGCGGATTGACCACGATCCCGCGTACTTCGGCGCGCAGAATGGGTGTCGGATCTGACGGTCGTCCTGCGACGACGCGGGAGGACAGAATGACCGCTCCGTGGTCCACGACCTCGAGCGTGTTCGCGGGCACATTGACCATGATGTAGCGCGCCTCAAGGGGACGCGGCATCCAGCGCCAGCGTTCGAGATTGGCCGCAATCGTGTCGGCGCGCTGCGCCGCAGACATGTTCAGCGCTTCGAGCGTCTGTTTGCCGAGCTTGCCGTCGACCGGCAGTCCGTGGGTTTGCTGAAAACGCGAGAGCGCGGTGGCGAGGCGCTCTTCGAGGTCTTCGGAATCGCTGCTCGCGGGAAGCGTGATCCCTTCCGCGGCCAGGCGAACGAGAACCGCCTGCCCATAGGCAGGATCCTTTGCGCTGCTTTCCAGGCGAGGCGGCGCCAACGCATTCCATCCGCCGCGAGCGGCAATCCCGTCGTACTGCGCGAGCGCGGCGGCGAGACGAGCATATTCCGGCGCGGAGGGTCGCTGGGACTCGAGGAAGGCCGTGACCTTTCCCTGGGAGAGCGCAACGTCCAGGTCCTGCACGATATGGAGTTGAGGCGTGGGCAGACTGACGTCACTGCCACGATTCACGAGCGCAACACGGCCGGTCCCGAGATCGCCGGCATAGCGCAGGACGGCTTCGGTCAGGAGAATATCGGCCTCGGGCGATGTCGGCGCAGCAGCGTTCGCGCGGTATTCAGATGGATCAAGTCCGTCTTTCCCTGCGGCGGCGAGGCTGGAACGCGCAGCATTCGCCTGCTGAAGCGAGAGCGTCGAACCTTCCCAGGCCAATTGGTAGTTTCGCGCCGCGTAGAACGCGCGCAAATTGCCGACCTGCTCGTCGGAGATCGGCAAACGCGTCGTTGGATCACCTTGCAGAAGCGCGCAGAGCCTGGCTTCTGCTTCCGTCAGCGGGCAGGCCGGTTGCAAGGCCGACGTGGCCCGCACCTGCCAGAAGAACGCCGCACCCGCGATAATGAGAAAGACGAGCGCCCGAAGCGACCGGGGATGCCGGGCCGCCGCGCCAGACATCGCCGCATGCATCATGGTGAGCCGCCCAAGTCCTTGTGCCGGATTTCAGAATACCGAAGCCTACACCGGATCGATTGATCCGTATCAAATGCTTCCCTGTCTCCGCATTCATACGCCGTCCCCGGCGGACGCGTCCGTTTCCTCTTCGCCACCGGCAATGTATTCGAGAAGTTCTCCGGGCTGGCACTGAAGCGCACGGCACAAGGCGTCGAGGGTCGTGAAACGGATCGCCCGGGCCTTGTTTGTCTTGAGAATGGAAAGATTGGCAAGCGTGATGCCGATCTTGTCCGCGAGCTCCGTCAGGCTGATCCGGCGCTCGAGCATCACGCGATCGAGGTTGAGCTTTATCGACATGGGCGCGTTCAGACGGTCAGGTCGTGCTCGGCTTTGAGCGCCAGTCCCTGGCGGAACACTTCCGACAAGGCGAGCACCAGGAGCCCGGAGAAAAAGATGGGGCTGCCGAACGGAGAGCCGCCGCCATGCGGCATGCGGAAATGTCCGGCCTCGGGAAGATGCAACGTCGTACCGGAGATCGTCACGGTCGCGTGGTCTGCGAAATAGCCGTAGACCGCGTGCAGGAACAGCCCTTCTGCGAATGCGGATACCACCGAATAGACGAGCAGGCCGCCGCCGATGATCTGGACGAGGCTCACGGTCTCGCGCGTGAAGCTGTTGCCCTCACCGACATTGCGGAAGAGCCGCCGCAAGACGTCGAACAAGGCGGCAAAGAAGACAAGCTGGATGATGACGACCGGAAAGCCGTAGTGCTTGACGACCTCGAGGAGCCCGCCTGCCTTTGCGACAAAAACGGTGATCGTTCCCTTGAAAGCGGTCAGCGTGAAGTCGGAATCGCCATTGTAGGCGCGCAAACCCACGGTCCCGGGCTGTCCGCCGATATCGACATTCAGGGGGCCAAAATGCGTACCCGGCGGCAGATGCGGGTTGATGAGGTAGACGAGGGTTACGCAGAACGCGCCGAAACCTGCCAGGACCGCGAGAATTGCAAAAACCCAGCGGAAGAGCTTGGGAAGAAAGCTGACCGATGCCATTGGATGACCCTCCAGAACCTTACTGATAATCGATACATGATTATCGAAAAACAATAAACAAGGGCCATATAGAAAAACTCTTGCTACCTTGAGTTGTGTCCTGGGAAATCAGCGGTGCCGTGGGGTCAGGCGAAATCGGGCGTAAGACTGAGGTGGGCAAGGAGAATTTTGAGATGACCGTCGACTACGCAGTTCGCGGCTCCGCCGCCGTGATCACGCTCGATCGCGACGAAAGGCTCAACGCGCTCACCTATCCGATGATCGTGGCCGTGCAGGAGGCCGTGATGCGCGCGCAGCAGGATCCGCGGATCGTCGGGATCGTCATCACCGGAGCGGGGCGCGCATTCTCGGCAGGCCTCGACATGGAGGCGCTCGCCCAAAGCGCCGAGCGCGGACGCGCGGGACCCGATGACGCGCGCGGCGCGGACGAATTGCCGGCGCTGTTCGGCTATCTGCTCAAAGTCGGCAAGCCGGTGATCGCCGCGGTCAACGGCGTCGCTGCCGGCGGAGGCTTCGTACTCGCCATGATGTGCGATCTGCGCTTCGTGTCGGAGGACGCGAGCTTAACCACCGTGTTCTCGAAGCGCGGGCTGATCGCCGAGCACGGCACGAGTTTCATCCTGCCCAGGATGATCGGGACCAGCCGCGCCCTCGACCTCCTATGGAGCTCCGAGCGCATCGGCGCCGCAGAAGCCTATCGGCTCGGCTTCGCCGACCGGCTGGTCGCGAAGGGCAAGGCGGTCGACGAAGCGGTGGCGTACATCGACAAGCTCGCCGCGACGGTCTCGCGGCGCTCGCTTGCTGTGATCAAGTCGCAAATCTACCGCCATCTCTCGCTGTCCCTGACCGAGGCGGCGCGGGATGCCGACAAGCTGATGTGGGCTGCGCTCGCGCACTCCGATGCAAAGGAAGGTGTTGCTTCCTTCGTCGAACGCAGGGCGCCGCGCTTTGCAGCCTTCAAGGGAGACGCCGATGCCTGAGGCGACTGCACTCGTTCTTCTCGACGTGAAGGGCGCTATTGCGACGGTGACGCTCAACCGGCCCGAGCGGCGCAATTCGATCACCAATCCGATGCTCAACCAGCTGAGCCGGATGCTGAAGGATCTCGCCCAACGCGACGATATCCGCGTGGTCGTGCTGCGGGGGGCCGGAGATGATTTCTGCCCTGGCGCCGACATCCAGGTCACGGGTATGGGAGACACGGTCGGGACCGCGCAAGGCGAGCCGCTCGACTTCGATGCGCCCGTTGTCCTGCACACGATGCCGGCGGTGACGATCGCCGCGATCGACGGAGGCTGCGCCGGCGCAGGCTTCGGCTGGGCGTGCGCCTGCGATATGCGCTTTGCGACGCCGCAGGCCGTGTTCAATACGGCTTTCCTCGATGTCGGCGTCGCGGGCGACATGGGAGGTCCGTGGACCCTGCCGCGCATCGTCGGCCCGGCCAAGGCGCGCGAACTCTATTTCTTGCCGGGAAAATTCGATGCCGAGACAGCACTGCGAATCGGGCTCGTATCGAAGCTCATTCCGCGCGAACAATTGCATGCCGAGGTCGGCGCCGTGGCCCAACGGCTCGCGGCCGCCGCGCCTCTCGCGCTCAAGGCAATGAAGTCAAACTTCGTCGAAGCGGAACGGACAGGGCTTGCGGAATTCGTCAAGCTCGAGACGCGCAAGCACATCGCGCTCTTTACGACCGAAGACACGCGCGAAGCCTTCGCAGCGAGACGCGACAAACGGGCGCCCGTCTTCAGGGGTCGGTAGTTCGGAGGCGTATGCGTGCACTGGCGCACGCAAGTGCCTGGAAACCCTATATCTTAACGCACGTCCGCCAGTGCGCCAGTGTTTCTGCGCCGGGGGGCGGATTGGGACTGGCGCACACGGCGGCACGGGCGCAACAGCCTTCCGTTACGCGCTATGCAGGTGTAGCGCCACACCGCCAATGACGACGGCGTCTCCCTCGACCCGATGATCGGCCTGCCGCGCGCGCTGAAGGTGCGCCTTCGGATCTTTCACCGCGACATCGAGCCCGACAATCCCCGACGCGCGGGGTTCGCCGCCTGGGACGAAAGAGATCGCGCTACCGTCGAGTTCGATCGCCGTGCCGTTCGACGAGACCCTGGCTTCGAACAGCTCTGCCCAGCGGCGCGCGGCGCTCGCTGGATCCGATACTTGCACGCGCGCGCCTTTGATGCCGATGATCTCGGATCCAGCACGCGCCTTCTTCCAGTCCGGCCCGGCGGGAGTCCAGGAACCGTCCGGATCGTTCCATGATGTGCCGTCGCCTTCCGTATCGATGGAGGTGAGCACACCGCTCACATCGGCGGGATGGAAATGCGTGAAGGTGTAGCCGCGCGTGTTGAGCTCGGCGATGTTGCGGATGCCCAGTTCGGCAAGACGCTTCCTGTGGCGGACAGCATCGGGCGCCTGGAAGATCAGCATGTATCCCGCATCGCCGCCGCGTCGCGCGAGATACCGTCCTGCCGACGCGTCGGCCGCGACGGGCTGAACGATCTCGATGAAGTCTCCGCCGAACGGCATGACGACGTTGACGAGCCCGTAGACGCCGACGCCCGGATCGCGATAGGCGACCTTGAGCCCGAAGACGTCCTCGAACGCCTTTCGCACCGGCTCGAGATCCTTCGCCACGAGCGCCACCTGCCGAAGCCGCATTGGCCGTCTCCCCTTATCGATCGGCAGCAAGTCTACACACGCCCGTTGCGCCGATGCATCGTCTTCCTGAGTTGGGGGCAGCAGGCGAGAAAATTCCGTAGCGCCTGCCATAGCTTCCGCTATGGTAGCGACAAGCGGCCGCGCGAGGCCGCAGGCAAAGCCGGCGCTCTCGGACGGCGTTGGGATTTCGGGCTGGGTCAATGCGTTACGCGCGTGGGGATTTGCGATTCGTCGAGCCGCTCGCGCGACCCGTGCGCAAGAAGAGAACGCAGCAAAAATCGCCGCAGAAATCGAAACGCACGTCGCCGCCCCTGCCGATAGCCCGGCCGGTGCCGTCAGCGCCTCCGGCATCTTTGCCTGGAATTGGCGCGATGCCGTTGCCGGTACGGAGCGAACAGCCGCGTCGCCGCAGGATCCGCAACTGGTTCCTCACCTGGTTTGGCAACGAGACCCGTGCGCTGGTCCTGTTGAATGCGATCCTGAGCATTGCCGTGCTTGCGTTCGCCTTGCCGTTGGCGCCCGTCGGGTTTGCCCAGATCGCGTCGCCTGTTCTTCGCGCCGAAGCGAGCCTCCAGCCATTTCGCATCTCGGCCTATGCAGGCCTCGCGCTCATTGCCATTGCCGCATTCACGATCTCGCACGCCCACATCTTCCGGCGCGGACATCCGATCCGCAAAACACTTGCGACGATCCTCTCCCTGGCTCTGACCGCAGTCGGGGCCTGGTTGCTGGCGGTGTCCTTTTACGCGGACAGCATGCCGAAGCTGCTGAAGCCGGACACCGCGCTTGCAGCGGGAAGGCTGGTGGCTGAGCTCGAGTACTACGATGCGCAAGTCGCGCCGCTTATTCTGCCCGGACTGGCTGTGCTTGCCGCCTTTCTGTTGTCGGCGAAGCAGCTCAAATCCGCGATTGCGGCGTGGAAAGGGCGCGGCAAGAAACTCTTCTCGCTTCTGGGCCTCGCTACGAGTCTGACGGCACTCGCGATCGGGGCTTATGCAGCGGAAGCGCGCCAGCGCGGCATTGACCTCGGCATTGTGGGGGCATCGGATTTGCGCGCGACGCAAACGGCCAGCGCTTTCGCGTCACCGTTCGCCACCGGCGTCCCGTGCCACGTCTCCGACAATTTCGGCGAGAGGCGCAATCCCTTCGACCTCAGTCACTATGAATTCCATCCCGGAGTCGACATCGGCGTGGCGGCGGGAACGCCCGTGCATGCGATGGCGTCGGGCGTGGTGCTGTTTGCCGGCGCCAGCGGCGGCTACGGCAACATGGTCGCGATCACCGTGAAAGACGGCGCACAGTCGATGACCCTTGTCTCGGGCCATATGGAGCGTCTCTTCGTGCGACGCGGCGACGTCGTTTCGAGCGGCGACGTGATCGGCGCGGCCGGCAGCACGGGACGTTCGACGGGCCCACATCTGCATCTGCAGGTCTGCTCCGATGCACGCGTGACGCGCTTCGGCGCCTTCGCCTGCGGCACGGCGCAGAACCCATACGAGATGTGGCACACGCTGTCCGCAATTGCGCGTGCGTCCTGCACGCACGGCCCGACGGTTTCGAGCACGGATCTCGTCAGCTGGAACCGGGGCGCACCCTGGTCTTCGGCTGTCGCGACGGTGGCGCTGCCCTGGTGAGAGCGTTCAGGACGCTCCGCCGGGAAGCATCCTGACAAGCGTGCGATCGCGCATGACGAAGTGGTGCCAGAAGGCGGCGAGCACATGCAGGGCGACCGCGCCGATAAGGGCCCAGACCAGCCAATTGTGGATGTGGCTGAAGGCCCGCAACCCCGACCAGGCGGGAAAGAACCCGGGAAGGGGAACGACGAAGAAGAACCGAATGGGCCAGCCATGGGCCGTCGCGTTCGCCCAACCGCTCAGAACGAAAATAATGATCAGGACATAGAGCGCCGCATGCAGCGCATGCGCGGCGAGGTTTTGCCAGTCCGGCATCGGCTCGAAGGGCGGGCCCCCGAACAACACGCGCCGCACGATCCGCGCAAGCGTGATCAGGAGAATGAGGAGCCCGATCGTCATGTGCGTGCTGTTCAAGATGTCCGGTGGCACATGGGGATGCGCATCCGCCATCGTCCAGCCGATCAGGACCTGGACGATGATGAGCGTCGCCGTCAGCCAGTGCCATAGCTTGGCCGCGGGCGAGTAGTTGCGATTGATGACCAGATCCATGCCGCGTGTTCCCGTTCTCCGCCATCATCGGTAGCGAGAAGACGGGGTTTGCGCCAGCAGCTCCCCAGTACACAATAAAAACTTTAGTCGAGGTGAGAAACGTTTGCCTCAGGTTCGGCGGCAAGAACGGCCACGGGCGGTCGCACGGGGAAGCTGTCCAATATCGGCGCCTCGTCGAACTGTGCATCGCGTTTGTCCAGCGCATCGCGTATGCGCGCGTGGCGTTCGGCGTCGAGCTTCCAGCCGACAATGCATGCGCCGCCCAGCATCACGAAAACTATGGGACCGGCGAGGAACACCCATTCGAGCCCGACAATCGCATGGTGATCGTTGGCGGCGCCTTCCAGCGGATTGAACCCGACGCGGGCCAGAAGGAAGGAGCTGAGGACAACCGCGAGCGTTGCTGCAAGCTTGGCGCCCAGTGCCAGCATGGCGTAGAGGAGGCTTACTCTCTCCTTGCCCTGGTCGAGGCGGATCTCGTCGCCGACATCGGCCATCATGGCGCGGATCATGAGATCGAACCCCGATGCCATGAATCCGCACCAGAACATGATCGGCGCGGCGCCGATGATGCTGCCCTTCGGCACCGCCATGACGAAGCAGAGTCCGATCGAGTAGGCGGACGTCGTGGCGATGAGCGTGTGGTGCTTGCTGAAGCGCGTTGCTATGCGTCCGGTTGCGAGCGCCCCCATGACGCCCGACAGGATGTAAACGACGAGCAACATCGTCGCCTGTTGCGAGGTGTAGCCGCGCGCCTGGATGAAGAAAAAGAGATAGAGCGTGCTCATCCAGCCCGGGCCGAGCGTGAGCGCCATCTGCGACGCGAGGAGCCGGATCAGCTCGGGCCGCTTGAGGAGCACGAGGCAGTCCAGGAGGTCGGAGGCGAAATGACTTTTCTTGATGTTGGTGACGACCGTTTCCGGCGTCCGGATCGCGGCAATTCCGATCGCAATCGGAGTAACGAGGACCACGAGCCATCCCATGGCCTGAACGCCTTCGGCATCCGTTCGCCCGAACAGGGGCGCGGCGATCGGCACGAAGAGCTCGACCACGGACGCCGCAACGCCCACGGCCGCGAGGATGCCGAACAGGCGTGAGCGTTGGTCGTACTGCGGTGCGAGTCCTGCCGCCCAGGCGGAATGCGCGAGGTAGAGGATCGAAATGCCCAAATAGAGTACGAGCAGCCAGACAAGCAGATACGCGCCGCCGATGCCTTTGGGCGCGAGGAACAGCATATAGGTGCCGAGCATGAACACGGGTGCGCCGGCGACGAGCCACACGCGATAGCGGCCGTACGCGGTGCGCGTGTGATCCATGATGTAGCCGAGCGGCAGGTCGATGCCGAGATCGATGATGCGCACGAGCCCCCAGGCGCCGCCGACGACCATCAGCGGGACCGCAAGGTGACTCTCCAGATAGTGCGGCAGATAGACGAAGAGCGCGATCGTAAGTGCGGAGACGGGGATTGTCCCGACGGCAAAGGTGAGCGAGCGGGAGAGGGTGAGGCCGCTGCGGGGCGCGGTCGTGGCGGTGTCGGTCATCGTAAGGCGAAGCTGCTTGAGCTTCCGCACGATGTCCAGCGCCGGCCTTCACATAGAGGTGCTCTGCCGCAATTGCGTCGCAGTGTGGCACACGCCGTAAAGCGTCCATGCGCCGGCTGAACGGCCGATGAATGAGCGTTTCAGAACGCATTCAAAGCGCCCGGCGCAGACTTCTCCCATCCTTCCGATGCCGCCTGGGTCGGAGGTTGTTGCGAAAGGGAGTTGGTCATGCGTTTCAAGCAGAACTCGATAGTAGCGGTCCTCGGGCTCGCGATGGTGCTCGGCAGCGCCGTTTCCGCGTCGGCCGAGACTTATTGGGAGCGCCTTCACCCGCGCCGGGATCAGGTGATCGACCGGCTGCATCATCAGTCGCTGCGCATTCGCGAGGAGCGTCGCGAAGGCGAGTTGACGGGAGTCCAAGTGCGATATCTGCGCGGCGAGGATCGCGCGATCTTCCGCCAGGAGCAATTCGACGCGCATTTGAACGGCGGCCACATCACGAGAGCCGAGCAGCACGCGCTCAACCAGGAAGAGAACGGCGTCGGCGGCCAGATCGGGCGCTGACTCCTAAGGAAATCAAATCCGTCGCAACGGATGCCCCTCTTGCGCGGCGGTTTTGAGAGTGGCAACGGCAGGTCGTCCTTGTGAGGCCTGCCGTTGCTGTCTTTTGTGACGACGCACGTTGGACTATCGCGAGTATTATCGCCGCCACGGCTACCGCTGGGACGGTCATCGCGGGGCCGGCGGTTACGGAGAGCAGAACACCTATTACGGCAGTCCGGAGTATCGCGATGACCTGCACCGGGAATACCGCGAGACTGATCGGCTCAACGATTACGAGTTGGACCGGCAGGCTTACAACGACGACGATTATGGTGCCGGGCCCGATGGACCACCCGACGGACCGTACGATCAGAACGGCAATTGACGGTGGTCAGGGCCGAACCATCAGCTTGCCCCGGTTTTTGCCGGCAAAGAG
>Ga0335083_10012604_pt1 | contig 10102 bp, 9 predicted proteins | sample Lox_Sample_42_FD_206716 | JGI IMG/M metagenome (GOLD analysis project Ga0335083, IMG submission 206716) | Soil microbial communities from Loxahatchee National Wildlife Refuge, Florida, United States - Lox_Sample_4.2 | ecosystem: Environmental > Terrestrial > Soil > Wetlands | place: USA: Florida...
TGTCGTCCCGCACGGCGGGACTGGTCCAGTCGACTGTCAGCTTTGTTCGCAGCGCCTTCGATCCGATCCGACCGTCAGGAAACTGCGGTAGTCGCCAAAAGCCAAAAGCCAAAAGCCAAAAGCCAAAAGCCAAGCCAAGCCAAAAGCTATCCCTGTTACCTTCGTAACTTCCAGGGCACATTTCTCCTGTTCACGGTTCTTACAAAGGCGTAAAATTCAATCGAAAGTGAGTAAGTCCGTGCAGAAAATTGTTGCACTGTAACTTATGTAGAATGAGTAACTTGCCTATAAGTTCAATAGCAAGAGAAACTTGCGGGCAAATTCTTCCTAAAGTACTGAAAACAAAGATCTGCGATAAACCTTTTTTCACTGTCTCGCCGCCCCGGAACGATCCTCAAGTTATTTCTACTTTCGCCAGATATTCGCCTGAGATACAATCGGTCGTTCAGAGGTACTTGGTATGAACGTTGCGGTCGTGATCGGGCTGTTTGTCGTCGGCGTTGGGCTAGGAGCTCTGCTCGCCTCACTGGCAGCGCGCTCCAGGACGGCCGCATTAGAGGAACGCTCGGCCACGCTCGAAGCCGACTGTGCGCGCCTGCGGACCCAGTTCTCAACTCAGCTTGGCGACTACAATGCGCTGCTCGCGTCCAACGCGTCCCTGCAAGCCACGCTTGACTCGGAGCGCCGCAACGCAGAAGAGAAGCTGCAGTTGCTAACGCAAGCCTCCGAGGAGATGCGGGCGCAGTTCGAATCGCTGGCGGCGCGTGCACTGCAAGACAACAACACCAACTTCCTGCAACTCGCGAAGGCCACGTTGGAGCGTCAGCAGGTAGAGGCCAAGGGCGAGTTGGAGAAGCGCGAGCAGGCCGTGAAGACGATGGTCGAGCCGATCGCGCAATCGCTCAAGCAAGTCGACGAGCAGGTCCGCGCTCTGGAAGAGAAGCGCGCCCAAGCCTATGGCACCCTGTCGACGCAGGTGGCGTCGTTGCTGGAGACGCAGAAGGCGCTTCAGGCGGAGACTGGCAACCTGGTGAAAGCGCTGCGTGAGCCGCAAGCGCGCGGGCGATGGGGCGAGGTACAGTTGCGGCGCGTGATCGAGTTGGCCGGCATGTCCGAGCACTGCGACTTCGATGAGCAGGTCACAGTGATTGGCGATGAGCGGCGCATCCGCCCTGACGTGGTGGTGAAGCTGCCGGGCGAGAAGCAGGTGGTCATCGATTCCAAGGCGCCGATCGTGGCTTATCTCGCCGCGCTCGAGGCCCCTGACGAGGTGACGCGCAACGCTTGTCTTGCCAGCCACGCGCGGCAGGTCAAGGCGCATATCGATGGTCTCGGCTCCAAGCGCTATTGGCAGCAGTTCGCGGCTACGCCCGAATTCGTCGTGCTGTTTCTGCCGGGCGAGGTTTTCTTCCGCGCCGCCATGGATGCCGATCCGGAACTGATTGAATATGGCGTCGCGCAGAAGGTGATCCTCGCGTCGCCCACCACGCTGATCGCGCTTCTGAAGGCCGTAGCTTACGGATGGAACCAGAAGAACCTGGCGGAGAGCGCGCGCAAGATCAGCGAGGCCGGCAAGACACTGTATGAGCGGCTATGCGCGATGACGCGGCATCTTGAGGATCTGGGCAAGCGGCTCGACGGCGCCATGAACTCCTACAATGCGGCAGTCGGCTCGATGCAGAAGCGCGTGTTCCCGGTGGCGCGCAAGTTCGCTGAACTGGACAAATCGCTGGAAGCCGAAGAGCTGCCCGATCTCGAACCCCTGGAGAAGAGCGCGCGTCAACTCGATGCACATGACTGGCGCGATGAAGACATAGACAACCAGTTGCTCTTCCCGGAAGAAGCCGACGAAGCCAAGGCATAACTATGAAAGCTGCATGGTACGAGAAACAAGGTCCTGCGCGTGATGTCCTGATCGTCGGAGAAATGGAGGACGTGCAGCCTGCCGCCGGTGAAGTACGGATCCGCATCGCGGCCTCCGGCGTGAATCCAGGAGACGTGAAGAAGCGTGAGGATGCCTTTGGCATCGGGATGCAATATGCGCGAGTGATCCCTCATAGCGACGGCGCCGGCACCGTCGACGCAAGTGGGGAAGGAGTGTCGAGAACGTGGCTCGGGCGCCGCGTTTGGTGTTACGGAGCGCAGTCCTACCGTCCCTTTGGCACGGCTGCAGAGTTCACCTGTGTTCCCGTAGAGCAGATTGCTCCCTTGCCCGACCAGGTGTCTTTCGAGCAAGGTGCTTGTCTCGGCATTCCTGGCATAACCGCTCACCGAGCTGTGCACGTCGCGGGTTCGGTCGAAGGTCGCACGGTGCTGGTGCAGGGCGCTGCGGGTGCGGTGGGAGCTTGCGCGGTTCAGCTTGCACATCAGGCCGGCGCGCGAGTGATCGGCACCTGCCGCTCGGAGGCTGATAAGGAGATCGCTCGCCGGGCGGGAGCGGATGTGGTCTTCTTGGCGGGAGAGGGCCTGATTGAGGAGATCAGGCAAGCCGCCCCTGGTGGGGTGAACCACGTTGTCGAGGTTGCTTTTGCCGCGAACATCAAGAACGATATGCAGGTACTGGCGCAGGGCGGATCGATCGCAGCGTACGCCACGAATGCGCCTGCGCCTGAGATTCCGTTTTGGCAGCTCTGCTTCATCAACGCCGGAATCTTTTTCATCGGCAGCGACGACGTACCGGCTCAGGCAAAAATGGAAGCCGTACGGGCCATCAACCAGGCGATGGAGACCGGATGGCAGGGCTTCGAGATAGCGGATCGCTTCCCATTGACGGAGATTAGCAAGGCACACGAAGCCGTTGAACATCCGACGAAGTCCGGACGCGTGGTCGTCACTATCTAGGATGCGTCCGGAAGCATCACTGCGGCACAGCGACACACGCGCACTTGCGATAGGCGCCGACCCCCTGGTTCTCAATGGTGCAATAGAGCCCGTGCACGGTATCGGGAGATACCTTCGCGGCCGGGCTGGATACGTTGTACAGCCTCAGCCACTGCGCACGCGCGGCATCGCTGCTGACGATCTGGTCGTAAACCTTGCTCAGGCTCGCGGCATCGACCTGCTTGATCTTCCACTCGCGCGAGAAGACATATTCCTCTTTCCACCTTGCGGGCTGACTGGCTCCGGCGGTCGTTAGGTTGGTGAGGTAGTACGTCGTGATATCTCGTACTTCGGTGCCCTCGATCTTGATCACTCGAAAGGCTGGATTCTGGCTATAAATAGGCGAAATCGGCGGATCGACCAACACGAACTGCACCGGTGTTTGACCTTCGCGGATGACTTGGAAATTGTCGGTGTGGGTATGCGCCGCGAAGCTTGCTGTCACTGTGTCCTGGTAGCCGATCAGCGAGCTGACGAACTTCACCGTCCACTCGGGTATCCACAGCGGCACGATGTTGGCGGCGCACGAACCATTGTGCGCGTGGGTGCTGGCGTAGCCATCGATGCCCGGCGGAATGTGAAACATGAGCCATACCTTTTGATGGGCTTGCTTCGCCTCGCTGAGCGTCTGCTCCAACCAGGCGAACTCCTGGCTCGGCGCGGTGGACTGTATCTCTTCGCAGGAGTCCGCAAAGCTGCGCGGCTCGTATTTTTCTGAGAAGAAGGCGCTGTTGAGCGTGATGATCCTCACTCCAGGAACGCCCGCGAGCATCAGGCTGTAGCTGCCCAAGGCTTTCCAGTTCGTGACTACTGTGTCATCCGCCCTGGCCAACTCGCGCAGGATCGGCGCCGTGTCACTCAGGAACGCCCCGCCCGCCTCGATGGAGTAATCGCCGCAGTCATCGTCGTCGTTGCCAGGCGTTATCAGAATCTGTGTATCTGGCCAGCGCTTTCGTAGCTGCAGCGCGAGGAACTGTACCGTCTTCAGCACAAACGCGCGATAGTGTCCCAAGCCGTTGTCGTGCGCCGTGCTGCGAAACAACTCAGGATAGCGGTGGGCCAGCACATCCCCAAGAATCAGGAACACCGCCGGGCGAGGCAGGGTCTTGCGCATCTGGTCGAGCGAGGATTCGAGCAGCCACCAGTTGGTGTCCTGCCCATAAGGGCTGAAGCTGTGGGGCTTGCTTTGATTGAGGATCGCCTCCCACCGCGTCGGCTCCGCCCTCACCAACTCTGGCACGAGCGATGCGTCGGCCATGGGATTGAAGTGGATGTCAGCGGCGACCAGGATCTTGTGCTTCGTGTCATTGGCCGCCCACAGAGAAGTTGCGGACAACAGAAGCAGACAAAGCAGTTCTACCAGGGCCTTGGGGACGATACGATGAGGCGTTTTCATGGCAATCGGGCGCGGGTGGCATCTTAGCATCGCAGGGCGAGTAAATCGCCTATCCGCGGCTTGCATTCTGTCTCGCCCCGTCGCAGCGATTCAGTTAAAATCGTGGCGTCCGAAGATTATCGGATCAGCCATTCTCCGCAGTCGCAATTTCAATTTTTTCGGGCAGACTCAGCCCGTGGAGGTTTTGCCGTGAAGCTTACCCCTGGAAAACTAGCCGGCATCAAAAATGTCTCGAACGATCGTGGCGTCATCGCCGCCGCCGCTATGGATCAGCGTGGTTCGTTGAAGAAAGCGCTTGGCCAATACGCGACTGACGACGGTTTGGAGCAGTTCAAGATCAATGTAAGCGAAGTGCTTACCCAGCACGCCAGCGCCATCCTGCTCGACCCTGAGTGGGGATTGCCGGCGGCGAAGCGCCGCGCCAAAGGAGCGGGCCTGCTGCTCGCCTATGAGAAGACAGGATATGACAAGACGCTGCCGGGCCGTCTGCCCGATCTCCTCGACGTCTGGTCGGCAAAACGCCTGAAGGAAGCGGGCGCCGACTGCGTGAAGATCCTGCTCTACTACACACCCTATGACGACGACAAGATCAACGAACACAAGCATGCCTGGGTGGAGCGTATTGGAGATGAGTGCCGCTCGAACGACATTCCATTCTTTCTCGAGCTGGTTGGATATAAGGAGGGGTTGGACGAGAAGGGCCCCGAATACGCCAAGCTGAAGCCCGAAGTCGTCGCCAAGTCGATGGCAGAGTTCTCCAAGGACCGCTACAACGTCGATGTGTTGAAAGTCGAGATTCCGGTGAACCTGCAGTTTGTCGAAGGCGCGAATTCGTTCAAGGGAACGAAGGTGTACAGCAAAGCCGAGGCCCTTGATCATTATCGCGCAGCGGCGCAGGCCACCAGCAAGCCTTTCATCTACCTCTCGGCAGGCGTTAGCAATCCGGAGTTCATCGAAGACCTGGAGTTTGCCGCCGAAGCGGGGGTGAAGTTCAACGGCGTTCTGTGCGGCCGTGCCACGTGGAAGGATGGCATTCCGATCTTTGCCGAGAAGGGCGTGCAGCCTTTCCGTCAGTGGCTCGAGACGGAAGGTGTGGCCAACATTGAAAACGTGAACAACGCATTGAAGGCTGCTACTCCGTGGTACAGCATCTACGAAGTGGAAGAGCCCGCTGCCGCCGCACGCTGACGCGCAAGTATTCGCTGAGTGAAGGCGCGCTTCGAGCGCGCCTTTCCAGTTAGTCGCAGGAGCCTATGGACACAACGGTTCAACAGGAAAAATCAAATCATCGCTTCGTGGTCAATCTCGACGGAGCAACCGCGCTCCTGATGTACAAAGAGGAAGGCGACACCATCTACTTCGTGCATACCGAAGTTCCCGTCGCAATGGAAGGGAAGGGGATTGGGGGCCGGCTTGCGAAGGCAGCGCTCAACTATGCCCGCGAGAACAATCTGAAGGTTGTGCCGCGATGCCCGTTCGTCGCGTCCTATCTGGAAAGACATCCCGAATATAACGATCTTATGCAGGGCTGAGCGACCGCCCAGGGACAAACCCTTACTTCCTGCAACCGGAGCAGTAGCCGCCAATCTCAAAGCGTGCGATGAGGATGTGGAAGCGGCAATCGCGCTCGACCTGTCCTTTGACGCGATCGAACAAGTCGCTCTCGAACTCCTGGACCTTTCCGCAACGCAGGCAGGTCATGTGCATATGATCGCGCTGCGGCCTCCGCTCATAGAAGTGTCCTTCGCCCTTCACGTGCAGCAAATCCAACTCGTCGACCAGGCCCTGCCGCTTCAATAACGCCAGCGTGCGATAGACGGTGACGCGGTTAATCGTGGGATCCACCTTGGAAGCTTTACGCAGGATCTGTGCGGCATCGAGATGCTGCTTCGCGGTCTCGATAATCTCCAGGATGATGCGGCGCTGCCGGGTGAGTCGAATCCCACGGGTTACCAGGGCTGTTTGCAGCGCGCCGGGCGCTTCGGTCTCGGGAAAGGGCATGTGTCCTCCATGCTGGTTGCACCCTTATGCAATGCGGTTGCAACACTATCTTGCGCGGAGTCTTGCAGTCGAACGAGCCGCTGGTGCCTATGAATATCTGAGGAGTTGCAACCCAGTTGCAACTAGAAAATAATACCACAGATAGAAAGAATCTTCCATGTTTTCTTTGGTTCGTTACATTGTCTGCGCGTTGATTCTTGCCTGCTTTGCCCGAACATGTCTTGCGGGTGACCGTCCATACTTCATAACCTACGATCACACCATGGAGGAGCCCGGCAGCCTTGAAATCGAAGCCTCCGGACGCACCGGCCAGCCCAAAGAGCGACATGTTCACCTCAGGCCTGACGGAGTTTGAATACGGAGCTCTGGCCTGGTGGACAACAGAGTTCTATCTCGATGGACAGACGACCGCCAACCAGAGCACGATCTTCACCGGATATCGCTGGGAAAACCGTTTCCGCGTGCTGATGAGGGAGCACATCATCAATCCCGTGTTGTACGTCGAATTTGAAGACATCAACGGCGCCGACAAGACGCTGAAGGAGGTCGTGGGCTTCGACAGCCAGGAAGATGGTCTGGTGCCCAATAGCATCGCCCGCCAGGACAAGCAACGTGAACTGGAGACCAAACTAATCCTGTCGAGCAACGTTGGCGGCTGGAACATTGCGGAGAACTTTATCGCCGAGAAGAACCTCGCAGGCGACCCTTGGGAGTTCGGCTATTCGGCGGCTTTCAGCCGTCCACTAGCGCTCATGGCTTCAGCCAACGAGTGCGTCTGGTGCCGGGAGAACTTTCAGGTTGGTGCCGAGTTTTACGGCGGGTTGGGCGCCGCGAATAATTTCACCGTGCACGGCACCTCCCAATACGTCGCGCCGGTCGTCTCGTGGCAGGTACACGAAGCGGTGTTCAAGATCTCGCCCACGGTTGGGCTGACGGACGAAAGCTATCGCTTCATGCTGCGCTTTGGCGCGACCTACGAGTTCGCCAGCTTCGGTCGCGAAGTGAAGAAGCCATTTCATTGACCGACTGCACTTGTCTGCATGGGAGCGCGCCGGGGCAAGAGTTCGCCGATGCGGCGAATTTGCGCTCCCACGCCTTTCAGCTTCTCCTCGATCCGCTCGTAGCCACGATCAATGTGATACACGCGATCGATGATGGTCTCGCCGTCCGCGACGAGGGCCGCGAGCACGAGGGAGGCCGAGGCGCGCAGATCGCTGGCCAGTACGGCGGCTCCGCTGAGCTGCGTTTTGCCGCGAACCACGGCGCGGTGGCCATCGATTTTGATGTTGGCTCCCATGCGAACCAGTTCCTGTGCGTGCATGAAGCGGTTCTCGAAGATGTTCTCGGTCACGATGCTGGAGCCTTCCGCCTGGGTCGCCAGGGTCATGAATTGCGCCTGCATGTCGGTGGGGAAGCCAGGAAATTCTTCGGTGTTGATGTCGGCGGCCTTCAGTGGCCGGTCGCTCATGACACGCACGGCTTCGCCGTTGATGCGAAGAGTGACGCCGCATTCTTCCAGCTTCTGAAGTAGTGCGCCCAGGTGAGAAGGCTCGCAGCCCGCGACCATGAGATCGCCTCCGGTGAGCGCAGCCGCAACGATGAAGGTGCCAGCCTCGATGCGATCGGGAATGATCCGATGGCGGGCACCCTGTAGCTTTTCGACACCTTGGACGCGAATGGTGTGTGTACCCGCGCCCGCAATACGAGCGCCCATCCGTTGCAGAAGCTGGGCGAGGTCTGCGACCTCGGGCTCGCGCGCACAGTTCTCCAGCACCGTCTCGCCCTCGGCGAGAGTCGCTGCCATCAGCAGGTCTTCGGTCCCAGTGACGGTGATCTTCTCGAAGACGATCCGAGCACCTTTGAGCCGGTCGGCCCGAGCTTCGATGTATCCGTGATCCTGGGTGATCCGCGCGCCGAGCTTCTCGAGCCCCTTGATGTGCAGGTCGATGGGACGTGCCCCAATGGCGCAGCCGCCGGGCAGCGATACGCGCGCGTGGCCCAGGCGCGCCACCAGTGGACCCAACACCAGGGTGGAAGCGCGCATCGTCTTTACGAGGTCGTAGGACGCTTCGGGGCTGGCGAGATTGCGGCAGTTGATGGTGGTGCGGTGATGCGCGCGCCCATAGCCAAGCTCGACATCGGCCCCCATGGCGGCCAGGAGCTTGCGCTCGGTTTCAATGTCGCGTACCTGAGGAATGTTCTCGAGAATGACGTCTTCTTCGGTAAGCAGGGCGGCGGCCATGGCCGGCAGGGCAGCGTTCTTAGCGCCACTTACGCGCACCGTGCCCAGCAGCGGGCTGCCACCGCGGATAACAAATTTGTCCATGAAACTTCCTGATCGCAGAGGCGCCAGAAGCAAGCGCATTGTAGCAATTGTACGAGCAAATTCCCGGCCCGCGCCTGGCGAATAATAAATGAGACTCGCCTCTACTTCCGCTCGATTGCCTCTACGATGGCGTCGTGTACCAGCGGCCGAATTTCCTTAATGCGCTGCGGCCGGCGGTCCGGCCAGGTGCGGTTGGTCAGTAGCGTTACTGACAGGTGGCGCTTCGGATCGATCCACAGTGACGTACCAGTGAAGCCCAGGTGGCCGTAAGAGGACGCAGAGAACTGCGTTCCCGAGGACGACGGCTGCGACGGCGTGTCCCAGCCTAATGCGCGCGACGTCCCGTGGGGGGATTCTTCGCGCCGGGTGAAGAGCGCGGTGGTCGCGGGCTTCAACAGTGGGGCGCCGCCATTCAGAAGGCACTCGGCGAACAAGGCCAGATCGGGCGCTGAGGCGAACACGCCGGCATGCCCACTGATGCCACCCATTACCCACGCATTCTCATCGTTGACCTCTCCCTGAATGATTCGCTTGCGAAAGGTGCGATCGTCCTCGGTGGGAGGAATCTGCTGCCGCAGCTCCAAAGGTGGAATGAACCACGTGCGGGCCATACCCAGGCGGTCGAAGATCTCGCGTTGGGCGAATTGATCGAGCGGTTCGCCCGCGATACGCTCAAGGATCTCGCCGAGCAGAATAAATCCGATGTCGCTGTAGTCAGCGCGAGTCCCGGGGGCAGAGGCTAGCGGAGTGGTCATCGCGGCGCGCAGCAGCTGCTTGCGGTCGTGCGCGTATTCGAAGAGCTTTTCATATGCCGGCAATCCGCTGGAGTGCGCGAGCAGCATGCGGACGGTCACGGCTTCGCGCTTCGGTCTCTGGTGCGGCGGGCTCAGGCTGACGAACTCGGGCAGCAACTGAGCGACGGGAGCCTCGAGCTTGAGCCATCCTCGTTCGAACAAAATCATCGCCATGGTAGTCGTGGCGAGGGCTTTTGTGACGGATGCGATGTCGAAAACGGTCTCGCGCTTGATGGGAGGCGCGTCGGAGTCATAGGTGAAGCGGCCAAATCCATGCGAGGCGGTCAGTTTTCCCTTGTAGCCGACGGCGAGGGCCGCTCCGGGAAAGGCCTGCTCTTTGACAGCGTCGCGCAGAATTGCGAAGGCCCGCGCAAATCGATGTTGCTGGTCGTCATACGCCGGGACGAGCGCGAGTGGGACGTGCGGGCTCTGGTCTAAGGCAGTCACTGGATTGCGATCATCGCGATACAAATCCGGAACTTATAATAGCCTGCGCAATGCTCCAGACCATGACCTCGCGTTTTTCAGCCTTTACACAGGAACCTTATCCATCTTGAATCGACACGTTAGGTTTTCCCAGTTCGTTCTGATCGCTATTTTCATGCTTTGCCGCTTGCCGGGCGAGGGCCAGCGAACGCCGGCGCAGTCCGCTCCCGACCGCTTTGCCCCGCTGGATAACATCCTGCAAAACGCCGTCGACAAAGG
>Ga0335083_10012605_pt1 | contig 10102 bp, 11 predicted proteins | sample Lox_Sample_42_FD_206716 | JGI IMG/M metagenome (GOLD analysis project Ga0335083, IMG submission 206716) | Soil microbial communities from Loxahatchee National Wildlife Refuge, Florida, United States - Lox_Sample_4.2 | ecosystem: Environmental > Terrestrial > Soil > Wetlands | place: USA...
TGCACGAAGCGGGAGGTGCCGACCGGTCGCCCGCGTTGATGAAAGACGGCGAACACCACTCCGTTACCGAGCTCGCGAGCCTCTGCAACCGTGAACTCCAGATCCTCGAATCCGGCGAGCCATTCCTCAACGAAGGCACCTATCGCCGTCCGGCCCTGAAGCGTGCGACCCTGCCGGGTCAGCTCCAGTACCGCGTCCGTTGCGTAGCCGTCGAGGAAGGTGTCCACGTCCATTTCGCCTCTGTTGAGCGCATGGCTCCGTTGGATCATCAGATCCACCAGATCGGGGGTCGTGGACTCCTCAGCCATCGCCCGCCCAGTATCCCGTCTAGAGCAGGACAGTGCGAGGGACGCGGACGCCCCGGCCCCCCTCGAACCTTGGGAGGCTTCTAGCCGACCCGCCCCGAGTCGGGCTTCCCCCCGAAAGGGTTCTGGATTATGGGGGAGGGGGGTTCTGATGGCTGCTGAGCGGCCCGGGAATAGGCGTCTCGCCGGCGTGAGCGATGGTCGGGAGATCCCAGAGGCTCCGGGGGATCTTGGGGCGGCTGGGCTCGCTGTGTGGGGATGGGTTTGGTCTGAGCAGCAGATTCGGGAGGCTGACCGCCTAAGCGTGGAAAGGCTGTGCCGGTTGGAGGATGAAGCGTCGAGCTTACGGGCGGTGCTGGCGGCGGATGGGCCGGTGTCGCGGCGTCCGATGCAGAACTCGCGGGGCGAGGTGATCGGACAGGACGTTGTGATGCATCCGGCGCTGACCCCGTTGCGGAAAATCGGGATGGAGGCGGCAACGCTGTGCAATGCGCTCGGCTTGACACCAGCGGGTCGGCAGGCGCTCGGCTTGGAGATCTTGGAGCCGGATCCTCCGGATTGGCTTGATGAACTGCGTGCCACGCGCGAGCTGAGGCGGATGCGTGCGTTCAACGGTGAGGGATCGTCCTCGTGAATAAAGAACCGGAAAACAGTTGGTCGCCGCAGCTGGTCCCAGGGCTAAAAGAAGTAGCCGCCGTATCGGAGGGCATGTACTTCAGCCTGGCTCGAACAGAAAATGGCGAACTCTATTCCTTCGGCGACAACTCGTCCGGCGAACTCGGGCGAGGCGTCACCTCCGGAACCTGCGACGGAGCCCCGTGCAGTTTCACACCCAGCGCCGTGTCTGCGCTGGGTACCAATGTCCGAGCCATCGCAGCAGGAGATGTCCAAGCCTACGCCTTGATGAACAGCGGACGAGTGGAGGCTTGGGGTTCGAATTACGAAGGCGAGCTCGGGATTGGCGTAAACCGGAAAGGCCCGGAACTATGTGGAGCCGGAGCGTCCGCCGTGTGCAGCCGCGTGCCGGTCGAAGTCAAGGAAATAAACCAGCAGCCAGCCGTGGGGATCGTCGCCGGCGGATATGACGGCTTTGCGATCGGGCCTCCCGGGCCGATCGTCTCCAAACTTGAACCGAACGCCGAGGTTGGCTTGGAAGGTGGCGCCACGGTAACGATCGAAGGCGCGAACTTCACGGAATCCTCAACGGTTACGTTTGCTGGGAACGTCGTCACAACCAAAGAAGTGATTGCGGGCGGGAAAAGGATCGTCGTCAAAGCGCCCGCAGGAAGCGGGACGGAGCAGGTGTGTGTAAGCACGGAAAGTGGGGCCATTGCAAAGAGCAATCCTTGTAAGGGCTTCACCTATACGGCGTCGCAGTCGGCACCCGAATTCGGGCGCTGCGAGCCGGTGAAAAAAGAAGAAGTGGGCTCGTACTCGAATCCGGGATGTACGACAGGTTCGGCAAAAGGCACTTATCAGTGGTATCCCGGGGTCGAACAAGGCCGGAACTTCACGCTCGGCGGCGAAAAAGAAACAGTGACCTTCGAAACACTCGGCGAAAAGGTGGAAAAAGGGCACTGGATCTATGTAACGACCATCACGTGCGAACTCGCAGGAGGATCGGGCGAATACGCCTCACCGAAATCGGTGGAGGACGTTCATTTGCGCCTCGCCGATTGCAAAGAGAGCTATGAAGGAGGAGCGAGCAAAAGCTGCAACACTGCGGGGCGCCCCGCGGGCGAAATCCTGTCAGAGCCGCTGAAAGGGGAACTGGGTTGGATAAGTAAAGCGAGCAAAACACCCGGACTCGAGTTCTTCAGCGAAGCTTATGTATGGCACTCCTCAGAAGAATGGCTGCAGGAAGTCGAATGTGCCGGAACCACGACTCCTGTAACGGGTGTCGTGATCGCACGGCTTCAGACCAACGAAATGTTGGAAAAGGCGAAACTGTCCTTCCAGGAGACCAACGGCACGCAGTCGCCGGGTAGGCTTGAGGAAGGCGGCGTCGTGGAACGCGCCAGCAAACACAAAGACAAGGAAGTGCTTGAAACGATCGCGCCGGGACCCCATGGCTCGGAATCCGAAATGCAGCTTGGCCTCAAATCATCGGTTCAGCAGACAAACGGGGTCGCGGAAGGGGTCACGACCCAGGGAGTCGAGATAAACACGAAAGTGTGACGCGAGTCGGCGCGAGTGTGCGCGTGGCCTCGGGCGCAGGCCACGCGCACCCGCACGTGCGCCGGCGCCGACAGTCGGACCGCCTACCCCTCCAGCCCCACCGCCCTGAGCGCATTCGAGGGCTCCTGGTAGATCTTGAAGCTCATGAGCTTCCCGTCGCGGAGCGTGCAGACGGCGGCGCCGTGGCTCTTGACGTCGATGCCACTCGTTCGGCCGCGCTCGTGCACTGTGCCGATCAGGACGACGGTGCCGTCGGAGGGCGTGAGCACCTCGGTGTACTCGACCCGGCGTTCCTCGAGCGCCTCGTCACGGGCCTCCATGAAGGCCTTCCAGGCGTCGTGCCCGACGTAGATGCCGCGATCCGGCGCGTTGGAGTCGGTCCAATCCAGCACCGCGTCGGCATGGATCTCGGCGAGCACGGCGTCGATCGGCCCCTCGGCGAAGCCTTTCATGACCCGACGTACGAGCTCGACGTTGTCCTGCGACACCGCTACTCCACCAGCCCCGCTGCCCTCATCGCCTCCGCGGGGTCGGCATACATTTCCATCCTCGTCTCGAGGCCGTCGCGCAACGTGAACACCTGCCCGATGGCCATGTTCACGGGCACGCCCGTGAGCTTCGACCGTCCGGTCTGCCGGCATATGGCCACGACCTGATCGCCGGCGTCATGGATCTCCTCGAGCTTGATCCTCCAGTCCTCGAACGCCGACATCCAGTCGGTCAGGAACTGCTGCGTGCCCTCCGGTCCCTCGTAGGTCTGTTTCTCCGGCCAGCCCCGGAAGGTCGACATGTCCCACACGAACTCCGGCGCCAGGATCTCGGGTAGCGGCCCACCGGTGGCGCGGAAGTGCTCGAACCCCCTCCGCACGACCTCGACGTTCTCCTGCGACACGCGCTTGTCCTCCGGTTCCGCAGCCTCGACGGCCCTCTCCAGGTCCGTGAAGGTATGTACCTCGACGATCAGATCGCCTCGCACCTCTACGAGCAGGTTCGTGGAGAGACGGGCGGCCACGCCGGTCTCCCTGGCCACCCCGGTTATATCCGCCATCACCAGCACGCGGTCGCCGAGCTCGCGGATCTCGTGCACGTCCCAGCCGAAGTCCTCGAAACCCGAGACCCATACGTCGTACGCGGCGCGTAGGCCGTCCCGGCCGCGATATGCGAGGTCGTCCACCAGCTCGTCGGCGTCGAAGTACCACGCGACGCCCGGCGCGAAGAGCGGCATCACCACCTCTATCCCGCCGTCCTCGTACGCCGCGAACGCTCGCCTGACCACCTCGACCGTCTCCTGCGACACGCGCTCGCTACCCCTCGGGTTCGACGTCCGCCGACACCCGCTCGTCCTCGGACGTGCCCGCCGGCGCCTCTCGGCCCGGGATCTGCTCCTCCAGGCCCGCCGCGCGAACGGCGTCCGCCCGTGTCTGGAACAGGGTGATCCGCGTGAGCACCCCCTCGACGATCTCTACGATGCCTGCCCCCAATGCTTCTGTCTCGAGCCCGCTGGCCCGGCCCTGACCCTGGAGGTCTGCGAGCATCAAGACGCGGTCGGGCGGCACGTCGACCAACTCTCGCACCGCAAAACGCGCACCGACGAGTCCCTCCCACCGGCCCATCATCCATCGCGCCCACGCATCCCGCCCGCGGTGGATGCCCCCGTCCGGGGCTTCCGACCTGGTCCAATCCAGCACGCCGTCCGGATCGACGTACTCGAGGGCGGCGTCCATCTCGTTGTCGTTCACGTGGGCGATGAAGCGCGCCACGAGCTCGGCGTTGTTCTGGGGCATCGGCGGGATCCTGGCGTCGCGTGGGTTTCGGCGGGGCCGCACCCGGCCACCGGCGGGCGGGTCTTCGGCTTCGAAGACACCCGAGATTACCGGCAGCGGCGTGTCGCCCCAGGTGGCCGCTGCCGTTGCCGGTGAGAGCCGCTCCAACTCCCAGGGGCGCCGGCTCGCGAGGCATCCTTGCCACAGTCCACGATGGCGGTGCCCCCGCGCACCAGGAAATGTGGCCGCAGTTTGCGCGAAAGTCAAGTCCTGCGGCGCGAAAGTCAAGTCCTGCGGCGCGAGAACCGCCGGCGCCGGACGTTGCTCTGACGTAGGCGGAGCGCGATCAGCCTCGTCTTCCATGAGTTGGATGACGCGCTCCTCGAGGTTCATCGGCGGCAAGCGTCCGAGTCATGAGCGCCGGTGTTGCCGGCCGCACCCGACCGCCACACCGGCGCTCAACCGCGATCGGCGAGCCCCACCGCGACGAGCGCCTCCTGCTGGTTCAGGTACCCGCGGATCCGGGTGATCAGCCCGTCGCGCAGGTCGAACGCCATTCCCAGCTCCGACTCGACCCTCGCCCCGCTGTTGCGGCCGCAGCCCTCGAGGTGGCCGATCAGGAGCACCAACCCGTCCCCCTCGACGAAGCGTTCGGCGACCACGCGGAAGTAGTCCCAGGCGCTCTCCAGCGTCTCGAAGTAGCGGGCCACGCCGTCGGAGCCGCGGAAGCCCTCTCCCTCGACGGCGATCATCGACGGGAACCACTCGAAGTCGCTCGAGGTCATCGAGGCGAACAACTCCACGTCGCGCGCGTTGAAGGCATCCACTGCGTGCTCGGCGATGCTCACGTTGCTCTGGTCCACGCCTCCATCCCGTCTCGCCCGGCGGCCCATCGGCAGCCCTTCGGTGGCCCATTCTGCCGTTTCGCCGCACGCTGGCCCTCGTTCGCCGAGCGTCCCGCGAACTCCGTTCGGGCCGCTTCCAACCTTCGCTCCACGGCCGCGTTCTTACATTTGAGGACGGGGGAACCGCCGGTCTCTGCAGCGCGCTACCCGGTCGCGGGGAGGTTTGGCCGCGCCCCCCTAAGGGCCTCGCATTTCCCGCTCCCCCGTCCTCAAGCAAGAAAGGGCTCGAGCGGAGGCGCGCCTCACCTCCGCTCTTGCCCGGCACGACGGTGGTGTCGTGCGAGGGGCACCCCTCACTGCCCCATCCATCAAACCGCGTACCGCCCATCTGGGCTCGGGCCGGCGACGGATATGCCGCAACGGTGCTAGGTCACCCGCGGGGGATCGCGAGCTTGTGCGACTTTTCGTTGCTGCCGACGGAGTTCGTGGCCTGGACCCTGGCCCGCACGGCCCAGCTGCCTTCTTTCAGCTGCCCGCTGGCGTGGATCTGGCGGTAGGTGGAGCCGGCGGGAAGGTTCCCGGCGAGGATAGTTTCCACCGCCGTCGGCGCGCAGCATTCCTTCGTTCCGGGGATGCAGCACCCCGTCGCCGGGCGGTACACGAGTTCCACCTGATAGGAGGACTGTAGGTTCGACGGGTTGATTTCCACCGACACCGACGCCCGCCTGCTCGACACCGACCCCTTCAGGTGCGCGATCCTGGGGGCTCTCGGTTTCGGGCTCTTCGCGACCGCCCCGGCACTCACCGCTGCCACCGCCAGCGCCGTCACCACCGCTCCGATCGCGATGTGCCTCTGTCTCTGTCCCATCCCCGGCCACCCCCGTGTTGCTCGCTCCTTGGGCCCGCAAGTCTAACGCCTCAGATCGGGAGTAGGATCGCTTCGATGGTCCTGTACACGTGCTCGTTCGAAAAGGTCGGCGGCGGGGCTCCCGGCCCGCTTGCCCACCCCTGCGGACGGGCCGCGAAGGCCCTCGACGACGCCGGCTACGGCTACGAGCTGAAGGTCGTCAAGGGGGGCAGCCTGCGTCCGTGGACGTGGCGGTCACGGGCCAAGGACCGGGCCGAGGTCGAGCAGCTCAGCGGACAGCGAGCGGTGCCGATCCTCGTGCTGGACGACGGCGACGTCATCTCCGGCAGCGGCGACATCGTCAGCTGGGCCCAGGCCAACCCGGTCGCTGCCTCCGCCCCCGCCTGAGCCGGGCCGCCTCGCGACCTGCCCCGCTGACTCCCGCCCAAACCCTCATGCGAGGTTCGCGGCTGTGGAATCATGGCCGCGGTGCCCGCGCGCAAGCGCCTCTTGATTCTCGGCTCGACCGGCTCGATCGGCACCCAGGCGCTCGACGTCACCGCCGGCAGCGACGAGCTCGAGCTCGTGGGGCTGTCCGCCGAGAGCTCGTGGGAGACGCTCGTGCAGCAGGCCGGGGCGTTCGGCGTCGACCGGATCGCGCTCGCCGACGTGGACGCCGCCGCCCGTGCTTCGGAGGCGTGGACCGAGGGTCAGGTCCTCGGCGGACCGGAGGGGCTCGTGCGGCTCGTGGTCGAGTCCGAAGCGGACCTCGTCCTGAACGCCCTCGTCGGGTCGGCGGGCCTCGGGCCCACCGTGGCGGCGCTGGGGGAGGGCATCGATCTCGCCCTCGCCAACAAGGAGTCGCTGGTCGTGGGGGGCGAGCTCGTGACGGCGCTGGCCGAAGCGACCAACGCACGCATCATCCCCGTCGACTCCGAGCACACCGCCCTGCACCAGCTGGTCTCGGGCCAGCCCCCGGGGGCGGTGCAGCGGCTCACGATCACCGCCAGCGGGGGCCCCTTCCGCGGGCGCACCCGCGCCGAGCTCGAGGACGTCACCGTCAAGCAGGCACTGGCCCACCCCACGTGGGCGATGGGGGGAAAGATCACGATCGACTCCGCCACGCTGATGAACAAGGGCTTGGAGCTGATGGAGGCCCACCACCTGTTCGGGGTCCCCTACGAGCGGATCGGCGTGCTCGTCCATCCCCAGTCGCTGATCCACGGGATCGCCCACCTCGCCGACGGCGCGATGCTGGCCCACCTCGGCCCGCCGGACATGCGCATCGCCATCTCCTACGCGCTCCACGGCGGGGAGAGCGTCGAGCTGCCCGTCACCCCCCTCGACCTCGTGCAGGTGGGGCGCCTGACGTTCGAGTCGGTGGACCTCGACGCCTTCCCGTGCCTGCGCCTGGCCGAGGACGCCGCCCGCCGGGGCGGGACCGCGCCCTGCATCCTCAACGCCGCCAACGAGGTCGCCGTGCACGCCTTCCTCGACGGCCGCCTGCGCTTCCTCGAGATCCCCGACGTGATCGAGCAGACGCTCGAGCTCCTGGAGAGCGAACCGATCCGCTCGTTCGACTCCCTGTACGAGGCCGACAGGCGCGCCCGCGAGCTCGCCGGTGACGCGGTCTCGCGCCACCTGACGCGCTGACCCGTCGCACGGTTACCCCCGGGAGCCGGGGGTGGGGCCTGCCACACTGGGCCGGTGAGCTGGGTCCTCACCCTCGCCGGAATCTGCGCGCTGATCGTCCTGCACGAGCTCGGCCACTTCACCGTTGCCAAGGCCGTGGGCATGCGCGTGGAGCGCTTCTCGCTGTTCTTCCCGCCGACGCTGTTCCGCGTCCGCCGCGGCGAGACCGAGTACGCGATCGGCGCCATCCCCGCGGGCGGCTACGTGAAGATCACGGGCATGAACCCGGAGGAGCTGGGGGACATGGACCCCGAGCTCACCCGCCGGGCCTACTACGCCCAGCCCCCCTGGAAGCGGATCGCGGTGATCCTCGCGGGGCCGGCGGTGAACCTCCTGATCGCGTTCCTGATCTTCTGGGTGGTCCTGATGTCCGGCGACCTCTCCGGCGTGGGCAGCATCGAACGCGCCAACCCGTCGATCCAGACCCAGGTCGTCGCGGCCTCGGTCGCGCAGGTGAAAGCAGGCACGCCGGCCACGGGCGTGCTGAGGCGCGGCGACAAGCTCGTCAGCGTCGACGGAAAACACGCCGGCGTGGCCTCGACCGAGAGGGCGATCGGCTCGCACACGTGCGCCGGGCGGCCGACGGACGGATGCCGCGCGGCCACCCCCGTGCACCTGGTGGTGGTGCGCGACGGCCACAGGCTCGCGCTGTCGGTGTACCCCCGTTACAACAAGGAATACAAGCGCATGCTGGTGGGCTTCAACTTCGGCAGCGCCGCCAAACACTACGGTCCGCTCGCCGCTGCCGGACTCGCCGTGCGGGAGATGTGGGGCATGACCACCGGCATGGTCTCCAGCCTCGGTCATGCGTTCACCAGCGAAAAGGTCCGCCACGAACTGCACAGCATCGTCGGCATCACCGAAGTCGCCCACGAAACGGTGCTGGCGGGCGCCGGTTATGCGCTCGTGTTCCTCGGCTTCATCTCGCTGATCCTGGCCGTCATCAACCTGTTCCCGTTCCTGCCCCTCGACGGCGGCCACATCCTGTGGGCGCTCGCCGAGAAGGTCCGGGGCCGCCGGGTCTCGCTGGCGGCGATGTACCGCTTCAGCTCCGTCGGCATCGTGCTGCTGGTGTTCCTCGTGATCAACGGGCTCAGCAACGACATCAGCCGCCTGGCGGGCTGACGCACACCCAGCTCTTCACGAGGCCCGCGAAGCGCTCCGCGAGGGCGGGGCCGAAAAGGGCTTCGAGCTCGCCGCGTCGCAGCAGCGAGATCTCCTCCCAGCCGCGGGCGGCGCCAAGGCGCCAGTAGCGGCGGCGCAGGCCCACCGGCAGCCACTGGGCGCCGGGCAGCAGCGAGTGGGGCTCGATCGGGAACGAGAAGGCCGGCGTCTGCACGTACCAGCCCCGGCCCACCCTGCGCAGCTCGCGCGCGAACGCCTCGCGGCGGACGGGGGGGACGTGCTCGATCACGCTCGAGCAGTACACGAGGTCGAACTCCCCGTCGGCCAGTGCCAGCCCCTCGGCGGGGTCGCCGAGCAGGAACGGGCCGGGATAGCCGGGCGGCTCGGCCAGGTCCAGGCCCGTGATGTCGAGCTGGGGCTCGAGCGCCCGCAGCCCGAGGCTGCCGCAACCCACGTCCAGCACCCGCGCCCCCGGCGGCAGCGTCGCGAGCGGGAAGAAGCGCTCGTGACGGCGGCGACGGGCCCGTGAGGCGAACGGATCGGCGAGGCGCGCGAGCGGCCGACGCGCGGTGGCGTAGACCTTCGGCATCATAGAATCAGCCTATGGCCTCCAAGCGCCAGATCCAGGTGGGGGGCGTCGCCATCGGCGGGGGCGCACCGGTCGCGGTCCAGACGATGACCAAGACCGAGACGGCGAACCTGCCCGCCACGATGGCCCAGATCCGCACCGTGGCCGAGGCGGGGGCGGACATCGTGCGGGTGGCAGTGCCCCGCGAGCAGGACGTCCAGGCGCTCAGGACGATCGTCGCCGAATCGCCGATCCCGGTGATCGCCGACATCCACTTCAACCACACCCTCGCCCTGAAGGCGATCGAGGCGGGGGCCCACTGCGTGCGCCTGAACCCGGGCAACATCGGCGGCCCCGAGAAGGTCGCCGAGGTGATCGCCCTGGCCAGGCAGCGCGGCACCCCCCTGCGCGTGGGGGTGAACTCGGGCTCGCTGCCCAAGCACCTGCGCCAGCTCGAGTACGACAACCCCGTGGAGGCGCTCGTCACGGCCGCGGTCGAGACGGTGGAGCTGATGGAGAGCCTCGACTTCGACAACTTCAAGGTGTCGATGAAGTCGACCTCCGTGCCCAACACGATCGCCTCCAACCGGCTGCTGGCCGAGCGCATCCCCTACCCGCTGCACCTCGGCGTGACCGAGGCGGGGACGAAGTGGTCGGGTTCGCTGAAGTCCGCGGTGGGACTCGGCACGCTGCTCGCCGACGGGGTCGGCGACACGATCCGCATCTCGCTGTCGACCTTCCACGCCGAGGAAGAGGTGAAGGTCGCCTGGGAGATCCTG
>Ga0335083_10012606_pt1 | contig 10102 bp, 9 predicted proteins | sample Lox_Sample_42_FD_206716 | JGI IMG/M metagenome (GOLD analysis project Ga0335083, IMG submission 206716) | Soil microbial communities from Loxahatchee National Wildlife Refuge, Florida, United States - Lox_Sample_4.2 | ecosystem: Environmental > Terrestrial > Soil > Wetlands | place: USA: Florida...
GTCTTACTTATGGATCTGATGCTTTGGCGGGAGTTGTCAATTTAATTCCAACACCCCCTGCCCCTGAAGGAAAATTAATTGGAGATATTGTCGGAGAATATCAAACGAATAATGGTTTGTTTGGAGGGTCTGCCATGGTTGGATCTACAAAAAAAGGATTTGAGTGGATGGGAAGAGTATCTCATAAGCAAGCCACCAACTATCAAAATAAAATCGATGGCAGGGTTTATAACACTGCATTTAATGAAACGGATGGAAACCTGTCACTCGGCTTGCACCGTGGTTGGGGTTATTCTCATCTCAATCTTTCTTTATTTGACGATTTACAGGAAATACCCGATGGCAGCAGGGACTCGGCAACAAGAAAATTTACAAAACAGATTACTGAAATAGATACGTTCAGACCAATTGTTACTCCTGAAGAACTGAGATCTTATACCATGACTCCTTTGCATCAGCACGTGCAACATTACCGGATTTACACAAATAATAATTTTACAATCGGTGATGGAAGACTGGCCGTTAACCTCGGATTCCAGAGAAGCGTCAGGCGAGAATTCAGTCATCCGGAAGTCCCTTACCAGGATATAGCAGGATTATACCTGCAATTGAATAGTTATTCTTACGATTTTAAATATTTTTTTCCGACCTATGATGGATGGGATATAACCGCAGGGGTTAATGGTATGTATCAGGATAATAATGTAACAAAGGGTACCGAATTTGTGATCCCATCCTATCACCAGTTTGATATCGGCCCCTTTGCAATGGTTAAAAAGACTTTCAATAAACTGGACCTTTCCGGAGGAATCAGATTTGACAGCCGTTCATTTACTAACAGCGAGCTATATACGAAACCAGATCCGGTTACAGGTTTTGACACTCCTGTTAATGGAGCCGATACAGTCGGCGCTTCCCAACCTTTTTATAATTATCATCATATTTTTTCCGGGATTTCAGGAAGCATGGGAGCTACTTATAATTTTACCGAGAAGCTTTCTTTGAAAGCCAATCTTTCCAGGGGTTATCGCGCTCCGAATATTGCTGAGATTTCATCCAATGGGGTTCATCCCGGAACTAATATTTACCAAATCGGCAATGGCGATTTCAAACCCGAATTCAGCTTGCAGGAAGATATTGGTTTTTCATTTTCTTCCAAATATGCTGTCATCGATCTTAGTGTATTCAATAATTTGATCTCCAATTATATTTTCAATCAACGCGTGCTGAATAGTGCAGGTGGAGATTCTGTCCTGGTACCCGGCAATCAAACTTATAAATTTCAACAGGGAAAAGCACAGTTATATGGTGGCGAAATCAGCATCGATATTCACCCTGTAAAGGCAATTCATTTTGAAAACAGTTTGTCGGCAGTATATGGTATCAATAAGGATATCGATCCCAAATTAAAATCAGACAGCAATAAATATGTTCCGATGATCCCTCCATTGCATGGTGTTTCTGAACTGAGATATGATTTTAATATTAAATCTGCACATATCGTCAATGCTTTTGCAAAAGTTCAACTGGCTTATTATGCAAAACAGAATCGGGTATATCTCACCGACAATACGGAAACACCTACTCCCGGATATACATTGTTTAATGCCGGACTCGGTGCAGGGTTCAGCAATAAAAAAGGGAAGACGATTTTCAATCTTTATATTATGGGAAATAATTTATTCGATGTGGCTTACCAGGATCATCTGAGCCGCTTGAAATATTTTGAACCATACCCCGATGATCCGCGGCCCTATCATGGAATTTATAATATGGGAAGAAATATCAGCTTCAAACTGGATTTCCCGCTTTCTTTTGATTTGAAATCAGCAAAAAGCGATACTGATTAAAAAAGTAACTGATCACCATGCTGATTCGAAGGTTTCTTACCCAGATGCTCATACGCTTTTGCAGTTACTTCACGGCCCCTGGGGGTTCGCATAATAAATCCTTCCTGTATGAGGAAGGGTTCATATACTTCTTCAATAGTTCCGGTTTCTTCACCGACTGCTGTTGAGATTGTAGTGATCCCCACTGGGCCTCCTTTGAATTTTTCTATGATGGTAGTGAGAATACGATTGTCCATATCATCCAACCCGTGTTCGTCAACATTCAGTGCACGTAAGGAATGTTGTGTGATTTCCAGATCGATGATTCCATTGCCGAGCACCTGTGCAAAATCACGAACGCGACGAAGCAATCCATTAGCAATCCTGGGTGTTCCCCTGCTACGGCGGGATATTTCATGGCATGCATCCGAAGTAATTTTTGTATCCATAATCGAGGAAGAGCGATGGATTATTTTTTGCAATGTTCCACTATCATAATATTCGAGCCTTGCTTTGATGGCGAAACGCGAAAGCAAGGGAGCTGTGAGCAGGCCGCTGCGTGTGGTTGCTCCGATCAAGGTAAAAGGATTTAGACTCAGTTGTATGCTTCTTGCATTGGGACCACTATCAATCATGATATCAAGACGATAATCCTCCATTGCGGCATAGAGATATTCTTCCACCACTGTACTCAGGCGATGGATTTCATCAATAAATAATACATCATTGGTTTCGAGATTGGTGAGCAATCCGGCAAGATCGCCCGGTTTTTCGACGACTGGCCCTGAAGTTTCTTTGATATGAACACCCAATTCATTTGCCACGATCCTGCTCAATGTTGTTTTACCTAATCCGGGAGGTCCGTGAAAAAGAATATGATCCAATGCTTCTCCCCGCATTTTTGCGGCCTTGATAAATATTTTCAGGTTTTCAATCAATTGAGACTGACCGGCAAATTCCCCGATGACACCTGGCCGGATGGTATTTTCAAATTCTTTGTCTGCAGTTCCCAAAAAATTTTTATCAGTATTCAGATTAAGATTTGGCATGTGTAAAATTAGGAAATATTCAGGTTGATGGATTCGCCGTTCGGTAGATTACAATAGAAGAATATACAGGTAAGCCTTTATCTTTGTTTTATGAAGGCATCAGATAGCAGGTATCGAAAATGTCTATATTTTTCCGCCGGAGCCCTTTCCAGAAAAGTAGAAAAACTGGCAAAAGAATCGTGGAAGAAAGTAAAGTTGTCGCCGAGCCATGCTTATTTGTTAATGGTAGTATTGGACGAGCCGGGCATTCAGCCAACCATATTGGGAGAAGAACTGGTATTGGCTCCAAGTACGATCACAAGACTGATAGAAAAACTGGAAGAAAAAAAATTGGTTCATCGGGTCACAGAAGGAAAGACCACAAGTGTTCATCCTACGGCAAAAGCTAAATCTATGTATCCCCATCTTCGCCAATGCCTGTATGATTTTTATGACAAATATTGCAGCATACTGGGCAAAGAAGAAAGTGTCAGAATGGTTCAGGCGATCAATCGTCTTACCGACAAATTATAATATTCTTTTTGGGGTTTATATTTGTATATACAATTAAAACGAAATTATATGAAATATGTAATTACAGGTGGCGCAGGTCATATCTCAAAACTATTGACTGAAAAATTATTGGATGCGGGTCATGAAGTAACCGTGATCGGCCGCAATGCAAAAAATCTTGCAGGTCTTGTTACGAGAGGAGCGAAAGCTGCTATTGGTTCTGTGGAAGATCTGGATTTTCTCATAAGTTCATTCATGGGAGCAGATGCAGTATATACGATGGTTCCTCCTCCTGGTTTTGCTGTAAAAAATTGGAAGGCGTTGATCGGGCAAATTGGAAAAAATTACGCCCAGGCAATCGGGGCCAACCATATCAAATATGTAGTTAACCTAAGTAGTGTAGGAGCCGATATGGAAGATGGTGCGGGACCCGTCAGCGGATTATATCATGCAGAACAGGCCTTGAATGAATTGGGAAATATTAATATCAAACACCTCAGGCCAGGTTATTTTTTCAATAACTTACTTTCTAATGTCGGCATGATCAGGAACCTGAATATGATGGGCGCTAATTTTGGAGGACCTGATATGAAATTGGTCATGGTGGCTACGGAGGATATCGCTCATGTCGCAGCTGAGCAATTGCTTGCATGCGATTTCAAAGGACATTCGGTTGAGTATATCGCGGGTGATGAAAGGACTACAGATGAGATTGCCAAAATATTGGGGACTGCCATCGGGAAACCTTCTTTGCAATGGATGGTTTTTAATGATGAACAGGCCTTGAATGGAATGATACAGGCCGGTTTACCAATGGAAATGGCAAAAAATTTTGTCGAGATGAATATTGCTCTGAGAAATGGAACAATGGCTGCTGACTATTGGAAAAACAGGCCGGCAAACCTGCAAAAAACAAAACTGGAAGATTTTGCAAAGCTATTTGCAAAAATCTATAATGAAGAAGAAATTGCGGTAAATCATTAAATCTATTTGTTATGAAAATCGGAATCATCGGCTCGGGAGTTGTCGGCCGGGTACTTGCTACTTCATTTATCCGGGAAGGACATGAAGTAATGTTGGGAACCAGAAATGTTTCCAAAGATGAAGTAGTAAAATGGAAAAAAGAAAATCCTTCCGGGCAGACAGGCAATTTTACAGATACTGCAAAGTTTGGAGAAGTCCTGGTGCTTGCGACCAACGGATCTGTTACAGAGTCAGTCATCAAACAAGCCGGTATCGATCATTTCTCAGGCAAAATTGTAATCGATGCTACTAATCCGATAGCAGCTGCCCCGCCTGTAAATGGAGTATTAAAATTCTTTACAAACCTCGATGAATCATTGATGGAAAAAATCCAGCGCCTAATTCCGAAGGCGAAGCTGGTAAAAGCTTTTAACAGTGTAGGAAATGCATTTATGTACAAGCCGGTTTTCAAAGAAGGAACACCGACCATGTTTATTTGTGGCAATGATGACGGAGCAAAGAAGACTGTTACTGATATTCTGACTTCTTTCGGATGGGAAACCGAAGATATGGGCAAAGTAGAAGCAGCACGAGCCATTGAACCACTCTGCATTCTCTGGTGTATTCCGGGAATGCTGCGTAACCAGTGGACACATGCATTTAAATTATTGAAGGCTTAAAAAAAACCTTTGATGAATCTGTCAGAATTCAAGTCAAGTTTATCATCAGATATTCCGCCTTCAGGAATTTCCGAATATCTGAAGGCCTTATGGTATGATGCAAAAGGCGACTGGGAAAAATCTCACAATATTGTCCAGGATATACATACCCGCACCGGATCCTGGATACATGCTTATCTTCATCGCAAGGAAGGAGATATTGGGAATGCCGATTATTGGTACAATTTGGCTGGGAGAAAAAGACCAAGCGTAACACCCGGACAGGAATGGGAAGAGATAGCGGGAGAAGTCGTTAGTCTTTAGTCAGGAGTCGGTAGCCTTGAATCGTGAGAAGTGAAATGTGAAAAATGGAACTACTAAAAATAGAAATATTTATTCTCAATATATTTTTTTACTTAAATACTCAGGTCTACCGACTCCCGACTAAAGACTCCCGACTCATTTGCAACACCAAATCAGGATCGGGACAGTTGCTTAGCCATTGATCTCTCTCAGAATATTTACAAACGCCCGGGTAATCTCCTTCCCATCCCTGCATGTCTTTGATTAATTGGAAATGCAAATGAGGTGGCCAGTTGCCATTTTCGAATCGCATCCCGAATTCGGTGAACACATCACCTCTCCGGATATTTTTTCCTTCATGCAAATTTTTCAAAGAATTCAGGCTGAGATGCCCGTATAAAGTGTGAAAGCTGATACCATCAAGGATATGAGTGAGGATGATGGTTGAACCGTAATCGCTGTCATTATTATTGAAGGCAAAGCTATGAACAAGACCATCCATCGGAGCCATTACCGCAGTTCCAGCAGGTCCCCAGATATCGATTCCAAGATGCAGTCTCCGGGGTTCTGCCGGTGTTTCTTCTTCAACCCAATCCATTAAATGGCTCTGTGCCTGAAAAGATGAATGGACTTTGTCATAATGTTTACTCCGGGCATACAAGGTTCGGTGTTCATTGTATCCGCCGATTCCATACCTGCATCCATTTTCCTTCAGTTTGGAATTGATATAATTTGCAAATTGGTCGGTATTGGCAATTTGTTCTGCAGTCAGCTCTTCATTTCGATCGGTGAAATCAAATAGCCATAGTTTATCCTTCTCCCATTCAAATGGAACAACGGGATGAAAGAGAGTTGCATATTTTCTTAGTTTTTCTTCAAGCATAGCAAACACTGCTGATAAAAAATAATACAAATATTATTCCCGATTGTTTGCTGTTATGATCCGGACTTGATAAAATCAGCCATTAGTTTCATCCTGAAATAGAGATTTCCCATCATCAGCGATATATTATTTTTGACATCTTTGACCGAACCACTATTCATTTTTTTGATATTTTTCAATTCCACAATTTTTTCATCGATCTTATCCATCAATCTTTCTGTAGTCCATCCTTCATATTTTTTATTTCTTTCATCATAAATAAAGCGAAGCCGAATAACACCTGATTTCAGTTTTTTAAATGAAAAATTCTCTTTGATAGCTGATTGGAAAGCTTCATTGGTCAGCAGATCGATCATCATATCGTATGAGGTATTATTTAAAAAACCGTTTTTGAAAACATTCAGGTTATTGCGCAGTTCCATGAGCAACTGTTTTTTATGCACATCGTTGGTCTTTGACTTTTTATATAAAAAAGCAAGCAGATCTTTTAATGGGGCAATGCTGCTGTTTAACCATTCCATATCGTAAATTTAATTTGTAGGGCTTTTCCAAAGTTTTAAACTTTGGAAAAGAGTAAAATACTAATTTTTTTAGTACATTTGAACAACTAATTTTGGACTGTGAATTCGCCTCAGCGCCTGATAGCGCATTTTGACCTGGATGCTTTTTTTGTGTCAGTGGAGTGTTTGGCTGATCCTTCATTGAAAGGAAAACCTTTGATGGTAGGGGGACATAGTGAAAGAGGAGTCGTTGCTGCCTGCAGTTATGAAGCCAGGAAATATGGAATTCATTCGGCAATGCCAATGAAGACGGCGATGAAATTATGCCCCCACGCCATAGTGGTTGGAGGAAGTCGTGGAGAATATAGCAAATACTCAAGACAGGTAACAGAAATTATAGCCGAAAGCGCACCTCTTTTTGAAAAAGCTTCTATCGATGAATTTTACCTGGATCTAACGGGGATGGATAAGTATTTTGATCCTTATCAGTGGACCATCCATCTCAGGGAAAGAATTATTCATGATACACATCTCCCGATTTCATTCGGGCTGGCCACCAATAAAATGGTTGCAAAGATTGCTACCGATGAGGCAAAGCCGAATGGATATCTCTATATTCCCCCCGGAATGGAAAAAGAATTTCTTTCTCCTTTAAAAGTGAATAAGATTCCCGGAGTCGGCAAAAATACCTATCAGGCTCTCATGGAAATGGGAATTGAAACGATCAAAGATATTAGTGAGCAGTCGGCCGAATTATTGGAAAAGAAATTAGGCAAATGGGGATGGGATCTCTGGAATAAATCTCATGGCATTCATTTGGGCGAAGTCGTTCCTTATCATGATGCAAAATCCATATCCACTGAAAGTACTTTTGAAGAAAATAAGACTGATATGGGATTTTTGATGTCTGAACTGGTGAGGATGACAGAACGTGTGGCTTATGAACTCAGGCAGGACAATAAAACAGCCGGCTGCCTGGCTGTAAAAATCAGGTATCCGGATTTTGAAACCACTTCAAAGCAAGCCACCATTCCTTATACTTTTTATGATGATGAGCTGATTCCAAAGGCAAAAGAGCTGTTTCATAAACTTTACAGGAGAGGTCTGCCGGTCAGGCTCCTGGGGGTCAGACTGGGGGAACTGACAGGCGATGCCATGCAAACCAATCTCTTCGACAATGTTGAAAGGAAAACTGAGTTGTATAAAGCAATTGATGATGTCAAAAACCGCTTTGGCAAACAATTTCTTACAAAAGCTACAGGCACGGGCCAATACAAATAAAAATAGCCTGACAGAATCCTCACTAAGTTAAAGACTTATAAAAATTTTATGAAAAGTCTACTATATCAATAGAGAATTAATATCTTCGTGATCCTTTTTGAATGTATGTTTTCTATTAATTAACTTAAAAAATCTTTATATGAGTTTAAGATTAGGGGATACGGCTCCCAATTTCAAGGCGACAACAACCGCCGGTGATATCGATTTTTATGAATACCTGGGAAATGGCTGGGGAATTTTATTTTCACATCCTGCTGACTATACGCCTGTTTGTACTACTGAATTAGGTAAAACAGCTTTATTACAGGAAGAATTTGCAAATCGCAATGTAAAAGTGCTTGCAGTCAGCGTCGATCCTTTAGATAAACATCTGGGCTGGGTCAATGATATCAACGAAACTCAAAATGTAAAAGTCGGTTTTCCGATTATAGCAGATAGCGACCGCACCGTTGCCAACCTGTATGGAATGATTCACCCCAACGCTTCGGAAACCTTCACCGTTCGTTCATTATTCGTGATCGGACCGGATAAAAAAGTAAAATTGACAATCACTTACCCGGCTTCCACCGGCAGAAACTTTGTTGAAGTATTGCGCGTGGTTGATTCTTTGCAATTAACTGCCAATTTCAGTGTAGCTACTCCGGCCGACTGGAAAGAAGGTGAAGATGTAATTGTTGTTCCTGCTGTATCAACGGATGATGCTATCAAGAAATTCCCTAAAGGAGTAAAAGTGGTAAAGCCTTATTTGCGTTATACACCACAGCCGAATAAATAATATTTTCAGGCAAATATTTTCAATGCCCCCGATGTACGGGGGCTTTTTTATTAGGCATGAGCCCTGATAATTATAACCGCGGATACGCAGCGTTACTACTTAAAATTTCAAACTTTGGAAAACTTGCCTAATTTCAGTTTTCAAACCAAAACAGATATGAGAAAATTAATATTTTTCTTCGCAGTTTTTTTCTCACAATTTTCATTCGGACAAAAAACAATCATTTATTGCGGTAAATTAATTGATGTAAAATCCTTACAGGTTTTGAGTGAAATGTCAATCGTAGTGGAAGGGGATCATATTTCGGATATCCAAAAGGGTTATATCAGGGCTGAAGCCAATGATAAAACCATTGATCTGAAGAAAAGAACAGTAATGCCCGGGCTCATCGATTGCCACGTGCACCTGGAAGGTGAAACAAGCCCGAATGAATTTGAAATGACATTCAGGCTAAACCCGGCAGATTATGCATTTCTTTCAATCGGATATGCCGAAACTACTTTGAAAGCCGGATTCACAACAGTACGCGATGTCGGAGGAAGCGGCGTCAATATTTCCTTGCGTAATGCAATCAACAAAGGCCTGGTGATAGGTCCAAGGATATATACTGCCGGAAAAGCCCTGAGCAGTACCGGCGGACATGGCGATCCTACCACTGGTCTGCGTGATGATCTGATGGGAGATCCCGGTCCGAAGGATGGTGTGGTGAATGGAGTAGATAATTGTATCAGGGCTGTGCGGATGCGTTATAAAGAAGGGAGCGATCTTATAAAGATCCTGGCTACAGGTGGAGTATTGAGTCTTGAAAAAGATGGAAGCGGTGCGCAGTTTTCGGAAGAAGAAATCAGGGCAATTGTTCAAACGGCAAAGGATTATGGAATGAAAGTCGCAGCCCATGCCCATGGAGCCGAAGGAATAAAGCGGGCGATTCGCGCAGGCGTAACTTCGATTGAGCATGGCAGTTATATGGATGATGAAGCCATCAGCTTGTTCAAGCAATACGGGACCTGGTATGTTCCGACAATCATTGCAGGCAAATCTGTTTCTGATTCGGCAAAGAAACCTGGTTATTATCCTGATATCATTGCATCCAAGGCATTGACCATCGGACCGATCATGGAAAGCACTTTCAGCAAAGCATATAAAGCCGGAGTGAAGATTGCTTTCGGAACGGATGCAGGCGTTTATAAACACGGAAAGAACTGGATGGAATTTATTTATATGACGGAATCTGGAATGCCCCCGCTCGAAGCCATTCAATCCGCCACGGTGCATGCAGCAGAACTAATCGGCATCGACAATAAAACCGGCAGCATTGAAAAAGGAAAATGGGCGGATATTATTGCAGTTGATGGAGATCCTACTCAG
>Ga0335083_10012607_pt1 | contig 10102 bp, 11 predicted proteins | sample Lox_Sample_42_FD_206716 | JGI IMG/M metagenome (GOLD analysis project Ga0335083, IMG submission 206716) | Soil microbial communities from Loxahatchee National Wildlife Refuge, Florida, United States - Lox_Sample_4.2 | ecosystem: Environmental > Terrestrial > Soil > Wetlands | place: USA...
ACTTACTCCTCTAACTTATGGAGGCGGTCAGGAACGCGGCCTGCGCCCTGGAACGCTACCGGTGCCGTTGGTCGTTGCTCTCGGCCGAGCCTCAGAGCTCGCCCTCCGCGATGTGACCAAACGGAATTCACGTTGTGAGCGCATAAAATCGGCAGCGATAGACGCGTTTCGCTTGGTTGGCGCGGTGCCAACCGGAAACCAAGATTTAGCATTGCCGAGCACGCTAAGTATCACCGTTCCAGGTCTCGATTCCGAGGCATTGATAATTGCGCTAAAGGACATTGTCGCGATTTCAAACGGCTCCGCTTGCACATCGCAGAATTATGAACTGAGCCATGTGCTCGTTGCGATGGGGTTGCCAGATGAACAAGTGAAGGGCGCGCTGCGTCTTTCGTGGTGCCATCTAACGCCCGATCCACCGTGGGGCGAAATTGTGAAAGTCATTAGGTCGCTTTCGTGAAATGCGTTCTTTGACGTGATGCGGATTCTGAAGTAGGCAACGAGCGCGGCATCGCCAACATGCGTGGAGCAACAATTCCGACTTATCAGCGTGATCGAGAATATCGCGAAAATGAACGCCAAGCGAGCCAGAGAAATTTGCCACGGATTTGCCAGCAAACGTGTTTTTGGCTTGTTCTTGCGGCAACTTCCTGCACTTTCTTTCTTGTTCTAACTTACTCTTAAACAACTTAAAGCACGATTGACGAAGCTTTTCTGTTGTTGGGCCGGAGATGGTTCGACCCCCACTCCGGGCACCAAAAAGGTGCGATCTGTCGCTGGCACATTCCTGATGACGCGGTAACAACGACGTTACGGAAACGATCTCGTTTTCATGCCGCGAGCGGGCAGCTTCTCGTTCATCGAAACAACCCCGCCATCGTTCATGAAAACATCGCTCAGACCCTTTCTCGCCGTTGTCACTCTCCTGGCGACGCTCAGCTTTGGTGCGCAGATCAGCTGCGGCGCCGAACCTGAAGTCGGCGGTCCAAGCCCGGCCCGGCAGCAGGCCGCGCCAAACGTGGTGTTGACGCGCACGCCACTCACCGTGCAGGAATTCGCAAAGTACCAGCGCATGGACGCACGGCTGCGCAACCAGCATGGTGCCGGGGCCGACGATCACACGGTTCTATGGGTTGCGGTCGGCGTTGCCGTCGTCGTGGGCATTGTCGTCATTGCCTCCAGCCATCACGGCGGCATGGGCGGCGGTTACTGAACGGAGGCGGCATGCGATTGGCCGCAGTGTGGTGGCTGGCCGCTCCGCTGCTGCTTGGAGCGTGCTCCTCGGTGGCGCCGTTCACCGGCATGCCGCTCGGGAGGAACGGGCTGTACGTGAACGGCGTGACCCCGATCCGCCAGGACAAGATTTATTCCTGTGGACCGGCCTGCGTTGCCGCCGTGGCCACCCATTGGGGAGTCGACCTCGCGCGGTTTGAATCCAGAATCCCGCCGCTTTCGGGGGATACGACGGCGCGGGATCTGCAAAACCTGGCCGGGGAACTTGGGCTCACCGCATTTGCTTACGAAGGCTCAATGGATGACCTGCAAGACAATCTGCGCCAGGGCCGCCCGGTCATCACCATGATTCCGATGCCCCTGCCGCCGAAGGGGGACCTCATCACAGCCCAGGTGTTGGAATTATGGAATGAGATCGGCCCCCGACCGTCGCATTGGGTCGTGGTCGTCGGCATGATCGGGCAGAAGTGGATGATCATCGACGATCCCGCCTCAGGGCCTTTGGTCTTAGAAGCCGGTCGGTTTCGACGATGGTGGGCGCGCGAGCGGAATCTCTCGGTGCTCGTCGTCGCCACGGCCGCCGCACCGGCCAGCGTCAGTTTGAATCCATGATCTCGTTCCGCGATCGCAGTGTCGCCTGGTTCTCGAATGGAAGAGTTTCGGATTTCCTCTTCTTTTTTCCGAACTGAAATTTTGCGATTCGTCCTTCGCTTTTTTCCCGCTTGGTCAATGGGTGATCTCCGGGGCCAAAGGCCGCCGCCTCATCAATTTTTGGCGTAAGCCCCACCGTAATTGGCATTAGATTATTTGTCCCGGCGCATTTGCGGAGCAAATAACACCTGGACAAAGCCGGCCCTGCCTTGGCTCGCCGCCGGCCCCGGCTGTATTCTCGCCTCCGCTGATGAAACGATTACGTGCCAGCCCGGTTTCACCCCCGGCGGACGCATCCGGCCCCGCTTCCACCGGAGTTTCGCGCCGGTCCTTTTTGAAAGGACTTGGCACCACCGCCATCTCGGCCGCCACGCTCGGCTTGAACGGCGTCGCCGCGGAGCTGGCCCAGGCCAACGCCGAGCGGCCGGCCGGCCCCGGCGCGGTCCCGGTCACTCTCCGCCTCAACGGCCAGGACCGCACCTTCACGCTCGAGCCGCGCGTGACGCTGCTCGAAGCGCTGCGCCTCCACGCCGGCCTGACCGGGCCGAAGGAAGTGTGCGGCCGCGCCGGCTGCGGCGCCTGCACCGTCCTGCTCGACGGCGCGCCGGTGAACGCCTGCGCGATCCTCGCCATCGACGCCCAGGGCGCCGAAATTCTCACCATCGAGGGGCTCGCCACCGACGACAAGCTCACCGCGCTGCAGCAGGCCTTCGTCGACCACGACGCGCTGCAATGCGGCTACTGCTCGCCGGGTTTCGTCATGACGCTCGCCGCGTTTTTGCGCAAAAACCCGCATCCGACCGGGGCCGAAATCCGCCAGGCCTGCACCGGCAACCTCTGCCGTTGCGGCTCCTATCCGCACATTTTCGCCGCGGTCCTCGCCGCCACCGGCGGCACGCCCGCGGCAAAAACCGAAATCATCCGCCTTCACGACCATGGCCTGGCCTAGCGAAACCAAGTACGTCGGAAAACCGCGCTCCCGCGCCGAGGCGCCGGCCAAGGTCTCGGGCCGGGCCAGGTATTCGTCCGACGTCGCGCCGCCCGGCCTGCTCTACGCGGCGGTCGTCCGCTCGCCCTGGCCCGCGGCCAAAATCACCTCCGTTTCCCTCGACAAGGCGCGCGCCGCGCCCGGCATCAAGGCCGCGATCCTCGCGCGCGAAAACCTCACCCAGGTCCGCTATTACGGCGAGGAGATCGCCGCCGTCGCCGGCGTGAGCCGGCAGGCCGTGCTCGAGGCGCTCCCGCTCGTAGAAATCAAGGCCGAGCCGCTCCCGTTCGTCGTGGACGAGGTCGAGGCGATGCAGCCCGATGCGCCGCGCGTCTTTGCGGAAAATTCCAACCTCAACCTCGATCCGGTGAAAAAGAAGGGCGACGTCGACGCGGCCTTCGCCAGCGCAGCGGCCGTCGTCGAGGGCACGTTTTCCGTCCCGGTGCTCATTCACAACAACCTCGAGTCGTTCGGCGGCGTCGTCTCCTGGGACCACGACGGCGTCACCGCCTGGATCTCGACGCAGGGCATTTTCAGCGCGCGCGAAAACCTGGCCAGCCATCTCGGGCTGCCCCAGAGCCAGGTGCGCGTCATCTGCGACCACATGGGCGGCGGCTTCGGCGCGAAAACGTCTCCCGGCGTCGAGGCGGCGCTCGCCGCGCGCCTCTCCCGCGAGGCCGGCGCGCCGGTGAGGCTCATGCCCAACCGCGCCGAGCAGGCCCTCGCCGTCGGCAACCGCCCGTCGTCCGCGCAGAAAATCAAGCTCGCCGCCGACCGCGACGGCAGACTCGTCGCCTTCGAGATGCTCGCCTTCGGCACCTCCGGTTACGCCGCCTCCGCCTCGAATGCCGGCGGCTCGTCCAGCGCGAACGTGCCCATGCCCTACATCTACGTGGTGCCCAACACCCGCGTGCTCCAGGCCAGCATCGCCCTCAATACCGGCGCCGGCCGTCCCATGCGCGCGCCCGCCCACCCGCAGGCCTCGTTCGGCATGGAATCGATCATGGATGAACTCGCGGTCAAGCTCGGCCTCGATCCCGTCGAGCTGCGCCTGCGCAACGATCCCTTTGAAATCCGCCAGCGCGAATGGAAGCTCGGCGCCGAACGTTTCGGCTGGAAGGAAAAATACCGCGCGCCCGGCAGCTCGCCCGGCCCGGTCAAGGTCGGCGTCGGCTGCGGCGCCGCCACCTGGGGCGGCGGCGGCCGCGGCACCCAGGCCGAGGTCCAGATCAACCCCGACGGCACCGTCGAGGTCCGCTGCGGCTCGCAGGACCTCGGCACCGGCACGCGCACCGTCGTCCAGCTCGTCGCCGCGGAAGTGCTCCAGCTCGATCCGGCCCGCATCACCGCGCGCGTCGGCGACACGAATTTTCCGCCCTCCGGCACCAGCGGCGGCAGCACCCAGACCGCCTCGGTCGGCCCGGCGGTCTACGACGCCTGCGAGCAAGCCCTGGCCGAGCTGAAAAAAGCCGGCGGCCTCGACGATCCGCGCGGCACGCGCTGGGACGAGGCCTGCCGCAAGCTCGGCGCCGTCCCCCTCGTCGCCCACGGCAAATGGCGCGAAGGACTGTCCTCGCGCGACGTCGGCGGCGTGCAGTTTGCCGAGGTCGAGGTCGATACCGAGACCGGCTTTGTCCGCGTGCGCAGGATCCTCTGCGTCCAGGACTGCGGCCTCGTGGTCAACCCGCTCACCTGCCGCAACCAGGCCAACGGCGGCGTCATCATGGGCCTCGGCTACGCGCTCTACGAGCAGCGCGTGATGGATCGCGTCAACGGCGTCGTCCTCAACAACAATTTGGAAACCTACAAACTACCCGGCGCGGCCGACATGCCCGAAATCGATGTCGTGTTCCTCGACATGCCCGAGCGCGGCATCATCGGCATGGCCGAGCCGGTCACCATCCCCACAGCGGCGGCCATAGCCAATGCCGTTGCCAATGCGCTCGGCGTACGGATCTCCAGCCTCCCGATCACGCCTGACAAGGTGCTGGCAGCACTCGGCAAGATCACGGAAAAAAACCCCATTGCCGGGCGCGAGCGCGAACTGGCCGATGCCTTCGCGCTGATGGCCGCCGCTGGCGGGAATGCGAAAGGAAGCTCATGAATGCGTTCGCCTACGTCACCGCGCAGACGCCGAAGTCGGCGGTCGAGCTGGCCGGCGACGACGGCCGCTTTCTCGCCGGCGGCGTCGACCTGCTCGGCCGGATCGAGGAGGGCCTCGACGAGCCGAAGCTGCTCGTCAACATCAAGGCGCTCCCCGGCACGACCGACCTCACGCCCGGGCCGGACAAATGGGTCATCGGCGCCAACGTCAAGCTCGCCGCGCTGGCCGGCCATCCCGATCTCGCCCGCGTGTTCCCGGCGCTGGCCGCGGCCGCCGCGCACGTCGGCTCGCCGCAGATGCGCAACCTCGCCACCGTCGGCGGCAATCTCGCCCAGCACGTGCGCTGCTGGTATTACCGGCATCACGACGTCGTCTGCCTGAAGAAAGGCGGCCACCGCTGCTTCGCCCGCTCCGGCGAAAACAAATACCATTCCCTTTTCACCGCCGCGATGTGCGCCAGCCCGTGCGTCTCCAACCTCGGCGTGACTCTCACCGCCCTCGGCGCCTCCGTCGTGGTGCAGCATCCCGCGCACACCGTCACCCTGGCGATGGCGGACCTCTATTCCTCCGCCTGGCGCAATCCCCGCGTCCACAACTCGCTCCACCAGGGCGACCTCATCCTCCGCGTCGAAATCCCCGTCCCTGCCGGCGGCCGCAGTGTCTACCTCCAGATGAGCGAGAAGGCCGAGTTCGACTGGGCCCTCGTCAGCTGCGCCGCGGCCGCGCGCGTCGACGGCCGCAAGCTCAGCGGCGCCCGCATTGTGCTCGGCGCGGTCGCGCCCATTCCCTGGGAACTCGACGAAGCCAACGCGCTGCTCGAAAACAGCGAAGTGACCGACGACCTCGCCTCGCTCGTCGCCAACCGGCTCCTCGAGAAGGCCACGCCGCTCGCCCGCAATGCCTACAAGATTCCGCTCGCGCAGGCGCTCATCCGCCGCGCCCTGCACCAGCTCGTCGCCTGAAACTTTTCCCATGAACTGCGAACCCTGCCGCCACTTCCGGAACAAAAAGATGTTCATTCCGGCGCAGGCCGGCTCGGCGCTCGAACTCGACCCCGCCGAGCCGGTTATCACGCAGTGCTGGTGCGTCCGCACGCTCTCCGAACTCGGCCACGACGAGCGCCTCGCCACCTTGGCCGGCTGCTCCGATCCGAAGCGCGCCTGCTTCCAGCCGCGTTGACCCGGCGGCCGCGCCCGCCCCGCCGAAAAACGCACTTGCCTCGCCCCGGCGGTTGCGGCTTGCTGACCCTTCCCTTGTTCGGGCTGTAGCGTAGCCTGGTAGCGCGCTTGCATGGGGTGCAAGAGGTCGTGAGTTCGAATCTCACCAGCCCGACCATTCTTCCGCATTGCGGCGGTCACGCCCCAGGCGCGCCCCGGCCGTGATCGCGGGGAAACAAAATTCTTGCCCCGCGGGGCGCGAATGTGTCTTTTGACCATCCGCCTTTTGCCCGGGTGGTGGAATTGGTAGACACGCAGGTCTCAGAAGCCTGTGCTTAACCGCATGGGGGTTCGAGTCCCCCCTCGGGCACCAGCTAAATCGTCGTCAAAATCGTGGTCAGCCATGGACAAGTCATTGCTAGGCAGGACATTATTATTGTATCCATTATCGGGATACAGTTCCTTTTTAAGGCCCGTTTTTGCCTGTTTTTGCCCCAAAAAACCAGATTTTGGGGAAGCTATTGAGGAAGGTAAGACAGAGGCCAGTTTTTCCATTTCGGAGAAAAGGGGCAGGCTTTGCGGGTCCGTGTAACGGTCCGTCATCCGCCATTCGCTGTGCCGGGCCAATTTTACGCGGGCCAGCTCGGAAATTCCGACCGTGGCCAGAAGGCTGGTAAAAGTGTGCCGGAGCGCGTGAAAATCCACGCGATAGCCCCGCTCATCCTTAATTGGAATTCCGCAGGCCGTCAGGTCTTTTGTCAGGGTTTTCACGCTCGGCAGCCCGCGCGGAAAAACAAGGTCTGTGGGTTTGGTCCCTTTTGGCCGTTTTTCGTTCAATGCGGCAATAAGCGGCGGGACGAGCGGAATTTTTGCGGCCTTTTTGCTTTTCGTGATTTCCGCCCGGACGTCGATAAAAGGCTGCTGGTCCTCCAAACGAATATCCGCCCAGCGTAGTTGTTTTATTTCTCCGCGTCTAAGTCCGGTAAATCCGGCAATCAAATAGGGCAGGGAGCGCTTTCCGCTATTTTCCACCAAGCGCCAAAACATTTCGAGGGAAAGAGCCCGGCGTTTAAATGTTTCTTTTCCGCAGACCTCCAATTTTGAAATGACTTTTAGCGGATTGTGCAGTGCCCGGCCCTGCCTCACCAACCAATTTAAAAAGGCATTGGCATGGCCGAGATATTCATTGCACGTTTTGGCGGAGAATTTGGATTGCTGGGAGCGCCATTTGGTAAATCCGTCGGCGGAAATGTCACCCATGAGTCCCCAATCGCATTCTTTCAGCAATCGCTCCAAGCGGCATTTTGTGTGAACGACATGGCTTTTGCAGCGTCCGCGTTCACCTAAATCGGAGATAAATTCCGTCAAATGATCGGAAAGAGGGCGCTGCGCGGAATTTCGGACTAATTTTGAGGGAAGAAGGCCGAGTAATTCTTTTTCGTGCTCGTCAATGAGTTGCCGGGCCTTAATTTCCGCCAATTCCTTATTCGGCGTGTGCAATGGCACATCGTAAACCTTCGGTCCATTGCCGACGCGGTAGCGGAGGCGATAAACCCGGCTGCCTTTCTGTTTAAAAATTCGTTTGTACATCGATTATCGGGCGGCAGATTTGATGAAGGCCATTAAATCGCTGCTACGAATTAAAATTCGACCGCGGATTTTGTGGATTTTGATTTTCCCTTCGTCGATGAGCCGCCGGACCGTCTTTGTGGAAGTGCGGAGCAATTCGGCGGCCTCAGGCAAAAGGAGAAAATGATCTCCGTCAGGCAAGGTATTCATGATTTCTTCTCTCCATTAGGTTCTAGCGGTTTTTTGTCGGAAATTTCTGCTTCTTTCTCGGCGTCCTCTTCGGAGATTTCCCTTACGCCGCCGATGTGTCCCCAAGATTCATTTTCCTGCAATTGCAGCCATTGCTGGTAAACCCGGTAAACCTGGCCGCGTCGGATTTTTTTCCCGGCAAGCTCCTTTGCCAATTGCTCGTTTAGCCAAGTGGCAATTTCCGCGTAACTGTAGCCACGTGTGCGAAGCTTGTGGATGGCTTCAACGTACGATTCGAGAGGGAAATCTTTAGCCGTGGTTTTCCATGGCATAGCATCGGCCTTTAATGCCAAAGCGTCAGGATGACCGGGCGGAAAATTAGGGCTCGGAATGCTTTCGGCTTTTTTTGCTTTCTTAGACATAAAACCATAAAAACGATAAAACAATTTCATGTCAACACAAAAACAGATCGGTTTAAGCGGCCTGCGGGCCACTCTTTGTCAAATGTGGATACGTGCGCTCACGCTGGATCACAGTTGGACAAGTTTTGCCAGTATTCACCGGATATTTCACTGCGCGCATCTGACAATGCCGAGAAAGATTAAAACTGGGAAAAACGTCCCAAAATCAATGTGAGCCGAACCCGGAAAACGGTAATTGGACAAAACGAATTCGGACAAATCCCCGAAATAATTTCTTCTGAATAAGGGTTCATTTCGAAGAGAAAAATCTGCGGATTGTTACAACAAACCGCGTTGCAAAGTCATTGGTGGCGGCGGCATGAAGATCGACCGGATGTTCTACGAGAAATTTGAGGACAACGTGCGCGAAAACGATTTTATCGCGGCCAGCGTAGAGGCCGGTCAATGGGACAAGGTCATCGACTACGTGAATCGCGAGGTTTTCGATAAACCACCTTGATGCGCGATGGCCGCATCACTGGTGCCGCTGGCACCTCGCTGCCGGGGCTGGCGCAGATTCCCAGCGAACTTCCCGGGGACACCGAAAATCTGCAGGTTTATTATGCCGAGCAAAGATTGCGGGAGATTGGCGTTCCAACGCAGATTCAGCCGGCGACATTTCGGACCCATAAAGCCGACGACATTCAACTTATTTTTGCCATTAAGAACGCCCGTTATGTTTACTGCCCGCAATTCGGTGTCTTTCAATTGCAGAGCCAGGGCTTGGTTACCTCGGCTGCGACCACTTCGCAGTGACGCGCCGCAATCTCTCGCACTATGCCTGCGTCTAATTCATAAATGTGTCGTTTCGGATAATTTCTTTCCGAAGGCATTTTTCACTGGCCAGCTATTTGCGAATGAAGCTTACTTTAGACTTCCATTTTCCCCGGCTATAATCGACGGAGAAAAAAATCCAGCTATGCCAACCGTCAAAACTTTACCTCGGGTTTCCATTTTAATTTTTTTGACTTTGCACTCTTGGGGGTGCCTGCAGGCGCAAACAGTTCTTCCCTTCAGCACAGACTTTGAATCCCCGGAAGGATTTTCAATTGGTTCGATCCAGGGACAAAATGGCTGGGAGGTGATCCAAGGGAGTGCCTCCATTGGCACTGCCAGCGCGTTTTCCGGAACGCAGTCGCTGTCGCTGGATGCAACCTCGCCACCCTCCATCGTTGTACAATCTTTTGCGCAGCTGGCAGGACAGAATATCATTTTCGTCGATTTTTATTCGCGACCGTCCGCAAGTACTGACTCCAGCCTGACCACGCTATTCGACTTGGGAGCTTCCCAAGCAAATTTTGTCAAAGTTGGCTCAACTGGCGAAGTTTATGCTTTCAATGGCGACGGTACAGGAGGCGGTAATTGGCAGGCCACTGGTTTCACCGCTGCACTCAACACAAACGGCCAGTCGCAAGACTGGATTAGGTTTACCTTTCGGCAGGATTATTCCGCGAAAAAATGGGACCTGTTTCTCAACGGCGAGATGGCAATGCATGACTTGGGGTTTCGTGACAATGCCACAACCTATTTTTCTCTTTTTACCATGCAGGGTACATCTGCGTCGGCTGGCTATTTGGACTATATGTACATCGGCTCGGTGAATCCGCTCTTTGAAGATGCAGACCAGGACGGGCTGCCGGACAGCTGGGAGCAGCAATACCTCGGAACCTTGAACTACGGGCCGAATGACGATCCCGGCGGAGTGGGGCGGACCTTGCTGCAAAGCTATCAGCAGGGATTGAGCCCGTGG
>Ga0335083_10012610_pt1 | contig 10099 bp, 8 predicted proteins | sample Lox_Sample_42_FD_206716 | JGI IMG/M metagenome (GOLD analysis project Ga0335083, IMG submission 206716) | Soil microbial communities from Loxahatchee National Wildlife Refuge, Florida, United States - Lox_Sample_4.2 | ecosystem: Environmental > Terrestrial > Soil > Wetlands | place: USA: Florida...
GCAGTTTCAAGGTTTCAAAGTCCCAGCCGCATACCACTCATATTTTGAAACCTCCAACCCGGAAACTTTGAAATCTGCTCTCCTACGGTATCAGCAACAATTTCCCGGTCGTCTTTCTTCCTTCCAGTTCCGCGTGAGCCCGCGCGGCTTCCGCCAGGGGATATGTGTGCTCGATCCGCAGCTTCAATTTTCCTGAACCGATCATTCGGAAGACATCGCCCGACCGCTCCAGCAACTCTTCGCGCGTGGCAGTGTAATGCCCCAGCGTCGGCCGAGTCACAAACAATGAGCCTTTCGTCGACAACTGAATCAAGTCAAACGGAGGCACAGCCCCGCTCGACCCACCGAACAAGGCCATCATCCCGCGCGGTCGCAGCACGTTCAGCCCTTTCTCAAACGTAGTCTTGCCGACCGAATCATAAACAACATCGACGCCTTTGCCCGCGGTGAGCCGCTTCGTCTCCGCTTCAAAATCCTGTTGCGTGTAGAGGATGACTTCGTCCGCGCCCGCTTCCTTCGCCAGTCTTGCCTTTTCGTCGGTCGAAACGGTCGCGATCACGCGCGCTCCGATGTTGTGCGCCATCTGGGTCAGTAACAGCCCAACTCCGCCAGCCGCCGCATGTACCAGGGCCGTCTCACCCCGTTTCAGGGGATAGACGCTATGCGACAGATAGTGCGCCGTCATTCCCTGCAGCATCGCCGAGGCTGCTTGCTGATCGTTTACTCCCGCCGGAACCGGGACGAGCTTGTCCGCCGGAATCGCCGCGTATTCTGCGTAGCCTCCAAGCACGCTCGACCATGCCACGCGGTCGCCCGCTTTCAGCGACTTCACATCGGCGCCGATCGCCGTGACAGCTCCCGCGCCTTCCTGCCCCAGCACAAATGGAAGCGGAACCTTATACCGCCCCTCGCGCTGATAAACGTCAATAAAGTTCACACCGCTCGCCGCCAGCCTGACCACGGCTTCGTCGGCCTTCGGCGTGGGCACAGGCAGGTCGACCAGCTCCATCGCTTCGTACCCGCCCGGTTGCTTAACCTGAATCGCTTTCATTCCAGTCCTGTCGAGAGTCTTATGTGAAGCAGTTGCCCCACCCTCCCGCTCGTTTTGCAGAAGGGCACGGATTTTGATTTTCGCGATTTTGATCGTGGTGTTAGGTCCCGGATTGAGCCCGAACCCTAATTCTCTTCCTGCCCCTTCGGCGGTTCTCCGGGATTCAGTCCCGCAGCGGCCATGATCGCCCGCCCGAACTCCTCCGGCGTCACACTGAAACCTTCCTCGACTATCTGCCCGTTTTCGGTGATTGGCGCCACAAAGCGATATCCTCGCCCCACAACAGTTTGCAGATACTGCGGTTGGCCGGAATTGTCGTCCAGCGCCATCCGCACCTTGCGGATCGCGGTGTTGATTCCCTGCTCCACGTCCACGAAGACGTCTTTGCCCCACAGCGCCTCGGCGATCTGCTCGCGCGTGACCAGCTTCCGCTGGTTCTCGATCAGGAACATCAACAACTGAAGGGGCAGACCCTCCAGCCGCACCGGATTTCCGGACCGGAAAAGCTGGAATCGGCCAAAATCGAGCTCGAACTCGTCGAAGCGAATCCTCTTGTCGGGAATGGACTTATCAGGCATGGAACCCGGGATACAACCAGTGGCTCAATTCTGGTATGCCGCGCGGATGGGTGTCAAGCGGGCAGTGCAGTTGTCAGGTGCCAGATCCCAGCCGTCAGTTGGACCCCCAATATTGTCGGACCTGTGGATCCCAAACCGCAGTCAACAGCGAGAAACCGGGGAATTGACAAGCAAACTGATTCTCTTCAGATCAATTGATTTCGCTTCAGACCCTCTCCATGGACCTTTTTTCGATCCGGGAGCAATATCGCCACAGTTCTGATTGATACGGACTCAAAATTCTGGAGGTGGTTATGAAATACGCAAAATGGATGATGGCCCTGACGCTCACCCTGGCTCCAATGCTCGCTTCGGCTCAGCTTTCCAGCAGCCAGAAGCTCAAGGCGGATGTCCCGTTCGAGTTCGAAGTCGGCAACAGGATGATTCCCGCCGGCGAATGCACCGTTCGCACCGGCACTATGGACGGCAAGAGCATCGTCGTGCACAACATCGACGCCAGCACCAGCCTGTTTTCCAGCATCTCGACCGATGAGATGAAGACGGCGGCGGCCAACTACGCGCTAGTCTTCAACAAGTACGGCGACCGCTACTTCCTCAGCGGGATCAAGCTTGAGGGTTCGCGTGTGATGCACCGTTTGCCGCAGAGCAAGGCCGAAGCTGAACTCCGCGCCGCCAACGTGACGTCTACGCAAGAGATCTTGCTTGCCTCTCTCCAGTAGGGCAGGCGAAGCAAGTATGGGAGGGTACGGGAGTTCGGGGGGATTCCCGAACCCTTCCATTTACAAAGACTCAAGGCAAAGGGATTTCAGCAAAGAGTTCAAGTTCGCGGGCTCTGAGGCGTAGTGATATTCATACGGCTTTCCTATATACGGGCTGCTGTTGCCCTCTAACCCTAAGCCCTCAGTGAAATACCTGCCGAACCACTCAAGCTGCTACACTGGCTCCTCTCAAAAGAGGAGCCAGTCCCGCTTATGGCCGAAAATCAACAGTCCTACGCCAACCACACCCGCTGGGATCCTGCCTTCCACTTCTTCGTCGCCCCGGTTTTCGTCCTTGCGCTGATCCTCACCTTCGTCCACTTCTTCGCACACTTTGCGCACAGCGACTCCCGGGAAAACTTCCATGCGTTCTTGCTCATCCTGCTCGCTCTCGCGCTGCTCACGGCAATCTTCAAGATCCGGCTCTATGCGCTGAAAGTGCAGGACCGCGTCATCCGGCTGGAAGAACGCCTGCGCCTGACGCAGCTTGCTTCCGAACCGCTGCGCTCGCGTATCCCGGAATTGACCGAAGACCAGCTCTGCGGCCTGCGTTTCGCCTCCGACGCCGAAGTCTGCAAGCTGGCAGAACGCGCCCTGAACGAAAAGCTCAAGCGCAAGGAAATCAAGCAGGCCATTCAGAACTGGCGCGCGGATAATTGGAGAGTCTGAGACAGTCGTCAGCTCTGGCTGCCTGCGCTGACGCAAGATCATTTGGCATCCCGGGGCCGCCGCTCTTTGGCGCCGGAGGATCGATGCAACCAGCCGGCAGTTCCGTACCGCCGGCACCAGGCCGAACGCCTGCTCGGAGGAACATAATGGCATCTCTCAACGACCCACTCGCGCAGCAACTCCTCAACGGGCGCTACATCGGCTCTCTCGCCACTCAGCGCCCCGACGGATCGCTTCACATCGTCGCCGTCTGGTTCTGGTTCGACGGCAAGCAGGTCTATATCGCCACGGCGTCGCGAAGCCGCAAAGCGCAGAACGTGCAAGCGAACGCCGCCGCCGCGCTGATGATCGACTCCCGCGATCCTGCCGCGTCGTGCGGCATCACGATCTCAGGAAAAGTCGACACGCTGACCGGCGAGGCCACTCGCGATCCGAACCACAGGATTCACACAAAATATATGAGCGCCGCCGCAATTGCCGATCCGAAAGTCGGCCCCGTCTTCGCCGTGTGGGACGACATAACACTCCGGCTTACCCCGCAGTCGGTTGTCGCTTGGGACATGCGCGTCGCCGACCAGCAAGCATTCGGCGGTTCGTTCGCGAAAAACCCGGATTATCTGCTCCCGCTGGAGCGCTAGCCGCGTTGATTCGCGTCCACTGGGGGACTTGTCATCCCCAGGCGCCGCTCTTTGGCGCCGAAGGATGACAACCTGGGTGAAGGTCACTCCGCAACAATCCCGATCGTCTTCCACCATTTCTCCACCAGTTCCGTCCACTGCGTAATCGGCTCACTCGTCCGCCGCAGGCCAAATGCGTGTCCCCCGTGTGCGTACAAGTGCATCTCCGCCGGAACCTTCGCTTTTCTCAGCGCTTCGAAATAGACAAGCGAGTTCTCCACCGGATCGACCGGATCATCCTCCGCCTGCAAAATGAACTGCGGCGGAGTCCTGCTCGTGACCGGCACGTAGGGATTCAACTGAAGGTCCTTCGTCGTGTTCTCTTGCATGTGTCCGGGATACAGCGCCACACCGAAATCCGGACGGCAGCTTTCCTTGTCCGCGGCATCCACCGGCTGGTAAATCTGCTTCGCGAAATTCGTGCTGACCGCTCCAACGAGATGCCCTCCGGCTGAAAATCCCAGCACTCCGACCTTGTGCGGATCAATTCCCCACTCCGCCGCGTGCGAGCGCACCAGCCGGATCGTTCTCTGGGCGTCTTCGAGAGCCATCGGCGACCTCGGGTACGCCCCCGAACGCGGCGAAAGATGCTCGCCCGGCACGCGATACTTCAGCAGGATGCACGTGATCCCTCGCGACGTGAGCCAGTCGCAAACTTCCGTTCCCTCGAGGTCGATCGCCAGAACCCAGTATCCCCCGCCGGGAAATACCACCACCGCCGCGCCCGTATTTTTCCCCGTCGGCGAATACACCGTCATTGTCGGCTTCGACACTTTCCCGATCCCGGCCACCGTTCTGCCGGCGATGCGAAAGTCATCGCGCATGCCGTCGGAATACACTTCCTGCCCGGCAACCGGTTGCGCATCCGGCGGCTTCCCCGGCCAGATCGGAATCTGCGTGTGGCCCGCCGACGGCTGCCAGACTTTGTCGGCCGGTGCTTGCGAGGAGACTTGCCGATTGAAGATGAAGACTGCACATACCGCCAGGAGAGAGAAAAACAGATTCTTGCTCACGATCCAGCTTCTTTCTCAAGAATTTTCAGCCGCGCATTAGCGCGGCCAACATCTTGCAGCTTGGGTCATTTTCTGTACAGCAAAAGCACAAGCCCTTCGCCGATGTTTCGTTGACTGTTTGTGTTCCTGTCGTCGCGCCCTCGAATTAAGTAACGGACGCCCTCTCGCCGACCCCGAACGCGCACCGCTCCGGCGCCGAAGGACTTATGCAGCTTGCCGACAGCTTCACGAACGCCGGACGCAAGTTGCTCGTCCTGCGAAAACCCGCAGGGGCTTCAAGGATGACAGCACTTGAAAATGCGCAGCCCATGTACGGCTTTGCCAATCCGCCACAAACAAAAATCCCCATCCTGTCCCGCAGGACCCGCGGGACAAGGATGGGGCGACGTTCTTATCTGATCGTAGAGAGTCGGTCTTCCTAACCCCCAACGCCTGAATCCTGACGCCTGCTCTAGAAGTCGAACCGCACTCCCATCTGCAACTGACGCGCGCCGTACACCGCTCCGGATGTCGTACTCCGGCTCCGGAACGATGACGAAGGCACCATGCAGCCGTTGTCGTGACCGGCACAAACGCCACTTCCGGGCGCCAAATATGTAAACGCCGTCGTATTCACGCCGCTGACGATCGTGCTGTTGAACAAGTTGAAGGCATCGACCATGAAGTTCAGGTTGTAGCGCTCTCCGAACCGAATGCCGCGTCCAAGCCGGAAGTCGACATTGGTGAACTTTGGCAGGTTGTAAGGATTGCGCGCCAGCCACGCCGCGCGTCCGCCGGTAGGGCCCGCAAACGTGCTCACTTCCGCGCCCGTCATACCGCCGTCGCCGGGAATCGGGAACAATGTGCCCCCCGGAGGCGTGATAACCGAGGTGCCGATGTTGGCGCCGTAAGGCTGTCCGGTTGCCGAGGTCACGATCGAGGAGATCGACCATCCGTTCACAATCTGCCGCGTGACTGCGCTGTCGATGTGGTCGAACCTCGGCTGATACACCACGCTCGCCACCAACCGGTGCCGCTGGTCAAGATCGGAGTAAGAGTAGTCGCGCCCGAAGTCGTAAGGATCGAGCACGCCGTCCGTGCCGAAGAACGTGCCGTTGGTCCCGGCCGTTTCGCCGTCATCGAGCGCCTTGCTCCACGTGTAGTTGACGAGGACCTCGAGTCCGTGACTCATCTGCTTATGCAGCGAGAGCACCAGCCCGTTGTACCAGGAGTTGATGATGCTGGCCTGGTTCAGGATCATGCCGGTTCCGGTGTCGAGCCGCGTTGTGTAGAACGGAACAGTCGAAGTCAGTTGCGTAGCACCCGTCGAGTCCACAACGTCGTAGCTCACGGTATTTGTCGTCGGGGCGACGTTCGCGTCGTAACTGGCCGGCAGGTGCAGCCCGCGAGTCACGAGGTAAGTAGCCGAAACTGTCATCCGGCCCGGCAGTTGCCGTTCCAGGGTGACTTCTGCTTCATGCGCGACTGGATTCACGAAGTTCGGGGTCATGCCGTGAGCCGCCGCCGAGTTCGCCGGAAGCGTTCCGCCCGGAATTCCGACCGTCGGAGTCAGAGCGCCTTCGAATGGCGCAGCCACCGCCGGTCCCGGAGGTGTAAAGAAAACATCCGGGAACGTCGGAGCGCATGACGTGATACCGGACGGTCCGCAGCCGCTGAAGGTCTGCTGGAACACGCCGTTTTCCACGCGCAGCGCGTAGTACGTGCTATTTGAGGTCTTGCCGTAGAAAGCTCCGTATCCGGCGCGAAGAACTGTGTCGCCAAGGAACTGCCACGACAGGCCGATGCGCGGGGCGAAGTTATTCTTGTCGATGTTCAGAGTCGATGTGTACAGGTCCAGCAGCGGAGAAGCCGTGTTCGGTTTCGGCGGCGCCGGGACATGCTGCAGGTCATAACGCACGCCAAGGTTCAGCGTGACGTTGCGGCGAATCTTCCACGTGTCTTCAAGGTACGCAGCCACGTCGTTGTTGTAGAAATCGTCTTTGCCGACGTGCGTGATGGGGTCGTTCACCTGCGTGAAGCTGGCATAGTGCTGGCCGGTTAGACCATCGCCGACGTCGAGACCAACCGCGTCCGCCGCCCAGCGGCAGAACGTCGCTTCCGCCTGATTTTGTGCGGAAGTGAAATTGACGTTTGTCCCGCAACCCGCGAAAGCACTCGTTCCGTTGTAGCTGTAGTTCCCGTCGCCCTGGAACAGGTTGATGAGCAATTCGTGGATGAAGTTGAAGTCCACGCCCATCTTCAGGAAATGCTTTCCTTTGAGAACCGAGAAGTTGTCTGAAATCTGGATGCGGTGCTCATCCGGAAAGGCCGGGCGCGGCAGAGCCGAAGTCTCGCCGTAGGAGGCGATGTTCAGCAATGAAGCGCTGGGACCACCCGAGTTCGTCGTATCGAACTCGAAGTCGCGTCCCCACTGAAAGCGGACTTCGTTGACTTTGTTGTTGCCGAAATTCGACGTCCAGTTTCCGATGAAGAACCGCTCATGCGTTCCACCGTTGCCGTTCTGGGTGGCGCCGCCGTTGTTCACCGTCGGGGCCGTGTTGTACCCATACGGCTCGGACCAGTTTTGCAGGTTGAACACTCCCGAGATGTGGTTGTTCTCGTTCAACTGGTAGTCGAGCTTGCCAAGGTATACATCCTGCTTCAGGTTGCGCGGAAACGCACCCAGCAGATCGTCGGTAATGAAGTTCTTGGCGTTCTGGCAAGCTCCGGGGTCCATCCCGGTCGGGCAGGTGAAATCCTGAATCGTTGACGTCTGCTGCGTCGATGTATACAGGATCGGATTCACCTTGCGGAATCCGTCGTACGTACCGAAGTAGAACAGCTTGTTCTTGATGATCGCCCCGCCCGCACTACCGCCAAACTGATTCTGCTGGTGCACGGTCTGCGTAAGAATGCCGCGCGACTTGCTGAGCGGATCGAGCGCATTCAGGTCCGGATAGCGCAGGTTGTAGAACAGGTCGCCGTGGAACGTGTTCGTGCCGGACTTGGTCACGGCATTGACCACGCCGCCCGCAGCCTGGCCGAGTTCCGCGCTGTAGTTGCTGCTGGCCACCTGAAATTCGCGGATCGAGTCAGCGCTGTACACATACGAAACGATAATCGCGCGCCCGCGCGCTTCCGAGAAGAACGCCTGCGTATTGTTCGCCCCGTCGACCGAGTTGCCGTTGTAGAGCGAGGAAATGCCGCGGAAGCTGCTCAGGCCGCTGTTTCCGTCGGTGGTCACCGCCGGAGTCAGCAGCGTGAAGTTCTCCCAGCGCCGCGTCGCGATGGGCAGATTTTCCACCTGCGTCTGGCTCACGGTTTGCGATTCTTCCGTCTTGTCGGTCTCGAGAATCGGTGTATCTTCCACCGTCACTGACGTTTTCTCCACGCCAACTGGCAGCCGAACATCCAGCGTCAGCTTCTCGCCCACATGCACCATGATGTTCTTGTGGACCACGGTCTCAAAGCCGGCTTTGCTGGCCGTGACGGTGTACGTCCCGGGAGTCAGGTATGGCGCAACGAAAAATCCCACCTCATTAGTCGAAAACGTCGCTTGTGCATGCGTCTCTGTATCTTCGGCGACGATGCTGACCCCGGGAATCGCCGACCCCGACGGATCGGTTACGGTTCCCGTGATCGCGCCCGTTGCCGTTTGGGCGTTCGCCGTTCCGGTGAACGAAGCAATCAAAAGCAGAAAACATCCCAAAAGAATGCTGACCTGGTTTTGGTGACACACTACGCCTTCAGTTCGCACTGTCCCCTCCACGAAATTAGTGCTGTGCATTTTTTCTTACGACCTGGACATGATGCCCAAGAAACTAGAACCTGCAACTCCATGTGGCAAACTCAGATTTTGAATCCGCCACATTCGTTTCTGATGACATCGGGGTCAACCAGAAACTATACCGACCAAATATTGGGTGAGTGTTAAACGGTGAAAAAGTATACCCATGACCGAGGGTCCAAGTTCAAGGTGGAAAACTTATCCGAAATCCGAAAAGACGACCGGGCGGGCAGGCAAACGAATAGGCCTTAGCCCGTAAACGCGACGGCGACAATGAGTTACTCGCGTTGTCCGGAACGGCAATTGGCCCGCCCGGGTGCAAAGTCCGGGGCCTGAGGGTCCAAGGTCTGAGGTCCGCCTTTGTGGTCTATATTTCTATCCGAGGAACATCATGCCCCTATCAGCCCTCGTCACTGGCGCCAGCCGCGGCATCGGCAAAGAGATTGCGCTCGAACTCGCCCGCAACGGATACCGCGTCGCCGTCAACTACTTCCACGAGACCTCAGCCATCGTTGAAGCGACCATGTCTGAGATTCGTGCGCTGCAACCGGGTTCGTTCGCCGTCGAAACCGACATCCGCTCGAGCGTCGCCGTCAAAGCCATGTTTGATCGCACCATCGCCGCTTTCGGCAGGCTCGACCTGCTCGTCAACAACGCTGGAGTCCAGACCTGGAAACCGCTGCTCGAAGTCACCGAAGAAGAATGGGATCTGGTCGTCGACACCAACCTCAAAGGCACGTTCCTTTGCACCCAGCAAGCCGCCCTGCACATGAAACAGAGCGGCGGAGGAACGGTCGTGAACCTCGGCTCGGGATGCAACAAGCTTGCCTTCCCTTCGCTGGTCGCCTACACCGCCAGCAAAGGCGGCATCGAGATGTTCACGAAAGAAGCCGCCGTTGAACTTGGCCAGTACAACATTCGCGTGAACTGCATCGCGCCGGGATCGATCGAATCGGAACGCACCAAACAAGAAGACCCCGACTACGCCGGCACCTGGTCGAAGCTGACGCCACTCGGCCGCGTCGGCCACGCCTCCGACATCGCACCAACCGTAGTTTTCCTGGCCAGCCCCGGCGGATCATTCATCACCGGCCAGACCATCTGGATCGACGGCGCACTGTTCACGAAGGCGCAATGGCCGTATCCGAGCAGGCGTTAGCCGTTCGGCATGGCGTTTGGGGATCAGGCGCCGGATAACCGTAATGCATCAATCTCAAGAATCCGTGTCCTCCTGAAGCGCCGTTTTTTGCCGCATAAAACCCCAGCTCTGGGATGACCGCGCTCTTTGCCCGAAAACTTGCCTTGGGGTAACGGTTCCCAAAGTAACCTCCAGCCAATCCAACGGGCGATTGACCCGGATCATCTCACCCATTACGATTTTGATAGAATTCACAAACTTGCACCCGGCAAAGAACTCGCATCTTATAGAGAACGAATGCGATTAGGCGAAATTCATCTCCGGACCGCGGCGCTCGCAACGATGATTGTTGCAGCCTCTGCCTGCCAGACCGCGCAGCATCCGGTGGCACTCTTGCCGCCTACGTCAGCTCCGGCAATACAGCCGCAGACCGCCCCTGCTCCCGCAAA
>Ga0335083_10012611_pt1 | contig 10099 bp, 10 predicted proteins | sample Lox_Sample_42_FD_206716 | JGI IMG/M metagenome (GOLD analysis project Ga0335083, IMG submission 206716) | Soil microbial communities from Loxahatchee National Wildlife Refuge, Florida, United States - Lox_Sample_4.2 | ecosystem: Environmental > Terrestrial > Soil > Wetlands | place: USA...
GTTCAGTTCCATCCCGAAAGCGTGCTCACTGAACATGGAAAGCAGATGGTGCGGAACTTCGTGGATCAGTAACAGCTTTCATTTAGAGTGCCTTTGGCCGGTTCGTATCCCCATCCCGCTTCATGTTGTCACCTTGGGCAGGCGTGAGTTTGCAAAGGAACTGCTGGTTTCGGTCTGGAGCAGATCCTTCGGCCCGTTTCGCTGGGCTCAGGATTTCGGTTGGTGGCTCAGACGCCGCCAAAACGCCTCAACTTGAAACTTGCAACTCGAAACCTGAAACTGTTCAACGTGGCCGAATCCGGCATCACGGTCGAGACTCAAAGTGCAGAGCGCACCTACTCCTTCGCCCAGCGTCTCGCGCTCGCGCTCGCCTCGTGGTTCATTCCCGGCCTGATTGCGCTCATTGGATGTACTCTGCGCGTCCGCTTCAACTGGGAAGCAGGCTCGATCGGCAGCCTCGACAACGTTCATCCCGGTGTCTATCCCTTCTGGCACCGCTGCGTCTTTCCGTCGGCATGGATCTTCCGTAACCGCAAGCTGGCCGTCATGACCAGCCGCTCGCTCGATGGCGAATACATCGCGCGCGTGATTGACCGGCTTGGCTTCGTGCCGATTCGCGGCTCCAGTTCCCGCGGCGGGCAACGCGCACTGCTCGAGATGCAGACTTATGTCGACTCGGGAATGGGCGCGGCGTTCACCATCGACGGCCCGCGCGGCCCACGTTATGCCGCAAAACGTGGACCGGTTTATCTGGCAAAAGCTACCGGTGTGGCGATTACACCCTTCTACGTGGCAATCGACAGGAAGTGGACGCTCAACTCCTGGGATCGCTTCGTTATCCCCGTCCCATTCTCCCGGGCCGTGGTGCAGGTCGCGCCGAAGATTTTCGTTCCGCGTGACGCGGATGAAGCATTGCTCGAAGCCAAGTACCAGAAGATGCAATCGGAGTTAGAGCGCATCACTGAAGTGGCGGAACAGCATTTCTCCACCGGGGCTGCAGAGGAGTGAATCGATGGACGTAAACGACATCCGGAGTCTGTACGCATACAATGACTGGGCAAATCAGCGCATGTTCGCCGCACTGGAGAAGCTAACTGAAGAACAGCTGATGGCGACCCGCGTAAGCAGCTTTCCTTCCATCTGGGAGTCGGCGTTTCATATCGTGGCTGCCGAATGGATTTGGTTGAAACGATGGCAGGGACTGTCGCCACATGCAAGCGTTGCCAACCCAGATGTATCCGCAGGAGTGTGGGACGGATTGACTCCGAGCGACGCTCCTCGCGGCGCACAACTGAAGGAGCTTCCTGTATTACGCAATCTTGCGAGCGACATTGAACGGGAACGGCAAGAGTTTCTGAACGGGTTCACCGACGTGACACTTCAGGAGAGTTTTCACTACTATAGACATGACGGGCGGTCCCCGTTCAGAGCCGCTCGTAAACCTGATGCTGCACCTGTTCAATCACGGCACCCATCATCGAGGACAGGTGAACACCTTGTTGCGGCAGGCCGGCTGCCAAGCGGTGCCACTCGACATGATCCACTTCTTCCGCGAGCAAAGGCTCAATCCAACGACGGCTTAAAGACGGCGACTATCTCAGACGGCTAACAACGGGAGCTGCCAGCGTGCGTAATCCTGCTCTCTCCGTCTTCTCTTTGTTCTTCTCGGTAAATATCTTTTGCCTCTGGGAAGAAATCCTGTTTGACACCAACTACTCTCGCCATTACAGTCAATTTTCATCCTGAGCAAATCTTCGCTTCAGGCGGTTCCTTACAAACCTGTGGTTCGCGCGTTCTACCCGCTCGGGTGGAACTGGGAAGCCGGGTGCAAATCCCGCGCTGCCGCGCAACTGTAAGCGAGTTTCTGACGGGAAGCCACTGTGCAAACGGGAAGGCCTCCGTCGTAGTACCTCTCGCAAGCCAGGAGACCGGCGCGAACTGCCAACCAAACCCCTTTCGCGTGCAAAGGAGGAAGGCTTGTTCCGCATTCGTATTCTTCTCGCTTCGCTGCTGCTTTGCGCCACCGCGCAGGCCGCCGATCTCACCATCACAGTCCAAAGTCCGATGGGCGATCGCGTCTCCGGCGTGCAGGTCAGCTTGTTTCGTGCCATCGACAGCGCAGGCGTCGCCGTGCAAACTACCGGGGGCGACGGACGTGTCACTTTTCAACGACTCGTCGATGGCGATTATCGTGCCGTAATTTTAGCTCCCGGCTTCGCTCAGCAGTCGGAACAGTTTACGTTTCCAGCAACCAACGCGCTCAACGTGAAACTCAAGCTGGCAACCACGCCACAGACGGTCGTGGTATCGGCCACCGCGACGCCTGCGACCGTCGAACAGTCAGCCACTTCCGTCGACTTCCTCAGCAGCGATCAACTCACGCTGCTGAATCCCGTCTCGGCCGGGGATGCGCTCAGCTACATGCCGGGAGCCATCGTCAACACCGCCGGCCAGCGCGGAGGTCTCGCGTCCCTCTTCGTGCGCGGCGGCGAGTCGAACTATAACAAGGTGATCATCGACGGGGTGCCGGTCAACGATCCCGGCGGGATTTTTGACTTTGGCGTTGTGCCGGTGGACAACCTGGAGCGGGTGGAGATGGTGCGCGGTCCCGAAAGCACCATCTACGGCTCGGATGCAATGACGAGCACCGTCCAGATGTGGACCGCAACGGGCGACACGCGAACCCCGGAGGTCCAATTTGGCGCCGACGGTGGCAACTTCTCAACCGCTAACGGCTACGCGTCGATCTCAGGCGCGCACGGTATCTTCGACTACAACGTCTTCGCCGACCAGTTCACCACGCAGGGGCAGGGGGGCAATGATGCTTATTCCAACGGCTTGCAGGGCGGCAACGTCGGAATACGTCTATCTGACAATGTAGGATTCCGTTTTCGCCTGCGCCATTCGAACAGTTTCACCGGCGTGCCCTCGGACTGGTGGTTCAACGGCGATCCCGTGCTGCCGCCAGACGCAGACCAGCGGGCGCACCAGAACAACTTCCTCGCCAGCGCGGCATTGACCATCAACGGCCCGGGCTCCTGGCAGCACCAGATCACCGGCTTCGAGTACAACCACCTGGGCACGAATACCGACACTTACACTGATCCAGGACGTCCCTACGATTCGCCTTTCTACAACGACGCGCGTTACAACCGCGCGGGATTCTCCTATCAGGGGACATGGTCGCCGCGCAGTTGGGCGCTGACTACGATCGGCAACACCTTCGAGGACGAGAACGGCAACATCCTCAGCACCACGCCGGCGCCGGATGCGACCTACAGCTTCACCCACGGCCTGCGCATCAACAACTACCTTTTTGGACAGGAGAACATCATCTGGAAGCGCATTACCGCGCTCGGCGGACTGGCGTGGGTACACAACGCCAGCTTCGGCAATCGTGCCGTTCCACGCGTTTCGGGATCGGTGCAGGTCTGGAACGGCAATCACACACTCAGCGGCACACGGTTGCGCGCGGCCTACGCGCAGGGCATCAAGGAGCCGAGCTTTGAGCAGTCGTTTGGCATTGGCGGCACGTTTCCTGTGCTGCCCAATCCCAATCTCAAACCGGAAGAGAACTACGCGATCGAGGCGGGTTTCGATCAATCGCTGTTCAGCAACCGGATGTCGCTCACCGCGGTGTACTTTCACAACTCCTTTCGCAACCAGATCGAATATCAGTTCAACGACATTGACTTCACCAGCCAGTACGTGAACATCAATCGCTCATTTGCCCAAGGAGCGGAAGTCGAGTTGCGCGGGCAAATTATCAATCGCCTGCTGTTGACTGCGGCTTACACCTACACGTCGACACAGATCACGAACGCTCCCCCATGCGACCCGGCTAGCGGCTGCGACCCCCTGATCTATGGGGAGGGCGCACCCTTGTTGCGCCGTCCCAAACATGCCGGCACGGTATTGATCACCTATACCAAGTCAAAGTGGGGAGCCAGCACGGGCGTCGTCGCCGTCGGCCGCCGGCCCGACTCCGACTTCCTCTTCGGGTATATTCCTCCTATTTACTACGCTGCCGGCTACGCCCGCGTGGACCTGGGCGGATGGTACAGCTTCACCCGCCACGTCACCACGTACGCCAACCTGAACAACGCGTTCAACAATCACTACAACGAAGTGCTCGGCTATCCGGCGCTCGGAATCAATGTGCGGGCAGGGCTGAGGTTTACGTTTGGAGGAGAGTGAGAATTCAGTTGCCGGTGGCCGGTGGTTGGTGGCCAGATTTCTTTCGATTCTGCACGGCGTTTATGAGCGCGTTGAGGATACGGCCCAGCTCAGACGCGAGCGTAAGCAAATCATCTCGCTGCTGCTCCGTAACATAATTAAGTTCCTGGAAACTATGACCTGCGTCTCCACCTCATAGAGCGAGCCACGAGCATGACAAAGGAACTGAACGAATTCTCTGGAGGATGAACGCCCCTGTCCTTCCGCAATGTTGCTGGGAACGGAAACTGCCGCCGTCGAATTTAACTCGTAAGACCGTAAATTTCCTCGCGCAGGAAGTCACGACTGACTTGATACACGGCTGTCACAAATGTAATTGCCTTTTGCCATGCAATCAGTTCTTGGTAGGTCTTTACCGGCACGCGCGCCTTTCGGACTGTACTGGCCACCGGCCACCAGCCACTGGCCACTAATCTTTCCCCGCACCTACGTTATTGTGGTACTTCAGGCGGATTTCGTGCAACTTGTCGAGATGCTGGCCGGTGAGTGGCTCCTGACGCCCGAGCATATGTGTGACCAGTGCAATCTTGGCATAGTGTTCCACCGTCTCCATGTTCATGTAGGCGGTCAGCAGATCTTCGCCGTATGTCACCACGCCATGATTGGCCATGAGAATCGCCTGGTGATCAGCAATCAAAGGAGACAGAGCGTCGGCGAGCTCCGTGGTTCCCGGCGTGCCGTACCTGGCCAGCGGCACCGAGCCAAGCGTGACCACAATCTCTGAGCACAGAGCCGTGTCGAGCGGGATCCCGGCGGCCGCGTAACCAGTCGCGGTTGGAGGATGTGCGTGCACCACCGCGTTGACATCCGGGCGTTCGCGATAGATGAGCAAGTGCATCGCGATTTCACTGGAGGCTTCACGCCGGCCACTGAGCTTTCGCCCATGTTCATCGACGATCACCAGGTCGTCGCCCTCCATCATCCCCTTGCTCATGAGCGTGGGAGTACACAGCACAGTGCCGTCTGACATGCGTGCAGAAATATTGCCGTCGGTTGCCGCTACCAGTCCATTCTGGTGCAGCATTTTGCCGAAGCGGACAATGTCGTCGCGGAGCTGTTGGATCGTTTTCACGCCTGATTTCCGAGGCTGCCAGCTTGCCACCGAAGCCAATCTCGTTATCGTATCGCATCCGTCAGCCAGGACAAAGCATGTCCGGCCGCAGGCCGTCGGGCATAATCACTGTGTGCTTGTATCCGATTTCGACTACCACCTGCCTGAAGAGCTGATCGCCAAGCAGCCACTGCCCGATCGCGCGACGGCGCGAATGCTTCATTGGAATCGCGGGAGTGGCGGCCTTCAAGATCGCACCTTTCGCGATTTCCCGAAGCTTCTGCGTCAGGACGATTTGCTGGTGTTGAACAACAGCCGTGTGCTGCCGGCGCGCCTGTTTGGACACCGGAGCGGCTCGCGAGCACAGCTCGTATCGGCAACCAATCCTGCCTCGCGGGAGTTTCTTCGCGGCAAGGTGGAAGTGCTGCTCACAAAACATCTCTCAGCGTCGCCTCAGGAGTGGGAGGCGCTGGTCCACCCCGGCCGCAAGCTTGGCATCGGCGAGCGCATCTACTTCGGAGGTGAGTGCAGTGAGGACTCACACGAGCTTGCAGCCGAGATTGTTGATCGCGGCACCTTCGGCGAGCGACGGCTGCGCTTTCATCCGGTTGATGACTTCTTCGGCGTGCTCAATCAGATTGGGCACATCCCCCTGCCTCCGTACATTGACCGTCCCGACACGGCCACCGACCGGGAGCAGTATCAGACGGTTTATGCCCGACCACCAGGCTCGGTAGCAGCTCCCACGGCGGGCTTGCACTTCACGCCTGAGATTCTGGATTGCATACGTGCGCGCGGCATCGAAGTCGCTGAAGTCACGCTGCATGTCGGGCTCGGGACGTTTCAGCCGATCCGAGAGGAAGTCGTGGAGGCCAATAAGCTACACCGCGAGTGGTACGAGATTTCGGCTGAAGCTGCCGCCAGCATACAGCGGGCGCGAGACGACGGACGACGCATTGTCGCTGTCGGGACTACCACCGTACGCACCCTCGAGTACGCTGCTCTTCAGGATAGTCACGGCCACATCGGCCCGCAGAGCGGTGAAGCCGATATTTTTATCTACCCCGGGTGTGAGTTTCGCGTAATCGGGGCCATGCTCACGAACTTCCATCTTCCTAAGTCGTCGCTCATCATGCTGGTTGCGGCCTTCGCTGGACGCGAGCGAACGCTAGCTGCTTATGAATACGCGGTACGCGAACACTATAGGTTTTATTCCTACGGTGACTGCATGTTCATAGGCTGAGCTGCCAGCCGAACTACAACTCCTACTCCATTCGTCACAAATCCCGGAGCAAACTATTCGACCGCGGTGTCTATTTCGGCAGAGTCTTTAGCGGAGGTGCCAAATGTTCGAAAATGCTCTGCTTGAATCCTCTGCCGCCAAACCACGCGGAGCTTCCCTTTGGACGAAGGGCCTGTCTTTCGCATTTGAATTGATGCTATTAAGCTTGGCAGTCCTGGTACCGCTGCTCTATACGGAGGCCCTGCCCAGGCATGTCCTGTCAGGCATATTGGAAGCCCCTGCACCACCGCCGGCAGCTCCAGCACCGCGTACTCTGCCGGTCACAACCCGCTCAAAGACGCACAGTGAGCTAAACGGTGACCGCATCATGTTGCCGGTCGCGATTCCGCAGCACGTCAAGGAGATTCACGATGAATCCGCGGTGAATTCTGAGCCGTCGGGCTACCCAACTGGAGTTGTCGGCGCTCCCCCGAATGAAACCGCGAACCGGACGATTGCCACGTTGCTTGAGGCCCTGCCCCCGGCGATGCCAAAGAGCGTGACGCCACATACTGTGCGTGTTTCCTCCGGCGTGGCGCAAGGGCTGCTGATTCACGAGGTGCGACCGCAATATCCTGCCCTTGCACGCAGCGCGCGGATTCAGGGTAGCGTAGTGCTCCAGGCGACGATCGGCAAAGATGGAGCGATCCAGAATCTTCATCTCCTCAGCGGGCACCCATTGCTGACGCAGGCCGCGATGGAGGCTGTTCGCCAGTGGCGCTACCGGCCGTACCTGCTTAACAATGAGCCTGTAGAAGTTGATACCACCATTCAAGTGAACTTCACGCTCAACGGAGCGAACTAAATTATCTGACAGAGATGCCTCACCCGATCAAGGGATTGATGGGGTGAGGCATCTGGATCGCGTGTTTACCTGCAACCTCAGCCTCTTCTATCGCTGCTTCTTAGGTTAGTTGCAGCTCTTACCGCTAGATCGTCAAAGAAGAAGTAAGATCTCCGCGCTGACCCTAGGCGTTAAGGTATCGGTATCAGTGGCAGTTTCAACCCCACCGGCACGGAGGAGGCAAAGGATGGCATCCTGATCTCAGGCGAGAGAATCCAGCAGGCGCCTTCGTGGCCCGACCATGTTTCCCCGCACGGCTGGCTCTGAAGTTGTGCTGGATTTTCATTTGCCATCCCCTGCTCATCTGGCGGGGGATATCGGCTTTGCTTGCGATTACCCGCGCCGTGCGCACACAGTGCGTCAGACTGCCTGTGGCGCGCAATGCCCGCGCGGTTACTTCGGAATGCGTTTTCAATGACCGTCTAAATCACTGACAGTAAGAGGGTTGCCAAACTAGATAACCGAATCAAAGGGGAACTGGGAAACAAACGGACTATAATGCCGCTCAACCTTAGTCCGCTTCTCCGAATGAGCGCTACACACAGACTTTTAAAATTCGGGGTGTTCGAACTCAATCTCGACACCCAGGAACTGCGAAAATTCGGAACGCCCGTCAAGCTGCGGCCGCAGCCTTTTCGTTTGCTGGCTCTGCTGGCCAGTTGTGCCGGCCAAGTCGTTTCCAGGGAAGAAATCAAAGAGCAACTGTGGGGCGGCGATACCTACGTCGACTTCGAACACGGAATGAACAAATGCGTCAAGCAGATCAGGACCGTACTCGGGGATGATGTCACCAAGCCGGTTTACATTGAGACCGTCCCTCGCCAGGGCTATCGCTTCCTGGTGCCGGTCGTTGCCAAGACGGTGCTTGCGCCTGCGCCCCGTGTGAAGGAGTCCAGCTCAGGTATACCGCCCGATTTGGCGGAGATGATTCGTGCCCGTTTGGCAGCCCGGAAGAGTGGCGGCGCAGTGGCCTCCAAAGCAGAGCCCGGTGAAGCCGCAGTCACCGATGAGCTATCAGTCGCTTCACCGTCGCGCTCCGGCCACTGGCGCTTGATCGCCTTAGCGGCATTGATTCTCGCTGCGGTCGTGGGCCTGGCACTCTACGCTTATCTGCGATGACCGCGCATTCTCTCAGCGCAGAAAGATTCCTGTGCGGGTGTTTGACCGGATTCGAGCGCTGGCTCAGCCTTGCTATAATCGTAAACAATTGCTTGTCAAACATTATTTCTTGATCAGTATGCTGGAAGAAAGGTATGTTCGAAAATCTTACCCGCACCTACACCATCGCTTTCGCGATGAGGTCTGGGAGCAACGAAATCTGCAGCCTGTTAACTTACAACGGCCTAGGCGCACCGACTGAACTGTTCCAATATCCCTTCCCGCCGGAGCCGGATCCCGCCCAACTCACGGGCTTCCTATCGGTGGTCAGGGACCGCCAGGTAAATGGAATTTTCGGCTCGAAGATGTCGCACAATCATCGCGCCGCTCTTGACGAGTATTTCCGAAATTACGTGCCCGGATACCAACGGCTGGACGACGTTCTGCCTAACCATCGGTGGGTCTGGTTGACCAGGAGCGACAAAATACTCCAGGCCATCTCTCTCTGTCGCGCCGAGCAGAGCGATACTTGGGCCGCAACGTCAGCGACGAGCATGGAGTGCGATCGCTTCAGATACGATTTCTTAGAAATACTCTCCCGGCTGCTGATGCTCCTGACTTCGGACTTCATCTGGCAGCTGTATTTCCAGAGGCAAGGAATCACTCCTTTAGCCATTGTCTATGAAGATTTTTTTCAAGACGTAGATGCGCAATTGAAACGGCTGATCGAATATCTTGGTGGGCCGTGTTATGGACACAGCCAGATTAATACAACTTCGAGGTATGCGATTCAACGAACAGATGCCGATGCGACCATCCGTGAGCGCTTCGCCGAAGAGCTAAGCCGGCTTGGAGAAGTGGGCTTGGCAAAGCAACTCGGGTTGCCTCTGGAACTTTGGAACCAATTCTTCTTCGGATATGGTTGGCGGCAATGCGTACCAGCGTAAGCTTGTGGCAACTTTCATTTAGTCAAAATAGGGTAAATAAACCTTGAATGGCAATTCCTCGGCGCCTGGAAGTCTGGTGAACCAGAGTCCATCCTTATCTGATCTTGATCTCTTGGAGGCGGAGAGCATTCATATCCTGCGGGAAGTTGCGGCTGAGTTCCGCAAACCTGTGATGCTGTACTCCATAGGTAAGGATTCTTCCGTAATGTTACAGCTCGCCTTAAAGGCTTTCTATCCAGGCCGAATACCCTTCCCACTATTGCACGTTGATACGAGTTACAAGTTTCCGGAGATGATCAGTTTCAGGGACTCAGTATGCAAAGAACTCGGGCTGAAGCTGATTGTTGGAACCAATCATGAAGCCTTGGCAAACGGCGCCAGCCCGTTTCGTCTCGGTACTTCCAAGTGTTGCCAGTTACTGAAAACGCAGGCCCTGCTGGATGCTCTTGCCCGTTATGATGCAGACGCTGCCATAGGTGGCGCGCGTCGCGACGAAGAGAAGTCTAGGGCAAAAGAGCGCGTCTTCTCCTACAGAGACCACTACGGGCAGTGGGATCCTAAGAATCAGCGGCCGGAACTATGGAACCTCTATAACGCCCGCATAGAGAGAGGCCAGAGCATTCGCACCTTCCCCCTTTCGA
>Ga0335083_10012612_pt1 | contig 10099 bp, 6 predicted proteins | sample Lox_Sample_42_FD_206716 | JGI IMG/M metagenome (GOLD analysis project Ga0335083, IMG submission 206716) | Soil microbial communities from Loxahatchee National Wildlife Refuge, Florida, United States - Lox_Sample_4.2 | ecosystem: Environmental > Terrestrial > Soil > Wetlands | place: USA: Florida...
GCGCTAGCCTGCCCCTCTTCCCCGGGCGCCAGCGCAAGGCGACCCCACCCCGCGAGCCGCAACGGGATGCGCGCGCCGTCCGGTCCGGAGACATAGAACTGCGGCGTCGCGATCCCGGCCCGTAAACCCGTGTTGGCCACGCTCGCGCTCACCCTGACCCTATTTCCTTCTGTCGTCGCCTTGAGATCGCGGAGGCGGAAGGTCGTGTAGGAAAGGCCGTAGCCGAAGGGAAAAATTGGCCGCTCGCTCCGGTCGAAGAACCACTTGTATCCGACCGCCGCCCCCTCGCTGTAGTCGGCGGTGAAGATGCGGCCGTAATGCCCGCCGCGCCCGACCGGACCTTCCGGGGCGCCGTACGGATCGCCTTGGATTTTCGGGTGCGGCAACTGCGCCTCGCTCGCGGGGAATGTGACGGGAAGCCGCCCTGACGGGTTCACGGCGCCGGACAGAATCTCGGCGATCGCCTCCCCGCCCTTCTGGCCGCCGTACCAGGCTTCGAGGACCGCGCCCGCCTTGTCGCGCCAGGGCATGAGGACCGCGCCGCCCGTCTCGAGCACGACCACGGTGCGCGGGTTGGCTTGGGCGACGCGTTCGATGAGCTGGTCCTGCCCGCGCGGGAGCGCGAGGTTGCGAGCGTCTCGCGTCTCCGACATCCACTTGACGGCGAAGACGATGACGGCGTCCGCTTTTGCGGCCGCCTCCGCCGCCCGCTCCGGCGACCGGCCGTCGTCGTACTCGACCTGCGCATGGGGGAATTGCCGGCGGATCGCCGCGAGCGGCGCGGACGGCGTGAAAATCATCGCGCGGTTAGGGCCTTCATATTGCTTGGCCGCGATTCCGCCGCGCGGGATCACCTGCGAGGAGCCGCCGCCGGACGGCACGCCCCGATCGGCGTGGCCGCCGACGACAAGAATGCGCCGAAGGTCATCGGGAAGCGGCAGCAGCCCTTCGTTTCGCAAGAGCACCGCGCCTTGTCGTTCGATGGCGAGCGCCGTCGCCTCGCTCTCCGCGAGATTCGGGGGATCGACCTTTCCGGCAGGGTCCGCCAGGCCGTGCGCATAGATCGACGTCAGAATACGCCGGACCATGTCGTCGAGCCGCGACTGCGGGACCTTGCGGTTGGCGATGGCGCGTCCGAGGTCGGCCATGAAGTTTCTCGTGTCGAGCTGCTCGCCCGATTCCTGATCGAGGCCGGCCAATGCCGATTTCACCGTGGAATGGACCGCGCCCCAGTCGGACATGACGAAACCGGCGTAGCGCCAGTCCTTCTTGAGCGCCTCGGTCAAGAGCCACGAATTTTCGCAGGCGTAAGCCCCGTTCACCTGGTTGTAGGCGCACATGACGCTGCCGGGCCGGCCGCGCTCGACGCCGATCTCGAAGGCGAGAAGGTCGGATTCGCGCGCCGCCGCCCGGTCGATGCGAACGTCGAGCACGACCCGGTCGGTTTCCTGGTCGTTGAGCGCGAAATGCTTGATTGTGGAGATGAGGCCGCGGCGGCTTTGCGCGCCGGCGATGGCCGCGCCGGCCATGATCCCCGTAAGGAGCGGGTCTTCGGAAAAGTATTCGAAGTTGCGTCCGCCGCGCGGGTCGCGAATGAGATTGGCCGTGCCGCCGAGCAGAACATTGAATCCGCGAGCCTGCGCTTCCGACCCGACTGCCTCGCCCTGTCGTCGCGCCAGTGCGGGGTCCCACGTCGAGGCAAGCGCAAGGTTCGACGGCATGGCGGTCGCCAAGTCGCCGCGGCGAATATTTCCGGGATTGGCGACGCCGAGCTCGGCGTCAGTTTCCTGGAGCGCAGGCACGCCGAGACGCGGAACGCCCGGAACGAAGCCCGCCGACCCGATCGCACCGGTCGGCTTCGGCTCCTTCCCCCATCGCGCGGCGAGCCCCCCGTGGACGAGGGCGAGCTTCTCGGCTTCGGTCATCCGCTCGAGCGTCGCGCGGGCGCGCTCAGCAGGATCCAAGCCGCCGCCTTCGCCGGCTGTCGCGGCCATCGTCGCCAAGGCGGCGACGATCGCGACAAGACGAAGCCTGCAGGACATGTACCCCCTTAGTACAGCGATGACCGATAGGAAACCGGCGTTCCAATATGCGCCACCTTGCCGTCGCCGACCTTGCTCGCAGCCCTCTTTGCGGGCGCTCGTGATTTGACGCAGAACGGCTAAAGTGGACGCGCAGGATACCCTTCACAAGGAAGTGAATTGATGTCCGCTAAAGCCGGAGGAACCGGGCCGTCCAACGAGCCGGGCGTCGTCTCGACGCTCATCCCGGCTCGCCTCGAGCGGCTTCCCTGGGGGCGGTTCCACGTCCTTGTCATCGCCGCGCTCGGGATCACCTGGATTCTAGACGGCCTCGAGGTCACGCTCGCCGGCTCGGTCGCCGCCGCGCTCAAGACCAGCCCCGCCCTTCACATGTCCAACACTGAGGTGGGTCTGGCCGGCAGCGCCTATCTCATCGGCGCTGTTGTCGGCTCGCTCTTCTTCGGCTGGCTCACCGACCGGCTCGGGCGGAAGAAGCTCTTCTTCATCACTGTCGGCGTCTATCTGATGGCGACGGCGCTGACCGGCGCCGCCTGGAGCGCGCTCGCCTTCTTCGTCTTCCGCTTCTTCACCGGCGCCGGGATCGGCGGCGAGTATTCGGCGATCAACTCGACTATCCAGGAGCTCATCCCCGCCCGCTACCGCGGCCACCTTGATCTCATGATCAACGGCAGCTTCTGGGTTGGCGCCGCGCTCGGCGCACTGGTCGCAGTGGCGCTCTTGAACCCCGCGTGGTTCGATCCCGAACTCGGCTGGCGGCTCGCCTTCCTGGCGGGCGCGACGATCGGCGTTGTCGTCTTTCTGATGCGCTTCTGGATACCCGAAAGCCCGCGCTGGCTTGCGATCCACGGACGCGAGGCGGAAGGCGAAGCCGCCGTGGCGGGAATCGAGAAGCGGTTCACCGACGCCGGCGTCGTGCTCACCGCCGTGCCGCAAAGGGCCGCGATTAGGCTCCACTCGCGGACCCACACGCCGCTTAAGGAAGCATTCGACACGCTCTTTGTCCGCTTCCGCCTGCGCACCTTCGTGGGCCTCACGTTGATGGCCTCGCAGGCTTTCTTCTACAACGCCATCTTCTTCACCTATGCGCTTGTGCTGACGACCTTTTATGACGTCTCGGCGGGCAACGTCGGCTGGTATCTCCTGCCCTTCGCCGCCGGCAATTTCCTGGGTCCGGTGGTCCTGGGGCGGTTCTTCGACACGCTCGGGCGGCGGTTCATGATCTCCCTTACCTACGCGCTCTCCGGAGTCCTGCTGGTCGCCGTCGGGGCCTTGTTCGCGCGCGACCTCCTCTCGGCCGCCGCCCAGACGATCGGCTGGATGATCGTCTTCTTCGTCGCCTCGCCCGCCGCCAGCGCGGCCTATCTGACGGTGAGCGAAACCTTCCCGATCGAGATCCGGGCGCTCACCATCGCGGTGTTCTACGCAGTGGGCACGGGCTTGGGCGGCGTCGCCGCCCCTTACGTCTTCGGCAAGCTCGTCGAGAGCGGCTCGCGTGAGAGCATTTTCGGCGGCTACCTGTTCGCGGCGGTCCTCATGTTCCTGGCCGCTTTCGTCGCCGCGCGCTTTGCGGTGAAGGCCGAGCGCAAGCCGCTCGAAGAGGTGGCGAGGCCGCTGTCGGCGGCGCCGTGAGGGCAGGCGCGCAGTTTTGGCGGCGATCCTTTCCGATCAATGGCTTGGGCGCCAAGAAGTGTCAAAATTCGCGAGCTATTGTACACCTTCATTTCGCTCAAAGGGCTCTCCGTGTCTGGTCGACAAACTCCTTCCTCTCAATCCACAATCGTACTTTCGCGAGCCCGCACAGGGAGGCGCGCGGACAGGAAATGGGTAGCACAGATTCTGCTCTTCACGAGGAAACGTCGATTCGACCGCTAAACGGCGCTCGCCCGCGCCGCTGCCGCCAGGAACCCCCGCCGCGCCTCCGCCAGCGGTGCGCCCCGGCCGGCGAACAGGTCGCGGGCCAGGAAATGCCCGGTCATGCGGAAGCCATCGGCCACCTCCGCCGCGCTCGGCCTGATGTCGAGGCCGGCGCCCTCGCGCAGAAAGGGCGGCAGCGGCAGAAGCCGTTCGCGCCAGGGCGCGCCGGCTTCGGCGCTGACCGCCCTGCCCGACTTCGGCGACACAAAGACGAGACCCTCGCGCGCGCCGGTCGCCGCGCAACGGGAAAGGTCGAGCCGGAAGCCGCATTCGGCGAGAATCTGCGCCTCAAAACGCGCGACGAGCGGCGGCGCGAGGGCTGCGTCGTCGAGGCTTTCGGCGATAAGCGTCAGCGCTTCGTAGACCTGCTCGTGCGGGTCGCGCTCGGGCAGAAGGCGGGCGAGCGCGCCGATGTAGTTGACGCCGGCCAACGCGAGCGCGCTGCCAATGAGGCGACCCGCCCGCAGCGCCATCGGCTCGATCGCGAACGCGCCGAGATGCTCGTCGAGCCGCGCCCGCCAGACGAGGCCGAGCGTATTGCCCGGCTGCAGCGCGGCGCTGAGGCGAGCCGAGCGGCCGCCGCGGACGAGCCCGAGATGGCGGCCGTGCCCGCGCGTCATGGCCTCGAGGATGACCGACTGTTCGCCGTGCCTGCGAACCCCGAGAACGAGCCCTTCGTCGCGCCATTCCATGCGCCTTTTCCTTAGCGCAGGTGGGCGGGCGGGGGCACGCGCGCGAGCTTGAACGCCAGCCCGAGCGCAAGCAGCGCCAGCGCGCCGACAAAGGCGGCGACGCCGGACCATCCCGCGTGTGCGAAGGCCCAGCCGCCGAGCGTGCCGGCGACGCTCGAGCCGAGGTAATAGAAGAACAGATAAAGCGCGCTCGCCTGCGCCTTGGCTTTTTCCGCCCGCAGGCCGATCCAGCTCGAGGCGATGGAGTGGCCGGCGAAGAAGCCCGCGGTGACGAAGCCGATCCCGACGATCGTGAGCCACAGGCTCTGCGGCAGGGTCAAGAGCACGCCTAACGGAACCATCAGGATGGCGGGCCCGATGATTTTCCGGCGTCCGAAGCGCCCGGCCAGTTCGCCCACGATCGGCGAGGTGAGCGCGCCGACGAGATAGATGACGAAGACGAAGCCGATCGCTGCCTGGCTCAGCGAGAACGGCGGCGCCGCAAGGCGGAAGCCTATATAATTGTAGGTCGTGACGAAGGCGCCCATGAGCAGGAAGCCGAGCGCGAAGAGATAGCGGAGGCCCGGATCGGCAAGATGCGCCCGGATCGCCGGCAGCACCGCCGGCCCCTGTCCTTTCGGCTCGGTCCGTCGCTCCACCGGAAGGGCGAGCGCGAAGGCGAGCGAGCAGGCAAGCGAAAACGCTCCGATGGCTGCGACGCCCGCCCGCCAGCCGGAAACATCGGCGACGCCCGCGACGGCGAGGCGCCCGCCCATGCCGCCGAGCGTGCTGCCGCCGATATAGAGACCCATCGCGAGCCCGATCGCCGAGCGGTCCATCTCCTCTGCGAGGTAGGCCATGGCGACCGCCGGCACGCCGGAAAGCGCAAGGCCGGTGAGCGCGCGCAAAGCCACGAGGACGGGGAAGTTCGGCGCGAAGGCGGCTGCGAAAGTGGCGCCGGCGGCGGCCGCCAACGAAGCGGTCATGACGCGCTTGCGGCCGAAAGCGTCCGACAGCGCGCCCGCCCCGAACATCGCGACGGCCAGTATGCCAGTCGCCGCGGACAGCGACAGGCTCGCCTCCGCCGGCGAAAGCGCGAAGTTGCGCGCGAAGGCCGGCATCATCGGCTGCACGCAGTAAAGCATCGCGAAAGTCGCGAGCCCGCCTACGAACAGCGCGAGACAGATGCGCCAGAAGCGCGCCTCGCCGCGCAGCGTCGGCCGCGCGCCAGAAACGGGCGTGGCGAAGGCGGAGGTGGTCGTCTGAATCGACATCTGGCCGAGAGCCTTCCCGTGCAGGGGGCGGAAGGCAAGACAAATCGCGATTGGCCCCATCCTGACCCCGTGCAAAGCGCGGGCGACGAGGACCGCGCGAAGCGCGGTCGCGGAGGCTATGATAGCGGCGACAGGGCTGCTAACGCCATGCGATTTGAGGAACCCGGGAGAAACTGATGATCCAGGAGGCCGTTCTCGAAGAGCGGCTGGCCAAGCTCGAGGCGGCGAAGAGCTGGAGCCCGCGCGTCGTATCTCGGCTCGAGACGCTGATCCGGTCCGGCTCGGAGGAAGCGGTTTTCCGCATCAACCCGATCCGCTTCGCCTGCGAGCGCGGCATCGCCGAGTCCGAGGCCATCGACCTCTTTCTCAATGCGACGCTGGCCGGTCTGTTCGAGATGGACTGGCTGCTCTTGTGCCCGGTGTGTTCGGACGTGGTCGCGAACTTCCGAAGCCTGCGCGCAGTCGAGAACCATTTCCATTGCAACCTTTGCCACGCGGACTACGACCCCACGCTCGACGACTTCATCGCCGTGACCTTCACGGTGTCTCCGACTGTGCGCGGCATCCGCTACCACGATCCCGATTCCTTGTCGGTCGAGGATTACGTCTTCCACTACAAAGTGACGCCGGAAGGGCTCACTGACGAGGGCGTGCCGTGGATCGAGATCTTGCGGTCGAGCCTGCGCGGAGGCGCGCGCATCGGGCCCGGCGAGGTTGCGGCGTTTGACTTCGAGGCGGGGCCGGGCATGATACTCGGCTTCGACTTGGAGAGCGACGCGTTTTTCCTCATCAATGTGGCCGGCGAGCGCAGCGCAGAAGCCCAAAGCGCGTCGGTCGTCATCCGGCTCGGGGTCTGCGAGCCGAGTGAGGGGCGCCTCGCTCCGGGCCGTGTGAGGTTCGAGGTAAAGAGCGAGACGGACCGCGCCGCAATCTTCGGCGTCATGCAACTCCCGCCCGGAGCGCCGCTGAATCATGGCCCGCTCAAGTTCGAGCCGTTCCTGTCGGGCAAGCGGCTCTTGATGACGCAGACCTTTCGCGACAACTTTCGCTCCGAAGTCATCCACGCGGCGGAAGGCATCACGGTCCGCGACGTGACAATCCTCTTCACCGACCTGAAGGGCTCGACCGCGCTCTACGAGCGCATCGGCGATCTCAACGCCTACGTGCAGGTGCAGCGCCATTTCGAGAAGCTTCTCGACGTGACGATGAGACGCAACGGCGCCATCAACAAGACGATCGGCGATGCGGTGATGGCCGCCTTCCCGACGCCCATCGACGCCGTCCAAGCGGCGCTCGAGATGCGAGAGGCCGCCGAGGATTTGAACCGGGATCGCTCGCAGCGCGACTTCATCCTCAAGATCGGCATTCACCGCGGCGCGGCCATCGCCGTCACGCTGAACGACCGCCTCGACTATTTCGGCCAGACGGCCAACATCGCCTCACGCGTCCAGAATCTGGCCGGGGGCGACGAGGTCTGCCTGACGGAGGACGTCCGCCGGGCGGCGGGGGTCGAGGAGGCGCTCGCGCCCTATGCCATACGCTCGGCCGAGGCGGAGCTGAAGGGGGTGGAACAGCGCACGCCGGTCTATTTCGTCGGGGCTCCGCTGCCGCGCGAGAACGAGGCGGGACAGTCCTGATCGGCGCGCAGGTTGCACGCCGCCGAGGGTTCTCCCTGTTCGTTCGCTACGCCGTTGCGCTCAGCTTGTAGCCCAGCGCCGCCACCTCGAGCGCGTCGTTCGACGTCATCGCGCCCGCGACGCCCGGCGAGGTGAAGGCGTCGAACGCGTCGTTGGCGACCAGCGAGGACCAGTCGGCGATGTCGCCGCCGTTGTGCGCCGCGTTGTTGTACATGCCGCGGTTGGTCGCGCCGTTGTCAGTGGAGAAATAGCCGCCGTTTGGCGAAAGCGAGAGCACGCCTGGCTGGCTGTAGTTGAACAGGTCGAGCGGCGTATAGGTCGCCTTGCCGTTGAACTGGTAGGTGTTCTCCATGCCGATGCGGCCCATCACCTCGGTCAGCTCGTGCTCGGCGATCGCATAGAGGTCGTATTGGTTGGACGGCGGCGTTCCGCTCGTTCCGTAGTAGAGCGGGTAGGACTTCGTGAACCCGACGAATCCGTCCGGCGAGGTGGAAAGCGGGTTGATCAAGCCGAGCGCTTTGGTCTCCGCGCTGGTCGTGAAGAACTGGCTGGTTGTCGGCTCGTTGCTTGCCGAAAACGAATAGCCCTGCGAGTGGAGCGCGCTCGTGACCGTCCCGTAACTGAGCAGGTAGCCGTAGCTCTCGCTTTCCCCTAGCGCGCCCGCGCCCAGCGCGGATCCGCCGATTTCGCCATAACCGACGTCGACGCTCACGACCATCCGGTTGGAATAGAGCGACGCCACCTGCTGGGCCGCGCCGATGATGGCCGTCTGGAAGCCGGTGGGAGCGCTTGCCACCGACGGGTCCCAGATGAGGTCGAACTGCAGGCCGCTTGCGCTGCCGACCATCGTCGGGGCCGGCGTCGTAGCCGGGACCTTGGTCGTCTTGCCGGGAGCGCTTCCATGCCCATGGGCATGCGAGACCGGCGACAAGGCGCCGCTGTCGCTCATTAGATATTCCCGGCCGAGACCCGGTCCCAAGGAATCGCTCTGGCTCAGGCCGCCAAGCGGGTGAGCAAACCCCGCGGCGCCGAAAGGATTGGCGCCGAACCCAGTCGGCGACGGATGCAATGCGTTCGCCAATGCCGAGTTGGGTTCAATCTCGAAAGACATGCTCAACAGCCTCCGTTCGAAGCGCCTGAATTGAAACCGTCGGCGACGGGATCGTCAACTCAACTTATCAGTCGCGATGAACGCGAAGTTGTAGAATTCTATGCAAAACGCAGGAAATTCTGGCTTTTTGACACGGTAAGACCTTGGCGTTCATTGTGAACTCCCTAATAGGGTCGCCCGCGCCGCCTGCAGCGTGTTCGACATCAGCATGGCGATGGTCATCCTGCCGACCCCGCCGGGGACGGGCGTGATCGCGCCGGCGACCTCCGCCGCCTCGGCGAAAGCGACATCGCCGACGAGGCGCGTCTTCGGCCTCCCTTTCGCGTCGACGCTCTCGGCTGGGATGCGGTTGACGCCGACGTCGATGACGATCGCGCCCGGCTTCACCCAATCCCCCTTCACCATCTCGGGCCGGCCGACCGCCGCCACAAGCACGTCGGCGCGCCGCGCGACCTCCGGCAGGTCGCGGGTGCGCGAGTGGGCGACCGTCACGGTGCAATGCCGCGCGAGCAGGAGCTGCGCCATCGGCTTGCCGACGATATTCGATCGGCCGATGACGACCGCCTCCATGCCGGGAAGCGACGCCCCCAAGGTTTCGCAGGCACGGTCGATCATGATCATCGCGCCCGCCGGCGTGCAGGGCGCAAGCGCCCGGTCCGTCTCGCCGAGCGCGACCCGGCCGACGTTGATCGGATGGAAGCCGTCCACGTCCTTTCGGGGGTCGACCGCCTCGAGAATACGAAATGTGTCGATCGACTTCGGCAGCGGCAGTTGCACGAGGATTCCGTGCACGGCCAGGTCCGTGTTGAGCGCTTCCACGAGATGGAGAAGCTCGGCCTCGCTCGTCTCTGCGGGGAGCGTGTGCTGGATCGAGTGGTAGCCGCAGGCCTGGGCCGCTTTGCCCTTGGCCCCGACATAGACCTGGCTCGCCGGATCCTCGCCCACGAGAACGACGGCGAGCCCCGGCTTCAAGCCGCGCGCTGCGAGTTCCCGCGTCTGCGCGGCGACGCGCGCGAGCACCCCGTCCGCGATGGCTTTGCCGTCGAGAATGATGGCTTTGGGCATGGTCATCCCGCGCGATAAACGAACCGCGCTTCGTGCCGCGCCTTATCGCCGGGCGGCAGAACCCTCATCGACGGCTTCTCGAACAGATCGCCCACGAAACCCTCGGGGTCGCTATAGCCCGTCCAGCACTCGAGGCAGATGAACGGCGCGCCCGGGCGCGTCCACAGCGCCGCGTGCTGGAAATCGGGAAACGCCATCGCAATCGACGCGCCCGAGGCGTCGACGAACGTCAGCGACCGGCTCTCGCAGTCCAAAAAGCACACCGCGTCGTTGGCGAAAAGCTCGTCATTGAGCGTGAGGTCGCGCCCCTTGAAGGGCACGGGTTTTTTCGCCTCGCTGATGAGCCCGCCCGGCGCGACAAGCGGTGCCTCGGGACGCTCCTCAC
>Ga0335083_10012613_pt1 | contig 10098 bp, 9 predicted proteins | sample Lox_Sample_42_FD_206716 | JGI IMG/M metagenome (GOLD analysis project Ga0335083, IMG submission 206716) | Soil microbial communities from Loxahatchee National Wildlife Refuge, Florida, United States - Lox_Sample_4.2 | ecosystem: Environmental > Terrestrial > Soil > Wetlands | place: USA: Florida...
AGGCTGAGGCGCCCAAGCCCCCGCCTCCGGCGCCCGCTCCAACCCTCGCGCAACAGCCCGTCCCTCCTCAACCGATACCCGCGCCGTCCGCGCCGGTGGCGAAAGTTCCAGAGCAGCCGGCCGCGCGTCCCCCTGAGCTGTCGGGGGCGGCGCTGCACATCACGCTCGACGCGCAGACGCATTTCAGCTTCGACGACTACAAGCTGACTCCCGCCGGGGAAGCCAAGATGGACCAGCTGCTCGCCGCGCTCGCGCAAAAGCAATACGACTCAATCGTCGTCACGGGTCACGCCGACCGACTCGGTAGCGACGCATACAACGAGACGCTCTCGGAGCGGCGTGCTTTGAGCGTCAAGCAGTACCTCATCAAGAAAGGCGTGGACGAGAACAAGGTCCAGGCACGCGGAGTCGGGGCGGCGGAGCCCGTCACAAAACCGGACGCGTGCGAGGGGCTCGACCGCGTCAAGACGATCCAGTGCTTGGCGCCCGATCGGCGGGCCGAACTGATGGTGGTCGGAGCGCGCGGGCGCTGAATCTTGCAGGGCCGGGCGTTCGATGCCCCGCTGAATTCGCCGCCGAGCCTCAGGCCTGGATGCACACGAAGCGCGTGAATCGGCCCAGCGTGTGCGAAGGGGTTGCGCCGTAGGCCGCCCGCACCGGCCGACGAGCACCACGCGCGGGATCCGCATCCGGTGGAGCAGGGGGTTCCCGCAGCCGCCAGAGAACGGTGTTCGCGGCCGCTGCGCCGATGACGCAAGCGAGTAGGAGCATCGGGCCCGCGCACGGAGCGCAGCGCCGAGACCAGATCTCGTAGAACAGGTCGCGCGCGACCATCGACGCTGGACTGGGGGCGACTCGGGAGGAGGCGAGCAATGAAGCTCTACGGCTACTGGCGCAGCTCCGCGGCCTATCGCGTGCGCATCGCGCTCAACCTCAAGCATCTCTCCTATGAGACCGTGAGCGTCAATCTGGCGAAAGGCGAGCAGTACCAGCCGGCATATGACGCCATCAACCCGCAGAACGTGGTGCCGGTGCTGGAGGATCAGGGCCAGCGCCTGTACCAGTCGCTGGCCATCATCCAGTACCTGGAAGAGGTCCATCCCCAGCCGCCGCTGTTGCCGCCCGATCCCGTCGGACGCAACCGCGTGCGCTCGCTCGCTCTGATCGTCGCTTGCGAGATCCATCCGCTGAACAATCCGCGGGTGCTGAACTACCTGACGGGCAAGTTCGGCATCTCGGAGGACCAGAAGCTCGCTTGGTACCATGACTGGATCCGAACCGGCTTTACGGCGCTCGAGAGGCGGTTGGCGACCGAATCCGGGACCGGGCGCTATTGCCACGGCGATACGCCCGGATTTGCGGATGTCGCCCTGGTTCCTCAGGTGGCCAACGCGGTGCGCTTCAAGGTCGACCTGTCGGCCTTTCCTACCATCCGACGCATCGACGCCGAATGCCAGATGCTCGAGGCGTTCCAAAAGGCCGCGCCGCAGAATCAGCCCGACGCCCAGTGAGCGTATGCGATGCCATCGTGCTCCAGGTGCGGCGCGGCGGCTTCCATGCGGGCGCGCCACGGGCAGAAGCGTTGGCGTGCCCCTTTCTCATCGCCCGTCGGGACGGAAGGAGCAGGCCCCTCCCGCCATCCAACACATGGCCAGGCTCCCAGCGGTGCTTTGGACGGGGCGGCGGTTGCGTCTCAGCGCACGGGCGACACGGGACGACTGATCGGGCATGAACGGCGCTCTGGGATCGGTTCTTCCCGCGGCCGCGGCGTTTGTCGGTGGGCATTTCGTCCTGTCCTGGCCCCCGGTGCGGTCCAAGCTCGTGAAAGCGCTTGGCGTTGGCCTCTTCACCGCGCTGTACTCGCTGCTGATGGTGTTGTTCCTGATTTGGCTGGTAGCGGCGTACCGCGTTGCGCCCCCGCTGGTGGTCTGGGATTTCGGCCCGGCGGCGAACCTGGTTCCGGTGATGGCCATGCCGTTTGCATTGATCCTGGCGGTCCTGGGGTTGACCTCCCGCAGCCCGACCGCGGTGATGGGCGAGCGGCTGCTGCGGGCGCAGGTGCCGGTAGCCGCGGGAGCGCTGACGGTCACCCGGCATCCGTTCCTGTGCGGCGCCGCGCTCTGGGCGGTGGCGCATCTGATCGCCAACGGTGACATGGCCTCGATTATCCTGTTCGGCAGCATGGCCTTGCTCTCGATCGGGGGCATGTTTGCCATCGATCGCCGGCGTGCGCTCGAGCTGGGAGATGCGTGGTCCACCTTCGCCGCTCGCACCTCTCGCGTGCCGTTCGCGGCGGTACTCTCCGGTCGCACCAAAGCCGATTGGGCCGGTATCGGATGGGCGAGGCCACTCGCCGGAGTGGCTCTGTACGTCGCGCTGCTGTTCGGGCACGACTGGTTGTTCGGCGCGCCCGCCGTGATCCTCTGACGCGTGCGCGCGGATCTGGCGATGTAGGAGGTTTGGGTGGCGACTTGTGGCGGCCCCACGGGGTACGCTCTGCGTCCCGCAGCGCGCGCGCTTGCCTTAGAATGCGATCCAGTGCGCGTCCGGCAGGATGGTCGCGCCGAGGGGCCAGCGACACCTGGCTGCAGTGGGAGCGGGAACGGGCCCGTATCGAGCGCTACCAAGAGGAATCGTCATGAGAGCATCCCATCTGATCGCAACTTTCGCCATCCTGGCGTTGAGCCCAAGCCTCGGGGTCGAGCGCGCCTGGGCCGAAGGAGACGCCGCTCCCACCTACCAGCGTGAGCGTGCCATGCAGAGGTACAAGGGCTGCCACTGGACCGACGAGATGGGCCAGTACATCTACGCATGCATCAAGAAGAACGATGGCTTCGGCACCCATTGGTGCTACGACGAGACGTTGGAGGTGTATTGCCCAGCTCAGCTCGAGGCGGCGAAGAAGGCCGCATCCCCGGGCGCACCGGACAAGCCGACCAATTGACGGCGGACGCGGCAGCAACGCAGCCGGCGCGCGTCTAGCTCGAGCGTTCGTCCCATGTATACTAGCTACGGGCGGCGTCAGGCAGAACGATCCCGACAGGCACGGGGCTGAGTGGCCTTCCGCATCATGGATCGCCGACGCGCTTACGAGAGCTTCGCGCACACCAACAACAATGCGGTCGACCCCCTTGCCCGAGCGGCGGCTCGGATGCGACTTGCGCCGTGGAGACCCTCACGCCGCCGCGCTTTATGCGGCGACGTCCCCGCGGCTGCTGGGGCCGCGCTGTGAACAGAACCCGTTCATCGTAACGAGAAAGATGCGAGCACCGAACCGGGAGTCCCCCGCGCAGCCGGTCCTGGGACGCAGTCACATATGGTCGCCCGGGATCTGACGGTACGACTTGCGCGAGCCGGCGATGCGCAGGAGATCGCCGTGATGTCGCGCGACCTGATCGAGAGCGGTCTAGGCTGGTCCTGGACGCGCGCGCGCGTGACCCGCAACATCGCCGACCGCGATACGCTGTCCATCGTGGTCTGCCAGGGCGTGAAGCTCACCGGGTTTGCCATCATGTACTTCGGCCAGGAGCACGCGCATCTGAACCTGCTGGCGGTGCGCCCGGAGTTCCAGCGGCGCGGCATCGGCACCCGGATGATCCAGTGGCTCGAGGAATCTGCGCGCGTGGCGGGGATCCGCGGGGTGCATCTCGAGGTGCGCGCCCGCAACCAGCAGGCGCGCCGCTTCTACCGGCGCCTGGGCTTTCTCGAGATGGCGCTGTTGCCGAAGTATTACCGCGGCATCGAAGCCGCGGTGTGGATGGCCCGCGATCTGCGGGTGATCGCGCCCCGCCGCGTCTCCTGAGTCGAACCGGGTCGGGAGCAGGGCTGCAAAGGCCGCCGCGACCATCCGACCTGCGTGTTCGGTTCGGTCGCAGCTCGTCCCGGGATCCTCTGCGCTACGGAGCGTGCGCGCTCAGCGCGCGGCCGCCCTCAGGTCGCGGCCTTGAATGGCGTATGGTCGCGAAGCTCATCCACGTACTGCGTGACCCCGTGCGTCTCGCGCTCGAGAAACTCCTCCACCGCCTGGGCGAACTCAACGCGGGCGAGCCAGTGGCCGGACCACGTGTGCGCCGGCAGGAACCCGCGCGCGAGCTTGTGCTCTCCCTGCGCTCCGCCCTCGAACACTCGGATCCCACGCTCGATGCAGAATTCGATCGCCTGGTAATAGCACGCCTCGAAGTGCAGGCCCGGGAGGAAGCCCGCCGCACCCCAATAGCGTCCGTAGAGGCTGTGCCCATTGTGGATGTTGAGCGCGGCGCACGCCGGCTCGCCATCTTGTGAGCCGACCACCAGCAGCAGGCTCTCCGGCATCGCTTCGGCGAGCCGCCGGAAGAACCCCCGGTTCAAATAGGGCGTCGAGTAGTGTTGCCGATAGGTGCGTTTGTAGCACCAGACGAAGAAGTCCCAGTGCGCGTCGGTTGCCTCGCGCCCGCTGAGGCGGACGAACTCCACGCCCGCTTCGCGCACGCGCCGCCGCTCCTGCTTGATCTTCTTGCGCTTGTCATGGCTCAGCTGGGTCAGGAAATCATCGAAGTCGCGATAGCCCGGGTTGGTCCAGTGAAACTGCACCCCGGCGCGCACCATCAACCCCTGCGCTTCCAGCTCGCGCGTCTCGTCGGCCGGCGGAAACAGAACATGCAGCGAGGAGCAGCCCTCCTCGCGAGCCATCTCCAGGGCAGCGGCCAGCAGCTGCCGCCGCAGCTCCGCCGTGGGCGCCAGCAACCGCGGGCCCGTAACAGGCGTGAACGGCACCGCGCAGAGCAGCTTCGGGTAGTAGGACAAGCCATGGCGCTGGTACGCTTCGGCCCACGCCCAGTCGAATACATACTCGCCGTAGGAGTGGGATTTGCGGTACAGCGGCATCGCCGCCGACAGGGCGCGATCCTGCCATAGGGTGAGATAGCGCGGCGTCCAGCCGGTGCCCCGGGCGGCGCAGCCGGTTTCGTGTAGCGCATGCAAGAAGCAGTGCTGCAGAAACGGATTGTCGCCCGCCAGCCGATCCCATTGCTCCGGCATCACGTCGCATAGCGAGTCGAGGATCCGGATCCGCGCGGCTTTGGTCATGGTCCTGGAGGAGCATCCGGCCGATTATGTGATGCCCCCGCTTTGGAGCTTCCGTCGAGCGCGCACCCCAGTGGTGCCGACTCGCGCGGCGCAACGGGCCAGCAGGCGTTTATCTCGCCCTTGGGAGTGTCTATACTGGCCATTGTGTGTCTTGGGATGGGCCCAGACCGGATCGTGGGGACGCCAGATGAAGAAAATCGAAGCCATCGTCAAACCGTTCAAGCTGGATGAGGTGCGCGAGGCGCTGTCCGAGATCGGCGTGACCGGCTTGACGGTGACCGAGGTCAAGGGATTCGGCCGCCAGAAAGGGCACACGGAGTTGTATCGCGGCGCCGAGTACGTGGTCGATTTCCTGCCGAAGGTGAAGGTCGAAGTCGTGGTGCCGGACAAGCTGGCGGACACTGCGATCGATGCCATCGTGAAGTCCGCGCGGACCGGCAAAATCGGCGATGGCAAGATCTTCGTCACATCGGTGGAGCAAGTGATCCGCATTCGCACCGGCGAGACGGACGAAGCTGCTGTGTGAGCCGGACACGGCCGGTGGTTGCCACTGGCCATCCAATCGGAATCACGCCGTGAGCACCGCACCGAGGTCCGGGCTCGACCGGACACGCGCTCAGCGCTAACTCAATCCTCCTCGTCGAAGCCGGGAGCCTCCGGCTTCGTCCGGGACGCCTGCAACAGCACCATCACCGCGCCGCCTCCACCGTCGGCAGGCCGTGCCTGGCAGAAAGCCAGCACATCCTTGCGCTGGGCCAGCCAGGCGGCCACTTTTCGCTTCAGCACCGGCTGCCCGCCGCGCGAGCCACGACCCCGGCCGTGCACAATGCGCACGCAGCGATGGCCACGCTTCGCAGCCAGGGCGAGGAAATCCACCAGGAGCTCGCGCGCCTCGTCGGTGTGCGACCCGTGCAGGTCCAGCTCGTCCTGCGTTGACCACTGACCCGCTCGCAGCTTGCGCAGCACCTGGCGTGAGACCCCGGGTCGCAGGAACACGAGCTCGTCCCCGGCTTCCAGCTCGAGCTCCGGGGGCGCCGCTTCGCTCAGGCTCTCGTGCAGCGCCTGCCGATCGTCCTCCAGGCGCTGGGCGGGGATCGGCGCCGGCGGGTTGCGTGGGTGAACCACGTGGCCGCTGTCAGGCAGCGGCGTGACGTCCTTCACGGCGTCCAGGAACTCACGAGACGGATCCTCGGCCTGCTGCGGTCTGCGCCGGCGGCCGCTCATGGGCATATCCCAATATCGTCCGAGAAAGCCCCATTGCGCGAAGCACTCTTGCAAGCGTGCAGAGCGCAACTTTCGGCACCGGATGCGTCTCCCGCATCCGAGTCGACGTGCACGAGGTGGAGCTTCATTTCGTGTACCTGTTTGCCGAAACGCGCATGCTGCTCGCCGGGCCGCACATGTTGTGCCTGGCGCCTTGTCGGTGCGAGCTCAGGCTCCGAGAGAATCGAGATACCTCTCGGCATCCAGCGCGGCCATACAGCCGCTGCCGGCGCTGGTGACGGCCTGTCGATAAACATGATCTTGCACGTCTCCCGCCGCGAACACCCCCGGAACGCTGGTCGCCGTGGCGTTGCCCTCGCGGCCCCCAGCGGTGACGATGTACCCGTTCTGCATCTCGAGCTGGCCTTCGAACACCTGCGTGTTGGGCGTGTGTCCGATCGCGACGAAAAGCCCCCGGACCGGGACCTCGCGTAGCGCTTCGTTCGTCGCGCTCTTGATGCGCACGCCGGTCACGCCGCTCTTGTCTCCGAGCACCTCGTCCAGCGTATGGTTCCACTCGATCCGCACGTTTCCATGCACCGATTTGTCCAGCAGGCGGTTGGCTAGGATCTTCTCCGCCCGGAACTTGTCACGCCGGTGTATCACTGTCACCGTCCGAGCGATGTTGGACAAGTACAACGCTTCTTCGACCGCCGTGTTGCCGCCCCCCACCACCGCGACGTCCTGCCCGCGGTAGAAGAAACCGTCGCAGGTGGCGCACGCGGATACTCCCTTGCCCATGTACTTCTGTTCGGAGGGGATCCCCATGTACTTCGCGGAGGCGCCGGTGGCGATGATCAACGCCTCGCAGGTATAGGTCGCTTGGTCCCCGACCAGCGTCAGCGGCCGGGCACTGAGCTTGGCGGTGTGGATGTGGTCGAAGACGACCTCGGTGTCGAAGCGCTGCGCGTGCTTCAGGAAGCGCTCCATCAACTCCGGGCCTTGAATGCCGGCGTAGTCGGCGGGCCAGTTATCCACGTCGGTAGTGGTCATGAGCTGTCCACCCTGCGCGATGCCGGTGATCAGTACCGGGCGGAGGTTGGCGCGTGCGGCGTAGACGGCGGCGGTGTAGCCCGCGGGGCCAGAGCCCAGGATGAGCAGGCGCGCGTGTTTGGTCCGAGTTGCCATGGAATGGGGGCTGTAAGGCGAAAAGTGTGCTCGATCGACCCGGCGAATCTAGCAGCTACGGCTCCCCGCTGTCGAGCGCTCCGCCTGGTCAGCGTTCGGCTCCGCCCCGACCGCGTGATGCGCGACCGGGTGTCTGGATCTCGGGGCGAACCGTATAATGCGACATGCTCGGCGGTTTCGCGTTCTCGAATGCGGCTCAAGCTCGGCGCTGACCCGGCCCGACCCTGGCCGCCCCGGCTAGCGGCCCTGGCGCGGGAAGCCTGGTGGTTGGTCCTGGTCCTAGCCGCCGTTTACCTGGCGCTGGTCCTGGTCACTTACGACAAAGCCGACCCGGGCTGGTCTCACAGCACGGGCAACCCCGAGATCCACAATGCCGGGGGGCGCTTCGGGGCCTGGGTTGCCGACTGCGCCCTGTATCTGTTCGGGCTGTCCGCATACTGGTGGGTGATATTCCTGCTCTTCGCGGTCCATTGGGGTTACCGCCGCCTGGAGGCGGTCGGTCCGCCTGACCGCCGCTCGTTCCTCGTCGCCTGCTGCGGCTTCCTCGGCTTGGTGCTCTCGAGCGCCAGTGTGGAGGCGCTGCGCCTGTCGTCGTTGCACGCGTCGCTGCCGCTTGCTCCCGGCGGGATGCTCGGGCAGATCGTCGGCAGGCTGTTCTCGCGCTGGTTCGGCGGTACCGGCGGCACCCTCATGCTCCTGTTCGTCGCCGCCATCGGACTGTCGCTGTTCAGCGGCCTGTCGTGGCTGGAGGTCGCCGAGCGGCTCGGGGAATGGATCGAACGCGGATGGAACTTCGTCGTCACGCGCTGGCACGCGGCGCGCGACCGCAGGATCGGAGCGGAGGCCGCCACGGAGCGTGAAGCGGCGGTCGAGGAGGACAAGCGCAAGCTGGAGGAGCACGAGCCGATCCGCATCGTCCCGCCGCAGCTCGACATCCCCAAATCCCCGCGCGTGGCGCGCGAAAAGCAGAGGCCGTTGTTCGAGGATCTGCCGGACTCGCCGCTGCCGCCTCTGCACCTGCTCGACGAAGCTCACGGCAACGTCCAAGTGTTGTCGGCCGACACGCTCGAGTACACGTCCCGACTGATCGAGAAGAAGCTGCTCGACTTCGGCATCGAGGTCAAGGTGGTGGCGGCACAACCCGGGCCCGTGATCACGCGCTTCGAGATCGATCCCGCCGTGGGCGTGAAGGGGAGCCAGATCGTGAACCTGGTGAAGGATCTGGCGCGCGCGCTCTCGGTCGTCAGCGTGCGTGTGGTGGAGACCATTCCCAACAAGTCTTACATGGGACTGGAGATTCCCAATCCCAAGCGCCAGGTGGTGCGCTTGTCCGAGATCCTCAGCTCGCAGGCCTACTCCGATCTGAACTCGCCTCTGACGCTGGCGCTGGGCAAGGATATCGCCGGCAAGGCTGTGGTCGCCGATCTGGCCAAGATGCCGCACCTGCTGGTGGCGGGGACCACCGGCTCCGGCAAGTCGGTGGCGCTGAACGCGATGATCCTGAGCCTGCTGTACAAGGCTACGCCGAACGAGGTGCGCCTGATCCTGGTCGATCCCAAGATGCTGGAGCTGTCCGCGTACGAAGGCATTCCCCATCTGCTGGTGCCGGTGGTGACGGACATGAAACAGGCATCCCACGCGCTGAACTGGTGCGTCGCCGAGATGGACCGCCGCTACAAGCTGATGTCGTTGGTGGGCGTGCGCAACCTATCCGGCTTCAATCAGAAGGTGAAGGACGCGGAGAAGGCGGGCCAGCCGATCCTAGACCCCCTGTTCGTCGGCGCCCAGACCGACGACGCACCTTCGGCTGCACCGCCGCTCCGGGAGCTGCCGATGCTGGTGGTGGTGATCGACGAGCTGGCCGACTTGATGATGGTCGTGGGCAAGAAGGTGGAGGAGCTGATCGCACGGCTGGCGCAAAAAGCGCGCGCCGCAGGGATCCATCTGATCCTGGCTACGCAGCGGCCGTCGGTGGACGTGATCACCGGGCTGATCAAGGCCAACATCCCCACGCGCGTTGCGTTCCAGGTGTCGAGCAAGGTCGACTCCCGCACCATCCTCGACCAGATGGGCGCCGAATCGCTGCTTGGTCAGGGCGATATGCTGTACCTGCCACCGGGCACCGGCTACCCGCAACGCGTGCACGGGGCGTACGTCGCCGACGACGAGGTGCGCAGGGTCGTGGAGTACTTGAGGTCCCGCGGCGCACCGCAGTACATCGACGGCATCCTGGAGGGCGCCGAGGAGTCGGACGAAGGCCCCGGGGAGATCAACACCGCGGACGCAGAATCGGACCCGCTCTACGACGAGGCGGTGGAGATCGTCCTCAAATCGCGCCGGGCGTCGATCTCCTTGGTCCAGCGCCATTTGCGCATCGGCTACAACCGCGCAGCACGCCTCATCGAACAGATGGAACGCGCCGGCCTCGTCTCCAGTATGGCGGCCAGCGGCAATCGCGAGGTGCTCGTGCCCTCGCGCGGCGAGGGGCGGGTGAAGAGCGAGGGATGAGCGGATGATCTCGATTGGAACCGGCGTCGCGTCTGCGCGCTCCGGGCTGCGCGAGTGCGGAGGACTGACGAGATCTCGCGTGCGACCGTTCTTTGTGCAGTCGAGCGTATACGCCATCCTGCTCACCGCGAGCAT
>Ga0335083_10012614_pt1 | contig 10098 bp, 5 predicted proteins | sample Lox_Sample_42_FD_206716 | JGI IMG/M metagenome (GOLD analysis project Ga0335083, IMG submission 206716) | Soil microbial communities from Loxahatchee National Wildlife Refuge, Florida, United States - Lox_Sample_4.2 | ecosystem: Environmental > Terrestrial > Soil > Wetlands | place: USA: Florida...
CCTACACCCAATGGCGAAGATAATCTCGATCAGCGAGCATTTCCAACATTTTCTCGCGGAGATGAAAGAGAGTTTCTGGGGCGATCTGTATGGGCAGACCCGGCAAGCGTGGCAGCGGTTTTTCGAACTGCAGTCGGAGCGGCAGCGCGACCGTTTCTGTGGCTGGGGGCGACATGAGCGGAGGCGAGGGAAACGGCGAGTCTACCGCAACGGCTATTACGAGCGGGATTTCGTGACCCGCTTCGGCACCATCCGGCTGCGCATTGCGCGTACCCGCGGGAAGAGCTTTCTGCCGGTGGGACTGCAGCGCTTCCAACGGCGAGCCGAAGAAGTCTCGCTGCTGATCCGAGAAGCGTTTCTGCGTGGCATCAGCACGCGGCAGGTGGGACGGGTGGTGGCCACGATCACGGGCGAAACGGTGAGTGCGCAGACGGTATCGAAGCTGACCCGGGATCTGGACGAGGCGGTGCGCCAGTTTCATCAGGCGCGGTTGAGCGACGACTACGTCTATTTGTTTCTGGACGGAGTGAGTCTGCGGGTGCGGCGGCCGACCGGACGCAAGCAGGTACAGATGCTGGTGGCCTATGGCATTCGCCAGGATGGCAGCCGGCACTTGCTGGCCTTTCTGCGCAGTCAGGGCGAAGGGCAGGCAGACTGGGAAGCCCTGTTGCAGGACTTGTACCGGCGCGGGCTGGAAGGCCGAGCGCTGCAGTTAATTCTCACCGACGGTTGTGCGGGATTGGCCGCGGCGATTCGCACCATCTATCCCAGAGTCCGGCATCAGCGCTGCTGGGTGCACAAGATGCGCAACATTTTGGAGAAGGCTCGCAAGTGCGACTACGACGAAGTCAAAGCCGGAGCGCAGGCCATCTATCTTGCCGAGAGCCGCGCTCAGGCCGAAGCCGCGTTTCGCCGCTTCCGCGCCCGCTGGCAACGCCACTACCCTGGGGTAGTGCAGCGGTTAGGGCACGACTTGCCGGAATTGCTGGCGTTCTTCGCTTTCCCGCGGCACCTGTGGCGCAAACTGCGCACTACCAATGTGATCGAGCGCTGCTTCGTGGAAGTACGTCGCCGTACTCGCCCCATGGTGTGCTTCGTCAACGTGGAAAGCGTGGACCGCATCATCTACTCCATTTTCCAGAGATTCAACCTGGAATGGAAAACTCGCACCCTCAACCTATTTACACAAGCGGCTTGACGTCACCAACTCCCGCCCACGCCTTGACAGACGGTCCCCCACGGTGCAGAATCAACCAATTTTGTTTTGGTCTTTCCCCCTGGTCCCTATGTGTTCCAAGAGAGGTTTTGCACATGCGTCAGAGGGCGATCACTGCGTTCACCCGGGCCGGGCTGACCCTGGCCCTGGCAATGGTTGGCTTCGTCGCCGCGCAAGCTCAGACATTTTCCGGTGTGCTCACCCAGCACAATGACAATGCTCGGACGGGCCAGAACCTCTACGAGACTGTTCTCACTCCTGAGAACGTGACCCCCTCGACTTTTGGCAAGGTTTTTTCCTATTCCGTCGATGGCCAAATTTACAGCCAGCCGCTCTACGTTCCGAATGTGAGCATCCCTGGCCAGGGCATTCACAATGTCGTCTACGTGGAGACGCAGAACGATAGTCTCTACGCCTTCGACGCTGACGGCCTCAGCCCCACAGCGCTTTGGCAAATCAGTTTTGTGAATCCGGCAGCCGGTATCACTCCAGTTCCCTGCGCCACCGACGCCAGTCAGGACATCGCATGCGGCGTGTACCCCATTTACGGCATCACTTCCACTCCTGTGATCGATTCTTCGACTGGCACGATGTATCTGGTTACCCGGACTGCCAGTAATGGAACATTTCTTCAAACCCTGCATGCCCTCGACATCACGACCGGCGCCGAGAAGTTTGGTGGACCCGTCAATATTTCCGGATCATTTCCCGGAACTGGATCCGGCAGCAACAAAGGCATCATTAAGTTCAATACCTTGCAGGATTTACAGCGTCCCGGACTGCTGCTGGTGAATGGCACCGTATACATCGCCTGGGCCGGAGCCATGCATGGCTGGATTATGGGCTACGACGCCCAGACCCTGAAGCAAACTTCGATTCTCAACACCACACCAAACGCCGAACGAGGCGGCATTTGGGCCAGTGGAAACGGCCTCGCCGCCGACGCCGCCGGCAACATTTACACCTCCGTCGGCGACGCTATCTTTGACGCGAACACCGGCGGCCCGGATTACGGCGATAGCGTACTGAAACTCGATTCCAATCTAGCTGTCGTCGACTACTTCACGCCCAGGGATCAAAACTGCCGTGAACTCCATAACCTCGATCTCGGCGCGGGCGGTCCCATGCTCGTCCCGGGGTCGCCAGCTACTTTGCTGGTTGCTGGAAAAGGAGGGTCTCCGTGTGACTCGAATCCCTCTGGCAGTCCTATTTACGTAATTAGTCAAACCGACCTCGGCGAATATAACTCTTCCCAGGACAGCGATCTGCAAACCATATCCGGCTCCCCCGGAGGTTTTTGGACCAGTCCCGCCTATTGGCAAGGGCCAAACGGCGCCTATGTCTATACCTCGGGCGTAACGGCGATCGCCGGGATCGGCGATTCTCTGAAGATGTTCAGCGTGACCAATGGGCTGCTTTCGACGTCTCCTATCGCCCAAAGCAGCAATATCCTGCCGGTCGGAGCCACTCCTTCCATATCGGCCAATGGGACCTCGGACGGCATTGTCTGGGCGATCGAGCGTCCCGATCCTCTGGGCGTTCAGCCCGGCGTGAATGCCGCCGTCCTGTACGCTTACGATGCCACGAATATCACGAATCCGCTCTACAACAGTGCGCAAGCTCTGTCCCAGGGAGTTCCGCGAGACAGTACCGGCTGTGCGAACAAGTTCGCGGTTCCGACCATCGCCAACGGCAGGGTCTATGTCGGCACGCAAAACGAATTGGACGTCTTTGGACTACTGGGCTCCGCGAGCGGTCCTGGCGTCTACCTGGCAAGTCCTTGCTGGGCTCCGAACGCGCCCGTCGGGACGCCCTTCACGCAAACGTTCGAGGTGACAAACAACGGAAACTCGCTTTTGACGGTGAGTAATGTCGCCATTACCGGCACCAACGCGGCCGACTTCACCCAGACCAACACTTGCTCGTCCGTGCAACCAGGCGCGCAGTGCTCCATTACCGTCACCTTCACGCCATCGATCGTTGGACCTGAAACCGCGAACGTAATGCTCACCGACGATGCTGTGGGCAGCCCGCACAATATGTTCATCATTGGTGTGGGGCTGGCGCAAACCGTGCTGACCTGGCCGCAACCGGCGCCCATTACCTACGGGTCGGCGCTGACGGGCACTCAACTGAACGCCTCGGCGAATGTGCCGGGCACATTTGTGTATACCCCCGCCGCGGGCACGGTACTCAGCGCGGGATCTCAAAGTCTCTCCGTAACCTTCACTCCCACGAACAACACTTTTAAGCCGGCAACGACCACTGTCGCCCTTCAGGTGAATCAGGCCGCCTCCGCAATTACCTGGACGACCCCGGCACCCATTGCCTATGGGACCGCCCTCAGCGGAACCCAGTTAAATGCCACAGCTAACGTCCCAGGAACGTTCTCCTACTCGCCAGGCGCGGGCACCATCCTCGGCGCGGGCACGCAGAGTCTATCTGTCGCATTCACTCCCTCGGACAGCATCGATTACAGTTCATCGAACAGCAACGTTTTGCTGCAAGTCATTCCAGGATCGCTCACAGTTACGGCCAGCAACGCCATTGGCATCTATGGGCAGTCGCTCCCGCTGCTGGGATACACGATTTCCGGTTTCGTAAATGGGGACACGCAGACAACGGCAACGACCGGCGTGCCTAGCGAAGGTACCACCGCAACTCCAACCTCAACACCCGGCACGTATCCGATTGTCATTTCCCAGGGCTCGTTGACCGCCGCAAACTACGCCTTTACTTCGTTCGTCAGTGGCGTACTGACGCTACAGCAATCCACCAGCACCGTCTCTCTGTCGGCGCAGAGCAATACACTGTCGTCCGGACAATCGACAACGCTGACCGCAACCGTCTCCGTCACGGGCAGCGGAGCCGCTCCCAGCCAGGCGGTGAACTTCATGTCCGGGACCACTCTGCTTGGAACCGGAACGCTATCGCCCCTCGACGCCACCGACTCGACCGCAACCCTTACGCTCAATGCGTCACAACTCGCTCCGGGCGCGAACACAATTACCGCCGTCTACGCCGGCGATATCAACTACGTAGGGTCTACCTCTTCGGCCATCACGGTAACCTTGCTGACCTCTCAATACAACTTTGGACTGGTGCCCGTGGGTTCGACCTCCTCCGTCGTCACACTCACCTACACGTTCACCACCGGTACAACTCTGTCCGCCGTAAACATCCTGACCGCGGGAGCTTCCGGCCTTGACTACGCCGATGCTGGAGGCAGCACCTGCGCCGCCAATGCATCCTTCACGGCGGGCCAGAACTGCGTTGTCAATGTAACCTTGAAACCGTCAGTGCCCGGAGTTCGTCCGGGAGCCGTCGCCCTGTTCGCGCAGGGCAGCAACCTTCCCCTGACCGCCTGGTATGTGAGCGGTTACGGTCAGTCCGCTGCCGTCACGATGGATCCTGGTGCGCAATCGACGCTCGTCCAACTGAGCAATAACGGCCAGGCTTACGGTTCCGCGGTCGATGGAGCCGGCAACGTTTATGTTGTGGACAACTCCAATAGTCAAATCATCAAACTGGCCGCGGGCACCCTCACCCAGACTCCTGTGGTCACATCGGGTCTTCTCAATCCGACCGCGGTCGTGATCGATGGTGCGGGAAATCTGTTCATCTCCGATACCGGCAATTCCCGCGTCGTGATGGTACCCAATGAGCAAGGCACGCTGAACAGTTCAGACATGTCGCCAGTCGCCATCAGCCAGTTGGCTTCGCCCAGCGGCCTCGCAGTCGATGCCAGCGGAGACCTTTACGTCGTCGATGCTATCAATGGTGATGTCCTTGAGCTTCCGGCAGGAACACCAACTCCAGTGGTTCTCTGCCCCGGCCTGATCAATCCGCAAGGAATCGCGGTCGATCCAGCCGGAAACGTGTTCGTGAGCGGAAATAATCAGGTGACCGAGTATCCGGCCGGAAACGGAACTCCCATTTCCACCGGATCGGGTTACAACAACCCGCGTGGCCTGGCCCTCGATCTTTCCGGCGCCCTTTATGTGGCGGACTCCGGCAATGCGCGAATCGTGCGCGTGGCTCCAGGCGGAGCGTCTCAATCCACACTCACTCTCGCCGGCTCGATCAGTCCGCAAGGCGTTTCGCTGGATGGCTCCGGAAACGTCTTCGTTGCCGACGCCGGCAATGTCTACGAACTCAACCGTACCCAGGCTGCCCCGCTCGTATTTAGCGGAACCGCTCTCGGATCTCTCAGCCCCACTCAAACTGTGACGGTTACAAATCTCGGCAGCCAGCCTCTCACTGTTTCCAGTCTCACAATCTCGTCGAATTTCACCCAACAGCCGTCGGGAGGAACCGATTGTTCTGCCAGCACGCAACTGTCTGCGGGAGCACAGTGTCTGGTCGCAATCGCGTTCGCCCCAACCTCTGGCGGCACGATCATCGGGACATTCAGCCTGGGAGACAACGCGCTCAACGTCACGAGCACGCAAACGGTGCAATTGTCCGGCACCTCGCAGAACTCCCAAACCATCACATTCCCCGTGATCCCCACACAAACCTATGGCGCTGCGCCGATCACCCTGACCGCGACCGCCAGCTCCGGTCTGCCCGTGAGCTACACTGTCCTCTCTGGACCGGCCACCGTCAGCGGAAACCTATTGACCTTGACCGGCGCCGGTTTTGTGACGGTCGAGGCCGATCAATCCGGTAACAGCCAGTACGCCCCGGCGCCACCCGTTTCGCAAACCTTCTCGGTGAATCAGGCCACGCAAACCATCACCTTCACCCAGAATGCCCCAACCTCGGCGCCATACAACAGCAGCTTCACCGTTGCCGCGACTGCATCGTCAGGGTTGCCGGTTACGTTCACCAGCGGCGGTGCCTGCAGTCAAGTTGGCGCTACCTTCACAATGACCAGTGGCACAGGAACTTGCACAGTCACGGCGAGCCAGCCCGGCGACAGCAACTACTTGGCCGCGCAACCCGTCAATCAATCCACCACGGCACAACCTGCGACGCCCACAGTGAGTCTCACCGGGTTGCCGGCGACTGCTCCCTACCAATCCACATTCTCGCTCGTTGCAACTTCCAACTCCGGCGTCACCGCTACCCTCGCAGCCACCGGAAAGTGCTCGATCAGCGGCACGACCGTTACCATTACGAGCGGCAGCGGGAAATGCACTGTCACTGCGAAATGGGCTGCGACGCAAAATTACTTGGCGGCGTCCGCCTCACAATCCGCAACAGTAGTCAGGGCCAGTTCCGGCGTGACATGGCCAACGCCGGCATCGATTCCCTATGGAACTCCGCTCAGCCCAACCCAACTCGACGCCACCGCGAACAACCCCGGCACATTCGTCTACACACCGCCCGCTGGCACTGTTCTCGGTGTGGGAACTCACACTCTCGCAGTGACCTTCACTCCAACCCAGAGCCAGCTCTTTTATTCGTCCACCGTCAAAGTCGCGATCGTGGTGACCAGGACTGCAACGACCACCACCATCACCAGCCACCTGCCCAATCCGTCGGTCGTTGGACAGCCTGTGACCGTGCAGTTTACGGTCGTGCCGGCCACCGGATATGGCACTCCTACCGGACGTGTCTCCGTCAATGGAGGTGCCGGCGTCACGTGCTCCGCTACGCTCGCCGCCGGCTCCGGATCGTGCTCGCTTACCTTCCAGACAAAGGGATCGAAGAGACTGGCCGCAACCTATGCCGGCGACGTCAACGACAGTCCGAGCGCAGCCGCTCCAGTCCAGCAGTTCGTCGACCCGAACTGATTGCAGAAGAGATATAGACGTGGCGAATACTTCGTCACTTCGGGCGCGGTCCCTCAAGTTAATAGTCCAACAATCCGCTGGCCCTGAGACTCAACGATAGTCAAACTCGATGGGACAAAACGGCAACCGGGGTATACTTCCCCGCATGTCCCAGGGCAGGCACTTTGGATGTTTGGCGCGGATTCTAGGGGCGCTCTTGTTTGGTGCGGCCGTCGTCTATGCGGTAGCCGCCATCACGAGCCCCTGGTCTTTTCACATCGGCGGACGCTGGACCCCATTCTTGTCATGGTCGGGATACGGCAATCTGGTCACGAAAAATGGCACGTATCCCCTCTACATCACTTTCTATCCTTCCTCGCACTTTTCCCGGCTTCATCTCGATGGCTTGCGCCCCACCGGAGGCCTCCGAGGCAACGGCTGGCTATGTACCGCACCGGATACGATTGAACGCCTGCACCTCTCCGGCACCATCTATAACGGCTGGAGCACCACTGACGGCAGCCTCATGGAATTTCGACTGAATGAATGGAACCCCATTGACCTGGGGCAACACAATCGCGGTTACTTCGATCTATACGGCCGTTGGCAAGGTCTGCGACTTGTGATGGACGATCGCGGTGCATACAGCGCGGCCCTTCGCTCCGGCCTGCGACCAGAGCACGCATCCGTGACCTTCGACTGGGGCTCTTACTCCAATTTCAAGGCGGTGTGCGCCAGCGCAAAGATAGTTCCGCCGCATCCGTGACCAGCGGGAGTCCCTGACTCTGAGCACTCGCTGACCGGCACCAAGGTGCCGCACAGCCAACCATTTGTGCCAGTGACACTCACCAGCGATACGCTCTACTATTCTCGCGTTCGAAGTATCCATGGAGACTAGGATGAATCACAGACGCGAGAGAACCGGTTGGTCGAGCGGAGGATCCGCCACCGTGCCACCATCGGCACCCACAGCCTTCGAGTTGCGCGTCAGCGAGTTGAGCCTCAGCGAGCCCGCCTATTATTCCGAATCTCCCGAGCTCCGCCAATGGTGCCAGGTCAACCGCAACAAATGCTACATCCCCGAGTGGCTGCTAAAGGAATGGGACATCACGGTCAATTCCGACATATAACGACTCCCTCACAATAATTCTTCTCATAATTGAGTTCTTTTCCAGGAGTGAAGTCGCAGACTCGCCTGTCACTGTTTCCGGTAACGAAGCGCAACACTTCCTGATTTGAAAGTCTTTGACTCAACAAGTTTCAATCGGCATTTCTCCGCCAGGTTGACGCCTTCGAACAACCGTCTTCCTTTGCCGACGATGATAGGCGCGATGACAATACGATATTCGTCAATCAGGCCAAGCTCCGTCAGTTGTGAAGGAACATCTACACCGCCGACCAAAATATCTTTGCCTGGTTCTTGTTTCAGTTTAAGTATTTCGTCGCGAAGGTTTGAGCGAACAATTCTCGTATGTTTATCTTCAGCGCTGCCCAGCGATCGTGAAAAAACAATCTTGTTGAGGGAATCAAATGCTTGAGCAAATTCGATATCTGCTTTGCTCTCGGACTTGCTTTTTGCGATATCCGGCCAATAAGGAACCATCAATTGGTAGGTTTTTCGCCCGTAGACGAGCAGGCCGGCATCATCTCGCAATAGCTGCGTGTAATGTTCAAGTAGATCTTCATCGGGATTGAATTTGGTGTGGTCGCAGCAGCCATCGAGAGTAATGTTGATTGCGTAGATTACATTTCTCATTTGATCCCCTTCTTAAGTTTTGATCTTCCTCAATTCATCTCCGGCGCCGCGTCCATCAACATCGGAAGCCCGAAGAGTGGGAAGCGATCCGGCGGGAACACCACCATCTCCGTGATCAAGCCATCTTCGATTCGAAGAATCTCCAGCGCCATAGCCCGCCAGGTGGAATCGCCGGGCCGGCGCTGATAACAAGCGAGCGCCGGCTGCAGGTTGGCATGGGTCACAACGCAACGGATGCGGCCAAATCGTTCGGAGCCGAATCCGCCTTCAATCCATAGCTTGAAGATCTCGTCACGGCCTTCGGCTCCGCCGAAGTCGGGCGGCATGCGGAAGGTCGCGTCCGCACGGATGATCGATTCGAAAGCCCCTAAGTCCGCCGATTCAGTCGCCTCGACGTATTTCTTGAGCAGGTCGCGCTCGGCCGCGCTGGCATCCACGTTGGCAGGCCACGGTGGCTTGCGCGACGGCAAACGCTCGCGGAGCCTGGCTCGCGCCCGCTGCAATGCACTGTTTACGGCTGGGACGCTGAGGTCGAGCAGCTCGGCAGCGTCCTTGCCGGACCAGTCCAGCACGTCGCACAGGATCAAGGCTGCCCGCTGCTGCGGTGTGAGCAGCTGGATTACCGTAAGAAAGGCGATCTCGATGGTTTCGCGCATCAGCGTCATCGCCTCCGGTGTCCTTCCTGGCGGGGTGGTCGGTTCGATCACCGAGTTCGGAATCGGCCCCAGCCAGACGACATCTTCCAACTCCCCGGTCCTGCCATCATCCGCCGCGGCCCGAGCCGCGAGCACCGCCCGCCGCTCATCCCGGGCAATCGCATCGAGGCAAGTGTTCGTGGCCACGCGGTAGAGCCACGGACGCAGCGGCGCACCTTCTTTCAGGCTGTCGCGATACCGCCAGGCGCGCAGCAAAGCTTCCTGCACCGCGTCCTCGGCATCTGGCAAAGAGCCCAGCATGCGGTAACAGTGGATCAACAGCTCGCGGCGATGGCGCTCGACGTTGCTAGCAAACTCGTTCACAATGTGCCTCCGTTCCAGCGCTGCTGATGAATCGATCGATGAATCCAGCATCGATTCTTACTTTGTAATACCGGAGCGGGGTCGAAAACTCATCGCGCAGTAACGTGGAAGAGCGGCGCTTCAGCGCCGCCTAAGCGATTTCGAAGGAGTGCGGGCTTAGCCCCAGTGGTCGTTCTCGTTGCGACGGAAGAGTTTTCGGCAGCCTGCTAGGACGAAAAGACCCGCGTCCCTGCGGATCACGACATAAATTTCAAGAATTGCTGCACGCGAACGGGCCTTTACGACGAATCGCTCCGCAACCAATACCCACGATAGCTGGCAAGGGCACGGATAAACACCGTGCCTTTTCCTTTTGAGTGCTGTAGCGATTTTTCCCCAACTCAGCGA
>Ga0335083_10012615_pt1 | contig 10098 bp, 9 predicted proteins | sample Lox_Sample_42_FD_206716 | JGI IMG/M metagenome (GOLD analysis project Ga0335083, IMG submission 206716) | Soil microbial communities from Loxahatchee National Wildlife Refuge, Florida, United States - Lox_Sample_4.2 | ecosystem: Environmental > Terrestrial > Soil > Wetlands | place: USA: Florida...
CTCGAGGCCGGGCAATTCGGCGGTGATCTCGATCTGCTTGTCGGTCTCGGTCACGTCGATGCTTGGCAAGAGCTCGGCGGTCCCGCCGGTCGAAAACGCGGGGAAACCCCGCGTGAAGTCGTCGAACAGCCGGTCGATCTCCCGTTGCAGCGACATGAACGGATTGTCGCTGCGCGCGACATTGCGGTCGCGGCCGACCGGTATGAGTGATTTGAGATTCATGGAAGCCTCCGCATTCTGCGGCGCCATCTTGTGGTGGCGTCGGAATGCTCAATACACGAATCCCGCGCGAGTTCCTTGCGGCGGATCAAAACCGGCAAATTTAATCCGCGCCCGCCGGACGGCGGGCCGTGGCAGATTTCCAAGTGCGCTTAATGCATTAGCTATGTTTAATGCGTCAGCACCTGATCTTCGGTCGGCTCGATGGTCACGCCGGACGTCGGCTCGATCCACACCAAGTGATCCTTGATCGCCTTGACCCCGGCGATGTTTTCGGCGGCGACTTTGAGCGCCTGACGCTGGCGTTCGTCGACGATCACGCCCCAGAGCTCGACCACGCCGTCATGCACGACCACGTTGATGCTCGCCGCCGGCGCCCACTGCTCCTTCTGGATTTCGGCCAGCAGTTTCTCGCGGATGCTGGCGTCATCGGTGGCGCCGGGCTGCGCGACGCGCGCCAGGCTAACCATGGCGTGCATCAGATTGGAGCGCGTGATGATGCCGACCACAAGCCCGCCGCACAAAACCGGCACGCGCTTGATGCGTTTGCGCTCCATGACGTCGACGATGTCCTCGAGCAGCGTCGCGACGTCGACGCTGATCACCTCCTTGGTCATCACCTCGGAAACCTTGCTGCCGTGCGAGTGGCTGTATTCGGCGGCGATGCGGCCGGGACCCATGAGGAATTCGAGCCAGCGCGAGCGCCGCTTTTCCGTCTTGGTCTCGCGGCGGCGCAGGAAATCGCCCTCGGACAGCACGCCGACCAGGTTGCCGCTGTGATCGATCACCGGGAGACCGCTGATGTGGTGCTGGAGCATCAGGCGGGCCGCCTGCAGGACGGTCGAGTCCGGATCGATCGAGATCACCTCTCGCGTCATCACATCTTCGGCTTTCATGGCACACTCCCTAAACGTCAGGGACGCTTACCACGAACGTCGTAGATTGCAGTTGATTCAGGTCAATCGGCCACTAATGCTTCCATTCCGGCGCGGCGATCGGGGTCCAAGTGCGCTTGAGCCACAGGTCGTCGGCAATCGCATTGGCGGCAATGTAGCCGGGTGCGCCGTTGACGCCGCCGCCGTTGCCCGAGGACGAGCCGCAGAGATAGAGCCCCTCGACCGGCGTGCGCGAGCCGGGCAACAGCGGATGCGGCCGGTTGATGCCGAGCTGATTTGGCACATAGGCGCCCATGCGCACCGCCGCCTGCCGCATATTGGCGTTGAGCTTTTCGATATCGAGCGGCGTGAACAAGTACGTGCCGAGCAGATTGTCGCCATCGAGATTGGCGGCGTAGACGCGCCAGTAGTCGAGCACACGCTGGGTGTAATCGGCGCGGTTTTTCTCCCAGTTCTCCGGCCCGCCGTCGACCGAATAAGGCGCGAACGGCCACCAGAACGCGGTGTGCTTGCCCGCCGGCGCATAGGTCGGGTCGAAGGCGCTGTTGCAGGCGCCGTTGCCCATCAGCACTTTGGGGAATTTCTTCGCCGCGCAATCTTCGAAGCAGCTGGCCACCTCGTCGATGTGATCCATGCCGAAGAAAATGTTGTAGGCACGCGCGACGTCCGCATCGAAGGCCTCGGCGCGGTAGGCCGGCGGATTCTTCAGCGCCAGGTGCAGCGTGACCAGGCTGTGGTTGCCCCAATGCCAGGCTTTGGCCTTGTCGCGCACCGGTTCGGGAAACAGCTCCTCGCCCGTCATCTGCACCGTCGTCGGAAAATCGATGGCGCTGGCGACGAATTTGCTGCCGCCGATGAAACGGCCGTCGGCGAGCTTGACGCCGGTGGCGCGGCCGCCCTCGACCTTGATCTCCTTGACGTCGGCATCGGTGATGACCGTGCCGCCGCCGGCTTCCACCACGCGCGCCAGCGCCGAAACCAGCGACACCGCGCCGCCGACCGGCAGCGTGAAGCTCGCGATGTTGGCGAAGATCGCCGGGAACACGATGCCGGCACCCGGCACGTTCTCGGTGGTGATCACGTGCATGTAGGAGGTGAACAGCGTGCGGATACGCTCGTCGACGAAATGCTTACGCACCACGCTGAACAGATCGTGCTGGGCGTGGGAGAGCAGCTCCTTGGCCTTCGGCCCGCTCAGACGGTCGAACAATTGTTCGCGCGGCAGCGGCGCGCTGTAAAGCAACGACACCAGAAGCGGCCTCATTTCCTCACAGTAGGTGTGCCACAGTTCGCGGAAGGTTGTGGCGTCCTGCTTGGAAAATCGGGCCAGCGAGGCGCAGCTTCTGTCGAGGTCCTTGTGGATGACGATGGCCGTGCCATCGCGGAACACGGCAGCCTGCTGCACCGGCGGCTCGATGTAGGAAAAGCCGTAGCGATAGAGTTCGAGGTCCTTGAGCAGCGGACAGAGGCCGAGCCCCATGTAGAAATTGGCGTGCAGATTGAGCCGGTGGCCGGGCAGCCGGTCGCCATCGGTGCTGCAGCCGCCGCCAAGGCGCGGATTGCGTTCGAGCACTGCGATCTTCAGCCCCGCACGCGCGAGATAAGCGGCAAGCGTCAAACCGTTGTGACCGGCGCCAATGACAATCCCGTCGAAACTCGCCATGCAATCCCCCGGGCCGGATGCGCGAAGAGACCGCGGGGACGGTACTATGGGGAACAGCACCCCGACAACGAACCAAAACGTGCGCAGCCGGCCGCGCAAAAAAAATGCCCCGGCGAGGGGTGCCGGGGCAGTGTAGCCGAACCGTATCAGGGAGAACGACGTTCGGCAGTAAACAGTCTGGAGGAGCTAGGCATTCAACCGGTTGAGCGCCGCGCGATTCCGCAACACGATGCGGCGGGAACTCGGAACCGCGATCGCCGCGGTATTTTCAAGCTGGGTGAGAGTGCGCGACACGGTCTCGATGGTGAGGCCGAGATAATCGGCGATATCCTGACGCGACATCGGCAGGTCGATTTCGTTGCCGACCGGAACGCGCGAAGCCATCTCGAGGAGGAAGCCGGCGACGCGCTCCTGCGCGGTCTTGATCAGAAGCAGGATGTGGGCCTGCACGCGCTGCAATTCGCCGGCGGTCATGGTCCAGAGCTTGCGGGCGGTTTCGTTGTCGCGCGCGGCCAAGCCGACCAGGGCGCTGCGCTTGATCACCAAAACCTTCGAGTTGACAATCGCCTCGGCGGAGAAAGTGTGCACGTCGCCGACTTCAAGACCAAACACGTCGCCGGGCAGATAGAAGGCGCCGATCTGGCGGCGGCCGTCGTTGAGCACCTTGTAGGTACGCACGCTGCCGCTGACCACCTTGTAAAGATATTCGGCCGGTTCGTTTTCGCCGTAGATCTCGGCGTTGCGCGAGAACGGCATCGGCGCGCCCATGAGCTCAACGGAGGTGCCTAAGCCGCGGGAGACCGACATCTCCGCGACCGGGTGGGAGACGTGGGCCGCTAGGTGACGCGAAGAACTCCGATGGGTCATCGTCTGGGTGAGCATGGCGCGGGTCCTCGATGCATTCGATAGCGCGTGGATACCCCTGGAGCCGCTTGCGTGAAATTCAGATAATCTCCATAGGGGGTTTACCGTAGGCAGTCGGCGGCTGATTCTGCGGCCGGACGAGCATCGGGATTGGCCGGTTAAATGCCTGAAATTGCAGCGAAACTTAAATCGATCCCGGACACCAATCGCGGCCGGATTCTACACTACGGCCTTGCTCCGACGACGGTGGTGCTGGCGCTTGCGGCGCGAGCCCTGCTCGCGCCGCTGCTCCATGTGGATACGGTATTTCTCTACTTCGTGCCGGCAATCCTGATTTCGGCCGGGGTCGGCGGCATCGGTCCGGGGCTTCTCGCGACGGCATTAGGTTTACTCGCGGCCTTTTTTGGGGCCTTTCCGCCCCAGAGCATTGCGAATGTCGGCGTCGCCAATGGCGTCGCGTTTGCCATCATCGGCGTCGGCGTGTCGTGGGGCGGCGAGTTGCTGCGGCAAAGCCGCGCGCGGCTGCGTTTCATGGCGCGCGACGCACTGGCACGCGAAGCCCATTTGCAATCGATTCTCGACACCGTGCCGGAAGCCATGATCGTCATCGACGAACGCGGCATCATCCAGTCGTTCTCGACCGCCGCCGAGCGGCTGTTCGGCTGCCGCGCCGTCGATGTGATCGGGCAGAACGTCAAGACGCTGATGCCGTCGCCCTACCGGGAAAGCCATGACGAATACCTCGGTCGCTACATGAGCACCGGCGAACGCCGCATCATCGGCATCGGCCGCGTGGTGGTCGGCCAGCGCAAGGACGGCTCGACCTTCCCGATGGAGCTCGCCGTCGGCGAAATGAAATCCGGCGATCAGCGGTTTTTCACCGGCTTCATTCGCGACCTCACCGAGCGCCAGCAGACCGAGGCACGCCTGCAGGAATTGCAGTCCGAACTGGTGCACATTTCGCGGCTGACCGCGATGGGCGAAATGGCGTCGACGCTCGCGCACGAGCTCAACCAGCCGCTGTCGGCGATCACCAATTACCTGAAAGGCTCGCGCCGGCTGCTCGAAGGCATCGCCGACGAGAAATCCACCGCCATGCGCGACGCCCTGGACAAGGCCGCCGACCAGGCGATGCGCGCGGGGCAGATCATCCGGCGCCTGCGCGACTTCGTCGCCCGCGGCGAGAGCGAGCGGCGGGTCGAAAGCATCACCAAGCTGGTCGAGGAAGCGAGCGCGCTGGCGCTGGTCGGCGTCAAGGACCTCGGCATCCGGGTGCAGTTCCGGTTCGACCCGGAGATTGACCTGGTGATCGCCGACCGCGTGCAGGTGCAGCAGGTGCTGCTTAATCTGATCCGCAACGCGATGGATGCGATGGAAACCTCGCCGTCGCGCGATCTCTTCATTGCGACCGCGCAAGACGGGGGCCAGGCGCGCATCAGCGTCACCGACTCGGGTTCGGGCATCGCTCCGGAGATCGCCGAGCAATTGTTCCAGCCGTTCGTGACCAGCAAGCGCCAGGGCATGGGCGTCGGGCTGTCGATTTCGCGCACCATCGTGGAAGCGCATAACGGGCGCATCTGGGCCGAGCCCAACCCGACCGGCGGCACGATCTTCCATTTCACGCTTCCGGTCGTCAATGAAGAGGACGTCGACGATGCAGCCTGAGCCGGTCATCTACGTGATCGACGACGACGATGCCGTGCGGCAATCGCTGGAGTTTTTGCTGAAGACCGCCGGCTACGGCGTGCGCGGCTTCGAGTCGGGCAAGGCCTTTCTCGACGTTCTGCCCGAACTTAAATCCGGCTGCATCATCACCGACGTACGCATGCCGGAAATCACCGGCATCGACCTGCTGCGCCGCGTCAACGAGGCCGGCATCGACATTCCGGTCATCGTCATCACCGGCCACGGCGACATCTCGCTCGCGGTCGAGGCGATGAAGCTCGGCGCCGTCGATTTCCTGGAAAAGCCGTTCGACGAGGACCAACTGCTGGCCGCGCTCAAATCGACGCTCAGCCGCGACGCCGACAAGGCAGTGGAGAAGGCCGAGTTGTCGGGGATCAACGACAAGCTGGCGCTCTTGTCGAACCGCGAACGGCAGGTGCTCGACGGACTGGTCGCCGGCAACGCCAACAAGACTATCGCCTTTGATCTCGGCATCAGCCCGCGCACGGTCGAGATCTACCGCGCCAACCTGATGACCAAGATGGCCGCCAATAGCCTATCCGACCTGGTGCGCATGGCGATGATGGCCGGCATCCTCAAGAATTCCGGCAAGCGCTGACGCCGCCGCACCGCAATCCGAAAACCTGAAACACGAGGGGAAACGCATGGCGTCCGAGTATCGGCTGGTGAGCTACGCCGACGGCGGCGCGCCGCGAGCCGGCGTTCTGGTCGGCGATCGCGTGGTGCCGGCGGCAACGCTGCTGCAAGGCGGCGACGTCGATGCCTCTTCCGTGCTCGGCCTGCTGCGAACCTGGGACAAATCGCACGCGCGGCTCGCCGCCGCGGCGGCGACGGTCAAGCCGGGCGATGGCCGGGCGCTCCCCGAGGTCAAATTGCTGGCGCCGATCCTTTATCCCGGGGCGCTCTACTGCGCCGGCGCCAATTACTGGGATCATCTCGAGGAAATGGCGGAGATCGCCAAGCGCGTCACCGGCAAGGCGCCGTCGCTGGTGAAAGGCAAGGATCCCTATTTCTTCATGAAGACCACGGCGTCCTCCATCATCGGCACCAAGACGCCGGCGCGGCTGCCGCCCTTCTCCGGCCAGGTCGACTGGGAGGCCGAGCTCGGCGTCGTCATCGGCAAGACCGCCCGCAACGTGTCGGAAGCCGACGCCTTCGACGTCGTCGCCGGCTATCTGATCGTGAATGACCTGTCGGCGCGCGACCTGATGAAGCGCGAGGGCACGCCCTTCGGCATGGACTGGGTCGGGCAGAAATGTTTCGAGGATTCGGCCCCCATGGGCCCGTGGTTGACGCCGGCGGCCTTTGTCCGCGACCCGAACGACATGCCGATCAAGCTCTGGGTCAACGGCGTGCTCAAGCAGAACTCCAGCACCAGCCGCCTGGTGCACGGCATTGCCGAGCAGATCGTGTATCTCAGCCGCCATTTCACGCTTTTTCCCGGCGATGTCATCGCCACCGGCACGCCGGCCGGCGTCGGCATGCCGCGCGGTGAATTCCTCAAGGCCGGCGACGAGGTCAAGATCGAGATCGGCGGCTGCGGCGAGCTCGTCAACACCATGATTGCCGGCTAGCCGAAATCGTTGGGCTACCCACCAATTCACAATAATGGCCGTGCTTTCTGCGCCCGCCGCGGGTGACAATCCGTTGGCATTGCTTTAAAAATCGGTGGGCAAAGGCTCGCAAGAAGCCGCTATCGCCAAAGGGAGGACAATCATGTCGTTGCGGAAACTGGCCGGCACCTTCGTCCTGGCCGCTGCCGTCGCGCTGGGCGCTGGCACCGCCCGCGCCGCGGACGTTATCACGCTCAAGCTGTCGCATTTCGTGCCGCCGGTCCACGCCTTCCACAAGTGGGTGGTGAAGTGGACCGAGAAGATCGAGAAGGAGTCGGGCGGCAGGCTCAAGTTCGAGATCTATCCGAACGGCCAATTGGTCGGCCCGCCGAACAGGCAATTCGACGCCGCGCGCAACGGCATCACCGACATCGCCTTCTGCCTGCACGGCGTGACGCCCGGCCGCTATCCGATGACCGAGCTCGCGAACCTGCCTTTCGCCTGGCCGTCGGACGGCGTCAACCTTCCGGAAATGGCGAAACGCATGACCGAGCTTGCGCCGAAATATCTCGCCGCCGAGCACCAGGGCCTGCACATCCTGTTCATGGTGATGGCGAACCCGATCGTCATCTACTCGCGCGTGCCGATCAACACGCTCGCCGATTTCAAGGGCAAGAAGATCCGCTTCGCCGGCATCACCAACAAGGAGCTGCTTGACGCCATGGGCGCGGTGCCGATGCTGATCCCGCCGCAGGAATCGCAGGACGCTCTGGCCAAGGGCATCGCCGACGGCGCCGGCTTCCCGCACGAGGCGGGTTTCGCCTACAAGCTCGCGTCGGTCGCGCCTTACGCGATCGAGCCGCCGCTGGCGTCGGCCACTTTCGCGCTAGTGATGAACCCGGCGAAGTACAATTCGCTGCCGCCGGACCTGCGCGCCATCCTCGACAAGGAATCCGGCGTCGCCGGCGCCATGTCCTTCGCCAAGGACTGGCAGGACTTCGAGAAATTCGCGCGCAATTTCGAGATCACCAAGAGTGGCCTCAAGATCATCACCTTGCCGCCGGCCGACGTCGCCAAGATGAAGGAATTGGCGAAACCGATCGTCGAAAAATCGATCGCCGCGCTGGAGAAGCAAGGCAAGCCGGCGCGTGAGTTCTACGCGGCCTATACGAAGTAACGCCCTCGCCTGCACCCGAGCCCTCCCCCGCATTGGGGAGGGCTTGAATGCCATGACCGCCCCCGCCATCCGATGAACCGGCAAACGGCCTACAACGCTCTCGACCGGCTGCGCGTCGCGCAATTGCGCCTCGCCTCGGTTGCGCTCATCGTCATGATGGTGGCGACGCTCGCCGACGTCTTCATGCGTTACGCATTCAACAATCCGATCCGCGGCACCTACGAGTTCGTCGAGGCGATGATGGTGCTGTTCGTGTTCAACGGCATGTCCACCGCCTTCCTGCAGCGGCGCAACATCGTCATCGACCTGATCGACTCCATCGTGCCGCGCTTCATCGTCGCTGCGCTGATCCGCCTCGCCGATCTGCTCACCGTCGCGACCGTCGCCATGTTCGCCTACGCAATGCTCAAGCCGGCGCTGCAGTCCTACAGCTACGGCGAGGTCAAGATGGAATTGCAGGTGCCGATCTGGTGGTTCTGGGCGGCCGCGCTGATCGGCGTGGCCGGCGCCATCTTGTGCGCCATCGGCGCGCTGCTCGCCGCGCCCGACACGCATCACGACGAGCCTGTGTAATGGCCCCACACACCATCGGCGCGCTCGGCGTGCTCGCCCTGTTCGCGATGCTGTTCTGCCGCGTGCCGGTGTGGATCGCGTTGACATTGGTCGGCTTTGTCGGCAACTCGATCATGGGCGGCGTCACGCCGACCTTCGCGCTCGCCGGCACGGTGCCGTTCGACGTCGGCTCGAGCTACAACCTCTCGGTCCTGCCGCTGTTCATCCTGATGGGCGAAGTCGCCTCGGAGACCGGCCTTTCGTCCGACCTATTCAAGGCGGCACGCGTGGCGCTCGCCGGCGTGCGCGGCGGATTGGCGGTCGGCGCGCTCGCCGCCTCCGCCTGTTTCGGCGCGGTGTGCGGCTCATCGCTTGCGACCGCCGCGACCATGACGCGCATCGCGCTGCCCGACATGCGCAAGGCCGGCTACGATTCCGGCCTCGCCTCCGGAGCGCTCGCCGCCGGCGGCAGCCTCGGCATTCTCATTCCGCCCTCGATCATCCTGGTGATCTACGCCGCGATCTCGGAGGAATCGGTGCCGCGCCTGTTCGCCGCCGGCTTGGTGCCGGGGCTCGTGCTGACCGGCCTCTACATGGCGGTCGCGATCGCGGTCGCCAACATCAAGAAGAGCTACGCGCCGGCCGGCGACAGCGTGCCGATGCGCGAGCGGCTGTTGGCGATCAAAGGCCCCTGGCAATTTCTGGCGCTGTTTCTCGTCACCATCGGCGGCATCTATGCCGGCGTGTTCAGCCCGACCGAAGCGGCATCCGTCGGCGCCGCCGGCGCCATCGTGCTCGGCGTCCTCGGCCGCCGGCTGACATTCTACGCGCTGCTGCGCTCGATCGAGAACACGGTCGCCACCTGCGGCATTCTTTTTGTCATCGTGTTCGGCGCCAACCTGTTCTCGTTCTTCATGGTGCAGACGCAGCTGCCGGGCCTGCTTGCCGACGCCGCGCATGCGGCCAATCTGTCGGGCCCGGCGGTGATGGCGCTCATCGTCGTCGCCTATATCGGCTTCGGCTGCTTCCTCGAAGCCATCGGCATGCTCTTGATCACCGTGCCGGTGTTCCTGCCGCTGGTGAAGCAGTTCGGCTATGACCCGGTCTGGTTCGGCGTCATCGTCGTCATCGTCGCCGAGGTCGGCCTGATCCATCCGCCGGTCGGCCTGAACCTGTTCGTCATCCAGGCGCACGCGCCCGACATCAAGCTCACCGCCATCTACCGCGGCATCGTGCCGTTTCTGCTCGCGCCGCTGCTGCTGATCGTGCTGATGTTCCTGTTTCCGCAACTCGCGCTGTGGCTACCGCGCGTCCTGTACGGGGCGGGTTAGGACACGGATGCCCAAAACGGACGCATCGGCAATCGCAGCCGCCCTGCATTTTTGGCGCAAAGACTGAACCGATGTCGGTTTTCACGCCACTCACGCGTATCGCAATTCATTCGAAGGATACGGCGCGCCCGAGTCAGATCCGGACCCCGGCGCTCAA
>Ga0335083_10012616_pt1 | contig 10098 bp, 7 predicted proteins | sample Lox_Sample_42_FD_206716 | JGI IMG/M metagenome (GOLD analysis project Ga0335083, IMG submission 206716) | Soil microbial communities from Loxahatchee National Wildlife Refuge, Florida, United States - Lox_Sample_4.2 | ecosystem: Environmental > Terrestrial > Soil > Wetlands | place: USA: Florida...
TGCCCGGCCAAGGGCGCGTGGTATCTTGCCGGCCCGATAACTTTCGGTAGTTGCTCCGTGTTCAAGAATTTCCTGCCCGATCCCTTCATGCTGGCCCTGCTGTCCACGCTGGCGCTGGCGACGTTGTTGCCGGCCAGCGGCGATGCGGCGGTGGTGGTCAACTGGCTGTCGACGCTGACGGTCGTGCTGCTGTTTTTCTTCCATGGCGCCAAACTCGAACGCAGTGCCGTCGTTGCCGGGCTGACGCACTGGCGCTTGCACATCCTGATTCTCGGCTGCACCTTTGTCGCGTTTCCGCTATTGAGTCTCGTGCTGTCGCATGGGTTGAGCGGCATGCTGTCGCCGGTGCTGTGGACGGGCATGCTGTACCTGGCGGCGTTGCCGTCAACGGTGCAGTCGTCGATCGCCTTCGTTTCCATCGCCAAGGGCAACGTGCCGGCGGCAATCGCCTCGGCGTCGGCGTCGCAGGTGGCCGGCGTGGTGCTGACGCCGATCATAGTCGGCCTGATGTCGGGCGCACGCGGCAGCGGTTTGGGTTTGTCCGGCATCGGCAGCGTGGCGATGCAGATCCTGGTGCCGTTCGTTGCCGGTCATTTGCTGCGGCCGTGGATCGGCGGCTTCGTCATTCGACATAAATCAACGATTTCGATCACCGACCGTGCCACCATCCTGATCGCGGTCTATGGCGCATTTTCGTCGGCGGTGCTGGAAGGCATCTGGAAACGGCTGCCGCCGCTGGAACTGGCGACGTTGTTTGGCCTGTGCTGTCTGCTGTTGGCATTGGCGCTGGGCTTTACCGCCATGCTGGGCAAGTTGCTGAAGTTCGGGCGCGATGACCGCATCGTCATCGTATTCTGCGGCACCAAGAAATCGCTGGTGCAGGGCGTGCCGATGGCGCGCGTGCTGTTTGCCGGGCCGGATCTCGGTTTGATCCTGTTGCCGATCATGATCTTTCACCAGGTGCAATTGATGGTGTGCGCGTGGATCGCGCGCCGCTATGCCAGAGGAGTCGAAACCGATGAGTGATAACCGCCCGTGGCCGCAGGCCGGCCGCACCCGCCTGATCTTCCGTTCGCTGATCGGCAGCGTCGGCACTGGTGACAAATGGGACGAAGAAGATCTGCTGGCACAACTGGACGACAACCATGTGTGCATGATGGGCGACAACCCGGCGCTGCCGCGCATGCCGGAAAAGCCGACGCTGATCGATTTCTTCAAGTACCGGTTCAACCCGTTCGCCATTCATCATCTGCTCGGCGCCTGCAAGCGCGCGCTCGATGACGGCCAGAGCGACAACGTGGCGATGGCCTGCCTGCTGCACGATATTTCCAACGGCTGCCTGATCCGGCCCGATCACGGCTACTGGAGCGCGCAACTGGTGGCGCCGTATGTGGATGAAGAAGTGACGTGGGCGGTGAAGTATCACCAGGCGCTGCGTTATTTCGCCGATCCGGACATGGGCTATGAATATCCGCCCAGTTATCGCCGGTTCTTCGGCGCCGACTACGTGCCGCCGGACTACATCAGGCGCGATGCCGAGATAGCCAAGCAGCACAAGTGGTACAAGACGGCGCGGCTGGTCACGCTGTATGACCACTACTTCTTTGCCGACCAGAACAAGCTGTACAACCCCGATGACTTCGCCGACTTCATCAACCGCAACTTCCGGCAGCCGGAAGAAGGGCTGGGCTACGACGACAGCCCAGCTTCGCACATGTGGCGGACGATGATCTGGCCGAACAACTTCCTCTGATCCTGAGTTGAAATTCCTGGTCAGAGTTACATTTTGAAATGTGACTCTGACTCGGATTTTTTCAGCGTAAACGGCTGACCTGGATATAACCCGGGCCTGGTTTGCCGTCGATCTCCAGCCGGAACGAGCTGCCCCAGCCGCTGGGGCTGATGCGGACCGAATCGTTTTCGCGCAACAGGAAGGTCTTGGCGATGGTCTGCTGCCACACCTGGCCGTTGCTCAGCGTGATCTGCAATTTGTTGGGTGTCAGCTCCTTGAGCGTGACGACCTTGTCCACCAATACATCTTCGCCCGTTGCGGTGTCGGTGAAGATCTTGGCGGCGATTTTCTTGCCGAACTTTTCCATGCGGCTCAATTGCGATTCGGCCGGCTCCGTAGCGTCGGTTTTTGCGGCAGCGGGCGGGGGCTGGCTGCTCGCCGTCGCGGCCGGCGTTGCGGTTTTGGCGGTCGTATCCTGTGCAGCCGCAGCCTTGGTTTGCCGGGTGTCCGCTTCCGGTTTGGCCAGTTTGTCGTAACAGGCAACGCGTTGGTTGATGTCGGCGATGGCCGAACATTTGCCCAGCTCGAGTTGCAGCGAATCGTTTTGAGCCTGGGTGGCGAGAGGCAATAGCACCATGCCGCTCACGCCAATGTATCCAACGATCATCGTTCTTTTCATGACGAGTAATCCGCTGTAGTTGAAAGAAGGGCGGGCTTGTGGCCCGCCCCTTCGATTGTGGCGTTACATCATACTGCCGACGGGTTAGCCGTCAGAAGTTGAAGTCGAATGCCACGTAGTAACGACGTCCGAGCGGATCGTAGAAGCCGGGCGAGGTGCTGCCGTTGGCATTGGTGATGCCAGGGTTTCTGCCCACGACTTCAGGATCGCGATCGAACAGGTTGTCGATGCCGCCGCGTATCGTCAACTGCTTGCTGAAGGTGTAGCTGGCGAAGGCGTTGAACAGGTTGTAGCTGCCGGGACCGAGGATCGTGGTCGCCTTGTTGGTGGCGTACGAGGCGTCCTTGATGGCCGGCAGGAACGAATGCCGCAAACCTACGCTCCACGAGTCGCGCATGTAGGACAGCGTATTGAACACGCGGTAATCGTAGTTACCGCCAGGTCCGCCGCCGAGGCCGGACAAGGTGCCGGTGCGGTCGATGACCGGATCCGTGGCGGTTTGCTGATCCCGGAAATAATCCAGGAAGTTGATCACGCTCACCAGGTTCAACTTGCCGCCCAACGCATCGAAGCCCCAGTTCAACTGTACGTCGACGCCGGCGGTTTCGATGCCACCGAGGTTGTAGTACGGCGTGATGACCGTGGCGCGATAGCCGTCCTGGTCGCGGGCAATCAGCGCACAGGAATCGTTGTAGGCGTAGGTGGGGTTGCTGCCGTCCTGGTTGAAGCACTTGGCATACACCGACCAGCTGCTACCGGGCGCGATCGCGTCCTTGATCTTGATCTGGTACCAGTCAACCGACAGCGTGGCGCGTTCGAACAAGCCCTGGAACGGCGATTTCATCACGAAACCCATGGTCCAGGTTTTGGCTTCTTCGTTTTTCAGGTTCGGGTTGCCGCTGATGATGGCGAGCTCGAACGGGAAGTTGAACGGGAACGGACCGACGATGGCGTTGGGGTTGGTCTTGTAGGGCGTATTGGGATAACCGCTCTTTTCGTCGATGAGTTCGCACAACGCCACCACCTTGGCCTGGTTGGGGTTGCTGGGCACGTTGCCCCACGTGTTCAGCGTGTTGGTCAGGCAGGGATCGCCGCCCGGGAAACTCACGACTGAAGTGTTCGGTCCCAGGAACAATTCCGCCGTGTTCGGCGCACGGTTGGCCAACTGGTAGCCGCCGCGGATGGTCAGGTCGTCATTGACCTTCCAGTCGATCAGGCTCTTGTAGGTCCAGATGCCGCCGGCGGTGTTGTAGTCGGAATAACGTGCACCCAATTCCAGGTTGAATGCCTTGATGGCAGGCAGGTTCTTGACCACCGGCACCACGGCTTCGCCGTAGAATTCGGTCACCTTGGTCGTGCCGGTGGTGGGCGAGGTGGGGAATAACCCGATCGGGTAATCCTGGCTGGTGGTTTCCAGCAAGGCATCCGGCCGCCACTTGAACGAGTTCTTGCGGGTGGAGACACCAAGAGCACCTTGTATGGTGCCCGCCGGCAACTTGAACACATCTCCAGTTGCGTTGATCTCGACAATGTCCTGCTGCATCGTCGTCAAATGCTTCATGTCGGCATCGAGCGAGTCGATACAGTCCTGCGACGGCGTGAACTTGGTGAAGACCGGGAGCCCGGAAGTACATTTGATCTGGAAGAACAACGGCGGGCCGGAACCTGCGGTGTAGTTCTGGCCGAAGTTGGGCGCCTGCATCAGCGCGCGGAAGTTGGACAGCAATGGGTAGCCAAACAATTCCGCGATCAGCGAGGTTTCGCCGTGCGAGGCATAGGCATCGTAGGTCCAACCGGTTTTGCCGATATCGCCTTCGATGCCTGCCAGCAACTGGAATACCTGGTCGCTGTTGACGTTTCTGCGTTCGCCGGCGAAGTCGACGAAACCCATCTCCAGCGTCCACGGTGCCGAGGGGTTGGCGCGGGAATCCAGCAGCGTATTCAACTGGGCCGGCAACGCGCGGCCGTCACGGGGGATCGTGACGTTCCATTGCGACAGCGCAGGCGAGTAGCCGGCGACGGTATCGACCGTGGAATGGGTCAGGTTGCCTTGCAGGTACACACGGGTCGTGCTGTTCAGGTCGTAGTTGGCGCGCGCGAACATCGAATAGCGCGACAACGGTGACGAGATGTTGGTGTACATGATGTTTTCATTGAGCGTACCTGCCGCTGTAACACCCTGCACGATCTTGAACTCGCCATTGTTCAACGGGCCGGTGTAGCCCACGGCACCACCGGTGGCGGTGTTGATGAAGAGCGACTTGCCATCCGGATTGATGAAGATGGAGTCGGACGCGGCGTTGAACTTGCCGGCACCGAACATGGCGTTGGTGGCTGCCACGCTTGGGCCGGCGGCAACCGAGCCCGGCTTGTAGGAGACGTAGCGCAGGCTGGCCGAACTGGTGGTGCCGGGGTCCAGGTATCCATTCAGGAAAAAGTCGCGATCGGTGTTCTTGACCGCCTGGCGCTTGGCGCCTTCGACGCCGAACATCACGTTGCCGTTGTTGCCGAACCGGCCGCCGATCAAGGCGCTGACCTTGGTCTCGGCACCGCCGCCTTGTTCGTCGGCACTGGTTTGCACGCTGAGGTTGAATCCTTCGAAATTACGCTTCAGCTTGAAGTTGGTGACGCCGCCCAAGGCGTCAGCACCGTACACGGCGGAAGCGCCGCCGCTGATGACTTCCACGCTTTCGATGGCGGCGGAGGGGATGGTGTTGACGTCAACCACCAGCAAGGCGTTGGACGGCTGGGCGCGACGACCGTCGACCAGTATGAGGTTGCGGTTGGAGCCGAGACCGCGCAAGTTGAGCGTGGCGATGCCGGGCGCGTTGAAGGCGCTGGACTGGATGTCGCCGGAACTGAACTGGGTCTGGGCCGGCTGGAATTGCGGCAACTGGTTGAGGGCGCTTTCGACACCGAGGTTGCTCACCTGGTTGAAAGCGTCCGAACCGACGGTGACGATGGGACTGGCCGCTTCATAGTCGCGCCGGACGATGCGCGAGCCGGTGACAGTGATTTCTTCGAGCTTTTCCTGGGCCAAACTTGGTGGAGAGACTGTCAGCATCGGCACTGTCAGGCCGAGCGCTATTGCGATGGAGGTACTTAGAGGGTGTGGTTTGATGGCTTTGAACAGAGGTCGTTTCACTTGCATACTTATTTTTCTCCGTTGATTTTTATTTACAACCTGTAGTTCTTATTCCGCTACTGCAGGCATTTGCTTCAACTGGTCGAGAATGCGGCAAGGGCCAAGACAGTCAGAACCGGGGCCAATATAGAACACACTTTTCATAATTAATACACAAACGGGGCAATCAGGCGTGAAATGTGCACCGGCATTACCGCTGGTTGATCCTGGTAGGGGATGCTGGACAGGAGCTGCTGGCCGCGCCGGTCGGGCGGCTTCAGAGTTGATGCAGTTGCAACTCGTGGCCGAGCTGTTTGTAGTGGTTCCACCGCACGCGGCTTTGCGCCTTGGCGGTTTCGTCGTTGGGGACGAACTCGGCGATCGCGTTCAATCCGGCATGGACAGCGACCGGTTCGGTACCGAGATTCAGTATGCAGGTGGCGTTGCCTGCGTCGGTGGCGCTGACGCCGATGATCACCTCGGTTTGGCCGGCGAGGGCGTCACCCGCCAGTACGTGCGGCACGAAGCTGTCGGGCGTGAAACTCCATAGCAAGCGATCCATGTCCTGCGCCGTCTCGCCGGAGTCGGCGAGAATGAATACTTGTTGCCCTTGGCGCGCTTGCTGTTCGGCCAGTTTGCAGCACAGCGCGAGCACTGCCTGCAACGAGTCCTGCTTGAGCAGGTAGAAATTTACCTTTGCCATGATGAGCCTTGATCGACCGTAGGGGCACGCCACGGCGTGCCCTCCGTATCAATGTTTCAACAGGTATTCCATCAACATCGGCACCGGCCGCCCAGTCGCGCCTTTTTCACCGCCTTGCAGCCAGGCCGTACCGGCGATGTCGAGATGCGCCCACGTGTATTTCTTCGTGAAGCGCGCCAGGAAGCAGCCGGCGGTGACGGTGCCGGCCTTGGGTCCGCCGATGTTGGCGATGTCGGCAAAGTTGCTGTTGAGCTGTTCCTGGTATTCGTCCCACAGCGGCAGGCGCCACACCGGGTCGAGGCTGTCGATGCCGCATTGATACAGCGTCGCCGCGAACTTGTCGTCGGGGCTCATCAAGCCGCTGCACACCGAGCCGAGCGCGGTGATGCAGGCGCCGGTCAGCGTGGCGATATCGATCACCGTCTTCGGTTTGAAGCGCTCGATATAGGTCAGCGCATCGCATAGCACGAGGCGACCCTCGGCGTCGGTGTTGAGGATCTCGATGGTCTGGCCGCTCATGCTGGTGACGACATCGCCCGGCTTGGTGGCGCTGCCGCCGGGCATGTTCTCGGCACTGGCGATGACGCCGATGACGTTCATGCGCGGTTTCAGTTCGCACAGGGCCTGCATGCAGCCCAACACGCTGGCGGCACCGCACATGTCGAATTTCATTTCGTCCATGCCGGCGCCGGGCTTGAGGCTGATGCCGCCGGTATCGAAGGTGATGCCCTTGCCGACCAGGATGCGCGGCTGGTCCGAAGCCGGCGCGCCGCGGTATTGCATGACGATCAGCGCCGACGACTGCGCGCTGCCGTTGCCAACCGACAATAGCGAGTGCATGCCGAGCCGTTTCATTTGGGCTTCGCTGAGCACCTGTGCTTTCAAAACGCGGGAGTGTTTGCGTGCCAGTTGCAAGGCCTGTTTGCCGAGGTAGGTCGGCGTGCAGAGGTTGCCGGGCAGATTGCCGAGTTCGCGCGCGAGGTTCATGCCGCGGCCGACGGCACTGCCGGCATCGAGACCGCGGCGGGTCGCACCGCGATCCTTGGCGTCGGCCAGCCACAATGCAACATTGTCGAGCTGGAACAGCTTGGCGGCCTTGGGCTTGGTGGTGTTGTACTTGTATTGCAGCGTGGTGAAGCAGCGGGCAACCAGTTGCGCCTTGCGCTCGGCGTCGGCGTCCTTGATATCGAGGGAGGGCAGCGTCAGCGTGGCCGCGGCCAGTTGATGTTTTTGCAGCGCCTTGCCGGTGTGTTGCACGATCTTGTTGTACTTCTTCACGTCGAGTTCTTTCGGCTTGCCGCAGCCGACCAGCAGGATGCGCTGCGCGCGGCAGCCTTCCACTTGCTGCAGCAACAGCACGTCGCCGATCTTGCCCTTGATGTCGCCCGCCTTGATCACGCGGCTGATGAACTTGCCGCAGGCCTTGTCGATGGCGGCGGTGGCGGCGGGCAGCGTGCCGTCGTCGAACACGCCGAGCACGAGCACGGGAGTGGCGATGGTGGTTGCAGTGCCGGTTTTTACGGTGAAATTCATGCAGGGATGCCTTATGCGAAGAAATGAAATCCGGGGAAAATTCTACGCTAGAATGCCCGCGATGATCATTACCCGTTATATCACCCGCCAGGTTCTGCAAACCACGCTGGCCATCACCCTGATCCTGGTGGTGGTGGTGGCGGTCGGTCGCCTGCTGAACTATCTCGCCCGCGCCTCGAAGGGGCTGGTGGATCCCAACCTGCTGCTCGAAGTGATGGCGTACCGCATGCCGGACTTCCTGCAGTTCATCCTGCCGCTGGCGTTGCTGCTCGGCATCCTGCTGGCGTTGGGCCGGCTCTATGCCGACAGCGAGATGACGGTGCTGATCGCCACCGGCATGAGTCCGTGGCGGTTGTTGCGCATTATCGCGGTCGCTGCCGTGCTGGTGATGGCGCTGGTGGCGTGGCTGGCATTGCAACTGGCGCCGCAAGGGTCGCGCAAGGTCAGCGACCTGATCGAAGTGCAGCAGAACACCAACGAATTCGACCTGATGGCCCCGGGGCTGTTCCAGAATGTCACCGGAGGCGAGCGCACCACCTATGCCGAAACGATCGACACGGCAGGCTTGCACAACGTGTTCATGCACGATGCCGCCAACAACCGCGTGATCAAGGCGGAATCGGCGGTGCCGTACCAGGACAAGGACGGCGCCCGTTTCGTGCTGTTCCGCAACGGCAGCATCGCCAAGGGCTTCACCACCGACAACAGTTACGACCTGACCACGTTCGACGAAATGGGCGTGCGCCTGCCGCCGCGCAACATCGGCCTCGTGCCTGACGTGGTCGAGAAAACCCTGTCGACGCGGCAATTGCTGGAATCGCCGCAGCCCTCGCACCTGGCGGAGTTGCAATGGCGGCTGTCGCTGATCCTGTCGGTGCCGGTGGTGTCGCTGCTGGCGATTCCGCTGGCGCGTGTGAGTCCGCGCCAGGGTCGCTATGCCCGCTTGCTGCCGGGCATCGTGCTGTACCTGGCTTACCTCGGGTTGTTGTTGATGAGCAAGAACGCAGTGACGGCCGAAAAACTGTCGCCAGTGGCCGGCCTGTGGTGGGTGCATGCGGTATTTTTCGTGCTGGCCGCGTTGATGTTCAGCGGCCGCTTGCCGGTGCGAAGACGCGCATGAACCGCCTCGAACGCTACATAGCCCGCCAGGTGTTCGCCGCGATGGCGCTGGTGCTGCTGGTGCTCGGCGGTCTCGACCTGCTGCTGTCCACCATCGACGAACTCGGCGACACCAAGTACGGCTACGGCGCGGCGCAGGCGTTGCTCTATATGCTGTACACCGCGCCGCGTCACATTTATGAATTGCTGCCGGCCTCGGCGCTGATCGGCGCGCTGGCCGGCCTCGGTTCGCTGGCCGCCACCAACGAACTGGTCGGCATGCAGGCGGCCGGCATGTCGCGTTGGCAGATCGCGCGTGCGGTGATGCAGCCGACGCTGCTGGTGATGCTGCTTGGATTGGCGCTGGGCGAATTCGCCGCGCCGCAGCTCGGCTGGCGGGCGGAAGTGAACAAGACGCTGGCGCTGGGCGTAGGCGTGGGCCAGACGCGCTACGGCCATTGGGAACGCGATGGCCACAACTTTTTCCACTTCAACACCATCGAGCCCGACGGTGTGCTGCACACGGTGGTGTTGTTCGAATTCGACGACAAGCAACGCCTGCTGCATCAGTTGGAAGCCGAGAACGCGGTCTACCAAGGTCCGGTCGCAGGGTCGGACAGCCGTCATCACTGGCAACTGGTCAACGGCAACGTGCTCGGCTTCGATTATCGGGAAGGCGAAACCGTCAACACGCACGAAACCTTCACCGCCAAGGACTGGGAACTGGATCTGACGCCCGACCTGCTGCAGAACGTGGTAGTGGATCCGGCCGACATGGCCATCAGCGATCTGTGGCGCTTCGCCGGGCGCTTCCAGCAACAGGGTTTGGAGTCAGGCCCGTACTTCCTCGGTTTCTGGCGCAAGGCGCTGCAACCGATCAACACGGCGGCGCTGGTGATGATGGCGATCTCGTTCATCTTCGGGCCGCTGCGTTCGTCCAGCATGGGCTCGCGCGTGTTCATCGCCATCAGCCTCGGGCTGGTCGTCACCATCGTGCAGAAGCTGCTGCAGAACCTGAGCCTGGTCTATCACCTGCCGCCGCTGTCGGCGGTGGTGCTGCCGATTACGTTGTGCCTGTTGGCGGGGATGGTGTTGTTGCAGCGGAGGGTGTGAGTTCGATTCGGGGCTAAACCCTAATTCTGCTCGTCCATTGACGAAAGATGCTGCGCCGGCCCCTTGATATCGCCGTCGAACAATTTCACGTCACCTGACAAATCTATCGTCAACAA